>ENA-UOOH01000138-UOOH01000138.1-fermentation-metagenome-genome-assembly--contig:-NODE-138-length-86116-cov-5.365241_pt1 | contig 86116 bp, 78 predicted proteins | sample MGYA00245778_ERZ724025 | MGnify/ENA primary metagenome ERZ724025 (study PRJEB28704, sample SAMN03018313) | fermentation metagenome | biome: anthropogenic terrestrial biome; feature: soil; material... | reverse complement strand
GGGGGAAGATAGCCTGCAGCCGCTACTTAGTAAATCAAGCCTTAGGTTCAAATCTAAGGCTTTTTTAGTGCTTATTTAAAAGACTTTCAACTCTTATATTTGGTTTGAAAATTGTTTTTTCAAAAACAATAAAAAAAGTTGATTATTTACTTACAATAAGGTATAATTCTTCCTGTTGTATGGCCTCCAAAAGCCTACAACCGCTTAGAAGTGGCATTAACTCCGTAAATGGGGCCACCATAGCGAGTATTCAGACAAAATTCTGAAAGGAGGCAAGCTAATGTACGCTATTATCTTAACTGGCGGTAAACAGCTTAAAGCCGAGGTCGGTCAGACTATCTACACTGAGAAGATCAAGGGTGAAGTCGGTAACGAAATCACTTTTGATAAGGTTCTCTATGTTGAAGGTGACAAGACTGTGGTTGGAAAGCCGTTTGTCGATGGCGCTACTGTGAAGGCTAAGATCGTAAAGATCGGCCGTGAACCTAAGATTCGTGTTCTTCGCTACAAGGCCAAGAGCAACTTAAGAGTTCAGCGTGGTCACAGACAGCCCTATACAGCTTTAACTGTTGAAGCTATCAATCTGTAGGTGATGGTATGATTGAAGCAGTCGTAGATTATGGCAAAGATGGTAAGATTGTCTCATTAGTGATTAAAGGTCATGGTTTAGCTGGGTGGGGTAAGGACCTCGTCTGTGCTGGAGTATCTTCTTGTTTCACTGGTGCGATGAATGCTTTGACTGATAATGATCATAAGATCAAGTTATTGGCCGGTGATTCTTCCATTTATGTCAGTCCTAACTGCTCTAAGCATGATGAGATTGTCCTGGAGACCCTCATCATTCAGTTAGAAACGATTAAAGAATCGTATCCTAACGAAATTAGTCTAAAGGTCTCCGGAAAAGAAGGTTAACATGAAATTGAGATTTAAACTTGATATCCAGCTCTTCGCTTCCCATAAAGGTGTCACTTCCACTAAAAACGGCCGTGATTCCAATTCCCAGCGTTTAGGAGCTAAACTCTGTGATGGACAGTTCTGCCATTCTGGCTCAATCATCTATCGTCAGAGAGGAACTAAGATTCATGCTGGCAACAACGTAAAGCGTGCTGGCGATGATTCCTTGTTCGCTATGATCGATGGCTACGTCAAGTATGAAAGACTTGATCGCCAGCGTAAAAAGGTTTCAGTCTATCCGACTAAACCTGAAGTCATTAGTAAGTAATTCTAAGACCTAGGAAAAAACGGCTTCGGGCTCATCCCGAAGCCTTTATTTTCATCCGAAGGAGTAAAAACATGAACGATAAAGTTAAAATCACCTTATGCTCTGGTAAGGGTGGCGATGGTGCCATTGCTTTTAGAAGAGAAAAATGTGTGGAAGCTGGTGGACCGTATGGTGGAAATGGCGGCAAAGGCGGTTCCATTTATTTAAAAGCCGATGAAGGCATGAATTCCCTTTCTAATTACCGTTTTGGAAAGACCTTTAAGGCAGAAGAAGGAGAACATGGTTTCTCCAAGCTTTGCTTTGGAAAAGATGCTAAGGATATTACTTTACTGGTACCAGTTGGCACAGTTGTCGAAGATGAAAACGGGGAGATGCTTGCTGACCTTTACCATGATAAAGACACTTATTTAGCTGTTAAAGGCGGTCGAGGCGGTCGAGGCAATGCTTGCTTTAAGAGCTCCGTAAAAAGAACTCCTAATATTGCTGAAAACGGTATGCCTGGAGAAGAGAAAGTTTTCTATCTTGAACTGAAGCTTATTGCTGATGTGGGCTTGGTTGGTTTTCCTAATGTCGGAAAATCGACTTTCTTAGCTGCTACAACTAGGGCACATCCGGCTATTGCTGATTATCCTTTTACGACTTTAGAACCCCAGCTCGGCGTTTGCTACTATAAGCCTGATAAGACCTTCGTTATTGCCGATATTCCAGGCCTTATTGAAGGAGCTAGCCAAGGAAAAGGTTTAGGCTTTAGTTTCTTAAGGCATATTGAAAGATGCCGTGTTTTACTTCATATTATTGATGCCTCAAGAGATTCCGATCCTTTAGCTGATTTTAATACTATCAACAAAGAATTGTTTGACTATAAACCTGAACTCGCTAAGAGAAAGATGGTCATTGCTCTTAATAAAATCGATTTAGTAAAAGATCCTGCCAAGATTGAAAAATTCAAGAAAGAAATCGGCGATAAATATCCTCTCTTTGAAATCTCCGCTAAGGACAAAGATGGTCTCAATCCTTTGATTAGAAAACTCTATGAACTAGTTGATGATTCTAAGAAGAACGACAAGAATCTGAACCAGCCTGCTGATAATGAAGAAAAGGTCTATAAGGCTAGTTCCTTAGATAACGGAACTACTCCGCTTTACAAGATCGTCAAACGTGAAGATGGCTATTATGAAATTCTTGGCGAAAGAGTTGTTAGAACTAAGAAGCTAATCAATTTGAAGACTGATGAAGGCATCGATAGGCTTTCTGAATACTTAGATAGGATTGGCGTTAATGACCGTCTTAAAGAATTAGGCGTTAAAACCGGTTCAACTATTGTTCTTGATGGCTTTGAATTTGAATACTACGAATAATTTGTAACTATTTTTGTAAAAAAGCGGGACTAAAGCTAAAATATCAGTGAGGGAATATTAAATGTACTATTATCTTCATGGAATGATAACCATGCATACGGCTACTAGTATTGTGGTTGAATGTCATGGCGTAGGCTATGATTGCTTAGTCTCGCACCCCGAGGATTACCCTATTGGGGAAAGTCTTTTTGTTTTCGTTTCCTATTACTGCCATGAAGACGATCAGTTTTTTGTTGGGTTTAAGACTATGGAAGAAAAAGACCTCTATCAGAAGCTAATCTCTGTTAAAGGTATTGGCCCTAAAACGGCTTTGGCTGCTCTTTCCGCTTCTTCTGTTAACCGTCTTCAGGATGCTATTAACAATTCTGAGGAGAATTATCTTATCAGGCTTCCCGGGATTGGAAGAAAGAATGCTTCTCAGATCATTTTAGATTTGAAAGGAAAGCTTACTCTCCCTTCAACTATCACTAACACCGGAGAGAAGAACCTTGATCTTGCTTATGATGGCTTAAAAGGTCTTGGCTTCAAGGACAAAGAGATTCAAGAAGCTTTTGATTCAATCACTGAAAGAGGCCTATCTGTTCAGGAATATATGTCTCTGTCTTTGAAGGCTTTTAACCGTAAATGATCAATAACTCCAACTCTGCCTTAGATGAGAAAGAAGGCACCGTTTATAAAGAATTAACCGAAAAAAGTGATGATATTGATATTTCTCTGCGACCGCAATCTCTTGATGAATATATCGGTCAAGAAGATATCAAGAAAGAACTTTCAATCTTTATTTTAGGTGCTAAGAAACGTAAAGAATCCTTAGACCATGTTCTTTTTTATGGACCACCTGGCTTAGGTAAAACGACTTTAGCCAATGTGATTGCCCATGAAATGGATAGCGATATTAAGACCACTAATGGCTCTTCACTGGTCCGAACCGGCGATTTAGCCGCTATTTTGTCATCTTTAAGTCCCGGAGATGTGCTTTTTATAGATGAAATTCACCGGATGCCTATTGTGGTCCAAGAAGTTCTTTATAGCGCTATGGAAGATTTTTCGCTTTCGATTATTGTCGGTAAAGGCGCTGAGGCGAGAACTTTGACCTTGCCCCTGCCTCCTTTTACTTTAATAGGTGCCACCACGGATGCCGGATCCTTGTCGGCTCCTTTAAGGGACCGCTTTGGAATTGTCTTTAGGCTTCAATATTATTCACCTGAGGAACTTTTGAAGATCATCAATCGAACTAGTCGGGCCTTAAAGTTCCCCATCACCATCGATGCTGCCTATCAGATTGCTCTAAGAGGTAGAGGAACTCCTAGAATTGCTAACCGCTTATTTAGGAGGGTCAGGGATTTTGCCACTTATGAAGGCAAAAGCATCATTGATAAAGAAAGCACTCAAGCCGCTATGAAGTTCTTAGCTATCGATGAATTAGGACTTGATGAGACGGATAGGAAGATACTAGAATGCCTGATTTACCGCTATAATGGCAAACCCGTTGGCTTAAATGCCATTGCCTCAGCCATTGGTGAAGGTGTGGAAAACATTTCTGATGTTTATGAACCTTATTTGGTACAGATTGGCATGATAAATAGGACTCCTAAAGGAAGAATTGCCACTAAAGCCGCTTATGATCATTTAAGTATTCCTTATACTGAAAGACAGGATTAGGGAAATTTACTTTCTTTTTGCTAATTTTTAAACAGTTCCTTTAAAATATTTTCTCAAAGTTACGGCAAAATTAAGAGGTTATTTTCTTTTTCCCCTTTTCTAACTTTAAATAGTATAATAAATATACTTTAATAGCTTGAATAAACGTTGCTATTTTGGTAAATTATTTTAGTCTATTATTTGGTAAGTGTGCCTCAAATTCTTCGAAGGAGGAAATTAGCATGCGTCGCTTCTTAGCGTATTTCATAATGATGTTTACGGTATTAGGCTGCTTAATCTTCAATACTCAGTCGGTTCTTGAAAACCGGACTGATTCTTTTGAATATGGAAATGGCACCCAGTTAGTTTTTGGAGTGAGCAAGAGAGATAACACTCTTTACAGCAGCACCGATTATCCTGAATCTTCCTTGCCTGCTTCTAACCTTAGTGATATTGATATTGAAAATGAAGTTATGGATCGTTTGGATTCAGCTGGTGTTCGTTATGCTGATGTCCAAGTTATCAATGGCAACAAAGATAACGTCGGTTATCAGGTTAAGGTTAATCTTTCTCCTCTTTCCAGCACTGAACTTAGCAATGTAAAAGAAATTCTTACTATCTCTGGTACCTTATCTGTTTCAACTATTGGTGATACCAAGACCATGTATGCTGAGGCTAGTCAGTTCTTTAGTTCAGATACCATTGCCGAAATCACCTATTCTGGAACTACTCCTTATCCTACTTTGAATATTACTTCCACGGATGATTTTGATACTATGAAAAAGGCCGCTGAAGAAGCTGCCGGAACTACTGATTCTGGTTCCAGTGATAATAAAAATGCTATTCGTCATAATGCTGATGACACTACCACTGATACTGATGATACCACCAAAAAGACCCTTTATCTTTGGTACAACAAGACGACTGATGATACCTATGATAAAGCTTTTGGAACTAATGACACTATTGTCCAGGAAGAAGTTAAGAATAAGGTAATTGCTAAATTATCTACTGATAATTGGGATTCCGATAACAAGCAATTGACTATCACTTCCAATATGGACGGGAACGCATTCACTATTTCTACTGCCCGTGCCTTTGTTACTATGTTGAATGCGCCTGACTATGGATTCGATTTCACTTATCTTTATTCAAATACTACTGATCCGGTCTTTGGAACATCGGGATTAAGCAAGACTTATTTAGCTTTAGGAATTTCTCTTTTAGCTATTTGTATTCTCTTAGTGGTCTTCTACGGCTTAAGCGGTTTGACCGCTTCTGTCAGTATGCTGATCTCTGTCTTTGTGTCTTTCGGGTTATTCTCTTTAGTTGGATTTGAGCTTTCCACTGGTGCTTTAATCGGTTTATTTGTGATTATGGCACTTTCCGTATTGGTTTCTTCCAACTACTTTGAAAGAGTCAAACTTGAACTTAAGAAAGGCCGTGACCCTGAAAAGGCTAACCGGGAAGGTTACCATAAGGCTTTCTTTACCGGTGTGGATGTCTCCGCTGTTTCATTATTAGCTTCCTTGTTTAGTTTCCTTGTCGCTTCTGGATCATTAAAGACTTTCTTTGGTATGATCATGGTTGGCACTGTCTTTACTTGGGCTTTGACTAACTATCTTGATAAGTGGATGACTTTCTGGCTAGTCAAAGACTGCTCTAAGGATTCCAAGGTTCCTTTCTTTAATTTTGCTTTCTTGAAGAATAAAGAACTAAAGCCCAAAAAGTTTGTTTCAAGCGACAAAAAGAGTAACTCCAATAAACTTATGTTAGGGATTTCTTGCTTTACTGGCTTGCTATTGGCTTTAGCCCTTCCTTTGACTGGGACTTTAATTAATGGCTATTCTATATTTAACAATTCCGGAACTTATGCCGATACTTATTCTTTGAATATTACCTTTGGCTTTATCAACCAATCTTATGATAAGCTTTCTACAACTGAAAAATATCTTCAGTATATTGAGGATATTGGTTCTCAGAATTCTACCGCTTCCTTTGTGGCAACTAGCAGTGAAAAAACTTCAACCAGTGACACCACCTTTGTCTATTACCCCGATTCGGCTTATGTCAATGTTATCGAAAAGACTAATGCCGATGGCCAGACTTACTACATGAATTATTTCACTGTTACGGTTGACCGTAACCTTGATACCTTAATCATCCAAGATGACAACACCGTCATGAATTCAATTGATTATGCTGTCTTGGGACAAGATATTACTTCTGATAATGTAATTATCTGCCCTGGCGATGATCCTAACTTCATTTCCGACGATTACGAAATTGGCTGCTACAACACTATTGCTGCTAACCTATCCCATAATACAAATAATTTCTTCTTGGTTATTTTCCTCTTATCTGTCTTTGCCACTATTTATACTTTGATTCGTTATGGCTTGAATTTAGCCTTGACACAACTGACCGCTGGTACTTTATTAAGTGGCTTAGCCGTTGGTCTATTATCAGCTACTAGACTTCCTTTTGATTCCTATACTGCCTTTGGCCTTTTAGCTGCTGTCTTCCTGCTTAACTTAATCATGATTCCTTTGCTTAACCGCAATAAGGAACGTCTTAAAGAAGAAGGCATTAAGAAGACTGCCACCCATGAGCAGCGTGCCTTGATTGAAAATGAATCTACTGCTAAATCTTTACCGGTGGTTATTTCTCCTCTGATTACTGTTCTAGTTCCTACTCTTTCATTATTCTTTATCAATCCTTCTCTTGAGAGTGTAACGATTTCCTTGATTGTTTTGCTGGTCTTAACCATGGTTGTTGTCTTATTCTTTGCCTTACCTTTCTATTATTACCTTTGCACTCATATCAGCTTCCATCGTGTCACCGATTTTTTCACCAACAAGCATTCCCAGAAGACTCAGGAAAAGGCTCAGAAAGAAGAATCCCGCAACAAGAATGGTATCGAATATGTCGATGCTGATTCTCCTCATGAAACCATTATTCCTGGAATGAATGACTTTTTGAAATAAAATGTCTTTCTTAACTTCATTATTAGAACATTTCAAGATGAATTTAAATGACCTTGATGCCCGTAGGGCAGCAGGGTCTTTTGATTTATTAACTACTCCTTATGATTTGCCGGAATTCCAAAATGTCATCAAACGTATTGAAGAGGCCAAAGCCAAAAAAGAGAAGACTGTTATCTATGGTGACTATGATGTCGATGGTTTGACCTCGACTGCTATCTTAAAACTGGCTTTAGATGAATTTGGTTTGAAGCCCGGCTATTTTATTCCTTCCCGCTATAAAGAAGGCTATGGGCTTAATTCTGAGCGTGTTAAGGAGTTTAAAGATAAAGGTTATCAGCTTCTTATTACGGTTGATAACGGAATAAGCGCTTTTGAACCGATTAAGTTAGCGAAAAGCTTTGGAATGGATGTCATTATCATCGATCATCACGAAGTATGTGAAAAGCTTCCTGATACTTGTTTTATTTTCCATCAGTTCCTTTCAAAATTCATTAATTACAATTGCTCGGCGGCCTCTTTAGCCTTTTTTGTAGCTAGCTTTCTTTTAAAAAGAAATGATGATTATCTTGCAACTTTAGCCGGTATTGCTGTATTTAGTGACGTGATGCCTTTAGAGAAGAACAATCTTAATTTAGCTAAGATAGCCTTAAAGAATTTAAATCTATATCGCTATAAGAACCTGGTATCTCTTATAGGTGTCAAAGATGAATATGAATTTGAGGATTTATCTTTTTCTTTGATTCCTGCCTTGAATGCTCCTGGAAGAATCTCCAAAGAAACATTAGCTACTATCGATTGCTGCAAGCTTTTAATTGCTAGAAACGATGACAAGCTGATTGCTAAATATGCCCCAAAGATTTTGAATTCTAACCAAGAACGTAAGGATTTAGTTAAGAATGTCGCCTTTGTTCCCCAAAAAGAACTTACTAGCGACCACGGAGCTGTTTTATATACTGAAGAATATTCAGGCCTTTCTGGCCTATTTGCCAATAAAGAAATGCGGCAAAAAAAAGTACCGGTAGCGGTCTTTTCACCTGACGAAAAGGATCCCGAAATCCTCAATGGTTCCTTAAGAGCTCTTGAGGGATACCAAGTGGATGTTTTCCTAAAAAAGAATCAGAACCTTTTCCTTTCTTCTGGTGGGCACGAGAAAGCCGCCGGATTAAGGATTAAGAAAAAGGACTATTTTAAAGTTGCCACACTCTTTTTATCTGAATGTGAGAAACAGGCTTTGGAGATTAAAAAGACTGACGAAGATCAGATTCCTATAGTCTTGGAAGACCTTAATGCTGACAATTACCTTACTTTGCAAGAATTCGAACCTTTTGGTGAAGGATTTCCGGCCCCGATTTTTGCTCTTTCTGGAGCCAAAGAGGATGTGGTTTTCTCAAAGAACGGCAATGCGGCAATGATTTATTCGAAAGATAAAAGTTCAAAAGTGGTCTATTTTGGCTCAATTGAGCCTTTTAAGGATTCTAGGTACCATTTCTTCACTTTCATTGGATCCTTTAAAAAAGAGACATATAAAAATGTTTCAAGTTATTCTCTTATTTCTAATGAAATTATTTCGGAATTATAGTATTAAAATATTGATAAAAAATATAATGGCGAAAAGCTGTTAAAAATGCTTTAAATAAGCATAAAAAAGGGTAGAATAGTTTAAAACGGAGGGAACTATATGATACCCGATACACTAGAAAGAACGGATAAGTATTTGAGAGGGCTTCTTATGGAAAAGCAATTTCCAGAGGCTCACTTACGGATGATTGCCTTAGAAGTTTATACTAATGTTTCTTTAAAAAGCTTGGTTCAAGCCTTTGTCCTGCCAACTGAAAAGTGCGGCTTAGAAAAAGGCTTTTTTATTTTTGCAGTTTATGCAAAGACTCCTGGCCATAGAAGACTTGTTGTCAGCAGAGAAATTTACAAGACGAAGGAAGAATGTGCTAGAGAAGCCATTATCGCTTTGAAGTATTTTCCCCTCTATGGTTTATCCTCAAGGTTTCTTATGGATTTTCCTTGGCAAATGAAAAAGTAAATATTCTGGCGGATTTTGACTTTTTACCAATATCGAAAGGCATTTGTTGATTAATTATGCTATTGTCCTTTTACTTATCTTAAATTTAGGCTAAAATATTATCAATTTGGAGGACATGTGGTACAAGAAAATTCAGCAAAGAATAGCTCCTCAAATGCACCTGGAAGTTATTTGACCATTGATATGGAAATGAATAAAAGGGCAAAGAAGACAAAGAACATCAAAGCTGTTTTTGGAACCGCTATTGTTGCTCTTCTGATTTTTGTTACTCTTTATTTTTCCTTATCGTGCTTTAGAATCAAAGGAATGCAAATTTCAGGTTTAAATAACCTTACTCGTGAAGACTTCTTAAAATTGTCCGGCTACAACGAAAATGATTCTTTGCTTTTCTTTAAGTCTGAAGACAGTGGCCAAGCTGCCGTTAAAAATTCTCAAGGCATTGTTCTTGATTGCAAAATTAATACTAATCCTTTTGTGTGCAAGGCCCAAATTGTTGAAAATTATCCTGTAGGGACCTATAAAGGCCAAGCCTATGTTGCCTCAGGACAGTCCTATGAGGATTTTTATAAGTCTATCGATAATTTGTCATTGCCTGAGACTAATAAAAGCTTGATTAAATCCAAGCTTAGCAAAGAAGAGGAAAAAGCTTTAGCTGGAAGTGTTCCAACTATTCATTTGCCAAATGATACTATGACCATGGATGCGACTAGTTCTGAGCAAGCTTTTTCTGTTCTTAAAGGACAGGAAGAAAGTGTTCTTTCTTCCTTAAGCTCAATTCAATTTCTTAATGAAAATAATGACGATAGGTGGAATAATGTAATGGATGTTGTTATTAAGGATGATTCCAATTATTATGTAATTGAGAATGTCTTAAGCAACAAATTTGGTAATATTTTTAGCAATAAAAAGACTCCTCTTTCTGAGATTATCTATAGAATTCGCTTAGATTTAAGGGATGAAACCAATGTAAGGAATGTCACTACTTATACTTTTAAAGATGATAAGACATCTATTTCTTGTTTCGAATATGAGGTTTATTTCACTAAGGATAACCTTATAGATATCGTATACAATGATGGAAAGGAATGAAAAATGGATAGTATTGTTACAACTATAGAATTTGCTTCTTCTGGCATCCGCTTAGTCAGCGGTTATTATTTCCATGGAAAAGTCTATGTTTTAGCTGCTTTAGAAGGTGACAATATTCCTCTCGATGCTGATGGTTTAATGGATACTAAGGCTACTGAGCAAAGTTTGGCATTGCTTCTTAGCACTGCTAAGAAATCCCTAAAAAACGATTTAGGAGTCATTATTTCTCTTCTTCCCCCCGATGGCTTTCTGGTTAAGCAAGGTCAAGGTAGGAGTACCACAGTTGATCCAGCTAGCCGAATCACTCAAATCGATTATGCTAACTGCATTTCTATGATCAACAAAGATGTCAAAATGGAAGGAAAAAAGGTTATCTATGATGACCCGGTTCTCTTTACTGATGACAATAAGCGCGATTTCCAATCCTTCCCTATGGGAATACAGTCTGATCAATTAAATGTTCTAGCTGATGCTCACCTTATTTCCAAAGACAGTTTCTTACATTATGAGCAGATACTTCAGGATATGGGCTTGACCGTTTATTTAAATCTAATAGCTCCTTTCTCTGGAACTGTTTTCATTAATTCTTTTGAGGCTCCGCTTAGTTATGTGGCTTTAGATGTTGAAAAAGACCACTTCTATATGTCCTATGTTTCAAAGAAACGCTTCTTGTTTACCGAGAACATCCGCTATGGAATTTCTGATGGTGTTCATGCGGCTAGCCAAATATTAAAGATCTCTGAGAAAAACACCAACGAAGCTTTGAATCTCTTTGGCTTTTCTGATAATGCCGGCTTTGATTACCAAAGCGATGAAAAGAAAACCCTTAAGGATTTCTCTAACGCCTTTAAATCAGGCTTTGATCCTCTGGTAAAAGAAATATCCCGCTTTATTAATGACCATTCGCTTTTACAGGATACACCTATTGTCTTCTTTGGCTTAGGAAGCGATATTGAACTTATGGATAAATACTTGAGCGATAGCTTAAAACGCCCCGTCTATATTTTCTCCGCTAAAGTTATTGGTAGCCGCAGTAAAGTATTTGTAGATGGTTTAGGTGCGATTAAAGTATCTTCTTTCAATTATCAGGAACCTAAATATGGTGCTAGAAGAAAAGCTGATGAGGAAGAATTAAAGAACACTTCCTTTGGACGCAATTAATGAGAGGAAACAATTATTATGGAAGATAATGATAACCAAAAGCCTGTCTTTGATGATGAAGGCCTCCAGACCAACGCTAAAATTAAAGTAATTGGTGTCGGCGGTGGTGGCTCTAATGCTGTAAACCAGATGATTCATGATAAAGAAAGCCAAGTTGAATATTGGGTCATGAATACTGATAGCCAAGCTTTAGCTAATTCTCCTTGCGAGAATAAGCTTGTTTTAGGAAGAAACGTTACTCGTGGCTTAGGAGCCGGCGGTTTACCTGAAATGGGTCAGAAAGCAGCTGAAGATTCCTATAAAGATATTCAAATGATCGTTAAAGGGGCAGATATGATTTTTGTGGCTGCGGGAGAAGGCGGCGGAACCGGAACCGGTGGTGCCCCGGTTGTCGCTAAAGCTGCTAAAGAGGCTGGCTGCTTAGTTTTAGGCATCGTCACCCGACCTTTCACATTTGAAGGTAAATCTCGTCGTCTTAATGCTCTTGAAGGTATTAATACCTTAATGAAGACAGTTGATGCCCTGATTGTTGTTTCAAACGATAAATTAATGTTTAATAACGGCGGAATGTCCATCAAAGAAGCTTTCGCCTGTTCAGATATGGTCTTAGCAAGTTCCGTCAAAACGGTTACTGATTTGATTCTTCTTCACGGCATTATCAATCTTGATTTTGCTGATGTGAAGACTACCTTAAAGGGCAAAGGCTTAGCTTTGATTGGAATTGGCTATGGTGAAGGCAAAGATAAGGGCATCAAAGCTGCTGATTCAGCCATGAATTCCCCTTTGCTGGAAGCCTCTATTAAAGGAAGCCGCTCGATGATCATCAATGTTACCGTTGGTGACGACACTACCCTTGATGATGTTCAGTATGCCATCAATTACATTACCGAAGCTGCTAATGGCGGAAGAAAAGATGCTAACGATTGCAATATCATCTTTGGCGTGCAGATGGACAATAATTTCCACAATAAGATGAAAATTGCTATCATTGCCACTGATTTCTCAAAATCGATTGATTTTTCTCAGCCTTTTGAAAACCCTCCTCGTTCCGAAATGGATAAGATGGCTGCCGAAAAGAAGAAAGAATCCGATGTTGAAAAAGAAATTGCTGCTAAGAGAAGCCAGTCCCCTCTTCCCGACTATCTAAAAGAATTCTTAGCTGATAGCAATTCCCAGAAGAATGCTGCTGATTCTTCAAAAACTAATATTCCTGTTATCGATAGGACCATTCCTGTTTCTCCTCTGGAGAAGAATAAGCCCTACGATGAAAGCTCTGAAAAGACGATTGATATCCCCGTTGAAGGTGATAATAGCAAATTCAATAAGGAAGATGATGAGACGATTGTTGTTCCTAAAATCAAGTAATAATGGAAGGCTCTAAAATGGATACCAAACAATTTTTAGCAGAGACGGATCAGGAAATCTTAGACGCTAAGAAAAGCATTCTTTCTGTCAAAGACATTAATTCCCTAAATGACTTTAAGGGAAAGTATTTGGGTAAGAAGAGTCATCTGACTGGCTATTATGACAGCATGAGACAAGTTCCTATAGCCGAAAAGAAGGAATTTGGTATGCTTCTTAATAAGCTTAAGGTTGCCCTTAATACTCTCTTCTTAGATAAGGAAAAAGAACTTAATGACGAGGCTTTGAATCAAAGGCTCAATAAAGAAGCGATTGATATTACTTTGCCTGGATATCATAAAAATTTAGGGAGTAAAAACCCTTTCTTTGCTGTAGTTGATGATATCACTGATTTCTTTATCGGCTTAGGATACTCGGTTGCTGACGGACCGGAAGTTGAAAGCGACCTTAACAATTTTGAATTGATGAACATTCCTAAGGATCACCCGGCTAGAGATATGCAGGATTCTTTCTCTATTTCCCCTGATACGGTTTTAAGAAGTCATACTTCCTGTGTCCAAGCCCGTGTCATGAAGGCCATGGGTGGCAAAGGACCTGTCAAGGTAATCTGCCCTGGAAAAGTCTACCGTCGTGATAATGATGCTACTCATTCACACCAGTTTGGTCAGATTGAAGGCTTGGTCATATCTAAAGACGTAACTTTTTCTAACCTTCTTGAGACTTTAACCCTTCTTTTGAAGCATCTCTTTGGCGAAAAGCGAGAAGTCAGGTTCCGTCCTTCTTTCTTCCCTTTCACTGAGCCATCAGTAGAAGCCGATATCTCTTGCTTTGAATGCAACGGGAAAGGCTGCTCTTTATGCAAACATACCGGCTGGATTGAGATTTTAGGATCCGGCATGGTACATCCAAATGTCTTAAGGCTTAACGGTTATGATGACAAAGTCTATCAGGGCTTTGCTTTTGGCATCGGAATCGATAGAGTCGCGATGCTTAAATACGGTATTGATGATATCAAACGTTTCTATACTGATGATGTCGATTTCCTACAACAGTTCAGAAAGGAGTAAAACATGTTATTCTCATACAAACTATTGTCTAAGATTGTTGATCTCTCTAAGACTGACCCAGTAAGCCTTAGAAACCGTCTGACATTTGCTGGCTTTGAAGTTGAAGGCATGAACGTTGCCGCTTCTGGCGATAAACTGATTATCGGACAGGTCTTAACCTGTGTTAAACATCCTGATAGCAATCATCTTCATTGTCTGACCGTCGATCTTGGAAAAGAAGAAGGCATTAGGAATATTGTTTGCGGTGCCCCTAATGTCAGAGTCGGACTTAAAGTAATAGTTGCTTTAGTTGGCTGCCATCTTCCGGCTTTGAATGAGACCATTGAAAAAGGTGTTATCCGTGGTCAGGAATCTGACGGCATGTGTTGCTCTTTAGCTGAACTTGGTGTCAGCAAAGACCTTTTAAGTGAAAAACAGGTTGGAGGAATCGAAGAATTACCTAATGATGCCCCCATCGGTGAAAGAAACGTCTTAGGCTACTTAGGCCTGGATGATACGATTCTTGATATCAATGTCCTTCCTAACCGTCCTGATTGTCTTTCATACATCGGCATGGCTAGAGAAATCAGTTCTCTGACCTCTTTTGCTATGAAGTCCATTCCTTCATTTGATTCCTCCAAGATTAAGAAGACTGTTAAGGCTGACAGCTTATCTAAGTTCTGCCCTCGCCTTGATATTCTTAGAATCGATAACGTGGTTGCTAAGAAGTCTACTCCGATGCCTATCGTGAGGTTTTTAGAGGCCAGCGGTTTACGTTCAGTTTCCCCGATAGTCGACTTAGGGAACTTCAGTATGCTTTTGACTGGTGAGCCTATCAATATGTATGATGCCTTAAAGAATCCTACCAACAATTATGTCGTTAAAGATGACTTTGAAGGCAACTTCACTACTTTCGATAATAAAGTCTTGGCCTTGAAGAAAAATGATTTAGTAGTCACCGATGGCGTAAAGCCTCTTTGCTTAGCTGGAATCATGGCTGGTAAAGATGCCTGTGTCAGTGATAATACTAAGGATATTGCCGTTGAATTTGCTATTTTCTATCACGCAAACATCAGACGCACTAGTGCTAGACTTGGTCTTTCCAGTCCCTCCGAACAGCTCTTTGCCAAGGAACGCAATCCTAAAATGATCAATGAAGCTATTGGCGTAACTTTAAAACTGTTAGATGATTTCTTAGATAAATACGAAATCACCGCCTACGATTCTTTTGATTCTACTGACCAAACGAGAAAAGGCTTTGTCTACTCTCTTGATAAGACTAATAGCCGTTTAGGATCTGACTATTCCGAAGAAGAAGCTAATCAGGTTCTAAAAGCTTACCGTATCGAAAAAGAGGGTAACACTTTGTATTCTCCTATTGATCGAGTCGATTTGCTGGAGCAATGCGATATCGATGAAGAAATCTTCCGCTACTATGGTTCTAGCCGCATTAAGGCATCATTTGATAATTATCCGATTACTATTGGAAAATTAAACGATAGCCAAAAGAACCTCAGAAGTATCAGGGAGCTTTTAGTTTCCCGTGGCCTATTAGAATGCCTTTCCTATACTCTGATTGATGAAAAAGCTGATAAATCCATCCGTGTCTTCTCTCAGGGAGAAAGCTATAAGATTCTTAACCCTATGACTAAGGATCACGAATATGTCCGTCAGGACCTTCTTCCTTCACTTTTGATGGTGATGGACTATAACATCAAACATTCTCATCCCGATTTAGCTCTCTTTGAGACTAGCCCGATTGATACACCTAAAGCCAACCATGAGTATTTAGGCATTATCCTTAAAGGCAACACTTCTCTTACTGAAGGCTTACAATCACGTCCTTATGATTTCTTTGACTTAAAGGGTTTGATTGAAGCGATTATGTCCAAGCTTGGCATTCCGGAAACCCGATATCGTTTAGTCTATTCAACTAATAAAGCCTTCCATCCTAAAGCCAGTGCTGATATCTATATGGGCAAAGATTTAGTTGGAACCTTTGGACAGCTTCATCCTCATGTGTATTCGGAAAAGGTTTTTGCCGCTGAACTGGATTTAGGCTATCTTCTTGATTTAAGAGGCACTAGCACTAAGTTCAAAGCCTTGAATCCCTTGGCTTTAGTCAGACGTGACTTATCCTTCAAGGTTAATGATGAAGTCAGCTTTGCTAAGCTTAAAAAGACTATTCTTCAGACTAAAGACAGTTTAGTCAAAGAAGTTTCTCTTTTCGATGACTTCCATGACCCGAAGACTGACAGCCACTATTTAGGTCTATATGTGTATATCGGAAAAGACGATGGCACCCTTAAAGACAGCGAAATCAACGATTCCATGAATAAGATTACCTCCAATGTGAAGACGGTCCTTGGTTTAACCTTGAGAGGAGAGGAATAAACATGGCTAAGTTTCAACTGATTGATAATTCGGCTAGCATCGTCCCTGATAGTGACTTTTTCGATAAGATTGCCTTTGTTGCCCACAACTGCTATCAGGTCAAGACTAAAGATCATCAAGCCAACGTAGAATTCATTGGCCGTCTTTTGACAGGTGGCCATTTAGCCATGATTGAGCATTTCCGTTATCTCTTTAAGGTTTCTAAGGAAGCCTATGAAGGTTTTAAGGAACTTTATAACCGCTTCTATGACTTAGCTTTAGGAGTGGATGGCACTTATTATGTCTCCTGCTCGGTTAGACCTTTATTAGAAGCTAAAGACAGCCTCGAAAAGAAGCTTGATTTGCCTTTGATTTCTGCTCTTCCCCCGGATGTCAAGAATTTCGTCTTTAAAGGCTATCAGGATGAAAAAGGCGCTTCTTTAGCTGATATTGATAAAGAAAAAGGCAATTTGAAGCCTCTGGACTATGATAATCTTAAGTACGTCACCTATAATCTCATCACTGATCGAGGGGTAACCCATGAAATCGTCCGTCACCGCCTTTGCTCCTTTGCTCAGGAATCCACCAGATACTGCAACTATACCAAAGATAAGTTCTCTAATGAGCTCACTTTCATGAAGCCACTAAGATATGATGAATTCTCTGATATTTACAATCGCTATTACCAGGAAGTCAGCGATACTTACTTTGATTTGATTGCCAAAGGTGCTAAACCTGATGAAGCTAGAAGCGTCTTACCTAATTCCTTAAGGGCCTCAATTATGGTTACCTGCTCTTTGACTGAGTGGAAGCATATCTTTGAATTAAGATGCTCTGAATTCGCCCATCCTGACATCAGAAGGCTGATGTCTTTAGTCCGTGATGACATGAAAGATAAAAATATTTTATGAACAAAGATTTAAGAATCCCATTAGACTTAGCGAGTTTCTCCGGCGAGGAAGAGGAACTAGACCTTGATTTTGATTTAACCGATGATGAAAAAAGGGCTTTTCAGAATGTCCTCGACTTTAAAGAAATTGTCCTGAAAGGCTATCTCTCCGGCGCTGACAATCTCTATAAGCTTACTCTGACCTGCAAAGGCAGCGTCCTTCTTAGAGACGGTCATGACTTCAAGAGAAAAGATCTTTATAACCTTGATGATCAGGTTGACTTAACTATTGATCATATCGATGAAGAGAATTCCGATATTCATCCCGAACCCGATGGCTCTTATGACTTAAGAAGCTCATTGATTGCCTTGCTCTATGATGCCATTCCTAAGAATTACAGTGAGATTCCTTTAAAGAAAATCGTAACTGATGACTATACTCTTCTTTCTGAAGAAGAGAACGAAAGACAGAAGAATGCCGGCAATAATCCTTTTGCGGTCTTGGATTCCTTAAAGACCTCTAAGACTAAAAAGAAGCCCGCCAAGAAGACCTCTACCCCAAGCGGCTTAAAGAAAAAGACCGGTTCCTGTAAACCGGTTACTAAGAAGAAAAAGTCCACTAACAGCAAATAGAAAGTTAAAAACCTCGGCTTAATAAGCTGAGGCTTTTTTAGTATTTCCTTAAAGTCACCCACTTTAGACCATTTTTTGCTTTAAGGGCTTCTTTTTAATAATTAAAGTAAAATATTGCCTTAAACAGCTGTATTATTATTCATTATTAATCTTTATTTATATGCTTAAAGAGCTTTAAAAATAAAAGAAAATACTGATTTATATTGCAAATAGTGGGTGATGGTGAGTATAATGTGGGTGAAAGTGGAAGAGTAACATGTTTTATGGACGCAAGGACTTAACCATCGATGATAAAGGAAGACTTGTTCTTCCTAGCCTCTACCGGAATGAATTCCAAGGTGGCATTTGCTTTGCCTGTTATGGCTTAGACACTTGCATTGAACTCTATCCGGAAGAAACCTATAAAGTTAAGGCTAACAAGATTACCTCTCTTAATGATTTCGATGAAACCGCTAGACGTGTAAAACGAACGTTCCTCTCCAACACTTTCGATGTTCAGATTGACTCGCATAACCGCATTCTTCTTCCTAAACCCTTAGTTGAAAAGACTAAGACGGGTAGGAAGGTTGTGGCCGTAGGAATGTACGATCATCTGGAAATCTGGGATAGTGAAACCTATGAAAAGCGATCGACTACCGAGGAAAAGAGTTTTCCTAGCGATGCCGATAAGCTGATAGGCAAAACTAATGACTGAATTCAACTACCATAATCCGGTGATGCTAAATGAAGTGCTCTCTTTTGTTCCCAGAGAAAAGAAAGTCACCTACATTGATATGACTTTGGGTCGGGCTGGCCATTCTTCCAAAATATTAGATATTCTCAAGAAGGGTTCTATCTTCTATGGTGTTGACCGTGATGAAGACGCCCTGGATTATTCTCGCAAAGCTCTTAAGCCTTTTGAAAAGAAATTCCAACTGAATTACCTTCATTCCTGCTTTGCCTCAAGTGTTCCTCTCTTAAAAGAAATGGGTGTCAAAGGCGCTGACTTCATCCTCTTCGATATCGGTGTCTCTTCACCTCAATTCGACGATCCTAAGCGTGGATTCAGCTATCGCTATGATGCTCCCTTGGATATGCGAATGAATCAAGAAGATGATTTGACTGCTGAAAAAATTATCAATACATATTCAGAAAGAGATCTTTGCCGGGTCTTCCGGGACTTAGGCGAATGCCACATCTATTATCCCGTCGTTAAGAAGATTATGAGAATCCGTGATGAGAAGCCAATCAAAACGACTTTCGAACTAGTCGATATAATCAAGCAATCCTTACCGAGCCATGAACTGAATGAGAAAGGTCATCCTGCTAAGCAGTTCTTCTTAGGGCTTAGATATGAAGTCAATCAGGAAATCCCTCAATTGAAGACCGGATTAGAAGAGGCGATTAAGTTCCTCAATCCTAAAGGACGTTTGGTAATAATAAGCTTCAATTCCGAAGAAGATAAGATTGTCAAAGACTTATTCAAAAAGTATACGAGAAGCCCTGTCAGCGATAAATACCATCCAATCCTAAATGAGAAGAAACCAGAATTTATCCCCTTAACAAAGAAGCCTTTAGTACCTACTGAAGAAGAGATAGCCGAGAACAACCGGTGCAAACCGTCAATTCTTCGGGCTCTAGAAAGGAAATAGCAACATGAAAGACCGCATCGAAAGAACTAAAACGAAAAAAGTAAGCCATCGTTTAACCAGAGCCTTTATCATTACCACTAGTATCTGCCTTGTTGGTTCCGCTTTGCTTTTCACTTCCATATCTTTGCTTAGCCAGGAGAACAAGAACATCAGTGAGAGAATTCAAACCTATACTGATGAAATCAATCTTCTAGATAATGATGATAATTCGGCTTTACAGAGTCATAAATAACTTTAAAAGACAACAGAAAAACTGTTTTGACAATAATTCGTTTGTCTATAAAAGGTAAACCGCATTTGTCCATTTTGCGGTTTATCAAACCCAACGAAAAACCCCTGTCTAAGGTATTGGCAGGGGTTTTCTTATTCGTATTAACTTAAACGGTCTAGTAATGACGGTAGCAGGCTTTAGTAGAGATATCAGTGGTGATGATCTTAACGAATTCATCCTCAGTGACAGTCTTGGAGTCTTTTTCGCCATGCAAACGATAAGTGACGGTCTTATCATTAGCTTCCTTAGAACCAATAACAATCGTGTAAGGAACCTTCATAGTCTGGGAATCATGGATCTTATAAGAAAGCTTCTCGTTGCGGTCATCGACCTTAGTACGGACACCGGCGTTATGAAGCAAGTCGTTGAGGGACTTAGCAAAGTCCATCTGAGCGGAATCATCAGAGGCAACCGGAAGAATTCTTAACTGCTCCGGAGCTAACCAAGTCGGGAAAGCACCCTTGAAGTTCTCGGTGATGATACCGACGAATCTTTCAATGGAACCGAAGATTGCTCTATGAAGCATGACAGGTTCCTTCTTGGAGCCGTCTTTATCAGTATAAGTCAGATGGAAACGGTGAGGTAACTGCATATCGAGCTGAATAGTACCGCACTGCCAGATACGATTGAGGGAATCCTTGAACTTGAAGTCAAGCTTAGGACCATAGAAGGCACCATCACCAGGATTGATAGTATAAGGAATGTTGTTCTCTTCAAGGCAAGCCTTAAGCTCAGCTTCAGCCTTGTTCCAAGTGGAAATCTTGCCGACATATTTATCTAAAGGACGGGTAGAAAGCTCAATATGGTACTGAAGATTGAAGAGAGAATAGACTTGGTTAAAGATCTTCAAAAGCTTTCTGACTTCTTCGCCAATCTGATCAAAGGCCAAAATAATATGAGCATCATCCTGAGTGAAGCAACGGACACGGAAAAGGCCATTTAAGGCGCCAGAGGCTTCATGACGGTGAACTAAGCCAAGTTCAGCATAACGGAGCGGCAATTCACGGTAAGAATGAAGGTCATTAGCATAAACAAGCATGGCACCAGGGCAGTTCATCGGTTTGATAGCATAAGGCTTGCCATCAATCTTGGTGATGTACATATTTTCCTTATACTCTCTCCAATGGCCAGAAGTCTCCCAAAGTTCACGGGAAAGGATCTGAGGAGTCTTAACAACCAAGTAGTTGTTATCCATCATCAGCTTCCACCAGAACTCCTCTAACTCATGACGGAGAATCATTCCGTTTGGTAACCAGAAAGGGAATCCAGGACCGTAATCAGAAATCATGAAAAGACCCATTTCCTTACCGATTTTCTTATGGTCGGACTCTTTTCTTTCAACCAGAAGCTTTAGATATGCATCCAAATCTGGCTGAGCGAAGAAAGCAGTGCCGTAGACTCTAGTCAAGGAATCGTTGTTCTTATCGGCTTGGAAGTAGCAGGAAGAAGTAGACATCAGCTTGATGGCTTTGATAGCACCAGTTGACTTCATATGCGGCCCAAGGCAAAGATCGGAATAATCACCCTGAGTATAGATGGAGAGTTTATCGCCCCTCTTAGCTAACTCATCAATATGGATGAGCTTATATTTCTGATCTTTGAAAATAGCCTTAGCTTCTTCGACGGTAACGTCTTTTCTGGTAATCGGAAGATTCTGAGAGATAATCTTCTTCATCTCATTTTCAATCTTGGGGAAATCGGCATCGGAAATAGGAGTATTGACTTTAACATCGTAATAGAAGCCTTCATCAGTAGCCGGACCATAGGCAAACTGAGCTTCCGGATACAAATGCTTGATAGCCTGAGCCATGACATGGGCGGCCGAATGTCTTAAGACATGTAGGGCATCAGGAGAATCCTTGGTGACAACTTCAAAAGCACAATCACCGGGAAGAATTTCATTCTTATCAAAAAGCTGACCATTAACCTTAGCACAGATCATCTTCTCGCCAAGCGAAAGAGCAATGGTCTTAGCTGCCTCTAAGGCAGTAATCCCATCCTTGACTTCTTTGACAGATTTGTCGGGTAAAATAAGTTTCATAATGAAATGTAAATCCTCTTTTCTTGTTATTTATCAAGCTCATGAAGAGCTAAACATCCAGCAGCAGCAATACCGACATCCTGATCAAAATGGGCATTCTTCAAGACAATTGGATTGAGGTGCCAGGAAGCAATAGCAGCATTGCTGACACGTTCCAAGTCTTTAAGGAAGATCTCCTGACTCTTCATAACACCGCCGGAAAGAGCATATTGCTGGCAGTTGAAGAGCAACTGAATATTAGCAAACCACATTCCTAGTTCCTTAAGCCAAATATCATAGATCTTTAAGGCTTTAGGATCATGGCCTCTGATCAAATCAAAGAATTGAGATCCACCAGTGATTTCTAAACCATTCATGTGGCAAAGACGGACGATGCCGTTACCGGAAAGAATGTATTCAGCTTCATAGAAATTATTCTGATATTCAATGATGACTCTTCCGCCTTCCATAGGAGAATCAATCATTTCTCCGTTATGGACGATGCCTAAGCCGATACCAGAAGATATAGTGACAAAAGCCGAATCTCTTAAACCTTTATTGACACCATAAAGAGCCTCAACTAAAGCCGAGCAATTGCCATCGTTAGCAATTTTGATTTTAGAATCAGGGAAATCTTTATGGAAGAGAGACTCGAAATCAAAACCGTTAGGAAGACCTAAGTTTCCGCAACGGCCGACAGCGTTATGAGAAACAGTACCGCAGATAGATAAGCCAATGCTAGGGATAGAAGTCAGCTTAGCAGTTGCTGAAACCTCTAAAATCAAAGATTTCATCTTTTCATAAAGCTTATAACCATCGTTTTGAACAGTCGGACCTCTTTTAGCACAGATAATATTGAGATTCTCATCAACAACAGCGACTCGAAGATTGGTTCCACCACAGTCGATGGAAATTACTTTAGCCATGTTACTCTCCTATTCCTGATCGGCTAAGCCGTTATCAGTCATTGTTAAGACCTTCATAAAGTTAGTCTTGCCGGCACCGACAGGAGTACCGCCAGTAAGAATGATCTTGCTACCAGATGAAATATTATAGTCTTTAGCTAACTTCAAAGCTAAGACCTCCATCTCTTCAACGAACTGAGGAACCTTCTTGACATGATAAGGGTAGTTACCATAGTAAAGCATAGTGTGCTTGAGGATATCTAAATCGGAAGAAACCACAAAAACTGGGCAAATAGGTCTAGTCTTCGATATTCTTCTAGCAGTTGAACCACTTACTGAGAAGCAAATAATCATTTTAGCGCCAATGATTTGAGCCGTATCGGAGACAGCGGTAGCAATAGCGTCATTGACAGTCTTGTTAGAAGTCTCAAAGGCTTCATGAGTGGAGGATTCATAATTGAAGCGCTTTTCGATAACGGTAGCAATTCTAGTCTGCATTTGGACGGATTCAACCGGATATTGTCCGGAGGCTGATTCTCCAGAAAGCATAACAGCATCAGTTCCTTCATCGATAGCCCAAGCTACATCACTGACTTCGGCTCTTGTCGGGAAAGGATTTCTAATCATGGAATCAAGCATCTGAGTAGCAGTAATAACAGGTTTACCGAATTTGCGGCACTGATTGATCATATACTTCTGATAAACAGGGACCATTTCAGGAGGAATTTCAATACCTAAGTCGCCTCTAGCAATCATGATGCCATCCGATTCACGGATGATGTCATCAAGATTCTCAATAGCTTCGGTATTTTCAACCTTAGAAATAATCTTCATGTTCTGTCCGCCGTTAGCATCAAGGAGTGAACGGATATCTTTGATATCCTGGACATTTCTAATGAAAGAAGCTGAGACTAGATCAAGGTGCTGTTGGCAACCGAAAATCAAATCGGATTTATCCTGATCGGAGAGATAAGGCATTGTAAGATGAGCGCCTGGGCAATTTACACCACGGCGGTCCTTGCAGACATGGTCGTTTTCCACACGGCAGATAAGTTCATGCTTTTTGTTATCTTTACTGGTAACAGTAAGTTCAAGATTTCCATCATCAAGACGGATAATCGAACCAACAGAAGCATCAGTAAAGAGATTTACATAAGTAACACCAAAAGCTTTGTTATTGCCGATCTGTTCTGTACCCATATAAATACGGACTTCATCACCTTTTTTGAAAGAGGCACTGCCACCTTCAAAACAAGAAGTACGAATTTCAGGTCCTTTAGTATCAAGACAAATAGGAATAATAATATTTTCCTCTTGCTCGATTTCCCTTAAAGTCTGGATTTTACGTAAATGCTCGTCATGACTTCCATGTGAGAAGTTTAATCTCATACAGGTCATACCATTCTTTAGAAGATTTCTTAAAGTCTCCTTAGATTCACTGGCCGGTCCAATCGTGCAAACAATCTTTGTCTTCTTATCGATTCTGTAATTCATAGCAAGATCTCCTTTGATACAGAAGCAATAGTTCGCCTTTCTCATAGATACTGAAAGGAAAATTATCTATATTATTCTACCAACAATTGTATGTAAATAAAAGCATTAAATAATGCAAAAAAGGGTTAAGCAATGTTATAATTCTAAATATGAAAATACTTGAAAAGAATTCGGCCTTTTCTCTTTATGCTTCATTTTCTCTTTCTCCTTTAGATGAGGAAGTACTGAGTTTTTTATATTTGCCACTGATAAAGGCTAATTCTTATAGTCTTTACCATGTCCTCTATTCTCTTATATCTTTAAGCAAAAACCGTGGCTATTTTCAGCATGATGAACTGAAAGGCTTTTTGGGACTAAACGATAGTTCTTTTTTAGAAGCCAGAAGCCAATTAGAAGCCATTGGACTATTAGAAACCTACCGCAAAGAAGAGAAGGATGTTTCTGGTGCCAAACAGGTCTTCTATTTATATAAGATTATTCCACCGGCTTCTCCTAAGAAGTTTTTTGACGATGTACTTTTAAGAGCTTCTTTATCAAGCCAAGTTGGCAAAAAAGAATATTTTGAGTTGAAGAGTTTCTTTAAAGTCAGCGATAACAATGATTTTTCTCAATACCAAGATATTACTACCCAGTTCAAGGATGTCTATTCGCCTGACATTCAAAGCGATGATCCTTCATTGAATGATGATGGTGAAGGCTTCTTAGATAAAAAATACAAATCACAAGTCTTCTTCGATAAGAAAAAGCTTCAAAAACTCCTTTCTGATGCTTCCTATGATTACAAGAAAATCTCTAAGAACAAAGAAGTTATTATCTCAACAGCTGTTCTTTATGGGCTAAAAGAAGAAGATGTCTCAGAACTAATTATTAAAAACACTGATTCCGATGGCTTATTATTCCTAAAAGGCTTTGTTTCTGATGCAAGAAGTATGAGCAAATACCAAAAAATTGATGCTCCTCAAAGCAATCAGACTGTCTATGGGGATAGTCAAGTCTCACGTTATTTAAAAGCCTTCAACAACATCACTCCTATCGAATACCTTTCACTGAAATTCAATGCTCAGCCTTCTCCTTATATGCTAAAAGCTATTGAAACCCTTAAAAAAGATACCTCCCTTTCTAATTCGATACTTAATGTGGTCTTAGATTACTCTTTCAAGAAGACTAACGGTGAATTCAATCCCAACTACTTTTCTAAAGTTGCCTATTCTTTAACAGCTAACAATATTAATAGTGCCTATGATGCAATGGTTTATCTAAATAGCCGTGATTTTGAAATATCTCAAGTCAAGAATAAGAAGTCATATAAAGCTAAAGAGAATTCAGCGGAAAAGAAAGATGTGCCTAGTGAGAGTGTTAAGAAAGATGATTTTCTTAAATTAGGAAAGAAATTCGGATTATGAAAAGCAACGATGATATTTCTAATTTGAAAGTCAACTCCTTATTGGATGAGGTGGGCTTTGAATTAGCGCCTGAAAGCAAAGAGCGGCTTATAGCTGATATCGAATCAGCTTTGAAACTTGATATCAAATCCAAAAAGAAAATCAAAGATCTTTTAAAGACCAAGGATACTTTTGATAATTCTTTAGGGAATATCTACAATTTTATCTCTGATGTCCAAATATGTGCCTCTTGTCCTCATCAGTTAAAGAAGTGCCCTAAAAAGCAAAAAGGTTTTTACTATAATCCTGAATATGATAAAAGCCGTGACCTCATTGTTCTTACTAACCAGCCATGCCAATTGAAAGCCAAGAAAGATGAAATCCTTCAAAACATTTATCCGTCTGACTGCGGATCTGAGAATATTTACATTGATGGCACCTCTCTTTATGAAAGACTTGTCGGAATCGAAAGCTTTACTGATACCTATAAAGACTTGACTTCCTGCATCAGCAATGTTTTCAATGATGTAGAAAGCTTTGATAAAACCAAAATCATGAAAGGCCGTGCCTTTTTTTCTTTAAATTCCTCTTCTCTTTCTTATTCGTTATTGGAGCTGACCGCTTATTTATATGCTCAGGCTTCCTATAAATGTTCTTTTGTAGATCTACCAAAACTATTTATGAGTGTTGATTCCAAGAATTATGACACCAGAGAATTTTATCAGGCTAATTATAATTACATCCTGAATGTCCCTGTATTGATCGGAGCTAATTTTGATAACCTTCCACATTATGGCTCTGAATTTAATACCAAGTATATTTTCCATTTTCTTAAAAAGCGTCTAGAAAAGGGAAAAATCACTTATTTTTCTTTGACTACTTCCCAATCATTGTTTTCCTATGTCAGCTATCTTTTCAGCCACTGTGATGTAAAAGCCGAAGCAGTGGACACTATTGGAAAGCTAGTTGAGAGATTAACTATTAGGGATCTTCCTCTTTAAATTTTGTAAATTCTTCCTCCTTTGACCAAACATTCGTTAAAGGAGAAGACTATGGTATTTCAAAATAGCCCTAAAGGGTGTGATAAAGCCTGTGTCAGGGATTTATTGATTTTAAATTTTGAGGACGAATCTTATGAAACCATCACTTTAGAAAGCAGCTGTGACTCTTTTTTCGATATGGCCTCTGAATTAGCTAATCGTGGTTTGACTTATATAGGGGCTAAAGTTCCTGATATTACCAAAGTCCCCAAAGATTCTTTCCCATTCATCTCTCAGATTGAAAATGAGGGGCTCAGTCATTTTGTTGTAGTTAAGAAAATAAAGAAAGAGAAAGTTTATTTTGATGACCCGCAGTTTGGAGAGGTTTACCAAACAGTAGAAGAATTCAATCATTCCTTCACTAAGAAAGCCTTGATTAAAAAAAGTCAGGATAAAAGGCCAAATAAGCCTTATGAGAAGATTTTGAACAATAAGGAATCAGCTTTCTATTTTTCCTTGCTGGTCCTGCAATGTCTAAGCTTCTATCTTTTCTTTTACCTTATTAATCAAGAAAGTGCCTTTACTTTAACAATCCTGCTATTAGTATTTTCCTTAGCCTTGATTCTTCTTCAGAATCTTTTGAATCAGAAGGTTCATCAAAGACTGGAGAGGGAAATTCTTTTACCATATCTTAAAGAAACCAAGAATCCTGAAGACTATACGCATCTTTCTTTTATCATAAGCGATGAAGTTAAAAGGAGCTCAACTTTTGTTTCTTATGGGGTATTGCTAATGATTACTCTAGTTACTCTTTCTTCAAATGGAATCTTCTTTTTCTTTTTAGCCTTGGTGGGATTGCTCTTTCCTTTCTTCTATGGTCCTGTTTCCAAAGACAAGAGGTCTACAAACCTTTATTGTACAAGACAGGAAGGTCTTTTCTTAAATGCCTTAAATAGTGGCAAGCTTCAGGAAGAATACTTTTTGAATTCAAAAAGAAAGGCTCAAAGATTCCAGAATGAAATGATTTTTGCTTTTGCCTTAGAGACCTTATTCGTTAGCCTCCTAGTCATTTTTGAAATGACAATCAACAAAACAGCTTCTATAAATTATTTCCTTTTCCATCTTTTCTTGACTCTGGCTTTATCAAAAGCGGTAATAGAGATCAAGACACAATATTTAGAAAATTATCGAAGAGCGAAGGAAATCAATTCATTATCTTATTCTTTTACTTCCTTTCTACTTAAAAATAAGGTTCTTTTAGGTTATACTAATATAGCTAGTGGAGGCTTATTAGATGGAAGAAAGTCAACATATAATTGATTACTTAGATAAAACCAAGCAGAAAAAGAAACTTTTACCGACGTTTCAGGTTGTCTTTAACCACACGCTTGAGGTTCTAAAGAAGAAAGGACGCTATGAAGTATCTTTATCTCTTTTAGGGCCTGATGAAATGCATCAATTGAACCTGAAATACCGCAAAGTCGATGCCCCAACTGATGTTCTAACCTTTGCCTATCGGGAAGCTGATTTTATCAAAGAACCGATTACTGACTTAGGCTGCATTATGATTTGCCCGGACATTGCTAAAAAGCAGGCCAAAGAATATAAGCATCCTTACGAAAGAGAACTAGCCTTTTTGTTTATTCACGGTTTACTTCATATCTTTGGATATGATCATCATGGAAATGATGCCGATGCTAAGAAAATGTTTGCTCTCCAGAATGAAATCCTTGACACCCTTCCAATCGATTTCTATACCGATATCAATCGTCTCAAAAAAGAACTCCTCTTAGCTCAGGCCGGATCAATGGCCACCTATTCCCACTTCAAAGTTGGTGCCGTAGTTGTCACCAAAGATGGCAAGTACCATCGGGGATTCAATATTGAGAACTCCTCTTACCCGGCTACCGTTTGCGCCGAAAGATGTGCTCTCTTCTCTACCTATGCTGCCGGCTATCATCTTGAAGACATTGTTAGTCTTGGCTGTATTACCTCGTCTAGGAATGTTGGAACTTGTTGTGGCGTCTGTAGACAGGTGATGAGTGAATTGATGAATCTTACCTGCCCGGTCTATATCTTTAATCGCGATGAGAAGAAAAAACTATTCACAACTGTTGGCGAGCTATTGCCTGCTTCCTTCAGTAAAAAGGATCTTAACGCATGAAAAAAGTTGGCTATGTTTGCGTCTATGGAAGAGCCAATGCTGGTAAGTCTACTATCATCAACAAATGCTTAGGCTTTAAGCTTTTGCCTGTTTCTAGTAAACCTCAGACAACCCGAGACAATGTTCAAGCCATCTACAATGATGATGATTCCCAGATTGTCTTTGTTGATACTCCCGGTGTTTTTAAGCCCCATGGAAAATTAGGAAGCATTCTTTTACGTGATGCTGAAAGCGCCAAAGAAGGCGTAGATGTTATTCTTTATGTTATCGATGGCTTTGAAGCCCCTAACTTTGAATTAGCAAATAAGCTTAAGGATTCTAAAATTCCGGTTGTTATCGCCTTCAATAAAATCGATTTGATTCCTGCTGATATCGGTGAAGAAAGACTTAATCGATATAAGACAATTCTTCCTAAGGCTAAGGCTTTAGAGATTTCCGCCAAGAGCGGTTTTGGAATTGAAGATTTGATTAAGACTTTAAAGAGCTTCCTTAAAGAAGGCGAAGAGCCTTATCCTAACGGGGAAGTTTCTGACCATCCAAAGGAATTCATTATTTCCGAGATTATCCGTGAAAAATGTATGAGACTTCTAAGCGAAGAAGTTCCGCACTCAATCTATATTGATATGAAAGCCCTCAAGGAAGATGAAAAGGGCATGGAAGTATATGCTGATATCATTGTTGAAAAGGATTCCGAGAAAGCAATTGTCATTGGAAAAGAAGGCAAGATGATTTCCGAAATCAGTCGCTTCAGCGAAGAGTCAATTGGCAATTATTTCGGCAAACGTGTCTATGTCAACTTAATGGTTAAGACTATTCCTGACTGGCGTAACTCTGACCGCTACTTGAAGAAGTTTGGTTACGAGGAATGATTTCCAAGCAGGTTTCTAATTTTGAAGGCTTAGTGATTTCGGTTTCTCAGTATGGCGAAGATTCCGCTATTGTTTCTTTTGCGACTGATTCTGGTCTTGTTCCTCTTCTTGCCCGTGGTATTTACAAGCCTAAGAGTCAATTAAAGCCTTTGCTAATTGTTGGAAATCTTTTAAAAATCGATTATAAACACACCGAAAAAGGTCTTTATATAGCTAGTTCTCTTTTAGTTATCTTTGATGCCTCAGAAGCTATGTCGAATTACCAGGAATCGGTTTTTCTCTTGCTTCTTAGTGAGCTTTCGATGAATTTATACAAATATGGCGATAGCTATCCCTATAAAGAAGTCTCCACCCTCATTAGTTCTTTGCTTAATAAAGGCGATTGTCTTTCCACCACATTGCTCTTGCTGGGAACTTTCTATCGCTCGCTTGGCATCAACGAAAATGTCAATTCCTGCATTGGCTGCGGAAAGAAAGAAGATATAGTCGCCTATTCTTTGCAAGAAGGTGGCTTTCTTTGCTCTAAATGCCTTGAAGGATATAAGAATGTTGAACACTGTTCTACCCTAGAACTTTATGTCTTAAAATTCTCTTTCATGCCCATTAACCAAGTTTATCTATCAAAAACAGTTCCCCAAAAAGAAGGCCTGAAAATCCTTAACGGTCTTCTCAATAACTTAGTCGATTACTTTGATCTACATCCGATTAAGACTCTTCCGGTTTTTATCAGTGCCTTAACAAACTAAAGTTGTGTTATACTTGTAAAGTTATTTAATAGGAAATATCGAGGTAAATCTTATGGCAAATAAAGAAAAAACGTTTGAAGAAGTCACTAATCATCTAGTCACTTCTGGCTTTGTCTATCCGGGAAGTGAAATCTATGGTGGTTTATCTAATTCCTGGGATTATGGCCCGTTAGGTGTTTTATTAAAAAACCATCTTAAAGATTTATGGCTTAGACATTTTGTCCGTGATATTGAATACAATGTCCAAATTGATCCTGCCATCATTATGAATCCGAAGGTCTGGGAGGCTACCGGACATGTTTCTAATTTCCACGATCCTCTTGTCGACTGCAAGTACTGCCATGCTAGATTCCGTGCTGATGATCTGGTTAAAGCTCAGATGAAAGATGTTGATGTCGATGGTTTAACCACTGATCAGCTTAATGAGCTTGTCCAGTCAGGGAAGATTGTCTGCCCTACTTGCGGCAAGAATACTTTTACTCCTATCCGTCAGTTCCAAATGATGTTCAAAACCTTCATCGGTGTTACTGAAGACCATACTTCAACCGTTTATTTAAGACCAGAGACTGCTCAAGGCATCTTTGTTAACTTCAAGAATGTTATGAGAACTACTCGACGTAAGCTTCCTATCGGTATTTGCGATATTGGTAAAGCCTTCAGAAACGAAATCACTCCTGGTAATTTCACTTTCAGAACCCGTGAATTCGAACAGATGGAAATTGAGTTCTTCTTTAAGCCCGGAGAAGATGAGAAATGGTTTAGCTTCTACAAGGATAACTGCAAGGCTTTTGTTGAAAAATTAGGTTTACAGGATGATAAAGTCCGTTTCCGTGATCATGAAAAAGCTGAGCTAGCTTTCTATAGCACTGCCACCACTGATATTGAATATTCATTCCCGACTTTAGGTTGGGGCGAATTAATGGGTATTGCCTGCCGTGGCGACTATGACTTATCCAAGCATCAGGCCGCTTCTGGTCAGGATCTTTCTTACCTTGACCCTGATACCAACACCCGTTATATCCCTCATGTCATTGAGCCTTCCTTTGGCTTAGACCGTTTGATGCTGGCTCTTTGCTGTGACAGCTATGAAGTCCAAGATCTCGATGAGGGCAAAGATAGCCGTATTGTCATGCATTTAGCTCCTGAGCTTGCCCCATACACAGTTGCTGTTATGCCTTTAAGCAATAAGCTTATTGAGCCTAGCAAACAGATTTTCACTGATTTACATAGAGACTTTGATGCTATCTTTGATACTACTGGCTCTATTGGCAAACGTTACCGCCGTGAAGATGCTATCGGCACTCCTTTATGTGTAACTTATGATTTCACCAGCATTGATGATCATATGGTTACTGTTCGTGAAAGAGATTCGATGAAACAGGAGAGAGTTCCGATTAGCGGACTTTCCGAATATATTTCTAATTTCATTAAGAAGTCGAGAGTCAATTAAGGAGATTCAGTTTGGAAAATTCTGCTGAGCAAAGTGAGAATATCTTCCGCCTTGTGGCACAAAAAGCTAGCATCGTACAGGTGGTTAGCTTTTATTTAGGGTCGAAAAATTTAATTAGGAAAGGGAAAGTCTATATGTCTGTCTGCCCTTTCCATCATGATACTCATCCTTCCATGCGAATTGATCCTTCCAGGAATATTTTCAAGTGCTTTGCCTGCGGTACAGGCGGGGACAGTATTTCTTTTGTGGAAAAATATGCCCATCTATCGCCTATGGAAGCCTTAAAGAAAGTTTGTGAAATCTGTTCAATACCTTTGCCCACCAATATAAAAAACAGCCAACCTTATGTCAATCCTCTTGAAGAGAAATACCCCGATGAACTAAAAGCCTTAGTCGATCTGAAAAAGTTCTATCAGCTTACTTTAAAGTCCACGGACGGAAAAGCCGGACTAGATTATCTTAAAGGCCGTGAAATACCTGATGAGGTGATTGAGCATTTTGGAATTGGCTTTGCCCCAAAAGATGATACTTTAGCCGTTTCTTCTTTAAGAAATAAACTTAATTATGACGTTAAAGTACTGGAAACTGCTGGAATTATTGCAAATTCCTCAGTTTTAAAAGACCATTATTCTAGCAGGGTAATGTTTCCGATTGAAGATAACTATGGCCATACTGTGGCTTTTTCAGGAAGAAAAATACTCCCTGAGCAAGAAGGCGGGAAGTATGTCAACTATCTAGAAACCCCATTATTCAAAAAAAGTGAGATTCTCTATCATTTCTATAAGGCCAAGGAAACCGCCCATCGTGATGGCTATATTTATGTAATGGAAGGCTTCATGGATGTTATCGCCTCAGTCAGAGCCGGAATCAACTCTGTGGTTGGATTGATGGGAACAGCCTTAACGGATGAACATATTAAGGCTTTGAGCTCTTTAAAATGTGAGATTAGGTTATGCTTGGATTCTGATGAAGCCGGTCAAGGCGGCATGGAAAGAGCCTTACCTAGCTTGCTTAAAGCTGGTCTTCCTTTTAGAGTAGTTAGAAGATTCAAAGGCGGAAAAGATGCCGATGAAATCCTTACCAAGCAAGGAAAGGAATCCTTAGTCACTCAGTTGAATATGCTTTATGATCCTTTCCTTTTCCTTTTTGCTAGAGCACTTCGGGGTGATCATACGATGGTTGATGATTTAAGAATCCGTGCCTTTATTAAAGAAGGTGCTCCTTATTACTTTGCCTTAGATGAAGTTGGCCAAGCTAGAGACCTAGCAACCCTTTCAAGAGTCACTGCTTTAAGCCAAGATATCCTGATAAAGATCCTTAAAAACACTGATGACAAAAGTCTCAGCCTTTCTAAAAAGACAACTGATAAAGAAAGCGGCAAGGAAAGCAAAGAAGATAAACCTTATCGGGATTACCCTTCTCGTTGGAAGAGAAACTACATTCATGAGGATAAGGATTTGATTTCCGGAATTAACCTCGGTGACAACAAACAACTGGCAGTTGTCAAAAGCAAGATTGATGATTTGGTTCTCAATAGTGCTAATCCACCTGATTTCAGCAATGTCCTTTTAGGGTCTGAAGAAGAAATAATCATTGATCTGTCTTTAAGCCGAGAAGCTTATAAGCTTTATGAATCTGCTAAATGCACTCTTCTATACCAGCCTTTCTATGACTTGGCTTCCTTAATTGGAACTATCTATATGGCTAACCCCGAAATGAAGACATTAGACCAGACCGCTTTTGAAAATCTTTTGAATTCGCTTACACAGGAAAACAAAGAGAAAGAAACCCAAGAAGACGATTCCGCCTTTGATTTAGATGGAATCGATGACGAAATGGATGATAACCCTTCTCTTCCCGAAATCGAGATTGATAGCGATGAAAAAGAGATCATTAGGAAAATCGTAGTCTTGTTAGCTTGCATCAATCAAAAGTTGCTAAGTCTTCCTCAAATGCAGAAAGTTCTTACCAGACAAAAGAAAGATGCCAATATCTATAAACAGGAAAAGCAGCTTAAGCTTAAATCCGGCGGACAGTTAACTGATAAAGATAAGTTACAGTTTCTACAATATCGTGTAAAAATAAACAATAATAAAGGATAATTTCCCTAAACGCCTTGAAAAACAGGCATTTTGAACTAATAATGAAAGTCGAGGAAACCTATATGAACAAGAACACTTCCGTAAAAAAAGAGACAAAAGCTGTGTCTAAAGCTCCGATAAAGAAAACTGAAAGCAAGGCCAAAGCCAAAACTGAAGTCAAAACTATCACCCAGAAACCAGTTTCAAAGGCCAAACCGGCTTCCAAGAATGTTTTAGATGCGAAGGAAGCTGTTGTTTCTTTGGACAATCAACCCAAAAAGGCAACCAAGAAAGCTACTTCTAAGAAAGATAATCCGGACATCATTTCTCCTATCACCAAAAAAAGCTTAAAAAAATCTTCTAAAGCCAAAAAGTCTTCTGAAGATGATGATATTGAAATCACTGACGGTGATGAGAACGTTGATGATGCCGATTCTGAATTAGGCAAATTCTTTGCTAAGGAATCTAAAAAATCAAAGAAAGTCAATGATGAAGATGAAGAAGATAAGGAAGACGAAGAGGATGAGGAAGCTCCTAAGAAGCCAGTAAAAGGCAAAAAAGGCAAGAAGATGACTGTTGCCGATTTAGCCAAGACTGACTATTCTTTAATGAATTTGGATGATATTAAAAAGCACTTCCTTACCGAAGGCAAGAAAAACAAAAACACTATTTCTCAGAATGATTTGAACAAGTTTATCAACCATTTGAATCTTTCTGATGATGATTTCAATGATTTGATTGTTTTCTTCCAGACAAAAGGCTTAACCATTGAAGGCGATGATAGCGATGATATTCCCCCAGTTATCGAAGATGATAACGCTGAGGAAAGCGAAGATGGCTTTGACGATGAAAACAGCGAAGATACCGAAGAAGACGACTATTCCTCTTCTGCTGATGTCAAGAATTCAGATCCGGTACGTCAATATCTTCACGCCATTGGTGCTTTCCAAGTCCTCAGAAACCGTGATGAAGAGGTAGAGCTAGCTAAAAGAGTCTTAAAGGGCGATCAAGAGGCTAAGGATGAATTAATCCAGTGCAACTTGAAGCTAGTTGTCTCTATTGCTAAGCATTATGTTAACCGTGGTATGGAATTCCTTGATTTAATTCAGGAAGGAAACCTTGGCTTAATGAAGGCTGTCGACAAATTTGATTATACCCGTGGCTTTAAGTTCTCTACTTATGCCACTTGGTGGATTAGACAGGCTATAACTAGAGCTTTGGCCGACCAGGCTAGAACCATTCGAATCCCGGTTCATATGGTTGAAACCATTAATAAGATTACCCGAGCTCAAAGAAAGCTTGTCCAGAAGCTTAACCGTGATCCTACCGCAGAAGAAATCTCCGAAGAACTTGAAGGAGCTTGGTCCCCTAATAGAATCAGAGAGATCCAGCAGATTGCTCTTGATCCTTTATCTTTGGAGAAACCGGTCGGCGAAGAAGAAGACAGCCATGTCGGCGATTTCATTGTCGATAAAGATAACGAATCTCCTTTTGATTATGCTGATCGTTCAATGGAAACAGAAAGAATCAATGAAGTCCTTTCTCAGCTCACTGACCGTGAAGCCCGAGTCATCCGCTTACGTTATGGTTTAGAAGATGGTAGAACCCATACTCTTGAAGAGGTCGGCAAGGAATTCAATGTCACCCGTGAAAGAATTCGTCAAATTGAAGCCAAGGCCTTAAAGAAATTACGCCATCCTTCTAGAGCTAAACTTTTAAAGGATTTCAAAAACGATCACTGATTTGCTTTCTGACCGCTTGAAAAGTGCTTTAAGCCTAGTGCCTAGCGGTTCAACCTGTATTGATGTTGGGGCTGACCATGGATATTTATCTTTGGCTTTAGAGTCTCAAGGTAATATTTGCTATGCGGTAGAAAACAAAAAGGGACCGTATAAATCCCTTTTGAATCATTTAAAATCCTATCCTGAATTAAAGGTTGTCCCTTTGCTTCAGGATGGTATTTCTTACCTACCCAAAAATGTCGATTCCATCATTATTCTTGGAATGGGCGGGATTACTATAAGAAATATTCTTTCAGCTAACAAAAGCTTTCCCAAGCAGATAAAATATTTGATTGTGGAGCCTCAATCTGATTTCAAAGAGACTATTTCCTATCTACTGAATTTAGGATATGAGAATGATAATGGCTTATTTGTCTTTGAAAAGAGGTACTATCCCCTTCTGAGATTTGTTAAATCCAGCAATAAAACCTTAGAAGAATACACACCTGCCCAATTGAATTTTGGTCCTTACCCTTTAAAAAGCCAAGATACAAAGCTTAAAGAATATCTTCTAACAGAACTGGGGCGTTTAACTAATCTTAATATAGAAGGCCAAGAACACCATCAGAAAGAAATAAATTTTATCAATCAGACGCTTAAAGACTATTTTTAGTTCATAATCTTGTTAGCTAATTACTAACTTAATTGAAGGGAGAAATCAGAATGGTAGACAAAGATAAAGAAAAAGAAATTGATGACGATGATTTTTCAGCCGATGAAGTAACCAAGAAAGAAATCAATTCCCAGCCGGAACTTACCGGAAAAGAAGATACTTACAATGTTTTCCTCCGCGAGCTTGATAATAGACCGCAATTGACTAATGAGGAAACTTTAGAAAAGCTCAAAGAGTACCGCTCTAACCCTTCGATTGATTTAAGAAACGATATTGTCGAAGATAACCTACGTCTTGTCATTTCTATTGCCAAGACTTACTCACATCAGAACCATGTTCCGATTATGGACCTCATCCAGGAAGGCAGCATGGGTCTTTTGAATGCGGTAGAGGATTTTGATTTCACTAAAGGCTACGCTTTCTCTACTTTTGCCGTTCCTTATATCAAGAATGCAATTAGAAGGTATCTTAGTGAAAAGCTTAAATTGATTCATATTCCTCCTCAGATTCAAACCCTTAACCGTAAGATCTCTACAGCCCATGATGCTCTCTTCTCCAAACTAGAACGAGAACCTACCTATAAGGAGATTGCCGATTATTTAGGCAATGGCACCAAAGAAAGTGCCGTTAGAAATGCTTTGATATCGCAAATGGCTGGCGATGCCTACTCCCTTGATTACAATCAGAACAATAACAGCGGTGAAATTGACGATGAAAGGAATCTCTATGATCAAGTAGCTGATTATGGTCAGTCACCTAGCGAAATCGCCCAACATAATGAATCGGTTTCTAAAATGAAAGATGCCTTAGCCAATCTTACCCCACGTGAAAGAGAAATCTTCATAAAAAGAAAAGGCCTCCATCAGAAGCCTGAAACTTTAAAAGAAGTTGCCCAGGAATATGGGTTATCTTTGGAAAGAATCCGTCAAATCGAAGTCTCTTCCGAAGAAAAAATTATAACTTACCTTAGAGCCCACAATTATTAAAAGAGTCCAAAAGGGATTTGACTTCCTCTTCACTGACGCTTGTCGCACTGGTGATATAGATATCTTTACCCCTTAGTTCTTTTAGGTTGAAATCGGTGATTTTCAAAGCTATCTTGCCTTCTAAGGCTGGGTAGCTTTTTTTGATGGCCCGGTAGATTTCGTTGGCGTTTGAACTGGTCTTATCTCCTACCACCACAAAATAGCTTTTCTTCTTATCTACTTTTTTAAGGAAGCTGATAGCATCAATCGTACGTTTCGAATAGAGCTGGCAGATAGGCAAATAGCCTAAAAGCTCAGTCTTGGAATTTAGATAGTCAGAGCAAATCTGAAAACTATCTTGAGAAACCGTGGTTTGGGGAATCAAAAAAGTTTTACCGCTAGGCCTTAGCTCTTTTAGTTGGGGCAATAAGTCTAATGAAGAATCAATGAAGACCAGGAAAGGGAACCGGGAAAGAAATCCTAAGGTTTCTTGGTGGTTCTTCTTGCCGAGAAAATAATAGGTAGCATTTTTGACAGGCTTTTGCAGGAATTCATATCTTTTGACAATCAAAGGGCAAATAGCATCGAATGATTGGATTTCTTTAAATGGTATTTCTTCTTCAAGGGGGTGACCATGGGCGGAATAGACAACTGAACCAAGAGGATTAAGTTTCGTTTTTGGGTTATAAAAAACGGCACCGTTATCTTCCATGAGCTTTCTGTTTAACTCTTCATTATGGATTAAAGGGTGATTTAAATAGAGAATAGGAAACTTTGAATGCGCTTTTTTAAGCTCATTGATGGCATTTCTGACACCATAGCAGAAACCAATATCACTGATGATTGTAACCATATGATTAGTTTAACATGAAATTCTAAAAGATGTAGAAAGTTGGGCATATTGTAATTGCTAACATGGTATAATAAATTTAACATCGAGGTAATTATTATGGATTATAAGAAGTACATTGGCGTAACGCTTGATTTTCCTAAGAAAGGTATCTCTTTTAAGGATATTTCACCTTTGCTTAGAGATCCTGAGGCTTTTCATTCCTGCATAGATGATTTAGCTAAGTTAGCTGAACCTTTTAAGCCTGATATCATTTGCGGTCCGGAATCACGTGCTTTCCTTTTTGGTGCCGCTTTAGCCTATAAGATGAATTTAGGTTTCGTCATGGCTAGAAAAGCCGGAAAACTCCCAGGAGTCATTTATCAGATTTCCTATCAGCTTGAATACGGAACAGCTACATTATCAATACCTAAAGATTCTTTTAAGCCAAACTCCAGAGTCTTATTGGTTGATGATTTAATGGCTACTGGCGGTACTTTCAATGCTTTGAAGGAATTGGTCCAGATTGCCGGCGGAAATCCCGTTGGTGCCATTACGGTTATTCACCTTAAGAATCTTGATGGTGCTAAAAACTGCGGCTTAAAGAATAGTTCTTTGATTGATCTATAAATCTTAAACGATGGAAATTACAAACCGCATCTATACTTTTGAAGACTTAAAGAAAACCTACTCCCAATACATCAAAAACCAGGATGATTTAGCCCTTATTGAAAGGGCCTATAGGTTTGCTGACCAAAAACATGCTGGTCAAGTGAGAAAATCCGGAGACCCTTATATCACTCACTGTATCGGTGTAGCCGAGATTTTAGCTGAGATGCAGGTTGGTCCTACTACCATCTGTGCCGGATTGCTTCATGATACTATCGAAGATACGGGAACCACTAAAGCTGAGATTTCCAACCAATTCGGTCCTGAAGTTGCCAATTTAGTGGAAGCTTTAACTAAAGTCACTCGTCTTTCAGATTACAAAAATGTGGAATTTACGGCTGAGAATCACCGCAAGATTTTTGTGGCTATGGCTAAAGACGTCCGTGTCATCATTGTTAAGCTGGCTGACCGACTCCACAACATGAGGACTCTTCAGTTCCAGCCCTTAGATAAGCAAGTCAGAATATCTAAAGAAACTTTGGATGTCTATTCTCCGATTGCTCACCGTTTAGGCTTGTATAAGATTCAGACTGAGCTTGAGGATCTATCTCTCTTCTATTTGGAACCTGATAAGTACAAAGACATAGAAGAAAAATGCAACCATTTAGTCAGTGATGCCCAAGGCGAGCTTGATAAATTGAAGAAGGAATTAACTCTTATTTTAAAGCCTACCAATATTCCTTTTGAGATTACCGATCGTGTTAAATCAGTTTATTCCATCTATAAAAAGATGTACAAAAAGGGTTATGCCTTTGACCAGATCTACGATATCATGGCCTTAAGAGTCATTACTCTTTCTGAGCAAAACTGCTATGAAATCCTCGGTTATGTTCATGCTAACTTTAAACCGGTACCTGGAAGGTTTAAGGATTACATTGCTATGCCTAAAGCTAACCTCTATCAATCTTTGCATACGACAGTTGTAACTGATACCGGGAAGTTCTTTGAAATCCAGATTCGAACCAGCAAAATGGATGAAACCGCCGAAAGCGGTGTGGCCGCCCATTGGCGTTACAAAGAAGGCACTAGCTACGATCCAAAGAAAGAACAAGTTGAAATTGAAAACCAGTTACATTGGTTTAAGGATTTTGTAGCTATTTCTAAAGACGAAGGCGATGAAAAAGATGCGGAAGAGTATATGGCAGCTCTTTCCCATGATATCTTCGATGCAAACGTCTATGTCTTTACCCCTAAAGGAAATGTTATCTGCTTACCTAATGGCTCAACCCCATTGGATTTTGCTTATCGTATACATACCGACATCGGTGAACACCTATCCGGGGCTAAGGTAAACAATACCCTTGTTCCTATTTCTCAGCCCTTGAAAACCGGTGATATTGTGGAAGTCATCACTTCTAAGAATGCTTCTCCAAATACGGAATGGCTCAATATTGCCACCACTAATTTTGCGAAAAGCAAAATCCGTAAATACTTGATAAAGCAGAATTCTGATTTTGTCAGAGATGACGGCATAAAAAAGGGCCGCCAGGTTTTAGTTGATGCTCTGAAAGAAAAACGCATTGCTGTTGATGTCAGCAAAGTAATAACTAGAAAAGTTCTCGATACTTTCAAAGTTTCCTCTCCAGAAGAAATCTATTTGCTTTTATATGGTAGGACATTATCTCCAACTCAGATTATCGATGCTTCCGAGGCCATCATAAAGAACAATGATGTGGCGGCAAAGACTCAGGAATTAGCTAAATCCATCAATGAAAAGCAAATCCGTTCCAACAATGTCGATGCCGTGGTTCTAGCAAATGGCGATAATGTCTTGATTTCTTTAGCTAACTGTTGCTGCCCAATTCCAGGGGACGATATTGTCGGGTTTGTTTCCACTGGCCAAGGTGTTAAGGTCCACCGTGTTGATTGCCCTAATATCTTAAGAAAAGACGCCAAGAACCGTCTCATTGATGTCAAATGGAATCCTAATGTTGTCAATAAAGCCGAATATCCAGTTGACTTAGCAATTCAGTGCCATGATCGAGATGGCTTATTGGTCGATGTCCTTAACTGTCTTTCCAGCAATAACGGAAAAGTCTACAAGATTAACGCCAAATATCATCCTTCCAACAATACCACGACGATTTCTTTAACCATCTTAGTCAAGGATAAAGAAACCTTAGGCTATTTCATGCATGCCCTCACTAATGTCAAATCTGTCTATCAGATTGATCGAGTAAATCATTGAGGTAAATCGTTTCTGTTTGTTATATAATTAATAAGCTTTTAGGAGGACTTTACCATGGCAAATGAACAATTTAAGAAACCCCGTGGAACACTTGACTACTTTTATGATGATGAAAAAGTGCTTCTCGGCTTAAAGAAAGTATTATTAGATGAAGCAAAACAGTATGGCTGCTCGGAATGCGAGCCTCCGATCTTTGAAGAAAACAAGCTTTTCCATCGAACCGATGGTGAAAGCTCTGATATTGTAACTAAGGAAACCTTCGATCTAGCCAACAAAGGCGATAAGGACTATACCTTAAGACCTGAATATACCGCTAGCGTCAACCGTGCCGTTATTGAAAACAAATATTTTGCTTTACCTGATATGCCTTTAAGGCTTTCCTATTTTGGCCCCGTTTTCCGTTATGAAAGACCTCAGGCTGGAAGACTTAGAGAATTCAATCAGTACGGTGTCGAATTTATCGATTCAAAAGTTGATGTCGATACCTCGGTGGAATCCTTGATGCTTTCTATCAACGCCAGCAAAAAAGCTTTAGGACATGAAATCTTAGTTAAGCTCAATTTTTTAGGTTCATTCAAATCCCGTGAGAACTATAAGAAAGAACTCTATAACTATTTCAAACCCTTAGTTCCTAATATGTGCGAAGACTGCAAGAGAAGATTAGAGACTAACCCTTTAAGAATTCTCGACTGCAAAGTCCCAGAGGACCAGGAATTAGCTAAAAAGGCTCCTAAGATCTCTGATTTCCTTGATGAAGAAGATAAAAACGAATATCAGACCTTGATTAAGGCTTTGGATGAAATCGGCGTTAAATACGAAATCGATGACCGTTTAGTCCGTGGCTTAGATTACTATACCGGATTAGTCTGGGAACTCTATGACCAAGATAACCTTAATGTCGGTGCCATCGGCGGAGGCGGTAAATACGCTAACCTGATGAGCCAGATAGGCGGACCCGATTATGAAGGAATCGGTTTCTCCTTAGGAGTGGAAAGAATCCTTCTTTCGCTTTCTCCTGAAAGAAAAGCTGAATTGATGGGTCCTAAGAAGATTGATGTCGTAGTTATCGATAATATCCGAAACGGGAAGCCTTTAGCTATTGCTGAGAAGCTAAGAGAAAATGGCCTTTCCTTAACCTTTGTCTCGTTCTCAAGAGGCTTAGGCGGAGCCTTCAAGATGGCTGATAGATTACAGGCTAGCTATGTTCTTATCTGCGATAAGGATGGCTCCTATAAGCTTAAAGATATGAAGACTAGAGATCAAAAAGATCTGAGTGAAGCCTCATTGGCGGAACTTAAGAAAAGAGATTAAACATGCTAAGAACAAACACTTGTGGTGAGCTGACCGAAAAAGATGTCGGCAAAGTAGTTACCCTTTGTGGCTGGGTCAATACGGTTAGAAATTTAGGAGCTCTGGTTTTTATAGATCTCCGTGATAAGTATGGTATTACCCAGCTTAATATCGCCCCTGAGCTTTATGCCAAGACTTCTGTCAAAAGCGAATACTGTATCAGCTGCAAAGGCCAAGTCGTTCTAAGAAGTGAACCCAATAACCATATCCACACTGGCAAAATCGAAATCAAAGCCAGTGAGATTGTGGTTTTCTCTAAGGCTGAGACCACGCCTTTTGAAATAGATGACAACACTAATGCTTCCGAAGACACTAGACTTGTTTACCGTTACTTGGATCTAAGAAGACCGGTAATGCAGAAGTATCTTAAGATCAGAAGCGACATTAACCGGTATACCAGGGAATATTTGATTGATAACGGTTTCCAGGAAGTCGATACCCCGACTTTGATTAAATCCACCCCCGAAGGCGCTAGGGACTATCTGGTTCCATCGAGAATCTATCCTGGGGAATTCTATGCTTTACCTCAGTCCCCTCAGCTTTATAAGCAGCTTTTGATGATTAGCGGTCTTGACCGTTATTTCCAGTTAGCCCATTGCTACCGAGATGAAGATCAGCGTGCTGACCGTCAGCCGGAATTCATGCAGATCGATGTCGAGCTATCATTTGTCGACAGAGAAGATGTCCTGAATGTCATTGAAGGTCTTTTAAAGAACCTCTTTAAGAAGATCGATAATGTTGATTTACCTGACTTCTATCGTATGGATTATTCAACTGCCATCGATAAATATGGCACTGATAAGCCCGATATGCGTTTTGAAATGCTTTTAAGCAATGTGGATTTCCTGAACGAATCCGGCTTTAAGGCCTATGAAAAGAAATTCGTTAAGGCCTTAGTTGTCCCTAATTATGCCGACAAGGTCTCCAGAAAGAATATGGATTCTGATAACCTGCTAGCCAAAAAATTCCGAGTCTTCGGCGTTAGCCATCTTAAGTTCACTAATGGCGAATTGACCGGCTCCATTGTCAAAAACTTTAAGCCTGAAGCCACTGAACGTCTCGTCAAGGAGCTTAACCTTAAAGAAAATGATTTAGTTATTCTTTGCGCTGATAGCAAATTCAACAATGCCTCGACAGCTTTAGGTGCTTTAAGAAGCGAATACGGTGAAAAGCTAGGTCTTCTAAGAAAAGACGATTATAAGCCTTTGTTCTTGATCAACTGGCCGTTGTTTGAAAGAGAAGAGGATGGCCATATCGAATCATTATCTAATCCTTTCACCCGTCCTATCGACGAAGACTTGCATTATCTTGATACTGACCCCACTAAAGTCCGTTCCACTTCTTATGATACTATCCTTAACGGCGTTGAACTATCTTCTGGAGCTCTAAGAATCCACGATGCTTCTGTCCAGAAGAAAGTCTTTGAGATTTTGGGCTTGAGTGAGAATGATATCAACGACCGCTTTGGCTTCTTAGTCAAGGCTTTGCAGTATGGTGTTCCTCCAGAAGGCGGGTTTGGCATGGGTATTGAAAGATTGGCTATGGAGATAGCCGGTACCGACAATGTCCGTGATGTGGTCGCTTTCCCGAAGAATTTGAAGGCTTTTGAGCCGATGTCAAGCTGCCCGAGCAGAGTTCCTACTAAGGATACCGACATTTTAGGCATCAAAGTAGTTTCTGATACGGATAAAGGAGAATAAATATGGAAAATATCGAAGGACTTCTTCCTATTGGATCCCTAAATCTGAAGAAAGAGTTAGTCGCTCTTCTGAAGTCTTCCTCTTTTGAGAGGCTTTCCCCTATACAGGAAAAGGCCATACCTTTTTTAATTAAGGGAAAATCGGTTTTAGGTTTAGCCCCAACCGGCACTGGCAAGACTTTAGCTTATGTGATTCCTATCCTTAATGACTTAAAAAACGATGGTCATGTACAGGCAGTCATCCTTTCTCCGACTGTTGCCTTACTGGACCAAGTTAAAGAAGTAATTGCCCCTTTCTTAAAGGGAATGGGCTTCCCCGAAGACAGCATCAAAGTCTTCGAATCCAATTCCGACTTCACTAGATGCCATCCCGACATTGCTTTGACAACCCCTTCTCTTTACAAGAAGCTACTTTCCCATTACCCATTCAATGAGCTGAAAAGAATCATCATCGATGAAGGTGATATGGTCGTCTTTGATGGATTTGAAGAATCATTAGAAATTCTCAAGAGTGCCAAAGAGCGTTCCCTGATTTCTTTCTTCTCCGCTTCCCTGAATGTTCAGGATGTGAAAAGAGTCAGGAAACTCTTCAACATCAAAGAAGTCATCGATGTGAGAGAATCTATCACCAACAAAACGGTTAACCACCACTTAGTCAACATCAGAGGCTTAGGCCTAGAAGAAAGCTTGGTTTCCTTCCTGAAAGAGACCCATCCTTTTAAGGCTTTGGTTTTCTCTTCCACCAAGACCGGCCTTTTTGCCACAGCTGACTACTTAAAAGGTCAGGATATTCCTTACCTCCTTCTTTATGGAGGATTAGAAAAACGGGAAATCAAGCGCTGCCTAGATAACTTCAGGCTGGACAAGAATCCTTTGCTGATCGCCAGCGATTATGCCTCAAGAGGCATTGATATCCCTAATGTCAAAGTCGTCATATCTCTTGATCTACCTAAAGACCTTGACTATTACTTCCATAGGGCTGGAAGAGCAGGAAGATTCACCGAAATCGGTGATTCCTATATCTTCTACTCCGAAGACGATGAAGACCAGGTCAAGGAGATAACCGACTTAGTAAGAAGAGGCGTAAAGTTTGATCAGTACATTCTTTCAAAGAATGGCCTGAAGCTTCAAAAAGGCCCTTACCAGTTCAAGAACTTAGGCAAAAAGGATCAATCAAACGATAAACTCCAGCATCAGATCAGAAATACTGTGATGAAGAATACCACCTATGTCGTTAAGCCTAACTACAAGAAGAAAGTCAAGAATGCTATCGAGAAAGTCAAATTCCGCCACCGTCAGAAAGTCGTTCTCACCAATATCTCAAGAGCCGGCGGGGATGTAAGGGATTTCCATATCGATAAGAACTATAAAGGCAGAAAGAAACGTTAAAAAAGGCTCCGGAAGTTCCGGAGCTTTTTTAGAATTTATCAATATAGTCAAAAAGCCTTCTTAGGGCTTCATCCTTATCAAAAAGCCCAATAGGTGAACCATGGCTGAACAAAAGGTAGACATCCTTTTTTCCTGAGCCGGCAATTCCATAGTCGGCATCTTTAGCTTCGCCGATACCATTGACCGGGCAGCCCATAACCGCTATCTTGATATCCTTAAAGACATAATCAAGATGGTTAGCAACTTCTCGGCTTAAAGGCTTCAGCTCGATCTGGGTCCTTCCACAAGTTGGGCAGACTACTAAGTCCGGAAGATTCTTCCTGATTCCGAAAGCTTTTAAAAGGACTTTGCAGGCACGGATTTCTTCTCTTCTATCATCGGCTAATGACACTCTGATGGTATCCCCAATATGCCTAGAAAGGAGGGGATAGAGGCCAATAGCGGATTTAATTGAGCCTTCGGTCCCAAAACCAGATTCGGTTAAGCCGATATGAAGAGGGTAAGGGTATCTTTGATAGGCTTTTAAATAGAGTTCAGAAAGCAAAGAGGGGGAAGAAGTCTTTAAAGAAAGAACTAGATGGTCAAACTTCTCATCCTGGAAGATATTTAAAGTCTCATCCATGGCAAGGAGGAAGTCTTCAGCCGGTGAGGAAGTCTTGCCCCGGAACTTATTCAAGGAGCCAGAATTAACTCCAATCCTGATTGGGATGCTTTTCTTCTTGCAGGCATCAATGACTTCTCTTAAAGCGGCTTCAGTACCGATATTGCCAGGATTGATGCGAATTTTGTCGACTCCGGAATCGATAGCAAGAAGGGCTAAACGGTAATCAAAATGAATATCCGCAATAATCGGGATATTAACTTGCTTTTTTATTTCTTTGAGGGCAAAAGCGTCAGCTTTATCAAGGACAGAGAACCTCATCAGGTCCATGCCCATTCTGGCTAAATCGTTGGTCTCTTTTACTAGATAGGAAATGTTGGTAGTCTTCTTATCACCCATTGACTGAATAAGAACATCATGGGAATCACCGATTACCTTGTTTCCAATATTGAACGAAATTCTTTTTTCCATGCTTAAATTTTAACACAAAAGGCCATAGAAGAGGAATGATTGAAAACCTGGTGTGTGATATAATTTACGGCATGATTTATCATGTCAGCAAAAAAGAAGAGAAGGAATTCCTCTCTTACATCGGAAAAGACAATCCTTGGACTATCTTTTTCTATGGGGATTACTTTAATTACGGTCTCGAAACAAAAAAGGCCCGGTTCTTTATATCTAAGGAACAGGGGAAAATAGATTTTACCTTCCTGGTTTACCGCAATACCCTGATAAGTTTCTATTCTCAAAGCAGCAATTATGATAAAAAAGCCGCCCAAGATTTCTTAGTGGAGCAAAAGGTATCGGCTCTTTCAGGAAAGGAAAGCCAAATCAAGCCTTTCTTAGCTAATCTTCCTGATAAGAAATTAGACTCTTTGACTTTAGCAATTCTTCCAAGAAATCAGGAACTTAAGAAATATGTCTTACCTGAAGGCTATCGGATTAAGAAGATTCAGGATGAAAACGACTTTAAAAAATTAGTGGACCTATTAAATTTCATTGATGAATTTAAAAAAGAAGATCCTAATTCCAAAAAGACAGTTTCAAGCCTTGAAGAAAACGCCAAAAAAGGAATGACCTTTTTAGCTGTCTTCAACTCCAAAAATGAAATCGTCTCTTCGGCTAGCTCAAGCGCTGACAATGATGTTTCAGCAATGATAGTGTCAGTCTGCACTAAAATAGGATACCGGGATAAAAACCTAGCTACCTGCCTAGTCACTTATTTAGCCCAAGATGAATTCCAAAAAGGGAAAGAATACCTAGCCTTGTTCTTCGACAATCCTTTAGCGGCTAAAATCTACCATAAAATCGGTTTTACTGACTTTGGTAAGTATGCTATGATACACTAAATGAGTTTAGAGAAAGCCTTTAAGTGTCAATTAGGACGCTTGGAGCGTCTTTAAGGCCCGAAATTCAAAATAATGCTTGAAAACATTATGCATAGATAACTATAATATACAGGTTGTCTATAGGAGGTTACATCTATGGCTGAAAAACGTGCAGATATCATTCTTCGTTGTTCTGTTTGCAAGAATGAGAACTATATCACCACGAAAAACAAGAGACTTCATCCGGACAGATTCACTACTAAAAAGTATTGCCCTCACTGCAAGAAGATGACTCTTCACGAAGAGAAGAAGTAGTTTTAGGAGGTAAAAAAACATGGCTGATATGATTGATGCTGGCGAGCTTGGGCCGGGTAAGGTATTTATTTACGAAGGAAATTTGCTTTCAGTAGTCGATATTCAACACAATAAGACTGCTATGGCAAAGATGAAGCATAAGATCAAGGCTAAAAACCTTCGTACTGGTTCCATTATTGAAATGATGCTCTTCAGTGGTACTAAAGTTGAACTTGCTTATCTTGATAAGAAGATCATGCAGTTCCTTTATGCCGATGATAACTTCGCTTATTTTATGGATAACACTACTTTTGATCAGATTCAGATCCCTAAAGAGAATCTTAAGTGGGAATTACAGTTCTTAGCTCCTAATTCCGATTTCACTATTACTTATTATGGAACCGAAATTTTAGGTGTTGAACTTCCTGCTAAGGTTACATTGACTATCACTGATACAGATGATAATGCCGTACCTGGAGATACCGTCAACAAAGCTACTAAGGATGCTGTCGTTGAAACTGGCTATAAGCTCAAGGTTCCGATGTTCGTTAAGAACGGAACCAAGATCGTTATCCGCACCGATACTGGTGAATACGATTCTAGAGCTGCCTAATAGCTTCAAAGAATATAAAGACCGGCAGATTTACCCGGTCTTTTCTTTTAACAAAGGAGAAATTTAAATGCATTTTACTATTAACACTGTCGGTTTTGTCTTCATCCTCTTAGGCTGTATCATCGTAGGAATTGTCATTGGCTACTTCATCACTAGAAAGCTTTTCAAGAGCGAACTTGAAAAGAATCCTCCCATCAGCGAAGCCATGATCAAGGCAATGTACCGTTCTATGGGTGTTACTCCTTCTCAGGCCAGAGTCAATCAAACGATGAAAGCCATCAAGGAAAGCCAGAAATCAGGCAAGTAAAAATACCCTAAGCAGATAATGCTTAGGGTTTTTTTTATACTTAAATTTTATCTAATCTTTTTTGAAGTGGGTTTCCGGTTCCTTGCCTTTAGCAAGACGGGTGATGTTGGAATAATGCCTGATGACAACCAGCAAGGAGAAGAGGAAAAGAATTATCGTGGTGATGAAGGTTAGATGCAGATAGTAAGAATGACCAAACCATAAGCCGCCGTTATAAAGGGAAACATCCTGAAGCAGGGTGAAGTCTAAGGACATCGGGATAAGGGAAGCCAGAAAGCAAGACGGGACACCAATTACCGATGATAAGGAAACTCTTTTACCGAATTTGAAGATCAGAAAGAAGACAATAACCCCGACTAAGGAAATAAGAGGAGCAGCGAATAAGACATATCCGGCAAAGCAGGCAACTGCTTTTCCACCCTTGAAACGATTGAAGAGAGGGAAAGTATGGCCAATTGCGACCGAGAAACCGGCTAAGCCGACTAGCAATTCCTTCATTTCATTGAGGAACCTTGGAGTGGGGTTAACAAAGATAGCAGGTCCAAAGGACAGGAAGAGCATCACCATGGAGCAGAAAAAGTAAGTCTTAAGGATATCAATCAGCATCGTCAAAAGGCCGGCTTTCTTTCCGATGACTCTTCCGACATTGGTTCCCCCGGCGTTATGAGACCCAACCGAAGTGATATCGATACCGTGAGCCTTAGCTACAATTACAGAAGTAGGTATAGAGCCGATTAGATAACCAACTAGAATAACAATAACGAAAGTTAATGCTTGATATAATGTTTCCATAAATGTTTATTTCTTGATAATTATATCGTTAAAGTCTTTATTTTTAAAGGAAAAATAAGTAAAATCTTAACCGAGGTGTTTTTAAATGAATGAACGCTATAATGCAAACAATTTGACAGTCCTCCATGGCCTTGAACCCGTCAGGGAAAGACCAGGCATGTATATTGGCTCTACCGATACCGTTGGTTTACACCATCTGGTATGGGAAATAGTCGATAATGCCGTGGATGAAGCCAATGAGGGCTACGGAAAGAATATTTATGTCACTATCCATGATGATGGATCCTTAGAGGTCCAGGATCAGGGAAGAGGCATTCCTTATGATTACAATTCCAAGGAGAAGATGAACGGTTTTCAGATTGTTTATCAGACTCTCCATGGCGGCGGAAAGTTCGATGAGACTAACTATAAATCGGCTGGTGGCTTGCATGGGGTTGGCGCCAGTGTCACTAATGCCTTATCTTTATGGATGGAAGTGCATTCCTATAAGGATAACCAAGACCATTATGCCCGCTTTGATGATGGGGGAAAGAAATTCTCCGGAATCAAGGATTTAGGATCTACCTCAAAAAGGGGAACCTCCGTCCGCTTCTATCCTGATAAAAGAATCTTCGATGACATCACCTGGAACTATGACCGTATTGCTACCCACCTTGATGATCAGGCCTGCTTAACTAAAGGAGTCACATTCCATTTAACGGATGAAAGAACCAAGAGAAGCCAAGACTTCTATTATGAGAATGGCCTATTGGAATATTTTGCCCGTCATTCAGCCGGCAAGGATCTACTGATTCAGCCTATCCATATCGAAGGAAAAAGCTCCGAGGGAATCAAGACCGAATGCGTCTTTGGATTCATCAAAGACAACTATGATGAAAAAATCATTTCTTTTGCTAACGGCGTACGAACCGGAGATGGCGGCTACCATGTCACCGGCTTCAAGAAAGCCATGACGACCTGCTTCAATACCTATGCCGTCAACCACAACGAGATAAAAAGCAATGAATCTTTGGATGGCGACTGCCTTCGTGAAGGCATTGTCTGCATCCTTTCAGTCTGGGTTCCGGAACACCTCTTACAGTTTGAAGGCCAGACAAAAGGCAAATTAGGCACCAAAGAGGCCCTTAACGGCGTTGATTCCATTGTTGAGGGCAAATTATCCTACTACCTTGAAGAACATGCTTCTGAGGCTGATTTAGTGGTTTTGAAGACTACTAATGAGATGAAGGTCCGTGCTAAGACTGAAGATGACCGAAAGAAAGAGCGTGAACTTCTGAAGACTAAGATGTCGGGATTCAATCTTTCCGATAAACTTACTCCTTGCTCCTCTAAAGACTACAAGGACAATGAGCTCTTTATCGTTGAAGGTGATTCCGCAGGCGGTTCAGCCAAGAAAGGCCGTAACCCGAAGCATCAGGCTATTTTACCTTTAAGGGGAAAGCCGAAGAATACCACCGATGTCGATGATGAGAAGACCTTGCTTGGAAACAAAGAAATCGCCACTATGATCTATACCATCGGGGCCGGTTTCGATTCTGACTTCAAGGTCAAGGATATCCATTATGGCAAAGTTATCATCATGACCGATGCTGATGATGATGGCAGCCATATTCAGTCCCTGCTTTTGACTTTCTTTTATAACCATATGAAACCCTTAGTAGAAACCGGGCACGTCTATATTGCCTGCCCGCCTTTATACCGTGTCTATAACTCCAAGAAAGAGATCTACTGCTGGGATGATAGTGACTTAAAGAAGGCTAGAGACAATGTCGGTTTAGGCTATAAGGTCAACCGCTACAAGGGTCTTGGTGAAATGAACTATGAGCAGTTAGCTAGCACCACTATGGCTCCTGAGCATCGAAAGCTGATTCAGGTTGTCATTAAGGATGATGAAGATGCTAAAGACAAAGTCGATCTTTTCTTAGGAAAAGACTCAGATAGAAGAAAAGACTGGATTGACAACAATATCGATTTCTCAACCAAAGATTCCTTCATTGAGGAGGTAGGCCGTGAAAAGTAACAAGAAAGCTGTCCCGGTAATAACCGAAAACATTGTCCCTTCGGGGATGAGCGAGGTTCTTGTCGGTGCCTTTGATAGATATGCTAAAGCCGTCATCACCGACCGCGCTATTCCTGATGTCCGTGATGGCTTGAAGCCAGTTCAAAGACGTATTATTTTTGATATGTTCACCCAAGGCCAGGTCTTTTCTAAGCCGACGGTCAAATGTGCCACCATTGTTGGCCATATCATGGGACATTTCCATCCCCATGGTGATAGCTCTATTTATGATGCCTTAGTCCATCTATCGCAGAACTGGAAGATGGAAGCACCGCTTATCGACTTTCAAGGTAATAACGGCTCTATCGATGATGATCCCGCCGCTGCTTACCGTTACACCGAAGCCCGTTTAAGCGAATTAAGCGAATACTTGATCAGCGACATTGATAAGAACACTGTCGATATGGTTCCTACTTTCGATGATAAGTCTCTGGAGCCGACTGTCCTTCCGGCTAAATTCCCTAATTTATTGGTTAACGGGACTTCCGGCATTGCCGTTGGTTCCACTACCTATATTCCTCCCCACAACCTCAAAGAAGTCATTGATGCCGTAATCTACCGTATCCAGCATAAGAGAGCCAATCTGGATGATTTGATTAACTTCATTCCCGGACCGGATTTCCCCACTGGCGGTATTATCGATGATAAGGCCGCTTTAAGGTCTATCTATGAAAGCGGAGCGGGTTCTTTCTATCTTTATGCCAAAACCCATGTGGATGAAGATAACAACGCGATTGTCATTACCGAGATTCCTTATGGCTTAGTCAAAATTGACTTTGTCGCGTCTTTGAACAAGAGAAAAGATACCGATAACCTCGATAACATCGATGAAATCGTTGATGAATCTGCTAAAGACAATGTCGATATCCTAATCAAGATCAAGAAGGGTGCTAACCCTTACGATGTTTTAAACTACCTTCAGTCTAAAGGTGCTTTAAGGTCGACTATCGGCTGCAACTTTTTAGCAATCGATAAAGGTCACCCTAAGACCATGTCTCTCTTGGAAATCATCGATGCTTATATCGATCATGAAAGAGAGATTGAGACTAAAAGCGCTGGTTTTGACTTGAAGACCGACAAAGACCGGATGGAGATCATCTACGGCCTAGTCAAAGCTTACCCGATCATTGATGAATTGATTCCCAAGATCAAGAAATGCTCAGGCAAGGAAGGCGTTAAGAAGATGTTGATGGCTGACTATAGCTTCACTGAAAGACAGGCTGAGGCTATTGCTATGCTTCCTTTGTACCGTCTCAGCAATACTGATATCACAGCTTTAAGGGAAGAAGAAGCTACTTTAAGCGCCGATATCGAAAGACTAAAAGGCATTCTTTCCGATTCCGAGAAACTTGATAAAGTCATCATCAATACCCTCAAAGATATCGAAAAGAAATTTGGCAAAGAACGAAAGACTGAGATTCTTGATGAAAAGCTTTCGTTTGATGCCGTTGATCAGACAAAGCTTATCGCTAAAGAAGACTGTTATGTCTGCCTTACCGAGGATGGCTATGCTAAAAGGACGACACCTAAATCTTATCAGGCCTGCGCTGACGTCAATGCCAAGACTGATCCCTTGAATGTGCCTAAGATCAAACCTGGAGATAGGATTGTTTTCAATCAGAAATGCTCGACCCATGATTTCCTGCTTTTCTTCACTGATAAAGGAAACTATGGCTATCTACCTGTCTACCTGCTCAGTGACTTGAAGTGGAAGGAAGAAGGCAAACACCTTAATAACCTCACTGCTCTTAAGCCTAATGAAAAGCTTGTCAAAGTCTTTGAAATCGATGATTTCAAGGCGGGCATCAATGTGGTTTTGCTGACTGCCCTCAATAAGATAAAACGTATGAAGCTAAGCGATTTGACTCAGACTAGCTTAACTAAAAGACCCTTACGAGCCTGTAAGCTTTTGAATCCCGATGATAAAGTCGTGGGCGTTGAATTAACTAGCGGCAACTCCGATATTGTGGTCTTCGACCGCATGGGAAGGGCCTCCCGCTTCAACGAGTCGGAAGTCGAATTAGTCTCTCCTTCCGCTATGGGAGTCAAGGCAATTTCTTCCGGAATCGAAAACTCACCCTTGGTGTCTTTAGTTACTCTTACCAGCAAGGAAGTTTCCTTGCTCTTAGTGCTTTCTGATAGAAGGGCCGCTAGGCTTATCAATTCCAGCAAGCTTGAAACTACCTCTCGATTAGGGGCTAAGACTAACTTAGTCAGAATCTTCAAGAAGAATCCGATGCTGATTGTCTCCGTTTCCAAGGTCAATAAGGTACGCGGACAGGTCAACTTTGCTTCAATAGCCGCTAACGACAGCAACGTTGCCTTGGATTTAGGAAACCTTGATCCGGTGGAGCTTGATTCGGAAATGAGGGAAAATATCCCTGGATTATCTAAGTCTAGCATTACTGGCATCAATGATAACGGTGAGATTGTTGACTCTTCTTTCTTGATTGAGACACCAAAGGTTGCCACTCCTGTCGCCATCAAAGCCGGTGTTGATAAAGCCGATACGCAATTAAGCCTCTTTGATCTCTTCGAGAAAGATAATCCCAAGAAATAGGCTAATAAGGTATAATAGGAATGAAGAAAAAAGCTAAAGCCTTTGCTCGAGCCATCTCTTTGTACGATATTGACCCCCAATATTTTTCTTCTCTTGGCGTCAAAGCCTTGGTCTGCGACTTAGACCAGACTCTGGATTCACCTTTTGCTAAAACACCTTCCAGGCAAGCTAAGGAGTTTAAGAGGTCTCTTGATGAAAGAGGTATTAAACTTATCATTCTTTCCAACAACTTCAAGAAAAGGGTGAAGTCATACGCTCAAGTTTTAGGCGTTACTTATCTTCCTTTTTCCCTTAAGTACTTCAAGTTTCGTATTTCTTCCTTCCTAGAAAAGCAGGGACTTAAGCCTGAAGACGTCATCTTTGTCGGCGATCAGCTATTAACCGATGGCAGATACACCTCTAAGCTTAATGGACGATTGATACTAACTAAGCCTCTTACTAAGGAAGATAATCTATTTACTCGGGTCTTCCGCAAATTAGATAATGGACTGCAAAAGAAATATGAACAGCAAAACCGGCTAGGGCCTGATATCTCAGCTAGCCGCAGTAAAGGAGAAAATTATGTTCTTCAAGAAAAACAAAACTAGTGGTCTAACCGAAGAAATCCGTGTCCGCCGCTGTTATGGCTGTGGAGCTATTCTTCAGGATCAGGATCCCAATGAAGTAGGTTATGTCAACCCGGAGAAATTCAATTCGGGCGAAGAAACCTTATGTGAGCGTTGCTATAAATTAAGGCATTTCTCATCCTTTAAGAAAAGCCCTGATTTTAACCTTGACTATGTCACTATCTTAAACGACGCCAAAGAGCATGGAGCCTTGGCTGTTTATGTCATGAACGCCTTTAATCCCGCTGGCTCTATCATTGATGGAATCGGCAAATACCTTCCCAAGAAAATCCTAGTCCTGATCAATAAGATTGATGTCTTACCTGATGGCTACAAGGAAGACGAATTGGTGGCTTATTGCCAAGATAAGCTTCTAAAAGCCGGAATCACACCTACTGCCATCATGACTACTAGCTCCTCAAGCGTCAATCCCAGCAACATCGATAAAGTCTTCAAGCAGATTGATAAGATGCGTTCGGGACAGTCGGTCTACTTTGTTGGGGCCTATCAGGTCGGTAAATCTAGCCTTATCAACTGTCTTTTAATGATGTATACCAACTCTACTCAGAAGATGATTACTACCGCCCCCTATCCTTCCACTACCTTGGATGTCACTTCTATACCGCTTAATGACGGCAATTATATTTATGATACTCCTGGTATCTATAACCCTAAATCCATCATTTCCTTTGTGGAACCGGAAGCGGTAAAATTCATCCTCCCCAGGAACCAGATCAAGCCGGTAAGCCTTGGAGCTAAAGAAGGCACTTCCTTCCTTTTCTCCAACTTCGCCAGAATCGATTTCGTCAAGGGATCAAAAACGGATTTCACTTTCTATAAATCCAATGATTTAGAAGTCAGCAAAGTCAAATTATCGAAAGCTGACAGCATCCTCGAAGCTATCGGCAACGACTTAGTCAATGATTGCAAGACTAACAGGATCAAAACCGTCTCTGATCTTGTTCCTACTAAGGTTATTGCTAACAAAGCCACGGCTGAAACTATCAGGATTGTCGGTTTAGGCTACATCAATTATGTCGGCGTTGATCAGGAAATCACGGTTTTAGTCCCTAAAGGCGTAGAAATCCTTTTAGAAAACGGCCGCAGATAAATACTCTATGCAACCTTGGATTCTTTTCGGCGGGACATTTGACCCCATACATAACGGTCATTTATTAGTTGCGCAGGATGCCAAGAAGTTTTTTAATGCGGAAAAAGTCATCTTTATACCGGCTAAGAATCCCTGCTGGAAAGACCCCACAAGTTCACAGATCCGGCTTAAAATGCTCTCTCTGGCTATCAAAGGTCATCCCGACTTTGAAATCTCCACTTATGAATTAGAGCAAGAGGACCCGGTTTCCTATACCGTAAATACGGTTGATTATTTTCTTAACAAGTATCCTGGAAGGAAATTCTACTTCCTTTTAGGCTTTGACCAGATGGATCAGTTAGATAACTGGCATGAAGTGGAAAGACTGACTAAGGAAATCCAAATCATCGCCTATGCTAGACCTGGCTATCCTAAAAACCATGAAGCCGTTAAGAAATACCATATTCAAGTTATTGAATCTAAGCTTTATGACGTCTCTTCCACCGATATCAGATTAGGAAAAGATCTCCAGGCACCGCTTCAGGTATTAAACTATATTGCCGAAAATAAGCTTTACTTTGTCAAAAGCCTGAGCGCCTACCTAAAAGAGCACCGCTTTAAGCATTCTCTAAGCGTAGCCAATACTTCTTACCAGTATGCTTTAGCTAACGGCCTTGACCCCTTTAAGGCCTACCAAGCCGGTCTCTTCCATGATATTGGGAAAGACCTGCCTCAAGAAGAGCAGGCAAAAGTGATGAAGACTTATTTCCCCCAGTTCCAGGATTTACCCAGTTTCTCCTACCACCAGTTTGTCTCCGAGTTCTTAGCCAAGAATTTCTTCGGTATAACCTATAAGGATGTTCTTTCCGCTATTGAATTCCATTGCACTGGCAAAGCCAGAATGAGTAAAATGGATAAATGCATCTATGCCGCTGATAAAACCGAGCCAACCAGGGATTATGACACTAAAGCCATGTATCAGGCTTGCCTTAATAACCTCAACGAAGGTTTTATCAAAGTCCTAAAGGAACATCAGGATTATTTCAAGACTAACGGGATTGATTTCACCTCCAATTACTTAACTAGAAGAATGTATGCCTGTTATATAAATCCAAAGGAGAAGAAACATGCTTAACCGCAAGAATACGAAGAAGAGCCTAATCATCAAGAACAAGGGTACCATTGAGGCAAAAAGACCTATCAATGTCGCCTTAGATCTCTCATGGGATAATGGCGATGATGTCATTGTCTATGATGTCAGGGATAGGACCCCTTATGTCTCCTACTATATTGTGGCTTCGGCCTCAAATGATAGAAGGCTTCAGGCTTTGACCGCAACTGCCCAGACCAGCTTATATGATAACTACCATGATGTCGACCACATCGAAGGCAAGAACGATTCCAAATGGATCCTAATCGATGCCAAAGACATTGTCGTCCAGCTTTTCACCAAGGAAGAAAGAGGCCGTGTCCGTTTCGATGAATTATACCTTGATTGCCCTCATAAGATAGTCAAGGCTTTGAAGGAACCTAAATACCGTAAGCGTCCTCAGCCGGAAAGCCAAAAAGAAAATGGTTAAAACTCGCTCAATACTGGTTGTCTTTGCGATGGACGAAGAAATGAAGGCTTTCTATAAGGATAAAACCTTTATTGAAACCAAGATCGGTTTTCAGGATATCTACCTCAGCGACTATAAAGGCAAGACAATTTATGGAATGAAATGCGGGGTAGGCAAAGTCAGCATGGCTTTCAACTTAGGAGCCTTCCTCAATAACATCCAAGTGGATAAAGTCTTCAACACCGGTGTAGCCGGCTCAATAAGCGAAAAGCTAAAGCCTTTATCAATACTGATTGCTAACAAATGTGCTTACCATGACGTGGACCTGGTTCCTTTCGGCTATAAGAAAGGCCAGATGTCTAGAATGCCTTTATATTATGACTGCGACAAAATAGGTGTCAAAGCGGCCATAAGAAAAGATCCCGAAAACATCAAAGTCGGAACTATCCTTTCCGGTGACCAGTTTATCACCGCCGAAAAAATACCTTCTTACTTCTATGAGGACTTCAATGATCCCTTGGCTGTGGATATGGAATCTGGCGCTGTAGCTCAGTGCTGCTATATGAGAAACATACCTTTTCAGATTATCAGGGCAATCTCCGATTCGGCTAAAAACCAAACTGAGCATGAGGAATACGACCGCCTTCTAAATGAAGCCTCTGCTAAGGCCAGTAAGGTTACTCAGTTCTTAATTGAAAACTATTAGTATTAATTTGGTACTAATTTGTTACTAATTATCAAAATTAGTAGTAAATTAGATATAGTAATAATTTAGTACTAATTTTTGTACAATTTCAAATTGAATTCAAAATAAGAAATGAGGACTAATACTAAGGTAACGTTTGATTTAGAATTAGTACTAATTTAGTAGTTAATTTAAGATAATGGCTTTGAACCTTGCAATAGGATCAGAGCTATTTTTATTAGTAGATGACTTATTTATTTAACTTCGCATAATGTTTATTATGTTAATAAAAATAAAATTTTAAAATAGAAGAATCCTTTTCCTATGTTTTTAATATATTAGTATTGGTTTAGTACTAAATTAATACTATTGCTTTCATATAAAACTTTTTCAAATAATTAGTACTAATTATTTACTAATCCTATTTTATAACCAAATCAGTACTATTTTCTTTCTTACTTATACCAATCTTCTTTTCTAGGTAATTCCGACCAAGTAGCAATAGCCCATCAAAAATCAAACTGGTAAATACCGCTATTAGGACATAAGCCATCATATCTTCATACTCGACATTGCTGTAACAAGTATAGATGATTTTGCCTAACCCTTTAAAAGTGTTGCTATAAGCAAAAGTCTCAGCCATGATTTCTACTTTGAATCCTAATCCTAAAGCCTGGATTAAGCCTAAGAGGATGTAGTCCATCGAAAGAGGTAATATCACTCTACCTATATTAGATAACCAATGTTTCCGTCCTTTAAGGAGCAATTCGTATTCATACGTTTTATAAATTGTCGAGCTTCCTTCTAAAGTAGCTTGATAGATGACTGGGAAAAGGACAATGCCGACAACATATAGAGAAAAGTTTTTTACATAGACAGCTAAAAGAAGGACAACGGCAATTGTGGGTATTGATCGTAATACCGTGACTAAAGGTCTCAGTAATTTGGATAAAGATGGGTAATAGCCACCTAGAAGCCCTAAAACCACCCCAAGAAGGCCCGAGATTACAAAGCTAATAAGAATACGAAGCAAACTGTATCCTAAGCTTACATAGGCTATTTTCTTGCCTAAAAGAGTGAACATTCTTCCTAAAGTAAGGAAGAAGTCAGGCAGAAAGACTTGGTTAGTGCTATAGGCGATTATTTCCCAGACAGCAATACATAATAAAAGCCCGCCTAGGAACAAAGTGAAGTTCTTGAGAGTTTCAGATTCTTTCTTAACGGGCTTTATCATTATCTATTTCTTAAAGTTAATCCTGATACAGAAGCTTGGTGACTTTGCCAGGAATTAAATTTTCTCCATATCCAATAGTATAATCGCTCTTGCTGAAGCTGTCATCACTGTCGTGGCCAGTTGCTACTAGGTAAAGGTTACCAAAGGTTACCATTCTGACTAACTTGTAGCCAAGGCTCTTCTTTTTGATGAGATTCAAACCATTCACAGAATCGAACATAATGAAATCTGATTGACCGGCATTCAAAGCAGCCGAAACATTGGTGGGTGAAGCTATTGTGAGATTGGAGCTACCGGCAAACTGGGAAAAAGCGGCCGAAGGAGCGCCACTAGGGGAAGTGACAGTGAAATCAAGGCTAGAAGCAGTGTCTGTGCTCTTTGAGGTTTCTTTAGTGGGATAATGGCTGGAAAGTTCTGAATCGCTGACCGAGAAGCCTAAAGTATCTTGGAATTTAGCAAAGCCATTAACATCAGGGTTGTTTTCTTTAGAGATAAAGGCTAACTTGTTGCCATTATTCTTCTGGCACATTGTCAAAACCGCACTCTTAAATCCAAAGAGGGTAGTTTGGGCATCATCATTGCCATAGTCATTCATATTCTTAATGGCATTAGTGCCGCCACCGATTAAATCCGTGATAGCAGCATCAAAGGAATTCAAGAAGCTGACGACAGATGAAGCCTTAGTGGTGTCTTCCTCTAAGGAAGTCTTAATGAATAGACCGGCCTGAGGGAAACCGCTAGTTCCATATTTTTCGGCAAACTTCTTCCCTAAGTCTTCTTTGACCGAGCCGGATGTATTCTTAGCAAGACTTGCAGCAACGACAGGATAAGATGAGACCACATAGTCGACATCGTTTCCTTCGCTCTTTTTAGAGACAATGATGCTAGCGGTATCACTAACAGCGCTGACCCATCCATCAATCCAGGTTCCTTCTTCAGAAGTACTGCTAGATGAATTGGTAGTCGAAGACGAAAGAGCTGTAGAGGAAGAAACAGAAGGGATATCACCTTTTGAAGTCGAAGAAACGTTGGTATTGCATCCCATTAATGAGAAGGCACTGACTAAAGACAGCAAAGCGAAAAGATTCTTTTTCATATATATTTTTACCTCGGAACAACACATTATAAGGCTTAGTTTTTGCTTTTGGTAAAAAAGCTCTCTAATTTTTATGTTAGAGAGCTATTTCTTAGTTAAAAAGTAAGAATACTACTTTAAAAGTTCTTTGATAGGTTCGCCGATCATGTTGCTAGTAGGCTTAAGACCAAAGTTAGCTAAGACGGTGGCGCCAATAACAGCAAAGGTATCTTTCTCTTCAAGTTTGCAGCCTTTCTTATAGGAAGGTGAATAGGAGAAGAGGGGCACTCTTTCACGGGTATGGTCTGTTCCAGTATAGGTAGGATCATTTCCATGGTCAGCGGTGATCATCAGTAAATCATCATCTTTAATGAAAGGAAGCAATTGTCCTAACTGAACATCGAATTCCTCAATGGCTTTCCCATAACCGGCTGGATTTCTTCTATGTCCGTATAAAGAATCAAATTCCACTAAGTTAACAAAGCAAAGACCATTGAAATCCCTGTCTTTAGCTAGCTTGATAGTTCTTTCCATGCCATCGGCATTAGAAACCGTATGGACGCTTTCAGTACAGCCGCAGCCGTTAAAGATATCATGAATCTTGCCAATAGCTAAAACATCTTTCTTGTTTTCCTGAAGGATATCCATAGCCGTCTTTCCTGAAGGCGACAAAGCATAATCTCTTCGATCGCTAGTCCTAGTAAAATTGTCTTTGTTGTCACCGACAAAAGGTCTAGCAATGACTCTTCCTACTCGCCATTCAGGACGGAGAGTTATTTCTCTGGCGATTTCACAGTCACGGTAGAGTTCATCAAGCGGGATAACACCAACATGAGCAGCAATCTGAAGGACACTATCAGCGGAAGTATAAACAATCAGGGAGCCTTCTTTCATGGATTGCTCGCCCAACTGTTTAAGAATGGTGGTGCCGCTTTCGGCATAGTTACCGATAATCTTACGGCCGGTCCTAACAGATAACTCATCAATGAGCTCTTTAGGGAAGCCGTGATCGGTAAAGGTGATAAGAGGATTAGGGGTTAAGATACCCATCATCTCCCAGTGACCGGTAAGAGTATCCTTGCCGTTGCTTCTCTCCCTTAAGGTTTGGATATAAGCATGAGGATGCTTAACCTCACTAGACCCCTCAACATCAGCCAAATCATGTAAGCCTAGGCTATTGATATTAGGTATCTTTAAACCATGGCAGAAATGGGCAGTATGCACCCAGGTATTAGTACCTGCATCGCCAAACTTAGCGGCATCCGGTTCAGCGCCGATGCCAACGCTATCCATAACGATGACAAAAACACGTTTGAATTTCATTTTTCTCCTCAACTTTCTACACATATTATAGATTTAAAAGCCCTTACTTACAATTAATTTGCTATCGCTTCATATGAGCATCGTAATCTTTCTGTTCCAAAGTCCGCGAGACATGGGTATATATTTGAGTTGTTTCTATCTGACTATGCCCTAAAAGCTCTTGAACATCTCTAAGCTGGGCTCCATTTTCTAAAAGCCTTGTGGCAAAGGAATGCCTAAGGGTATGTGGAGATATTCTTTTATTAATGTGGGCTAGTTTGGCATATTTCTTTAATTCCAGGAAGAAATACTGCCTCGAAACTTTCTTTCCATCACGGTTTTGAAAAACCAAGGGCGACTTGTTCTTGAAAGTATAGACTTCCTGATAATTCAAGATTGAGGCGATTGCTTCTTGCCCGATAGGGACTATTCTTTCTTTCCGCCCTTTGCCTAAGACTTTTATATATCCGTTTTTAAAATTAATCTGGTCTTTTCTTAAATTTACTAATTCAGAGACTCTAAGCCCACAGCTATAGCACACTTCCAGTAAAGCGGAATCCAAAGCACCTTTAGGAGTATCATTTTTGGGCTCTGAAAAAAGAAGGTTTATTTCTTCCTCACTTAAAATTGTCGGTAATTTCCTCCCGGTTTTTGGAATAGGCAAGTCGGCTAAATTAACGTTTAAAAGCCCTTCTCCTTTAAGGTACTTATAAAAGCCTCTAATAGCCATTGATTTTCTAACTAAAGTAGCCTTCTTAAGTTTCTTATCGCTTAATTGGCAAAGATAATCTGAAAGATCTTCACTGTTAAGATCTTTTACTTCATCTTTCTTAAGGCTTTTCTTAAAATCTAAAAGATCTTTTTCGTAAGCAAGGATAGTATTTTTGCTGTCCCCTTTTTCGGCAGAAAGAAAGGTCAAAAAGCTTTCTATCGCATCATTTATTTTCATTTTTTCTATCTATTTCTGATCCCAGAAAGACTTTTCCGCCACAGGATAATTCATTATTGATATCTTTTAAGAAGGCATCACTATCAGAGGGTAGATTCTCTTCCACGGTTTTCTTTTCGTTGACTTTATCAACGCCGACTCCTATAAGCCTTATCGGTTCGCCACGGTAAGTCTTGTCGAAGATCGTCATGGCTTTGGAGAAAATCTGGTCAAGAGTCGATATAGGTGAAGGCAGAGTCAGCCTTTTGCTCTTGGTCTTAAAATCCGGTGTCCTGAGTTTAATCAAGACGACTGAGGCTTCTTTATGGTAGTTATTAAGTTCCTTAAAGACATCGGCTGAGCAGCTTTTTATCATGTTTTTAAGTTCTTCGTAACTAGTAGAATCTTCGGCAAATGTTCTTTCAGCGGAAATGGATTTCGGGTCAAAGCTCAGAGAAGAGACCTCATCATCGCCAAAACCGTTGGCTTCGCTTTTAAGATAGTCAAAAGTAGAGCCGAGTATTTTCTTCACTCTTTCATCATTACAGGTAGCTAAAGAGCCGATGGTATCGATTCCTAAAAGCTTAAGCCTAGGAGCGGTTTTCTTTCCCACCCCAAACATTTTTTCAATATCCAGAGGCCAAAGAATCTTAGAGATATTATCCTTAGTAATTAAGGTCAGACCTAAAGGCTTCTTGTAATCAGAGCCCATCTTAGCAAGAAACTTATTGCTTCCATAGCCGATTGAGCATTTCAGTTTGACTCTCCGATACAAGTCCATTTGAAGATCGAATAACTGGTCTTTTTCTTCACCATCAATCAAATAATTGCTCATATCGATATAGCATTCATCGATGCTGGCTTGCTCAAGTATTGGGAAATGGCTTCTTAAATAGCTAAAGAAATGATGAGAGAGCAGACTATAATACCGGTAATCTCCGGGAAGTATTTCTAGGTTAGGGCAGCATCTTTTTGCTTCATTGACGGGCATTCCCGAATGGACTCCGAAAGCTCTGGCCTCATAGGAAGAAGTTGATATGACTCCTCTTTTGCCATCATAACCAACGGCCACCGGTAATCCTTTTAAAGATGGGTTCCTCAAAATCTCAGCCTGTACGAAAAAGGCATTAAGGTCAATATGAACTATCTTTTTCATATTATTATGTTAACATTTCTTCGACAAGTCTTCTACTTATGGAACTCCCCGATTAATTCTTGGGCCTGTTTAATAGCTGAATCCGTTACCTGGTCACCTGAAATCATCTTCGCAACTTCTAAGCAATTATCTTTCTTGTCGATGACTTTAGCAGTGGTAAAAGTCTGGCCGTTTTTGGTAATTTTGGTAATTTTAAGTTGACTAAAGGAGCTAGCAACAACCTGTGGCAGATGGGAAACTACTAAGACCTGGCTGGATTTAGAGATAGAGGAAATCTTTTTAGCCACCAGGGAAGCAATCCGCCCGGATACGCCGGTATCGACTTCATCAAAGACCAGTAAGTCATAAGGGTCTAAAGCATTAAGAACTGTCTTTAAGGCAAGCATCAGTCTTGAGCTTTCTCCTCCCGATGCCGCTTTGGCTAAAGGAGCATAGCCTAAGCCAACGTTTAAAGCCACTTCAAAGGTCACTTTATCAATGCCTAATGAATTAAGGCTAGCTTCTTTTAAATGCACTCTGAAGCCGTCTTTGATAAGACCCAGGTCTGACATCTCATTCCCGATGGCTTTCTCAAGTTTTAAGGAAGTCTTTTTCCTAAGCTCAGAGAGAATTTTGGCTTTAGACAGGCATTCATCTAAAAGCTTCTTTACTTCTTTCTCTTTTTCCTGCTTTAATGATTCAAAAGAATCTAACTGATCGAGCTTGTTTTGATAGTCGTGAAGCTTATTTAAGATTTCGCTAGTGGTTTTACCGTATTTCCTCTCCAATCCTTTTAAGTCAAAGAGGCGCTGGTTGATCTCATCGATTCTTTTAGGATCGCTATTGAGATTTTGATAATCTTCTTTTAAGGCTTTAAAGCTATCAATCAGCTCACTGCATTTACTTCTGGCCTTTAAAGCATCTTCCTTCAAGGAGGTGGAGTTAAACTGAGATAAGCGGCTTTCTATCTGATAGAGAATATCAAGGATATTTCCTTCGCTTAAAACCATGGCCTCACTTAATTCTTCGTAGCGGTTCTTTACTTCCTCATAGCCCTTCAAAGAAGCAAATTCTTCATTGAGGTCCTCAATTTCGTTTGGCTTAAGGTTATATTTATTGATTTCATCTATTTGGAATTTCAAATAGTCGCGATCAAGCTCTTTGTTGGATTCTAATAGTTCAGTAATTTCTTTTTGCTTAGCTAAATAGGACTGATAGGAAGCAGAGAAATCCTTTATAGCTTCCTTCTCTTCTGCTGCTCCAAAGCGGTCTAAATAATAGATATGTTTACTCTCATCTAGAAGATCAGAGTTAGCCCCTTGAGAATGAATATCGATCAGATGGCTGACAGCTTTCCGGTAAGCTAAAAGAGTAACTGGTTCATCATTGAGATAGGAGCGGTTAGTATGGTCGGGCAGCAGGACTCTTTTAGCAATCAAAGAGCCATCATCCTGAACATAGTCTTTGACTTCAGGATGCTTCTCAATGAAGTCTTTGGATAAACTAAAAGTCGCAGTGACCACGGCTTTCTTTTGCTGATCTCTCACCAAGGAAAAATCGGATTTATCGCCTTTGACTAAGCCTAAAGAATCCACCACCAAAGATTTGCCGGCTCCGGTTTCGCCGATTAAGGCAGTATAATTTGTATCGAAATTTAAAAGGGTATCTTCGATTACCGCCAAATTTGTAATATGAAGTTCGTTAATCATAGCTTTTACTTTCCCTAACAATTATTTGTCTTCTGCCGGCTTTTTTTCTAATGGAAGAAGAATCTGGTCTTTAACCGACTGAGGATCAAGATTAGCAATCTTAAGTAAATCAGCTTTCTGACCGAAAGTAACAAAGTCATTCTTAAAAGCAAAAGATTTGAAGGTCCCGGGATAGTTGTTTTCCATCAGGTAAGAAGCAATGCTATCGGAAGTTCCTTCCTTGATGCCATAGGAATCATAAAGAATTATATGCTTATGTCTCATTATGGTTGGCATGGAATCTTGCTTATCGCCAGGATGAATCAAAGTTAAAAGCATGCCTTTATCGAAAGAATCAGGAAGCAGTTCTAAAAGCTTATAGCCGTTTGGTCCAATTGCTAAAACCAGCGTATCATTTTCCTCAGCAAGACGATAGTAGCAGATATTCCCAATCCGTTTATAGGATAGATGTGAATGGATAGGGCTATCGGTAGAGAATCTGATAAAGACCAAGCCCTCATCAGAGAAGAAATGAGCATTGAGAAGTTCTTCAGTAGTCTTTTCATCATAAGGCATGTAGACTTGGCAGTTAGGAATAGCTTTCACCATGGCTACATCATATAGGCCTTGATGGGAGGAGCCATCTTCACCTACGAGCCCGCATCTTTCGACAATAAATAAAGCTTTGACTTTCTGTCTAGAAATATCCTGTTCGATTTCATCAAAGGACCTTTGCATGAAAGTAGAGTAGATATCAACGACTGGCTTAAGTCCGCCAAGAGCTAAACCGCCGGCCATCGAAACAGCATTTTCTTCAGCGATGCCAACATCCAAAGTACGTTCGGGGAAAGCCTTAAAGATTTCCTCAAGCTGGGAGCCTTTCTCCATAGCCGGAGTGATAACATAAACATTTTTATCTTCTTTCATCTTTTTCATCAAGAAAGAAGATTTATAGTCTACAAAACCTGTTTTCTTGTTGTTCTGAATCCAAATGTTGTCAAACTTAGGAGTTACGCCATGGTATTTTCCGACATTATCCGACATAGCCGGAGCATAACCATAGCCTTTCTTAGTCAGGACATGGACTACCACGGGTCCTTTGTTATAAAGGTCTTTGGCTTTGGCAAAGGCTAAATCAAGAGAATCAAAATCATGTCCGTCAAAAGGACCGATATATTTAATGCCCATGGATTCAAAGAATGTCGGTTCAATGACGAATCTTCTGATATCATCCTTCAGGTTCCTCATCCTCAGGAAAAGACGCCAGCTCCATTTGTGCTTGCTCATCTTTCTTCCAAGATAAGAAGCGGTCCTGAAATAGAAGCGTGAAGTCCTTAAATGCTGGAATTTCTTAGTCATAAAGCCGACATTTTTGCTGATGGACATGCCATTATCGTTAACCACAATCATTAGATGGACGTCTTTATCAGTTGACAAGAGGTTTAAGGCTTCCATGGAAAGACCGTTGGTGACTGAGGCATCTCCGATAAAGGCTATCGTATAGCTGTTATCACCTTTGAGGGCTTTAGCTTTAGCTAAACCATAGGCTAAGGATATGGCCGAACCGGCATGGCCGTTATTGCTTTTGTCATAAGGACTTTCATCCATCTTCGAGAACGGAGCAATACCGTTTGTCTTTCTTAGCTTGCTAAGGTTTCTTCCAGTCAGGATTTTATAAGTGTAAGTCTGATGGCCGACATCAAAAAGAATGTCGTCCACCAAGGGATCGAAATTCTTCAAAAGCGACATCGTCAGTTCTACCGTTCCTAAGTTTGATGAAAGATGACCGCCATTGTTGAGGACATTGACCAGTATATCCGAGCGGATATCACTAGCTAAGACCCGCATTTGGTCGTTAGTCAGGTTTGGTAAAAGCTTGTAATCGTATTTATCAGGCAAGGCTTTACTCCTTAACCTTATCGGTTACGCTTTTAGATAACTTATCAAGGCGGGTTGTCATCTCTAAGAGGACTTTCTTACCATATTCATAATATTTAGAAGCATCATCTAAAGGTAAATCGGCTTCTGAAAGCTTCTTCAAAGTATTTTCTTCCTCAGTCTCAAGCTCCTGATAAGAGAGCTTGCTTAAATCCTTTTTAATTTCCATAAGTAATCCTTTCAATCTGTGACTTTTACGTTCTTCCTGCCATCAATGAAGGTAATAAGGGCCTTATCTCCAGCCTTTAGCTCCAAAGAAGAATGGATTTTCTTCCCGTCTTTATAGATAAGGGCGTAGCCTTTTAAGGCTATCGTCTGTGGGTTGGATTTCTCTAAGAGAGAATCATAGCGCTGTAGAAGACTCTTCTCTTTAATTAGCCTATTTTGGTAATTGCTATCAAGGCTGAAAATGAAGTTCTGCTTTTCTTGAGTTTTATTCCTGATAGCTAAACTGAATAGATCATTAAGTCTAGTAAAGTAATCGTCAAGCATAGACTTAGCATTCTTGATATTGTTAAGCGGAGATAAGGATTTCAACCTGGAAGCATAATTATCAAGGGCCAAAGCTTTCTCTTGAAGCTTTGACTTGAACAGAGAGTCAAGCTGATCCTTAAGTCCATTATAATCCTCTTGGATTTCTTCAAGGGAAGGATTGATAAGACTGGCTCCTTCAGTAGGAGTAATAGCTTTGACATCACTTACTCTATCAGCAATAGCCGTATCAATGGTATGCCCAATACAGGTTATTACAGGAATCTTAGAAGTAGCAATGGCTAAGGCGACTTTTTCATCATCGAAACAGGATAAATCGGTTTTAGACCCGCCACCTCTTCCAATAATCAAAGCATCATAGCCTTCATCATTGTTGGCGGCAGCCAAAGCCTTGACAATACTGCTAGAAGCACCATCTCCTTGTACGGTGATAGGATAGAGAACCGAGTCAACCGGAAAACGATCATGGAGTGTCTTTAAGATATCCTGATAAGCGGCCCCATCTTTGGCGGTCAGAATAGCCACTTTCTTGCAGAACTTAGGAATTGGTCTTTTTCTCGATTCGTCAAGATATCCAAGCTTCTCTAGTTTTTCTAAAGTTTTCCTTTTTTTAATAAGGTTAGTGCCTAATTGGTTTTGAAGGACTTGTAGTTCCTTTCCCCAAAAGGTTATTGAACTGCCATGAGGGTAATAAGATAAGGACCCTCTGATTTGAACGACATCGCCGCTTTTTACATTTTCTAGTCCATAATTATCGCCATAGAAGCAAGAGAAAGCACACCTCAAAACCGGGGAAGAAGTCTGGTTCTTTCCTTGGTCTCCTAAATCAAGATAGGCAAATTTTCCTCCCACTCTGATTGAATAGACCTCACCATATACGGTTAAATCGCCAAACGCCGGATTCTCGAAACAGGCTTTTAGGATACTAGACAACTCACCGACGCTTAAGGGTTTATTTTCCGGTGAACTCATATTCCGGTATGGACTTATCCAAAACAGCGTTGATAAAACGATGGTCGCCTTCCTTTAAGTAGTTCTTAGCTAAGGTAACAGCTTGACTTATGACAACCTTTCTAGGGGCTAAATGAGCATACTTTCCTTCACTCATAGCTTCAAACAAAATAGCTTTAGCGACATTATCCAAACGGTCAAATGTCCAGTTAACTAAATGAGAGGAGAGAGTTTCCTTGATTTCATCGAACTTGTCTAATGCAATGGTATAGACGCATTTGCTGAAAAGAGGCACTTCCTCAATTGATTTAGCGCCATATTCGTTATCGATAACCTCAGTAGCATCAAATTCTTCTTTGTTCTCAATAAAAAGAAAGACCTGATATAAAGCCTGCATGGTCTTTTCTCTTTCAGCTGAACGGGTATAATTAGTCATTTTTGTTTTCCTTTCCGTCATTAGTGAATAACGGCTGAGATTTAAGTTTGTGTAAGCTTTCATATTCTTTCATTCTCTTCTCTACCAAAGAAACATAGATAAGCAAGACTAAGAAAATCAAATGGAAGGCAATCTGCAAGGAATAGTCAACTGGTCGAAGGCTGATACCAAATTTGCCACTAGCGGAGAGGATTATGAGAGGAATCAAGCAGAGAGTATCGATTCCGTAAACAATAGCGCAAATAAAGATATTATGTCCTTTGCCTTTCAAAGAGTAAGAGGAGAAAATAATCAATATCAAGGCAAAGAGAATTGAAATCATCCCAGAGATTCCTAAAACCAGCTTTAGGTTGGTCTGATTAGAAAGCGAGACGATTGCTAAGGCAGCTGAAGAAAAGGTTAGGCCGATTGTCTGAGGGGTAGAATAGAACATCAAATCCGTATCCATACCAGTTTTTAAAGATAAAGTAGACTGAATGAAAATCTCCCCAATCAAAGAAAGGATACTGATCCAGATAGGAAGGCTAGCCCAGAAACCAAAATGCGAACGGTCTTTAGCGTATGCTTCCTTACTATAGATTTTATTTTCCTTCATCTTTATCAATAATGCTGAGGACAGAGACATTTACCTTCAAAGCGGAAATCTCAGTTATGTCATAGATGTTCTCATAAACAGCTTTTTGAAGCATAGAACAGGAAGTTTGCAAATCAGACCCACGGATTCCGATTATAGAGATATCGACATGGACGATTCCTTTTTCAATGGTTGCTTTGACTTTAGTGCTCTTATTGCCAAACTGATAAACAACGGAGTACTTAAGTTCGCCTTCATTTACTAAAGATTTTACGGTGTCTTCGGCAATCTGCTGAAAGACAAAGACGGAAATTCCGAGTTTTCCTCTTTCATCATTGCCAACATAGAAATAGGTATTCACGGTTGCCTCCTATTATGAATTTAATTTGCATATATTATATAACAACTAGGCGTCTTGCTTCACGCCTTTCATGGATAAAGATATTCTTTTTCTATTAAGATCGACTTCGATGACTTTGACTTTGATGATGTCGCCGGGTTTTCCGATGGTGTGAGGATCGCTTACATAGTGGTCGGCCATCTGAGAAATATGGACTAGACCATTTATCTCAATCCCTAAATCAACAAAGAAGCCAAATCCGGTAACATTTCTAATTGTTCCTTCCATAATCATACCGACTTTCAGGTCCTTGATATCAGTCACTCCATCACTTAAATGGGCAACCTTAGCAAGGTTACGAGGATCACGGCTAGGCTGAATCAATTCCTTAACGATATCTTTGAGCGTGAAAAGACCAACATTAAGCGAAGAAGAAAGTGTATTCAAATCATTATCGCTAAGCGAAGAAAGCTTGTTCTTTGTATCTAAAGGGGTAAGACCGTGGTATTCCTTTAGGATTTCTTTAGCAATCTTATAGGATTCAGGATGGACTGCCGTATCATCCAAAGGTTCACTAGAGCCAGGTATCCTTAAAAAGCCGGCGCAGTTTTGAAAAGCCTTAGGCCCTAAGAAGGGAACCTTCTTCAAGTCTGATCTAGTCTTGAAAGTGCCATTTTCATCACGATAGCTAACAATGGAATTTGCTATCTTTTCGCTAATACCAGCAACATAGCTAAGCAATGAGGAACTAGCTGTATTTAAAATAACGCCAACATAGTTGACCGTATCTTCTACCACTCCCTTTAAAGCTAAGGAGAGCTTTTTAGCATCAATATCGTATTGATACTGACCAACACCGATAGCTTCAGGAGGAATCTTAACTAGCTCAGCTAAGGGATCTTCTAGTCTTCTTGCAATGGAGACAGCACTTCTAAGGTTGGGCTCATAATTAGGGAATTCTTTTTGGGCCAAAGCAGTAGCCGAATAGATTGAGGCACCAGCTTCCGAGACAACAACAATATCTAAGTCCTTGAAGGAAAGGTCTTCTTTTTTGATTTCTTCTAAAAGGGATTGGGAATCACGGCTTGCCGTACCATTTCCTAAAGCAACGGTCAAAGTCTGATTCTTGTGAAGAAGGTTCTTTAATACTGCTTTTGCTCTTTCTTTAGAAGCTGGAGTAGTGAAGGGGTTATCAAGAACATAGGTATCTAAAACTTTTCCGTTTTCATCAATAAAGGCAAGCTTGCACCCATGAGAAAAGCCAGGGTCAAACCCTAGAATTCTTCTTCCTTTCAAGGGTGGAACAAGTAGAGCGGCCTTTAAAGAAATCTTAAATTCTTCAATAGCTTCATCAGTGGCTTTATCCATCAAAGAGGAAAAGATATCATTATCAATAGAAGGCTTGATCAATCTAGTGTAACTATCTAAAACCATATCTTGGAACAATTTCAAATATGTTGTCCCACGGGGAATTTCAAAAGTGGATATGTGGCTAATGATGGCTTCATCATCGTAAACAAACTTCTTAGTTAGGGCTTTCTTGTTGACTCCTCTATTAATAGCTAAAACGTTATACCCTTTCAAATCAGTGATCTTTTTAGAGTACTGGGCATAATTATCATAAGTGTTTAAGTCGCAGTCTTTAATCTTCTCCGTCTGAATCAAACCATTTTTAGCAGCTAAATCCTTGATGAATATTCGGTAGTTAGGATTATCAGAAATATTCTCAGCTAAAATATCTAAAGCTCCCTGGATGGCTTTTTGGCTGGTGGGATAAGCATCAGATAAATACTTTTTGCTTTCTTCCTCAAGTTTTCCTGTTTTATCAGTCAATAAGAATTTGCTTAACGGTTCTAGTCCAGCCTTTTTAGCTTTAGAAGCTCTTGTGACCTTCTTAGGCTTATAAGGACGATAAAGATCTTCGACTTCGGCTAAGGTTTTACTATCCGAGATTTTCTGGATCAAGACCTCATCAGTGATCTTCTGATCAGCTAAGGAAGCAAAGACGGTTTTCTTTCTTTCGTTAAGAGAACGGAGATAGACAAGCTTTTCTTCGATGTTGCGAAGATTCTCATCAGTCAATCCGCCCGTGACTTCCTTACGGTATCTAGCGATGAAAGGAACACTGTTTCCTTCATCCATTAATTTAATAGCGCAGTCGACATTGGACGAATTCAAATTAAGCTCAGCAGAAATTTCTTTAGTGATATCCATATTAGATCCTTTGATTTAAGCAGCTGTCGAATCAGTGAAGGCCCGTACTAACTCATTGGAAGAAAAGAGAACTTTAAAGCCGGTGATAATCTCAGAATAGGAGAAATTAATAGCGAAGCCTCGGTATACAAGGTTGCCACTATCGGATTTTCCATCTTTCTTCATCAACGTATAATCCGCTTCATAGCCGAAGAAAAAGTATTTATCTGTACTGTTGTCTGGGGAAATCAAAACCCTAGCTTTAGTATAGGTTTTAAGAGAATTGCCAATGGTCCAATGGCAAAGATATTTGCCATCGCTAGAAAGAGAATAACTATAGTTGAAGCTAAAGTAATCATTGCTATCAATATTAAGCTTTATGTCAGAGGAACTTAAAGTAGCCTCATCTTCTTCTAAGGAAGCAGACAAGGTAGCTTTCTTCTGGCAGCTAGCCAATAATAATGGCAATAAGGCTAAAAGCAACCATTTGTTTTTCATTCTTTGATTATAACATATTCTTTATTATTAAAAGAGTAGGCACTTGGCTTTATAAACGCTTTTCTTTGTGTTAAAATTTCTTAATTGTATCGAGGTACCTAAAATGGATAATAGTTTAGCAATCAAGGACATTAATTCCTTTTCAAAAAGCTTTCTAGAAAACAAAGAGAATTCAATCAGTCAGAGATGTGTTATGGCAAACGGCATCAATGCTTCCTGCACTGATGTTGAATTGAAAAACCAAATTTCTAACACTTTCTCCATCAATATCGATTCGGGCCTTATTACTAATCAGCAGCAGTCAGGACGTTGCTGGATGTTTGCAGGCCTCAATGTCATCAGAACCAGCCTTATTGAAAAGCTAAATGTCAAAAATATTGAATTGAGCCAAGCCTATCTGCAGTTCTATGACAAACTCGAAAAAGCTAACTTCTTTTTAGAAAGAGTCATTGAGTTAGCTGAAGAACCCTATGATTCCCGCCTCAATGTCTTTCTAATTGATTCCTCTTTCATGGATGGCGGCCATTTTGCCATGTTTGTTAACTTGGTTAAGAAATACGGAGTCATCCCTAGCCAATTCATGCCAGATAGCCAGCCTAGCCATGACACCAGAGAGCTTAATACGACTTTAACTCAGATTCTTACTGACGATATGGCCTTCCTAAGAAATGAAGTTGCCAAAAAGGCTACTGCCGAAAAGCTTTCCTCTTATAAGAAAAAGATGCTGAAAGAAGTCTACCAGGTCTTAGCTATTTCTTTAGGTGAGCCTCCTAAGGATTTCACTTATGAATATCAGGATAAGAAAGATGTCTTCCACCGTTTAAACAAACTTACTCCTAAGGATTTCTATGATCAGTATATTGGCATCAATCTTGATGACTATATTTCTCTCTGTGATGCTCCCTTGATTGGCTTCAAGCCGATGACTAGTTACACTTGCAAATATGTCAATAACATGATTGGCGGAGAACCGGTTGTTTTCTTTAATGTTCCGCTAAAGGATTTAAAGAATTCGGTTATTGCTTCCTTAAAAAACAAGGAGCCAGTCTGGTTCAGTGCTGATGTCTTATCTCAGTCCTTAAGAAAAGAAGGCTACTTAGTTTCCGGAATCCTTAAGAAGGATGAGTTATTCCATATTTCCATCAAGGACGATAAAAAGACCCGTCTTTCTTACCGCTCCTCATTCTGTAACCATGCGATGGTGTTTACCGGAGTTAACTTAAAAGGCAATACTCCTGATCGTTTCAAGGTCGAAAACAGCTGGGGAAAAGATAACGGAACTGAAGGCTACTTTGTCATGTCCAACCAGTGGTTCAATGATTATGTCTATCAGGTTTTAGTCAATAAGAAATACATCAAAAAGGATATTGTCGATGCTTATATGAAGTCAAAACCCGTCGAAGTCTCGCCTTTCAATGCTCTTTGGAAGTATGAAGATTAATAATTATCGAAAGGAGTAGTTTTATGAAGCCCTATATATCGTTATATGATGTCGAAACCTTCGAGAAGAACTTTGACAAAGATTCTAAAAACCAAGTTGCCCTGAATGCTGTCACTAGGGTCGGCTTAGATGAAGCCAGCGTCAATAACTCCCTTCAAAGAACTCTGACCCATAATTTCAATATTGAAATCGAAGGCGGCAAGGTCACTAATCAAATGAGAAGCGGACGCTGCTGGATGTTTGCGGCTACCAATGTCATGCGTCTTGAAGTGATGAAGAACCTCAATCTTGACAACATGGAATTAAGCCAGAGTTATCCTCTTTTCTGGGATAAACTTGAAAAATCCAATTTCTTCTTAGAGAATATCATGAAGACTTTGGATGAAAATGTTTCTTCTCGGCTTTTGTCTTACCTTCTAAAAGATCCCTTAGGTGACGGCGGGCAATGGGATATGTTTGTCAATATTGTCAAGAAATATGGCGTCTGCCCCAAGTCGGCTATGCCGGAAACCTTTTCCTCTTCTTACACTTTAAGACTTGATAAGCTTTTAACCACTAAACTAAGGGAGTTTGCTTCCTATTTGAGAAGCGAAGCTTCTAAAGGCGCAAAGCTGGTTACTTTAAGGGGCTATAAGGAAAAGATGATGGATACCATTTACCGTATTTTAGCCATTGCTCTTGGAAAGCCGCCTCTTACTTTCACCTATGAGACTAGGGACAAGAAAAAGAACTATATCTCCATCAAAGATATCTCCCCTAAAGATTTCTTTGCTAAATATGTCAAACTTGACTTAGATGACTATGTCTCCATCATCAATGCTCCGACAGCCGATAAGCCGTTTAATCGTTCCTTCACGGTCAAATTCTTAGGCAATGTCACGGACGGAAAACCCGTCCGCTACCTTAATCTCCCGATTGCGGAACTTAAGAGGCTGGTCATCGATTCCTTAAAGGAAAACAATGCGGTCTGGTTTGGCTCTGATGTCGGACAATATTCAACAAAGGATACCGGTTTCCTTTCGGCTGCTGCCTATGATTATCAGGACTTGCTATCAACTGAATTCAAGATGGATAAAGCTACCCGACTTGATTACGGTGAATCCTTGATGACCCATGCCATGACTTTCACGGGTGTCGACCTAGATGATAACCATAATCCGACCAGATGGAAGGTTGAAAACAGCTGGGGCGATAAGACGGGAAACCTTGGCTATTATGTCATGGATGATAAATGGTTTGATCAGTTCACTTACCAGATAGTCATCAACAAGAAATACCTCACCAAAGACGAGCTCAAGCAGTATGAAGCTGATCCTATTGAATTAGAGCCTTGGGATCCTATGGGAAGCTTAGCTCTTTAACACTTAAATAAAAAAGCAGGGCAGCTGTTTTACAAGAACATTGCCCTGCTTTTTCTTTGACTTGATTCTAATTAAGAATTATTAGCGGATAACAATAGAGATGATCTTATTCTTGACGGCAATGACTTTAACGACAGTCTTGCCTTCTAGATACGGTTTGACACTATCAAGATTTAGAGCCTGCTTCTTTAAGTCTTCAAGCTCTTCATCATTAGCATCTTTCTTGAAGTCAATGGTGCCCCTAAGCTTACCATTAACCTGGATAGCATAAGTGATAGGCTGACCAGTTAGTTTGCTCTTATCAGCGCTAGGCCACTTGATCCAATCGATTAAGCCTTTGTTACCTAATAGCTCATTGCACTCTTCAGCAATATGGGGGCAGATAGGAGCAATAAGCTGAGCTAAACCTAAAAGCATAGACTTAGGAAGCTTTTCAGCCTTATAGAATTCATTGACGCAGATCATAATCTGGGCAATACCGGTATTATAGTGAAGCTCTTCATAATCTTCAGTTACTTTCTTAACGGTAAAGTTATAGATATAATCAAGGTCATTATTTCCCTTATCAGTCCATTTAACCTTAAAGAGCTCATCGGAATACAGTCTGAAGAATTTATCGAGGAATTTCTTGGCTCCTTTAGGTCCGTTAGGATTCCACGGCAAAGACTGGTTGACTGGTCCTTTAAACATCTCGTAGAGTCGTAAGGAATCAGCACCGAATTCATTGATGACATCATCAGGTGAAACAGTGTTTCCTAAGGACTTAGACATCTTTAAGCCATCGGAGCCTAAGACAATACCGGGATGGAAAAGACGTTTGAAAGGTTCATCGGACTTAAAGATTCCTTCATCATGAAGGAACTTATGCCAGAACCTGGCATAAAGCAAATGGAGAACGGCATGCTCGGCGCCGCCGACATATAAGTCGACCGGAAGCCAGTGATCTAAAAGTTTCTTGTCGCCGATTTCTTTATCATTATGGGGATCAATGAAACGGGCATAATACCAAGAAGAGCCAGCCCACTGAGGCATCGTATTAGTTTCTCTTTCGCCGTGGACGCCGTTAACTGTGACATTAACCCAGTCTTTTTCTTTAGCTAAAGGCGGTTTACCATCACCAGCCGGCTTATAGTCGGCCATCTCAGGCAGTACTAGAGGTAATTCATCATATGGAACACCAACCGTCTTACCATTATCTAGATGGATAATCGGAATCGGTTCACCCCAGTATCTTTGTCTGGAGAAAAGCCAATCTCTTAGCTTGAAATGAACCTGATAGCGGCCTTTGCCAATCTTGATTAGCTGATCAGTGATAGCTTTCTTGGCTTCTTTATTGTTTAAGCCATTAGCAAAATCGGAATTAAGGTGCTTGCCATCGCCTTCATAGGCAGACTTAGTGCAATCACCTTCAATGACCTGAATCATCGGAAGGTTATGTTTCTTGGCAAAATCATAATCTCTTTGATCATGTGTAGGAACAGCCATAACGGCACCAGAGCCATAAGTAGCCAAAACATAGTCCCCAATATAAATAGGAACCTTCTTTCCGTTGATGGGGTTAATAGCAAAGCTGCCCAAGAAGACACCGGTCTTCTCCTTGCTTAAATCAGTTCTCTCCAAATCGGTCTTCTTGGAGCACTCATCTAAGTAATCCTTAACAGCCTTTTCCTGCTCGGGAGTAGTTAGCTTCTTAACTAAAGGATGCTCAGGAGCTAAAACCGCATAAGTGCAGCCAAACAAAGTATCAGCTCTGGTGGTAAAGACTTCAAAAGACAAGTCGCTGTCAAAAACATCAAAGACAACGGTGGTACCTGTTGATTTACCAATCCAGTTTCTCTGCATAGCAATAGTGGAAGAAGGCCATTCAAGTTCATCCAAGCCTTTGATAAGCTTGTCGCCGTAAGCAGTAATCTTTAAAACCCACTGCTTCATGGCTTTTCTTTCAACTGGGAAGGAACCTCTCTCGCTCTTACCGTCAATAACTTCCTCATTAGCAAGGACTGTCCCTAAAGCCGGACACCAGTTGACTAAGCGGTAATCCTCATAGGCAAGTCCCTTTTCATACATTTTTAAGAAGATCCACTGGGTCCACTTATAAAATGAAGGATCACAGGTTTTGACTTCCCTATCCCAATCATAGGAAAAGCCTAATGACTTAAGCTGTCTTCTGAAGTTATCGATATTCTGTTCGGTATAACCGCTAGGATTCTTATTGTTTTTAATAGCAAATTGCTCAGCCGGAAGACCAAAGGCATCATAGCCCATCGGATGAAGGACATTAAAGCCTTGGCTTCTCTTCATTCTAGCTGTGGCATCAGTGGCCGTGTATCCCTCAACATGGCCAACATGAAGGCCAACGCCAGAAGGGTAAGGGAACATATCAAGAACATAATATTTAGGCTTAGAAAAATCATAGCAGTCAGTCTTGTAAGTATTGTTGTCTGCCCAGACTTTTTGCCATTTAGCTTCCACAGCTTTGAAATCGTAACCCATTTGAAGTACTCCTTTAAAGAACAACATAAATTATATAATCAATAGATGATAAAAGAAAGTCATTTTTCCCTTGCAACTAAGCCTCAACTTTGCTATATTATCCGTTGCATGCGTAGCACGCAGGGAGTTATACGTCCGATGACGCCTACTCAAGTAACCTTAAGCTATGAAAGGTGAACGACGCTCATCCGGTCTAACTGGCCCTTCGCCCTATATGAAATGCACGTTAATGGCTTTTCAGAAAGGAGATTATTGAAATGTCACGTTACACAGGACCTGTCTGGAGACAATCCAGACGATTAGGTTATTCCGTTTTAGGAAACGGTCAGGAATTCGCTAAGAGACAGACTATTCCGGGACAGCATGGTGATGCTCGTCAGAAGAAGAAGACTGAATATGGTCTTCAGATGGCTGAGAAGCAGAAGCTCAGATTCACTTATGGTGTTTCTGAAAAGCAGTTCCAGAGATTCTTCAAGACCGCTAAGGCTGATAAGACTAAAGCTACTGGCTTAGCCTTAATGCAGATGCTTGAATCCCGTCTCGATAACTTAGTTTATCGTTTAGGCTTCGCTATGACTAGACGTCAGGCTAGACAGCTTGTCTGCCATGGCCATGTCACTGTCAACGGCAAGAAGGTTGATATTCCTTCTTACTTAGTACCAGTCGGTGCTACTATCTCCTTCAAGGATGCTTCTAAGTCCTTAAAGGTCGTTCATGAAGCTATCGATGCTAAGCCTTCTATTCCTGCCTATGTCACCTCTGATGCTAACAAGGTCGAAGGTGTCTTCACTAGATTACCTGAAAGAAACGAGCTCACTTCTGAGATCGATGAAGCTCAGGTCATCGAATTCTACAACAGAAAGCTGTAATTTAAGTTCACACTCTTGCTGGTTCAGCCGAACCAGCATATCTGGCGGCTATGGTGAAGTGGTTAACACAAACGGCTGTGAACCGTCCATGCGAGGGTTCAAGTCCCTCTAGTCGCCCCATCGTAAAAAGAAAAGACTGGTGCAAACGCATCAGTCTTTTTTCGTTTTAAGAAGAACAATTCCACTTTTTCAACATACAAAATGATGTTAAGAAAGTTATGAAGAAATCCTATCTAGACATTTAAAAAGCCCTTCTTTTTTGAAGAAGGGCTTCAAAGATATTAGCTTAAGGCCTATTTCTTAATTTCGGCTTTGTTTTCAATATCGTCCTGGTGAAGGAAGTGATAGACAACAGCGGCTAAGACACCACCAAGAAGAGGAGCAACAATGAAAATCCAGATCTGGGAAATAGCATTAGTAGTTCCATTGAAGATCCAAGCAGCTAAGGCTGTAGCAATAGATCTAGCAGGATTGACAGAAGTACCAGTGAAGTTGATTCCTAAAAGATGGACAACGGTTAAGGTTAACCCAATGATAAGGCCAGCCATCTTAGGAGCAGCAAATTTCTTAGAAGTGACATTTAAGATGACATAGACAAATAAGAAAGTAAGGACTAATTCAATGATCAAAGCACCGAAGATTGGGCCAGCAGTAAGATAATCAACAGCATTAGCGCCTGATCCTAAAGCGTAGTTGCAGGCATCTCCCTTTAAGGTGAGATTGCCCATCTTAGCAATACCGAAGATCAGGACAGCTCCGACAAAACCGCCAAGTATCTGAGCACAGATATAGACTAAGAGATCCTTAACACCGAAAGCTTCATCACTAGGAGTCTTGTTTAACTTATCTTTGACAAAGACACCTAAAGAAACAGCAGGATTAATATGGCAGCCAGAGATTCTTCCGATTGAGTAAGCCATGGCAATTAGAGAAAGGCCGAAAGCTAAGGCCGTAGCAACTAAGCTCCCTCCCGTAGCAGCAGCAACACCGCAGGAGATGAAGACAAGCGTAAATGTTCCAATAAACTCAGCAAATCCCTTTTTAACTAGACTCATGATTTCCTCCTCAAATGAAATGAAATTTCATGACCTTTTTATTCTATTACTACTGCACTTCAAAAGATAATGATTTTTACAAGAACAGTTCAAGTATGAAATTGTTTTATCGCTTTTTTCCTTTATTCTCTTAATTTTGTTACAATATCATTATGAATATCAATGACTACCAGGAAAAGCTAAATCAGTTTATTGACCCAAAATATCAGAAGTTCTCTTCCTCTCTTAGCGGCTCCTTACTTCCTCTCTTAGGAATCAAGATTCCTCTTTTAAGGAGCTTAATCAAAGAGGTCAAAGATGATAAAAGTTTTGACCCCCAAAAGTTAAAGCTTAACCAATATCTAGAATACAATCTATCTTACCTAGCTATAAGCCTGGAAAGGCTCAATGATATCAAAAGCCAAATGGAGTTCCTTTCCATCAATCTCGTCTATGCTAAAGGCTGGCAAGTCACTGATACTTTGGTTTCCTATGTCAGAAAGCTTTCTTTTAAGGAATACTTTCCCTATTTTAAGGATTTAATCCAATCAAAGGACACTTTCACTAGGCGTTTTGCTATTGTCTTAATGAGGCGCTTTGCCTCTGATAAAGATATCAGCAAAGCCTTCACTTACTTAAAGGATGATAAAGAATACTATGTGGAGATGGCTTGGGCTTGGCTCATTGCCGATGTCATGGTTTATCAGCCTAGCCAAGCACTATTAATACTGAAAAGAAAGCAATTAAGTTCCACCATCAAAAAGAAGGCTACTCAGAAAATCAGGGATTCCTACCGTGTCGATGAAGAATTGAAGCTAAAAGCCAGTAAGATATAATTCTTTTTTCTTCTTTTAAAAGAAACTATAATCTTCATTAAAAGATTAAAACAAATGGAAACAAAAGATCTATGGAAAGGCTTCACTCTAGAAGGATCTAAAGATGAAGCGGTATTTTTAATTCACGGTTTTACCGGAACCTGTGCGGAATTATATCCTCCGGCCGAATTTCTCAACAAAGCCGGCTATACCGCAATTGTCTTTTTTATGGTTGGCAATACGACTAAGGCTGATGATCTTAAAGGAACTACTGATAAAGATTGGATAAATTCAATTTTAATCGCATATCGAAAAGCTAGGTTCCAATATAAAAAGCTTTATGTCCTTGGCTTATCGATGGGCGGAGCGATTGCTTTAATCATCGATGAAGAAGAAAAAGTTAAACCAGATGGGCTGATTCTCTATGAACCCTGTTTAACTATCAAAAACAAAGCCGCTTATTTTAACAAGATACTCAAAGTTTTGGTTCCGATGATTTCATTCAAGCCTACTCCGCTTCCTGACAATATGGATATCTATTTGCAGAATCCCAATTCCTATTATTCTTCGGCTTTGGAAAGCTTGGTCAAAATCTCCAGAAGGGCACTTAAAAAGCTTAATAAAGTATCTGCTCCTTTCCTTTGCTTCGATTCCTTAACCGATGAGATGATTACTTTTAAAGGAATTAAAAATCTTTTGAAAGTTTCTCCTTCCCAAAACAAAAACCTCCATATCATCAATGATTCTGAGCATATGATTCAAGTCCAGAGCCACCGTCAGGAGGTTTTTGATACAACTTTAGGATTCTTAAATACCTTAAAGAATTAATCCTTATAGCCAATATCGGCTAAAGTGCTCTTCAATATTGTGGCACTAGCCGTCAGCTTCTTGTTCTCTTCATAGCTTAAGGAAATAGGAACTATCTCTTCTACGCCATTTGAGCCGACAATAGCTGGCATTGACATAGTTACGCCGTCAATTCCAAAATCATTGTGGAGGGCGGTAGAAACCGGTAAGATGCATTTTTCATCACGCATGATGGCTCCGCAGATTCTTTCAACTGCCATACCGATTCCATAGTAAGTGGCTTTCTTTCTTTTGATGATTTCATAAGCGGAGTTTTTGACAGATTCGCCAATCTCCCTCATAGCTTCATCATGGTTGAAAAAGCCTCTCATCTCGCAGAACTGATGTAAAGGCACGCCAGCGACATTAGCAGAAGACCAGACCGGTATTTCACTATCGCCATGTTCTCCGATAATAAAGGCATGGATTGAGCGGCTATCGATTTCAAGATGCTGTCCTAAAAGATATCTAAGTCTTGCCGTATCCAAAACTGTGCCTGAGCCAAAAACATGCTTTTCATCCAATCCGGATAGCTTTTGAGCGACCTTGGTAAGAATATCGACCGGATTAGCGACAACTAGAATGATTCCCTGATAGTTTCTTTTCTTGATTTCGGGGAGAATTGAAGCAAAGATAGCGGCATTCTTTTTGACTAAATCCAGCCTAGTCTCACCGGGCTTCTGATTAGCTCCAGCGGTGATGATAATCATATTGCTGTCTTTAATGTCATCATAGTTTCCGGCTACTATTTCCATAGGATGGGAGAATAATAAGCCATGGGCAATATCCATAGCTTCTCCTTCGGCTCTTTGGGTATCGGCATCGATTAGAACCATCTTCGAGAAGATACCCTTAATCATTAAAGTATAGGCGATGGTGGAACCGACAAACCCACAGCCGATAATCGTAACTTTTCTTGCCGGATTTAAAACTTTATCACTCATAATTCACCTCTTTCACACTTACTATTTAAGCATATTTTCAAAAAGAAGGCTAACTTTAAGTTATAATCCATCCAGAGGTAAGTCACATGAATGAAATAATATCAGCCGATAAAATCCAGGGCTATGATGAGAAAGGCAATCTTCTTTATGAAGTCTTTTTCCCTTTAGAAGAGGGCTATATCAACATCACCCATACCTTCGTTTCCGATTCATTAAGAGGGCAAGGCATTGCTAGAAAGCTCATGGAAGAAGTAATAGCCATCGCTAAAAAAAGGAATCTTCCTCTTAAGGCTTCCTGCAGTTATGCTAAGTCCTATCTAGAAAAGCAGCAGTCGAAGTAAATCAGCCATCTTTCTTCAGGTTCTTAATCCGAAAGACATAGACGCCGATAGAGGTTTTTATAAAAAGATAGGGATTACGATAGTCTAAAGAATAGATTTTGGCTTTAAATTTGATTCTCTTCAGCAAGGAGAAATCCTCGGATGAGAAGATATAGAGAGAATAGACATCGTTAGGAAGGATCCTGGTAACATAGAATATCAGGTTGGCTTCATTGGAGGCTAATAAATCATAGTAGCTTTCTTTGATCTTAAAGCTTTCGCTTTCATCTTCCGTAATGGTTTTGGGAACTAAGGGAACAGGAACCAAGAAGTCGCATTGCTGGATAACTTTTCCATTGTGGCTCAAAAGATTAAAACCTAAAGTGGTATCAGTCACTAACAAGTGCCCTTTTTCAATGAAATAGGCTTTGTGAAAGGGATTAAGAGAAACTTCCTGAATAACTTCATTTCCTTGGAAGAAGCCGATTTTGCCACTCTTTGCAAAAAGGGCGAGGCAGTTTACTTCCTTAACAAAGGAGAGATAATCAAAAGCGGTATCCAAAACCATGGAAAAAGGTTTCTCATCGGAAAGAAGCTTCTTCCTGATAAGCAAGGTCTGAGAGCCTTTGTCAGTAACTACGTCCGCAAGAATAAATAAGTATTGGCTATCTAGAGAAAAGCAGGCATCTTTGATATCAAAAATTCCTGCTCCCTTATAGCAATAGGTATCAGCTATTCGAAGAGAGGGAACATAGTAGACAATCAGCGAATTAGAAAAAAGAGTAGAAAGGACAAAAGCAAATTTCCCATTGGGAGAAGTAAGGACTCTTTTCCCATATGATAGAGAAACCACCTTATGGTAAGGCAGGAAATCAGCTTCCGAAAAGACAGTCAGAGAATCGACTGATTTCACTAAAAGATAGTTAGGGGTGTAGCCGATGGCCTCAGCCGATGAGAATCTTTTGCTCAGACTTATTTTAATCATAATAATAATTATAGTTTACTTCATCAGGACAGTAAAAGTAATATCCTTCTGATAAGAAGATTGGACTTTTACTTCATAGTCATACTTCTCAGATATTTCTTTGACAATCGCTAAACCTAATCCAGAACCTTTTCTTTCTTTTTCGGACCCGGATTTTCCCTGGTAGAACCTATTGAAGACTTTCTCTCTATCCTCATCCATGACTTCGCAGCCAGTGTTATAGGAAGTAAAGAGAATTCCTTTCTTGACCTTGGATAGACTTAGACGGATGATTTTCGGTCCACTGGCATACTTGAGGGCATTGTCGATAAGAAGGTTAAAGATTCTGGTTAAATCCTTTTTATCGGCTTTTTCAAGAGTCAGACCTTTCTGGATAGAGGACTTATAGTCGATACCTGATTCAAAAGCCAGGGCATCAAAGGACATAGCTAAATCATCAAGGAGATCAGAGACATTGACTTTTTCCAGTGGGCGCATAGTAGTCTCAAGCTTACTTAGTTCAATCATGTCAAGGATAGTCTCGTTCATGTTCTGGCACTGAGAGGAAATGTTATCCAGATAGACATTGTCTCCGTATTTTTCCCTCAGCAAAGTCTGATCAGCAGTGATAATAGCTAAAGGCGTCTTTAATTCATGGCTAGCATTAGCAATAAAGTCATTCTGGTCTTTTATGCCTTTAATCGTAGGCTGAATGACATAACTGGAAAGCCAGTAGACTAAAGGAATTAGAAGGACATAGATGCTCAGTATGGTATATATCAGATAGCAGGAAGAATTCTTGGTGTTGCTTATTTCAGCTGATTTATCAACAGCGGCTAAATAATAGGAAAAATCAGCTGTACCAGAGTTAGCTTCTTTGAATGAACTGAGTGATGATTCTGAAGGAGTAAGCTTATCGGCGAAATCCTCCCTCATAGCTAAATAGTAGTAGTCACCCATTTTATCAAAGTCTTCATTCCCGGTAAAAGTCCGGTTTTCAATATAAGAGGAGAAGAAAGAAATGTTCTGAGTATTCTCTCCTCTTTTCCAAGTAAAGGTCTGAGTATTTGAAGAATAGTAAATGACAAAGCTTCTTTCATTATCAAAGCCTAGATCATTGCCACTGCTGCTTCCGCTTTTATCCGCCCGAATCTGTGACCCAATCGTAATTTTAAGGAAATCGTTTGATTCTCTTCGAATGAGATTAAAAGTCCAGACCGGAACAAGAATGGTGATGATAATAAAAATCAATAAAACTATTCCCATCACTAAAGAAGTGATGCGGACTTTGGCTTTTAGCTGAATCTTCTTAGTCTGTTCAATCTGTTTCGACATCGCTTTCAGGTTCTTTGATCATAAGTTTGTAACCGACATTCCTGATAGATTTAATTTTGATATTGGCATCTAGGCTTTCTAATTTCTTTCTTAGGAAGGAGACATAGACTTCCACTGAATTGTAGAAAGAATCAGAATCATAGCCCCAAACACGGTCAAGAATATAGTTCTTTTCAACAATCTTATCGGTGTTAGTGATTAATAGCTCCATGATCAGATATTCCTTCAAAGAAAGGGAAATACTGCGATTATCTTTAACTAAAGTATGATTCAATTTATCAAGTGAGATATTTCCAAAGGCGACCTGATCAGGAATTATCTTACCTTTTCTTCTAGTCAAGACATAAAGTCTAGCTAAAAGCTCTTCTAGGACAAAAGGCTTAGTCAAATAATCATCAGCACCTGCTAATAAGCTCTGGACTTTATCATCAGTCGTAACCTTGGCAGTCAGGATTATGATTGGCGTCTGGACATTGTTTGCCCTTAGATCTTTAATAATAGAGAGGCCATCCTTTAAAGGAAGCATAAGGTCCAAAATGATAACATCATAAAGACCAGTAGCAGCTTCATCATAGCCTTCAAGTCCATCAAGCTTGACAGTTGAGTCAACCTTATGCATCTTCAGGTATTCCTGAATAGCATCAGCTAGCTGTTTCTTGTCCTCTACAATAAGTACTTTCATAGTTTCCTCCTATTACATTTATTGAAACTATTATAAATTATTTCAATGAATAATCCAAAATTTAATAATGTTTTCAATCTTCCTATAAGTTATGATAAGATAGCTTTCAAGGGTATTATCTAAAGGGGAGGTAGAATGACCGGATTTTCAAAAAACAGTTACCATCCTAAAAACTGTGGAAATTCTTTGTCGGCATGCGTTTGTGCAGATTTTATCTACTACGATAACTTGATTATGAAAGAAAGCCACCTCCACCGTGGTCACCATAAAGCAGTCAAGCAATAAGTTAAAAGCTTAAAAATAAGCCCTAGGCAAGAAACCTAGGGCTATTTTTATCGATGGAAACGTTCAATATTAGTCTTTATGAAATCAGATAACTCGTTAGAGAAGTCACTCTCCTTGCATCTCCAAGTCCAGTTCTTATCGGAAGTAGTAGAGGGCTCATTAATTCGGCTTTCATCCC
>ENA-UOOH01000136-UOOH01000136.1-fermentation-metagenome-genome-assembly--contig:-NODE-136-length-86980-cov-52.917124_pt1 | contig 86980 bp, 75 predicted proteins | sample MGYA00245778_ERZ724025 | MGnify/ENA primary metagenome ERZ724025 (study PRJEB28704, sample SAMN03018313) | fermentation metagenome | biome: anthropogenic terrestrial biome; feature: soil; material... | reverse complement strand
GCTGCTGCTCCAGGTAATCGGCGGTGGTCTGCTGGACGAGGGTGTCTTCGGTGTAACTGCCAAGGGTCACAGCTTAAACCTCTGATTAATGTAGCTTTGAGCCTGGCTTAGCGTCAATTCTGTTGTAGAGGGGCCTGTGCGGACGTAGAAGCGTTCAATGTTATCATCTTTAACGTAGACGGGACTTGGTGACCTCTTACATCGAATGGCCATGACGCGACCGTCCTCGTAATCATCGAAATGGATGTTCATGGCTATCATCACCTCAGGACCCATTCGGTCCTTAACGATGTTCACCAGGTGAAGGCTCATCTTATCCTCACTGGGGAATCCATCCGTCTTGATGCCGACAGTTGTTCCGTCGTCTGATACGCCAATGATCAGCGTTCCGCCATTGGTATTGAGGAAACCTGCCAGCGTTTTCATTACAGCAAGCTCTATCCGCTTGTCGGCAACGCCTGTGTGAAGGTTGGTCCTAAGCGTTGATTTGAACTCAACTGAGTCACTTTCTCCATTGCTCAACGCGGTTATCAGATCGAATTCCTCCGGAGCAATTTGAGGGGCTGATACCCCTTTCAAAATCTGATAGCCCTCACGAATGATCTGAGCCATCATCTCCCGCCGTTTTTCCAGGAAAGCGTTGTACTCCATCCGCTCCCAGTCTTCCGGCAGAGCGTGGTGATGATACATAATGGCCAGATCAGCATCGCTGAAACGGGCCCTTAGTTTCGGCAGGTATTCTGCAGGCGGGTGGTTCGAGATTTTTGAATTGTCTTTCCACTCCACATAGGCATAGTTGGCAATCTGGTTTGTATCACGGGTGGCAGTGATCTTCATTGTAGCCAGGCAATCTTTGGGAAACAGGTGATGCCGCTCGACTGGGTCGCGGCAGGGATGGATTGCAGGATCCAGCAGGTCGGCGACTCTGGTATTGGAGAAGAGAACCTTTGCTTCCAGGAGAATCAAAGATGCATTGTAAGCAAACAATGACGGGCTACGAGGAGATGACGTGGCCAGGTCGTTAGGCAGGGTTGCCTCCCAAAAGTCATTGGGGAGGGCGATATCGCAGACCTGCTGGAGCTTCGCCAGGAACTGCTCTGGAGTCTTCACATCGCGAAGCCGAGCCAGGTCAAACTCCATCGCCGATTCCGGAGATCCGGTAAAGCGTCCTGTAACCGCAGACATGAAGAACCACTGCGCTATAGCCTTGCGCAGTGCGAACTCCTCCACGCTGTACTCCGTTCGCCCTATGAGGTAGAGCATGTAGGAGAAGAGCAGGTTATTCTGGGAGCTGATCATCTTTGCACTGCGGAAACCTGCTATGCGGATGCAATTCAAGAAGTCGTGCCAATACTGGACGTAAAGGGTTCTTCGCTGCGCATCTTTGAGCAGCTCGAATTGGGCAATCCGGCGTTCTTCGCTGAACTGGCCAGTCTCCAGATCCTTCCCTCGAAGGATAGAATAGACGTATTTCAGACGAGCCCGCTTGAAGGCTATGCCCACGGCTACCCGCAGCAGTTGGTCTGGATCAGGTTCGATGAAATAGTTGAACGGCGATTCTTTCTCCCTGGAGGGCTTTCTGGCTTCACGGCAGAACTGCTCAAGCTCGGCGCGGCCTTCATCCCAGAATACCGACATCAAAGTCAGGATGAAATCAGCTTGATTAAGGGGTGTGCCTTTGCTGTTGATACGCACAAAGACTTCGGAGACATCCTCCTCGGAGACGTCTGCTGCCAACTGCAATGCGGTGAAAGGAAATGCCGTCAACGATTGCAGCTTGGTTATAGCATTCTGAATTTTTGTAACCTCTTCATTACTGACTTCTCGGGATGCCTTCAATCCGCGGAGGTAGTCTTCGGCGATCTTGAAGATATTGGTGCTGCTGCTCCAAATACGAGAGATATCCGGAATGAATGCCTTGTCCCTCTCTATGGCTGCATCAGAAACCTCAAAACTCTCTTCCAGAGGATTGAAAGCGATGCTGATCTTCTCGGCATCGTAGTTTTCGCGGACTACAGGCACGCCCTTAACCACTGCATAGAGCGCAGTGAGCCGCTGCTGACCGTCCACAACGACAAGCCCGGGAGTTGTCTGCTTTTTATCTGTACCGATAGTCCGATCGTAAGCCATGCCGTTCTGCCATAGCAGCAGATAGCCCACAGGATAGCCTCGGTACATCGAATCGAAGAGGTCTCGAACCTTCGCATTTTTCCAGACAAAGGGTCGCTGGATGTCCGGAAGGCCGATTGCTCCCAGTTCGATGTGATTTACCAGCGAAGCCAGACTATAATTAACTTGCGTGAATACAGTTTTACTCATATGGCGATCTCTCCGTTCATCAGACGTGGAAGAAGCAGGTCGCGGGCTTTTTCCAGTTTTAGCGTTGATAGTTTCAGACAGCGTACTTGATGTATTAGGTCATTCGTGATTTTTCCAAATTCGTCAGCAATGGTCTTCGGTGGAAGAACAATATCTATTGCACGAAAACGACCTTTACTTATTTCCAGATAAGTTGACCCTTTCGCATTTCTTCGAATCTCCGCCACTCTGCTCATCAAATTAAATAGCAGATACATCCTTAGCTCTGCACGGTGTGGAATTATATTAATAAATCCTTGATTTGTGCAAACCGCAGAATCCACCAATGCGAAATAGCCGACAGATGCTCGACTTGTCATTAAAATGCTTTCCGCGGGAATCATCTTGGCAGATGACTCTCTAAGTCCCTTATCTGTAATCTTTCTTTCCGAATCCAAGAGAACAAGGCAATCATTGTTTGTAACGTCTGTTGGCACGATCCAGGTTATTTCTCCATTCCAATATTCAGAAACCTTAGTTGATGGAGTACCGCCTCCTACCGTTTCACACACATCGGCGATCTTCTTTTTCTCCCACCCCTCTGGCACCCCGTCCATAACCCTGACGTGCTCATGGCCGGGGAAGCGCAGGCGTACGAACCACTCCTTGTAGAGCAGCCGCGCCGCCTGCTCCAGCAGCTGTATGCGCCGCCGGTTGTTCTCGATCAGGTCGTCATAGGCGGAAAGGATGGAGGCGATTGACTTCTGGATCTCAAGTGGAGGAACCGGAATCTCAAAATTGCGAAGCACTGTCAGATTGATATGGGGGACACCAGATGAGGACGTAAAATTCGTAATCCTATCAATGACTTCACGGCTGGAAAAATAGTAGTACAGAAAGAATTGGTCTGCTTTGGTGTCGTCAACAGTCAGCTTCATTTGACTCTGGGAAACAACATATCGATCTGATATACCTTCTTTTGGAATGATTGCTACTTGGCCAAGGGTACCACGCTGTGTGAAAACTAAGTCACCTGGTTTAGCAAGATTGCCGGATAGGTCCTTGCGGACTTTTGAATCGGAGACGTAAACGAATTCGTTCATATCTAGGAAACGACCGTTGTTTAGATTGGATCCCCGAATCACAGGAATACCTTGATCAGAATAATCACGCGAAGTAAGTTTCGAGCCAAACGGACCCCCAACAAAAGAGTAAGGCTCATCAGCAGCAAGCAACTCAAGCTTCTTGCGAGGCCAGCTCATACCCCCAGCTCCTCGAAGTATTTCTTGATCTTCGAAGCTGGTCGCACTCCCCCTGGATTGTTCCTCTTCCATGAGGTCAGGCCCCTTCATTTTCATCCCAGGTCAGTTCAGCCTCGATCTCGGCCACGCTTGGCAGTTTGCTCTGCAGCTCTTCAGGCAGAGTCTTCACAAGCTTTGTCTCCCAGCCTGCAACACCCATCGGCTTTTGGATTCCACGCAGGGCGTATTCGACCTCGATCCTGCTTCCTTTGCGGCATAACAGGAGTCCAATGCTTGGTTTATCATCTGGGTGGCGGAGCAAATCATCAACCGCTGAAAGATACATGTTAAGAGTTCCCACAAATCCGGGATCAAAAGAAACAGATTTCAATTCAACCACTACGTAGGAGCGCAACTTCAGATGATAAAATAATAGGTCAAGGTAATAGTCCTTAGTTGCGAATTCGAGGTGAACCTGTCTTCCCACAAAGGCAAATCCTTCTCCAAGCTCCAGGAGGAAGCGCTGGATGTGGTCTATCAGCCCTTTTTCCACTTCTCGCTCCCGGCGTGGATCGGCAGTTCCAAGGAAGTCAAACAGATATGGATCTTTGAATATCTGAGCGGCCATATCGGAATCGCCAGGCAGCAGTGTGAGGTTAAAATTGTTTAGTGCCTTGCCCTGCCGGTCATGTAGCTTGCGTTCGATCTGCATTACCAGTACACTGCGGCTCCAGCCTTCTTCCAGTCCTTTCTTCGCATACCAGAGGCGGACTTGTGAATCTGCTACCTTTTCCAGAAGAGCAATATTATGATACCAAGTGATTTGTGCAAGCACCTCTTGCACAATCTCCCGGTCGGGCCACGCAGCAGCAAATGCGCGCATGTATTTCAGATTTCTTGGCGATAGCCCCTGCATGTCAGGAAATGCCTCTCGCAGATCTGCTGAAAGCCGGTCAATGACCTTTGCCCCCCATCCTTCCTTTTCCTGACGATCAATGATAGTCCGCCCGATGTCCCAATAAAGAAGCACCATCGAGGAGTTGGCGGACATGACCACGCGCAAACGTTCCTTCTGTATGCGTTCTTTGATCTCACCAATGAACACGGCATAGCTTTCTGGCATCTCTTTATGTCCTGCTGCCACCGGAAAAGATGCGTCGTCATGCAGTTGCCCACGATAACTTCGCTCCTCGTCCTTCAAATCCCCAGCTCCTCAAAGATTGAGTCTGTAATTATTACTATGAAGCTTTTGCTCCAATTGCCTTTCCTTCCCAGCTTGAACATCATCAGGGAATTCTGGCCGTTCCTGTTGTACTTCATGATTTCTGCGGCATCGCGGCCATAGTCTAGCTCGAAGTACATAAAGCGCATGGCCCGTCGGTGTGCCTGAAGAACACTCAACGGCCGGAGCAGAAATAGTTGAGATCCGATTCTTCGTTTGCCTTATTGAAGCTGTTCCGTGGGCGCTCTCCTCTACAAACAGATGCCACCTCCTTCGGATAAACTATTTCCGTTGAAAAATCTCAGGCAATGGTATAATGTGGCCAGAGGAGCTATTCGAAAGGCAGCATGATGACGGCATAAAAGAAGCAGTCCTAAAAGATGCGGTGATCATAAGGAGAATGAGTGCCAGTGATTTAAATGCAGCTCTGGAGATCGACCGAGAGGTCTTTGGAGGCTATGACCCGAACATATTCGCCGCTTTTTACGAGTACCATCCTGCCACAACACTTGCCGCAAAGGTGAACGGGGAACTGGCAGGCTTCGTCCTGGGATTCAAGCATGCTCCCTTCGAAGGTCGGGTCTTCTGGCTGGCAATAAGGCCGCGATATCAGGGCCGAGGGATAGGCATGAGGCTGATGCTGGCCGTCCTCAAGTCCTTTCGCAATTTAGGAGCACTGGGTGCTACTCTTGAGGTAAGAGTCAGCAACAGGAAGGCTCAATCTCTTTATTCCAACCTGGGATTTCAGATAAGAGGCATCTGTCCCTCTTACTACTCCGATGGAGAGGCAGCATTTATCATGAAGGCCCGCCTTTAGCCGTCTCTTGTCTGCTATCACTCCAGGCCCCGGGCGGTCAGACGAAACTCTGCAGTTCTATTTTCCGGCAGGGAGCGGTGCTTCATCAGCTGTGCTCTCCGCAGGCCCTCTCCGGCCTTTTCTAGAAATATTATCGCTTTGCACATGTGCTCCAGATATGTGCCGCCTAATGGCCGAAGGGAGTTGCTCTCGATATCGGTATAGACCTGATTGGTTATGACCACAGGAATCCTGTGCCTCCGGGCGATCTCCTGCAGCTCCGAGAGCTGGACGGTCAGAGCTCGACGGGCAGGCCGGCTGTCCTCCGCCTCCAGGAGCATGCGGTAAAGAGACGTCGCCGAATCAAGAATAACCAGCCCCAGATCCCTTCCTGCGATCTTTGATGCCTCCCTGATGGCCATTGCCTGCTGCTCGAGGCTCATGGGCTCGAAGATCATTATCTTGGCCGCTATATCTGCAGCACCAGGTCCGGCAATCTGCTTGAACCTCTCAGCGGAGAAGCCCTCCGTATCGATGAAGATCACCCGAAAGCCCCTGGCCACCGCAGCCACCGCCAGCTGCAGGACTATGTTGCTCTTCCCTGATCCCGATTCACCATAGAGCTCAGTGATTATGCCCGACTCAAATCCTCCGCCCAGAAGGAGGTCCAGGCTCTGACAGCCTACAGGCAAACGTTCAAGGGTACTCATAGAAATCGAATTTCTATCATTAATCGCCTATCTCTTATGGGCGAAGTTATCGATCCGGTCCATTAGCCTCTCCATCGCCTCTCTCTCTCTGGGGTTGCCGCAGCGGTTTATTATCCTCTGGGTCTTCATCAACTCCTCGAAATAATTATCGCTTCGAAGGGACATATATCTGGTGGCAGCTACCGCTGCTTCTACTACCAGGTTGGCTCCCCGGTTGACTGCCCGGAAGTCCTTTCTCAATAGCTCCCCTTTTACCGGCTCGATATTGGCGATTATGATATCCGAAGCGAAGGGATCGCACTTGAATAGCAGCCAGGCCTCAGTATCTTTTAGAATCGGCAGGCCATCGCAATGCGTGAAGTACTCCTGGGGCAGGTCCTCTAAAGCTGTCTCCGCGAAGATCCAGGCATCGTGGGTGACATTGGCCACAAACCATTTCCTGGTGAGGATATTCTCATAGGTGTGAGTTCCTAAAAATAAGCGGATATATAGGCTATCCTCACTCCTGATAATTCCTAAAGGAGCAGCATTTACTCTGCCACCTGTCTCTGTGGTGGCAATTATCTCGTTTATGCCCTCCAGTATTCCCAGCTCATCAAGAGCCTCTTTACCATAGAACATGATCAAAACCGCAATCTCCTCAGAAGAGAGATAAATAAAGATGCCGCAATCAGGTCTGCTGTAGAGCCCGGATTCATATCCCTGTTGTTCAGTTCGCAATCCATCTTCCTGGCCTTATTCAGGGTGGAATCAAGGAGCGCATCTACAGCCATACGGGATACTTCCACCGCTCTTTCCCTTCCGAACTTGGCGGATATAAGGCTGTCTGGCACCTCGGCCAGGGCTTCAAGGAAGGTCCTGACCACGCCATCATTGAGGCCGTATATGGATACCATCTCCCGCAGCCTTCCGGCGAGCTGGAATGATCGCTCAAAGTCCGTGGCCCATTCGCGAGCAACGATATCATGATCCAGGGAAAGTCTCATCAGTTCGAGAAGGGATTGGTTGCCATCAATCAGCTTTCTTTCCCAGTCCGGATCCTTCAGGCTGAAATCATCGACCTGCACTACTCTTGCTCCCGCCAGATCGAAGGCCCGATAGAAGTCTAATGCATCCTGGACGGTGGTGCTCCTCAGAACTCTCGCCAGCTCCTCCTCAAGCCCATCATCCACCCCATCATCCACCCCATCATCCGGTCCATTCTCCTGGCTCTCGTCCTGTTTCGTTTCTTGACCGTGTTCATGACCTGCTCGTTCATGACCCGCCATCCGGCCTGCAGCCAGGGCGAGAGGGATCAGTAGCACCAGCGAGCCGAAGTGGGTGTTGCTTCTCAGGTTCCAGTCCCCCCAGGCTGCCACCCCTTCCAGTATGAGTGACCCGGGGCTTCCTTCGCCACTCGCCGCCTTCCTGAAGACGGGATAAGCAGAGACTGCGCTGGTCAGGAAGTGATGAAACCGGATATCAGAAAAATCGTGGCAGCGGTCGACATTACCTGGCTTGGGACTGGAGGAGAGCTCGAAGAGCATGGCGAGAACTGCGCACTGAGCCACTCGATCCGATCTCTCTAATGACCCGCGCATATGTGATCAATGGATCTTTTGCAGGATCTTCTCTGCCAGCTTCTTTTTCAGTTCCATGTATTCCTTTTCGGAGAGCTTCGCCCTGGATAGCGCCTCGTCCCGCAGGTAGCAGGGCTTGCTGATCTTGCAGCACCAGACCAGGCTTCCAAAGCATGTGCCCTCTCCCTTCTCCAGAGGAGTTCCTTTGGCAAAAGCGAGCTTCCGGTTCACGAACTCCTCCGGGGAGAGGCCCGCTCTCTTAAGGGCGCCGAACACCGCGCAGTTCTTGACTGGAGGACAGCAGAAGGTCAGGCCGCGCAGGTCTCCGCCCGCACAAATATGCTTGGGGGCGTTGCACCAGCCGCTGAGAAGATCATATTCGAGCATGGCCCCGGCGAGCCACTGGACGAACTCGGGATCGGCTCCGCGCAGAGATACCACATCTGCCCCCATCGCCAGGAGGGTCCTGGCATCCTCAAAATCTCCCACATCAGCCAGAGCCATTATCGCCGGACCGCGAATATCAGCTGCTTTCTTGACCAGCTTGGGGCTAACTCCATTAAGGCCGCGCAGGTCGAGGTGAATCAGGTCCAGATCGCTCTCGTTGAGCTTTTGCAGCAATGTATTGGAGAGATCCTCTGGCCTGATCCTGAGGGATAGGGTGACTCCAGAGCGCTTCAAAATAGGGATCAACTCCAGCAACCGGATGGGATCGCGAATGCTGGACATCTTCAGCTCAAGCAGGCAGAGGTTCTGGGCAGCAATTCTCGCCGCGTCCAGGAGGGGCCCATCCTCAGAGCATGTTGCACAAAGGCCGAGGGCGGCATCGCGCCTTAGTTTTTTTGCCTCTTTTACTTCTGCGCGCTGTCCATCGTGGATATCTGGGAAGTTAGCCCTGCCCTCCCTCCATTCCCTGAGCCTCTGCTTTACGTCGCTCAGACGGGATTGGATCTGAGAAGGAGAGACGACATCAAGGTCGAAGCCATCCAGCAAGATCAAACCGACTGCATTGTCAGTCTCCGGACGGTTATTGGAAGAAATAACAGCAATGGGACTATCAATATGCAAATATCCTACTTCAACCATCAGTGGGAAGGTACTGTCGCATAAGATATCAGGCTTTCGCCTCCGGGGCCATTTATTCTGGCCATATTCCGGCTATTATACATGCCTGTTGCCCTGAGCCATCGCCTGGGCCTATGCCACCTTTATATCCGAGAAAATCCAACCACTTCCCGTGATATGATGGTGAGCTTCAAAGTAGATGCTGATGCAAGGGCTATTGTTCAGGGATCGGAGGACCAGGAAAAGTACCCCATAGTGGCCAAGGTCAAGGGCTCGGGAAAGGATGGAGCGTTGAGCATTCAGGTGGCTGGAGATGGCTCTAGCCCCATATCCGCTCGGATATCAGGCGACTCTCAAAACCCCATTGCGGTCGAGCCCATCAAGCTGGCTCCAATCACTGTGGTCCCGGATCTCAAGGAGGTCGCCCAGACGGTGGACTTTGAGTCCATTATCGGCGCCCTCACCCGGCTATCTCAGGGTGTGAAGGTGAATGTCGCCACCTCGGATGCGCCCCTTTCCATCGCTCTGGGGAAGATCCCCGTGGACCTGAGCATCTCCGTCTCCTCACCCACCCAGGAGACCGTCTTCAAGGTGGAGATCAAAGGAACTATAGGAGAGTAAGAGGACCTTCAGCAGCATGCCGCCTGAGCAGGGAAAAGATATCGGTGAGGCCGAAGCTATTGCCATTGCCAATCTTTTGAGGAAATACGGATGGTTCTCATAATTCCCTCGTGGCTGGTCACTCTCATGGTGGCCGCTCTTCCAGTATCCGAGGTTCGGGGAGCCATACCTTTAGCCATTGGATATTACGGATACTCATGGTACCAGGCATTTCTCATATCCGTCCTGGGAAACCTCCTTCCCGTGGTTCCTCTGCTTCTATTTCTGGGTCCTGTATCCGATTACCTGCGGCGTTATACCATTGGAGATAGATTCTTCACCTGGCTATTCGCTCGCACCCGCAGCAAGTATATTCAAAAGCATGAGAACTTTGGATTGATCGCCCTGATCATCTTCGTGGCCATACCCCTTCCTATGACTGGGGCCTGGACTGGCTGTGCTATTGCCTTCCTCCTGGGCTTCCGGTTCCTGCCCGCCCTTGCTGCCGTTGCGACAGGAATATTGATCGCAGCCAGTATTGTGACTGCTACGGTTATGGGGATAAAAATACTGATCTTTTGAAGATGAAGGGAGGATGAAGATCCTATCTCTCACTAGCTTATCCTTACCTCCACTAAATGCTCTTTTTTATCGTCAACGAGGTGTACAGTCCCATCGGTCTGTATAATCCCATCCACAGTCACTTCTTCCGCGGATCCAATCCGCATAACAGTGATATGATAGAATGTCTCACGATAATGATAATGTACTTTGAAGGATTTCCAGTCGTCGGGAATGCAGGGCTGAAATCGCAGCCTGTCCACTTCCAAGGTTATACCGAGCAGTGATTCCAATATGAGGCGGTACATCCAGCCAGAAGCGCCTGTGTACCATGTCCATCCTCCCCTCCCTGCATTCGGAGGGAGAGCACAGATATCTGCTGCCACGATATAAGGCTCAACCCGGTAAATTGCCACCTGATTTGGGGTCGAGCCATGCATCACCGGATTGATCAGATCCAACAGCTCCCAGGCCCGGGCGCTGTCGCCCAAAGAGGCAAAAGCCATAATCACCCATATGGCGGCATGGGTATACTGCCCGCCATTCTCTCTCACACCTGGAAGATATCCTTTGATATATCCGGGATTCAAGCTGGACCTATCAAATGGTGGCTGCAAAAGCTGTATCACAGAATTGTCCCTGTTGACCAGTCTATGATCCACTTCCTCCATTGCTTCCCTTGATCTTTCTGGGTCTCCCGCCCCGGATAGAACCGACCAGCTCTGGGGGATTGAATCTATCTGGCACTCCTCATTGGCAATGGACCCGAGTGGATCTCCATTGTCGAAGTATGCCCGCAGGTACCAATGGCCATCCCAGCCGCTCTGCCTGATATTCTCCCGCAGAGTTGCAGCCTCGCTTGCACAAAGCTCAGCAAAGGCGGAATCGCCAAAGAGATGGGCAATATCCTTGAACTTTGCGAGCACATCGTATAGGAAGAAAGCATTCCAGACGCTTTCGCCCAATCCCTGGTAGCCTACGTGATTCATGCCATCGTTCCAGTCGCCCGTTCCCATTAGAGGCAGGCCGTGCCGGCCAAACTGCAGACTGCGCTTGATGGATCTGACGCAGTGCTCATAAAGAGTGCCCGATTCCGCAGACCTGGCAGGCAGGTGGTAGCAGGAGTCTTCATCGGGAGCTAAGAGCCCACCCGTAATGAAGTGGGTGCTTTCGTTAAGCACACCAACATCTCCTGTTGTCGTTACGTAGCGATGAGCTGCCAGCGGCAGCCAGAGGCGATCATCAGAACTGTGCGTGCGCACTCCCCGTTCAAATGGTGGGTGCCACCAGTGCAAAACATCTCCTTCCACGAACTGATGGGAAGCACAGCGCAGTAGATGCTCACGGAAAATTTCCGGCTCTGCATAGATGAGAGCCATTGAATCCTGAAGCTGATCCCGGAAGCCATAGGCTCCGCTCGACTGGTAGTATCCGGTTCGCGCCCACATGCGGCAAGATAGTGTCTGGTAGAGGAGCCAGCCATTGGTGAGCACATCAAGAGCTTTATCTTCCGTCTCCACGTGCACCACGCCAAGGGTATGATTCCAGTAGCTCCAAACCTGCTCGAGAGCGGTGCGAGCGGAAGCCGATCCTCGAAAACGTTTGACCAGACTGCGTGCATCTTCCACATTCTGCCCAGCTCCACAGGTAAATATGATCTCGACATCCTCTTTATCCTGCAGATCTATTCTGACCTGAATTGCTGCACAGGGGTCCATGGCCGCACCAATCCGGTTAGATAGCGTCTCTCTGGCTAACGCAGCTGGCCTGGTCATGCTGCCGTTCTTTCCCAGGAACTCAGTCCGGTCGCCAGTGAAGCTGTTGATTTTCGTATTCACATCTAAGAAGACGATTCTTCCCGGGAAATCCGTATTGAACGGGTTTCTAGAAAATAGGGCACCGGTCCTTGGATCGATCTCTGTGACCACATGCATTCCGGTCTTGGAACGCAGGTCTCCCAAGACCTGCTCGATGTAACAGGTCAGGGAAAGCTGGCGGAAGATACCGGATTCATTGCGAACAACAAGCCGGCAAAACTTGACTGGTGCGTCCATTGCCACATATACCCACAGCTCGGATGCAATTCCGAACTCTTTATGCTCGAAGACGCTGTAGCCAAAGCCGTGCCTGCAGGTATAAGGCGTCTTGCCCCGGGCAGGAAGTGCGGAAGGAGACCAGAAATCTCCACTCAACTCATCTCGAATGTATAGCGCTTCGCCGCTATGATCGCTTACAGGATCGTTGTACCAGGGGGTCAGACGGAACTGCTGAGAGTTTTCTGACCAGGTATAAGAGCTGCCGCACTCGGATATTACCGTTCCAAAATTGTGATTTGCTATCACATTCGACCAGGGGGCAGGTGTGACTTCCCCCGGAGCTAAGCGGATTATATATTCGCGTCCATCCTTTGTGAAACCACCAAGACCATTAAAGAAGATGAGGTCTTGGCCTGTAGATTCAATCGGCCTGTAGGTCTCGACCTTCAAGGTTTTTTCTGGCTTTAAGAGAGGCACCGGCGCGCGTGGTCTCCTTTCGCGTTTGAGCTGCTCTTCGAATGTTCCCCGATAATCGGTGAATATGGCACTGGCCACGGCCTCCATCAGGACTCCGGCCTCTTCAGATACCTGGTCATCTTGTATTACATAAACTCCACCAAATCGCTTCGGATCAAATGCACTTGTGCTGACGGAGATCAGACCCATAATTTCATCATAAAGCTCCTGCCGATATCCCGAGCTATCCTCATTCCAGATCACCAGATCCACGACAATCCCCATCATCTGCCAGTAGGCATGAGCCCTCAGGAACTCACGGGCGAGATTGATATTAGACCGATCTGTGATCCGAAGGAGGACAATTGGGAAATCGCCTGATATGCCAAAAGCCCACAGGCCTGACTGGCCAAGCTGGTTTTTCATGAGAACGCCCGAGCCTGCCCGCCAGTTTGAGTTGGGATAGATTATTGCGCTGGCAAGGCGCATATAAAGGTGAACATCGCCATCTGATATGTTGAGCTGCTGCATGATCATTTGATTGTGGGTCCAGGCCAGATTATGTACGCGCTCGGCCATTCGTACGTCATGGTATTTTTCGATCAGCTTAATGGCTTCATCTTCCGTCTCTGCAATTCCGGTGATGAAGTTCACCCGCATTGTCTCGCCTGGATCTATCGAAACTATGCACCTGATGGAGACTATCGGATCCAGGACGGGGCCCTCGCTATTTGATAGACTCGCCGTTCCTGTCATTGCCACAGGATCGGCGACGTCTCTTCCTCTGCCTATGAACCTGGACCTATCCGTCTCAAAAGAGATTGAATCATCGGCAACATTCTTCGACGCCATCATATGCAACATCCAGGGCGTCTTCTCATCCTCAGACCTCGGTCGTCGAGTGCACAGGATAGCAGAATTTTTGGGCAGGATCTTCGTCTCCACGAATAGGTTGCTGAAAGCAGGATGAGTCGCGTCAGCGGCTAGGGCCGTAAGAACGACCTCTGCATAGCTTGTCAGCTCAATCTTCCGCTTTGCAGATGAACGGTTGGTGAGACTTATGGTCCTTAACTCAACGTCGTCCTCAGGCGAGACTACAATTTCGCTACGGGCATCAATCCCCCAAATCATTGACCGAATCTCTGCCTTCGATCCCTCGAATATGACCTGATAAGTCCTTGAATCTCTGCATGCAGGCTGATATCCTGCCGACCAGAAATCATTGTTCTCCAGGTCACGGATATAGAAGAACTGTCCCTCATTATCCAGGGTAGCATCGCCATGCCAGCGGGTGACTGCAATATCCTTCCACCGGCTAATGCCTGCGCCAGAACCGGTGATCATCACGTTGTAGTTGCCATTGGAGAGAAGATGCACATTGGGAAAGGCACTGCTCGGATCACTGAAGACGCGCACAGAGCCTTTGCGCTCAAGCATGCCCGCCCTCCAGATTGATGACGATGCCTCTGCAGCATGAGGATAAAATGCCTTGGCCAGAGGAATCTTTTCCTGAAGAAGCAGATCTGCAGCCTGGAAGATGGGATTGGCCATGAATCTTCTTTGCATTGGGCGGTCCAACAGGACATAAGCCAAAGAGAGAAGGCTCATCCCTTGATGGTGAGACATGAAGGACTGGACTATTGCGCTTCTCTGATGCTGGGCCAGACGGGATGGGGTATAATCGATAGCTTCATAAAAGCCATATTCTCCCAGATAACCCTCATCTGCCAAACGCTTCAGATTGACGCAGCTCTCTTGAGGAAGGACCATCAGAGCCATGGCGGAGGCATAAGGCGCTACTACCAGGTCGTTGGCCAGCCCACGTTTCAGTCCAAGGCCCGGGACTCCGAAAGCCCTGTATTGATAGATCTGATTGACATCTACGACACTATAGCCAGATTCTGAGATGCCCCAGGGAACTTTTCGTTGTTGTCCATATTCGATCTGCCGCTTGACTATCGATATGCAGGTCTGATCAAGAAGGGTGTTTCCATAAGTTGGCATAATCAGTAGCGGCATGAGATACTCAAACATTGTCCCACCCCAGGAAAGCAGAGCGAAATCTCCCCCTGCTATGGTGAGCATGCGACCCAGAGCAAACCAGTGCTCCTGTCGGAGCTGACCCTGGGCAATGGCCACATAGCTGCATAGTCTGGCCTCGGATGCTAAGAGGTCGTAGCAGCTCTCATCAAGCTCTAAGTTCTCGATATTATAGCCGATAGAAAGAAGCCGACGCGAGTTATTGAAGAGGAAATCATATTTTATTTCTGCCAGTTCGCCGCAGGTCTGAGCAAGCCATTCAATAGACGCAATTCTCTCGTCTGCACGCCTCCTGGCGTCAGTTGTCTTTGACCTCAGCTCCTCTAGCCAATCTCGTTCCTCCTGGCAGTCTTCTACAAAGCACCTGCTGATCTGATCTATAACGCCTGCCACCTTTTCTGACACTTCTGGGACCTCTCCTAAAGATGGAATATAGTTATGTCCGAGAAGCTCAGCTTCCAGCTCGCTTCTCTTTCCCGCCAGCTCATTTGATTCATGCTCCGGGATTTCCCCGGGAATTGGATGCTCCAGTATCCAGATGGGCAGCATGAGCCAGGGGGCAAGATAGATCAGATCACTCTTATGATCCCGGAGCTGCCGCTTGTAAGCTCTAGCCCACCACAACAGATCGCTATTCTCTTCTCGCTCAATAAGGCTTATCATCGATGCCGTTGCTTTTGCTTGCCGGTCCAGCAACTGCCAGGCCGCAGAAAGGTTCTCTGGGGGCGAATGAATCTCAGATTTGAATCGATCAATCTGTTCGAGCACTTGGAATGGTGCAATTCGCTTCTGGTCCTCTGCTGACTCGCCGCCCCTGGTGGCTGCATCCTTCAATATCTGCAGAGTATCCTCCAGACCGCAAAATGCACGATCTGACAGAATTTTCTGATCTATTAGCTCGAGCTGGCCCTGCTCTAAGGTCAAGAGATGACCCGCCAGGTTACCGCTATCAACAGTTGAGATATATCTGGGCATCATCGGCTTTAATTTTTTAATATCATACCAATTATAAAAATGACCCTGAAACCGTTCCAGGTTTTTCATTGTATTCAGGGCACTAGCATTCCGCCTTATCAGCCTTCCCGCAGAGATATAGCCGAAATCGTATGCTGTCAGGTTCGCTAGCAGTGACAATCCCATATTCGTAGGCGAGGTGCCATTCGCCACCACAGAGCGCGGATTCTCTTGATAGTTGTCCGGCGGAAGCCAGTGGCTTTTAGGCGTAACGAATGTCTCAAAGAACCTCCACGTCCTTCTGGAAAGCTTGCGCAAAAAGAGCGTCTGATCTGGGCTCAATTCTGCCCTGGGCGTATCCAGGGGTAGGCTTATCCACCAGGCAACAACAGGGGCGAGGATCCAGGATGCCAGCAGCGGCCAGCTAGTGCTCAGCAGACCAGGACGCCAAAACGCGAGATAAGATATCAGGCTGATAGCTACTGCCGGGGCTATCCACATCGATCTGTAGAATCCACTCAAATTGCTCTGGCTGCGGTTTTGGGCGCTGCCTGAGGTGTTCCATTCCAGGAGTCGCTTATGGGTGAATAGCATCCGCCCTCCGGTGCGCACAACAGCATCAAGGCTGAAGTATGCCTCAAAAGGCAGAAATATCAGGCTGAGAGTTGCCTGTGCCAGATATCTGGCAATTGCCCTCCCCGCATAATGCAGATGCTTGTATAAAAAGAGCCCTTCTGACTTGCTCAATATAGTTCTGATGGAAGCCAGCACAGGCAGAGCAAGAACTGCTCCTACTACCATAGAGGTCCAGAAGATGGGGTGCTGAAGGGCTACCCATGCCAAGAGCAGCAAAGAGATCTGGGCAGGCGCCACCAGACTTCGCCTGAGGTTATCGAAGATCTTCCATCGGGATAGCCCTGAGATTGGATTGTCCATGACCATGCCACCTGGACCTGGCACGCGCGTGAGAAGCCAGCTGGCAATCTGCCAGTCTCCCCGGATCCATCTATGCCGCCGGCTAACGTCTGAGGCGTAATGGTAAGGATAGTCCTCATAGAACTGGACGTCGCTGACCAGTGCCGCTCTGGCGTAGCTTCCCTCCAGAAGATCATGGCTCAGGATCAGATTCTCTGGAAAGCGTCCGCCTAGTGACTGGGAGAAAGCATCCACGTCGTAGATCCCCTTTCCAGTAAATGATCCTTCCCCGAAGATGTCCTGGTAGACGTCCGAGACCTCTCGGGTGTAGGGATCAATTCCCGGCTCTCCTCCAAAGAGCTTCACAAACCGCGATTTTTCTGCTTCATTCATGCCTGAGCTCAGGCGAGGATGGAGTATACTGTAGCCTTCGACGACATATCGCTTATCCTTATCGAATCTGGGGTGGTTGAGGGGATGGGCCATGGTCTCCACAAGAATCCGGGCGGATTCGAATGGCATCATGGTATCTTCATCAACTGTAATGACATATTTTACTCCGGGGAGGATTGATACGTCGCCTGTTATCACAGAAAAGCTGTTTTCGGATCCGCCTCGCAATAAAAAGTTTAGCTCCTCGAGTATGCCTCTCTTTCTCTCATAGCCCCGCCAGATCTCCTCCTCAGAGTCCCACCTGCGCAAACGGGGAAAGAGAAAGAAGATGCTCTCATGGTACCTTTCATTGAGCGCCTCGATTCCCTGGCGGGCCCTCTGCAGCAGGTGCTCATCCTCTGGCATAATCTCCTGCTTGGCATCGACCAGGTCGGTCAAGAGGCCGAAGTGAAGGTTGTGATCCCGGTTTGCCAGGTATCTGATCTCAAGCCCCTCCAGCAGGTCATCGATCTTTTCAGGACTGGACAGAACTGATGGTACCACCACCAGTGTCCGCATCTCATCGGGAATTGCTGAGGAGAAGTCCATTCTAGGCAGAGCATGTGGACGGACAACCATTGTTGCCAGCCAGTTAACCAGCCCTACTACAGGACTGCTTATGCAGATCACCAGCAGAATAAAAGCCAGGATTTGCAGCCATCCGAGTGATCCAAGGGTATGAGCATGTGTCAGTACTGTGATCATGATGAGTGCAGTAATAAGAGCTATGGCGCCGATATAGAAGAGCAGAGGGAACCTGAGCATGGTACTGTTGAAGGACTCGATTAAGGACAGGCTCAAATCCGCCTCTCTCTCCAGATAAGGCAGGCCCTTGTCGATCAGATAGAAGCCAACATGCGCACTTCTATCGTCGATACCCCTGGCCGTGGCACTCTCCCGGGCCAGATTTGCTGCTTTATTGGCGACATCTTCTTCAGTCAGCAGGCTGCGCTTTGCAATGCTCTCCACTGCATGACGGTAGCGATCCCGCGTAGCAAAATCCATCTTGTCATATGTGCCTGCAGGATCGGAGCGGAGTGCCTTCTCGACAACGCTCGTTCCCTCTACAAATCGTTTCCAGTCCATGGAGTCAAGAAAACGAAAGCTTGCGATGCTATTAGCAATGGAGACCTTATCAGCAGGCGCCTGCTTTATATCCTCCTGGACCAGATGTCCGATTGACTTTCCTGTTTCGGAGAGACGCTCTTCAATCCAGAATAGAGGGAGAGTCATAGCCTGTCCCTGTCCCTCCAGCCTTCGGGCAAATTCGGTTACAAATGCACTGGACAAAGGAGGATCCGACTGGGCCAGATCAGCCACTGCAATAATCAAGCCCTTAGGCTCTATCTCTGCCGTCTTGATGATCTGAACCGCCCAGCGATTGGCCAGATCGCGGTCGATCCTGTCTTGAATGATTCGCAAAGAAATATTTCGCAGGTTCTCGATCAATGCCAGGCGGAGCATGATCGCAACTGCCCAGAGCTCGCCCAGATTTAGAACTGATTTTGTCTGATAAGCATCCACAAAGCGCTTCAGGCTTTCTGCATCCACCCGGCCATCGGTACGAGCAATTAGCTCTTTGGCAATATCATAAATGCGCGGGTAGCCTGCCAGCGATCCATTAAGCATATGTGGCAGCTCTTTGCTATAACCCTTGGGCAGATGCTGCCTGGCCATGAGAATCTGCTCTTCCATCATATAGAAGTTGTCCAGAAACTCCTCTGAGGCAGGCGTAATCCTGAGATTCGCCGCCACCGCTCCGGTCAGCAGCTCGTTTGCCTTGAGAAGGATCGCTTCGTTCTCAGCCAGCCTTGGCAAGAGCAAATCCTTGCCAGGCATGGGGTCAACCTCATGGCGTTCTGCGAGCTCCGCTGCATGGCCTTCCAGCTGGCGGGTGCTTGACAGCTCGGATCGTTGTTGCTGCTCAGAATTAAGCAGAAGTGGTGCAGTAGTGCTGTCGAAGCGCGCTCTAAGGCGACTTACTGTTCTATAAATTCGATTTTTGCTCTGAATCAATTCTTGACACCTGGTTTGGTTTGCGGAAGCTCGATTCTGTTTATTGCATTGCAGTCTGGATATACCTGGAGAGAAGATCTCAGAATTCTAAATGAATAAATGGGTTCAATTAGAGTCCCGGATGGGAGTGCTGGCGATTTATCGAATGCCCATTTTGCATAGATATTTGCGCATTATTGCATTAGTATGTTTCTCTCACACTGGATCTTATGTACCGAGATGATAATAGACCACGATTCCATATAAATTGATTGCAAGCTGGCCTTGAGGCCTGGCCATTGCAGGCTGATGATTTTTGCCATCAAACAGCACTCAGCCACCAAGCCCTAAGGAAGGGATATGCCTCGGGCCGATCACTGCCGTTTTTCAGAACCCGGAAATCATCCAGGCTCTCTGGTCGGACTGATTTGACTGCCCAATCGGAACTATGGTTGCTTTTTTTAGACTCCATAAAATAGTGCGCAATTGTTTCAGGGGTTTCATTTTAGATGATACCTTTGTAAAGGCAAGTCCTCTGCAAGAAACCTGATTCGAGCCAGAATACTTCTCCAGGCGGATGAAGGGCACCATGATGTAATACGTTAAATAAATATATATGAATAATAATAGATAATTTTGAACCGCCATTGAAATATAAATGGATGCTCGCTATAATCAAGGGTGATGCAATGAGATCAATGCGAAGGATTTGGCTAATATTTTTGATCATACTGATTACGGGGATCTGTGCGGCTCAAGTTCCTGACCTCGTGGGCTACTGGGCAGGATCTGCGCCGGCATATTTTATTGAAGATGGAGCTCATGATCTGGTGGAAGACGACCGCATTGTTCTTGCTGTCGTCGAGCAGACGGACCGCCTCTTCACAGGAAATATAACGTTTATGCGAGATGGAGAAGAGGTTGTAGAGGCTTTTGCAGGAGCAATTAGTGCGGATAACAAGACGTTATACATTGCCGAGAGTAATGGATATGGCTTTGGAACGATAATCTCTGAGAATGAATTTGAGATGGTTTATCTCGAACATGGAACGCCAGCGATAGCTGCCATTGATCAATTCCATAGGATAAAAGCATAGTCTGCCCATTAAAAATTCCTTTTTTCCGCCTCATACGAGTTAAAGAGATGTATGCTTTCGAGTCGCATCCCGAGGGCTCGCGCCCCTGTAGGCGGGGTGGGGCGTGGTTGCCTGGACTCGTGGTAGCAATAATTTCGGGAGATCCGCCCTGGGATAATGCTTGTCGTTTGCCGCGGACTTGCCCATTTGGGGATAGCCCAGAACGCTGAAGATATTGAAATATCTTAATGATAGTTTTATTGGTTGGTATCCGATCATGGTAGTTATCGATGAAGTTGCAAGTGCCCTGAAGATGGATCGTGACGTTCTGGTTTCAGGCTAGCATCAAGGCCTTCCTTGAAAAAGAACTCAGGTGCATCGAAGCAGAGATATTCGAGATTAGGAGAAAGCATGACGTGAGATCCATACTCGAGCTGGATGATAAGCTGAAAAAAGGGGAAGTTCGGGAGGAGGATGTTCTGGAGGATTTTCAGGAACTCGACTATCTGGAATCAAGGAGAGATGAGCTATTAGCAGCGATGAAGAACCTTCCTCAATAGCGGATCTAGTGATGTTAATGAGAATTATCGATACAGAATATGCAGATATTTCGACAGATTCCATCATTTCTCGCGGCAAGCTAAGAGCTTTTTTAGGGGCAATTCATAATCTCTCCAGCTATGTAGATCAATGGGAAGATATGGCAGTAGCGCCAGACATCCCAAGTATATTGCACTCCGCTTCGGCTCAGCCAATGCACCACCATCGCCTCATCCCAGGAACTCCTTTACTATCAATACAGTCTCCTCAGGATGGCTGATCCAGAAGATGTGCCCTGCGCCTTCGATCTCCCGCATCTGTGCGCCCGGAATTTTTCGGGCGATCTCGAAGCTATTGGGCGGCGGAATCAGCACATCTCGTTTGCCGATTATCACCATCGTAGGCGCGCGAATAAAGCCCAGGCGCCCTTCGACATCGAACTCATTGAAGGCCTTGAGCTGGGCCTCATAGGCAGCAAGGGTTCCAGGAAAGGCGAGATTGGCCTGGATCTTCCTCTCCACTATATCCGGATGGGCCTCAATGAACTCCGGCGGATAGCATACCGCTCCAGTCCACCAAAGGTAGTCATGGGCGGAAAGGTCCGTCCTCGGATAGAAATACTTCTGGATCTCGGGCGGCGGATTGGTCCTGGAGCTTCCACCAGCGGTTGTGCCTCCGAGCACCAGCTTGTCGACTTGCTTGGGGTAATCCAAAGCCATTTGCAGAGCAATCATGCCCCCCATGCTTCCTCCGAATACATGGGCATGATCAATTCCCAATGCATCCAGCAGGCCCGCGGCATCTTTTGCCATCTGCCCTATGGTTAAGGGGCCAGGAGGCTGATCGCTGCGCCCTGCTCCGCGGTTGTCAAAGAGAATCACCCTGTAGCTTTCTGCCAATCTCTGGGGCACTATCCACCCCCAGTCGAGCGAGTGGCCCCCCAGGCCCATGATCATGAGCAAGGGCTCGCCCTGGCCGTGAACCTCGAAATACATCTCTATATCGTCTACAGGGACTCTGCCTGCAGAAATCGGTTCGCCAGTCTCTTTCATGGCTCGATCAACGGAATTCATCTGAGCATAATGACCGCTAAAAAGTTAAAAGTTTTTCTGCAGTCTGTTCGCAGAAGAAATACAAGCCAGCTCTTTCAGCCGGGAAGCATTCACAGATCGCTCCGGGGTGTAGGGGCAGCGGAAGCCTCGGTCTTTAGGCCGGGGAGGAGCGTGCCCCACCCATTACTTTCGCTGTGCTCTGCATACATATTTAATATGTCAAATCCATCTCCTGTATTGTACTTGGGCATCTTAGGCACCCTCGCGGTAAACCGCTTGATGCTGATCCTGTATGGCTCTGCCAGACTCTTGCCCGAAAGGGTGCGGTCGAAACACGATTTGAAGCCGTCTTTGGCAGATCTGAGGCCAATGTTCCAGCAAGACTGGGACCTCTGCAGATCGTCGCTGCATGTAGGCTGGCCTGGAGGTCCGATCTGGTCTCTGATTTTTGGAACAGACCAGATCAGGGCTGCTGAAAGCTCCGGTCTTCAGGCCGGAGTAGCTTACGTAGTTGGTTATGACATTTTCCGAACTCATCTATATTCTTCCTAATGCTTCTCAAATAACTCCAAATACCTATGCATTTTAGCCTATTGCTGGAGTTGGGAATTGTGGATCCCTTTTCAATGAAAATAATTTTGGGCTGTAGATGAAAGCAGAAAGGAATGGATGAATTAAAGTCTCTAGCGTGCGAAAAGAGCCTCTTCGATGAAGATGCAGCTCATGGAGCCTGTGCTTACTCCAGAGCGATATCTGTTTTGAATCCAATAGCAGATGCCATGCATGTGGTCCAAGGACCACTTGAATGCGCTACATGCGCTACATATGCCTGGAACGCGCGTGGAAGCATTTCCAGCCAACCAATGCTTCATGGTAAACGAGATAAGATATTCTTCGATAATTTAGGATTATCTGCTCAAGTCATGCGGGAGCTAGCTGCAGCCTGCAAGCCCCAGGCCATATTCGTCTATTCCACCTGCATGACCGAGACAATGGGTTGCGATGTCAGTGAAGTGTGTGAATCTGCGGCGAAGGATCTGAGGATACCTGTCATTCCGGTGGGTAGCATGGGTTTCCAGGCGGAGACGGGATACGAAGCAGCATGCAATGCACTCTTGAGGCTGATAGGCAGCAGGAGCTACAAGCCCATAAGCCCCTATTCAGTGAACATCCTGGGAGATTACAACATTGCAGGAGATCTATGGCCTATCAGATCCTACCTTGAAGAGCTGGGTATTGAGGTGATATCTGCAATAACCGGTGATTCAAGAGTTGCAGAGATTCAGAGGGCTCATTGCGCAGATCTGAATCTGGTACAGTGTAGCAGCTCCATTGGCTCCCTAGCCAGGCGATTTGAAGAGGAGTATGGCATACCCTACCGAAATGTGAGCTTCCTGGGCATCGAAGAGACATCTTCAGCCTTAAGAACTGCCGCGGAGTTCTTCGAAAATCCCGGCATAATTGAAGAATCCGAGAGGATGATCGCCAGAGAGACAAAGAGAATATGTCGGAAGATAGAGCATTATAGGGCCAAATTCGCAGGAAAGAGAGCTGCAATTTTCTTGAACGGAGCTTCTAAGGCTGCATCTCTGATCAGGGCATCAAACGAGCTGGGGATAGAGGTTGTGATCGTTGGCATTCGGTATGGAAATTGGGTCGATCGCCAGAGGATAAGAAATTATATTGGCAGGGATGCAGTCGACGCAAATAAGCTCAATCCTGGCGACCTTGGTGAATTGCTGTCCATAGAGAATGTAGATCTTATCATTCCCGGGGCCGAAGATCAGCCTGCAATACGAAAGTTGAACATACCAATTTGCGATATATGCCACAATCGCACATCTACCTTCGAGGGATTCGATGGAATGGTAAATTTTGCCCGAGAGATAGATATAGCGATCAACAACCGCACCGAGAAGCCTCCTGCCAGAAAGAAAAAAACGCGTGGCCGACCGCCATGCATGGCTCAGAAGCGAGGTCGATCAGAGCCTGTAGAAAAGTAAAAAAAAGGTGGCAAAAATATAAGGGACGGCTACAGCGCCTTGTCGTCCGTCTCGCCCGTCCTGATACGGATGGTCTTTTCCACTGGCAGGACGAAGATCTTGCCGTCACCGATATTTCCGGTGTAAGCTGCCTTTCTGATGATCTCCACCACCTCATCCTCTTTATCATCGGGGACGACCAGTTCCACCTTCACCTTGGGCAGCATGTCCACCTGGTATTCTTCGCCACGCCATATCTGGGTAATGCCCTTTTGCCGGCCTCTGCCTTTTATCTCAATAGAGGTAAGGCTGGTATAGCCTGCCTCATCAAGGGCATTTTTTACCTCTTCTACCTTGGATGGCCTGATTATCGCCTGTATCATCTTCATGTTCGTGCTCCTTCGGTTGAACATTCTAAATTATCAGATATCTGCCCTTCCCTTAAACCGTCCATTGGACCTGCAATGACGAATTCCGGATAAGCGGAATATCCGTGCTCGCCCAGATCTAATCCAGTCAACTCTTCTTCTGGAGATACCCTGAGACCCACGATCTTCTTGATTATGTAGAACAGGATGTAGCCCGTGCCGAAAGCCCAGACCACAACTACCACCATGTCTATGAGCTGAGCAATGATCTGGCTGGTGTTGCCAACGATTAAACCGCTGACACCACCATAAGTTCCGTCTGCGAATATTCCAACGGTCAGCAACCCCCATAGGCCATTATAGCCGTGCACAGCTACAGCACCCACAGGATCGTCGACTTTAAGCACCCAATCGTTGAACTTTATGCCGTACATCACTATAAATCCTGAGACCACTCCGATTACTACTGCTGCCCAGGTCGGTACATAAGCGCAGGAAGCTGTAATGCCAACCAAGCCTGCCAGGGCTCCGTTGCAGGTGAGAGCTATGTCCACTTTTTTGGTCTTGAAGAACGTGTAGTAACAGACCAGCGTCGCCCCTGCGGCTCCCGCCAGGAACGTATTGACCGCAATGACTGAGATCCTCAGATCTGTGGCGGCCAGAGTGCTGGCCGGATTGAATCCAAACCATCCGAAGAACAGAAAGAATGTACCCATGACTATCATTGGAACATCGTGACCAGGAATAGCATTAGGCACACCGTCCTTGTTGAATTTTCCAATCCTGGGACCAAGCAGGTATATGCCTGCCAAGGCCACCATACCGCCCACAGCGTGAACTACTCCGGAGCCAGCAAAATCCCTGACCCCGACGCCGTATGGCAGCGTGGCCAGCCAGCCGCCACCCCAAACCCAGTGGCCATAGATGGCATAGATAACCGCAGTGACTATTCCGCTGTAAATGAGATAGGCTTGCAGCTTCATCCTCTCAGCACACGCACCTGCCACAATTGTAGCTGCTGTTGCCGCGAAGACCACCTGGAACATCCAGAACATCATGGTCGAGACGTCATATGAGTTCCCGGAAAGGAACCATCCGCTCCAACCGATGATACTGTTTCCGTCCTCCAATCCTGCATAGAGCTTTGAGCCTCCGAACATGAGAGCAAAGCCAACGGCCCAATAGGCCAATGCACCTATGGAGAAGTCCATGTAGCTCTTGGCAAAGTAGTTCACTGTATTCTTTACCCTTAAAGCTCCTGCACCCAGAAAGGCGAAGCCTGCTTGCATGAAAAAGACCAGGAAGGCCCCTATCAGAGTCCATGCAAAGTTGACGGCAAGCTTCATCCCGGCAACATCATCCGTATAGGTATTGGAACCATTCGGATCGCCTGCCATTGCTATTGTTGTTAATAGCAGCAATAATACAAATGCACTTGCTGCAATATTGGTATACTTTGTATTTCCCATGATCCACCACCATCCTTTTGCTCAAACTAATTAATCATCGCAGGCGGCCAGCTCTTTTGGCTTTCCCGAATTTGCCACATCGATCAAATTCGTTTTAGATACCTGCGCAAAAATGGCTTTTCCACTTAATGGCACAATGTCTTTCATCATATTCCCTCAACCGCTTCTATAGTTGTGCGATTTTTGAAAATGAGATAACTGTATAAAAAACAATTTGAGAATAAAAACGATAAACTAAGATTTTTTAAGAAAAAATATGTGGTATTGTGCTTGCATGACAGGAGAACAGAGCCCGGTACCCTATTCAAGGGGCAACTATTTTACTCCAGGCCCTCCTTTCCCTCATCCATGAAGGATTATGCCAAGATAGTTCCTTGCCTGGATGTCAAGGTGGTTGACGGCCAGCCATCAGTGGTCAAAGGAGTCAAGTTCGTGGACCTGAAAAGGCAGGGCGATCCGGTGGAGTTCGCCCGGCGCTATCAGGATCAAGGCGCTGATGAGCTGGTATTTCTCGATATCACCGCCTCTCATGAGGGCAGAAAGACCATGGTTGATGTAGCCCGCAGGGTGGCAGATGCGGTCGACATTCCCTTTGCCGTTGGCGGAGGCATAGGCACCCTGGATGGCATTAAGCAGATCCTGGATGCGGGAGCGGACAAGGTGGGAATCAACACCGCTGCAGTCAAGAATCCCGATTTTGTGAAGGCGGCCTCAGGAGCCTTCGGATCAGACAAAATCACCGTGGCAGTGGATGCCCGCCGCAACACCAACATCATTCCGGGGGTAAATGTCTATGAGATGGAGGACGGCGCAAAAGCCTGGTTCGAGCTGGTGATATACGGCGGCAGAGAGCCTGTAGGAGTCGATGCAATTGATTGGTGCCGGAAGATGGAGAGCTTTGGCGCGGGCGAGCTCCTGCCTACGAGCATGGACCGGGACGGGACGAATATCGGCTTCGATCTGCCCCTGACAAAAGCCATCTGCGATGCAGTCGCAATCCCGGTTATCGCCAGCGGCGGGGCCTCCACACCCCAGCATATCCTGGAGGCGTTCACCGTTGCAAAAGCCGACTCTGCATTGGCCGCAGGAATGTTCCACCGGGGAGAGTACACTGTGGGCCAGGTCAAGGACTATCTGGAGAGCAACGGTATCCGGGTAAGACGGTGATTTGAAAAGGCGATGAACCTAAGGGCGGTGGGAAAGAAGGATAAGAAGGGGATCAGCCTGATCTATGCTCCCCCCATCCATTAGATTCACTGCGAGATACTGTCTATTGTGACCAAGCTCTGTTCTGCGCCTCTGAAAGCGTTCTTGAAGTGAACTTTTATTTTTTGCGATGTTTCTGGCCTGGAGTAGATGAAGGTATCATCAACCTCGTTCTCTGGTGTGATCACCTGCGAATCAACCACCATCCCATCTTTACAGAGCTCCAGGTATAATTTATTTCCATCAATGTCTATGGACGGGATAATAAGCTCATATCCTTCCTCCAATTTTAAAGGTGTCCCTGAAGTTACTGTCTGGGATCTGGTGTCGTTAATCAATATTGGATTGGGATCGATCTCTGAAGTCTGCCAGAGGCTATCTACTGTAGCCATGCTTTGATCTGCACCTCTGAAAGCGTTCTTGAAGCGAACTCTTATTTCTTGCGATGTTCCCGGACAGGAGTAGATGAAAGTATCATCAACTTCGTTCGCCGGTATGATCACCTGGGAATCGATAACAATCTCATCTTTGTAGAGATCCAGGTTCACTTTATTTCCATCTATGTCTATGGAATTAATAGCTAGCTTGTATCCTTCCTCCAAAGCTAAAGTCGTCCCTGAAGTCATTGTACGGGATCGGGGGTCGTCAATCAATATAAGATCAGGATTGACCTCTGAAGTCTGCCAGAGGCCGTCTGCTGTAGCTAGGTTCTGATCTGCGCCCCTGAAAGCGTTCTTGAAGCGAACTCTTATTTCTTGTGGGGTTCCCGGATAGGAGTAGATGAAAGTATCATCCCCTTCGTTCGCTGGCATGATCACCTGAGAAGCAACTATTTCTCCGTCCTTGACAAGCACCACGTACACTCTATTACCATCGAGGTCCATGGACTGAATCTCCAACTCATATCCTTCTTCTAGCATCAAGCCAAACCTTGAACTCACCGTTCTCAATTGAGTGTCATTTATCAGTATACGATAGGGATCCATCCCTGAAGTCTGCCAAATCCCATCTATCATAGCCAATGAATGATCTGTGCCTCGGTAAGCGTTTTTGAAGTGAACCTTTATTTGGTTGGACGCTTCTGCCTGAGAGTAGACAAAGTTGTCGTCAACCTCATTTGCGGGTATGATCAGCTTAGAGTCAATTACTTCTCCGTCTCTGCTAAACTGAAGGTACGCTTTATTTCCCTCGATATCTGCGAACCGGATCGCCAGCTCATAACCTTCCTGTAGTTCCAGGGGCATTTGTGAGCTCAATGTCATTGATCTAGAGTCATTTATTAAAATGCGATCGGGATTGTCTTTCGAATTCTGCCAGATTCGGTCTATTGTGACCAGATCCTGATCCGGAGTTCTCAAAACGTTTTTAAAGTGGATCAATATCTCATGAGATGTTCCCGCTCGGGAATAGTGGAAGATGTCATCAACATCGTTAGGCGGTATGATCACCTCTTCATGAACCAATTTCCCATCTTTATCCAGCTCAAGACAAATTTTGTCTCCCTCGATGTCCATTGACTTGATGAATAACTCGTATCCCTCCTCCAATTTTATTGACTCTTTTGAAGACAATATTATTAATTGAGATTTGTTTATCAATATACGATCAGGATTGTCTTCTGAATTCTGCCATATTCCCACTATTGTAGCAAGATTCTGATAAGCGCTTCTGAAGGAATTTTTTAATTTTGCCCTTATTTCATTAGACGTTCCAGGTCGGGAATAGACGAATTCATCGTCAACCTGGTTTGCTGGCACGATAATCCTGGAATCAATCATCTCTTTGTCTTTGTATAGCTCCAAATAAACCCTATTGCCGTCAATATCAATTGACTTAACCACCAGCTCGTATCCGCCCTCAAGCTCCAATCTCTCTTCATTTGTTATATTGATAAGGACTTCCCGCTCCTGTTCCTCAATCAGCAGAGTTGAATTATCATTTTCATATCCTGCGGCTCCTTCGCTGATTATGCCTCCTAAAAAGGTGACTATCAGGATGATTATAAAAGTTGATCCGATTAAAATTCCTCCGACAAGGATTTACATTATCGTGTTAGGACTGGACTCCTAATGAATCTTTTGGATTATGGAATCTTTCTAAAATATTAAATGAATTATCCCATTCAATATCTTCATACCGGCTCTCCTTCTCTATCCTGCAAGCCCTCTCCCCAGCCCATAACCTCATCTGCGCCTCCAGTGAGAGCGATCCTTCCCCTCTCCAGGAGACAGGCCCGATCTCCAATAGAAGCCACATCCCTCAGATCATGGGTGACTATGATGCTCGGCACATGGCAGGCGTGAATCCTTTCCCGAAGCTCCTTTCTCATGGCTGCCTGCTTGCGCACGTCCAATGCAGATAGCGGCTCGTCCAGCAATAGCAGATCGGGCTCGATTATCAATGCCCGCGCCAGTGCTACCCTCTGCCTCTGCCCTCCCGAGACCTCTACTGCCCTGGCCTTCCTGATATCCCAGAGCCCAGCAGCCTTCAGGTGCTCCATTACTCTGGAATCAATAGCCTTCCGGGAAAGCTTTCTGGTCCGCAGGCCGAAGGCCACATTATCATATACGCTCATATGAGGAAAGAGGGCGTAGCTTTGAAAGACATATCCGATATTCCTCCCTTCAGGGGCGACGCTGATCTTCAGACCGGAATCGAACAGCGGCCTTCCGTCCAGCGCTATCCTGCCCTTGTCCGGGTCCTCTAGCCCTGCCACTAAATTCAGCAGGCTTGTCTTCCCGCAGCCGTTATCTCCCACCAGCATCAGGATCTCGCCTTCTTTGATCATCATCTTAACCTCGAGATCGAAATCCCGAAGCCTCTTTTTGATGTCAATTTCCAGCATTCTTATACACCCGCCGGGTCAGAGTCTTTACCAGGAATATGACCACAAATGAAATGGCCACCAATATTATGGCAATACACAGGGAGACGTCCAGATCGCCTTGCATGGCTGTGTAGATGGCCAAAGGCATGGTCTGCGTCCTGCCTTGAAAGTTGCCGGCAAACATGATGGTAGCTCCAAACTCTCCCAGAGAGCGGGCGAAGGCCATTATGGCCCCGGAGACGAGGCCGTTGACGGCTATAGGCAGGATGACATGAAAGAAGGTGTAGACCCGTGAACCCCCAAGGGTCCGAGCCGCATTCTCAAGAGCAATGTCCACATCCTCGAAGCTCGTCCTCGCCTGGCGGATGAAAAAGGGGCTGGAGACGAATACCTGGGCCATGATCACCGCCAGAGTGGTGAAGGCGATGCTAATTCCCAAACCGTCCAGGTGCCGGCCCAATATTCCCATCCGGCCAAAGGCCATGAGCAGGGCAATTCCTGCCACTGCAGGAGGCATGATAACAGGCAGATCAATCAGGGAGTCGGCCAGCTCCTTGCCGAAATATCGAAATCGAGCGCTGACGTAGGCGATAGGCGTTCCCATTAATACCACAGTGATGGTGGTCACCGTGGAGGTCATAAGACTGAGTCTGAGTGCATCCATTACCACTGGATCATGAAGAGATCGGAGAGTAGTGTCCAGAGGGCTCCTGAGGAAGAGCGCGACTACAGGCAGAGCTATGAAGGCCATGGCAATTATCAGCAAGAGGGCCAAACCCGCTTTTAGAGCCACTTCCCTCACCCTGGAAAGGATGCTGATGCTCTCTTGCCCCCGACCTGCCAGCTCAGCAAGATCCCTTTTGCCGAGACGATTGATATCTATCTGATTGGAAGCCATTGGTTACTCGATCTCTTCATTAAATTCTCTTGGTTTTATTTCTGTCCCTGGCTCAAAAAAAAAAGAGATCATCCGGTTAAGCTGCAGCTTCTGTTGCCGAAGCAGTCTCCTCACGCACCTCAGGCTCGCTTTCGACGGGATCAAAGCCGTACTTTTCCAGGACCGCCCTTCCCTCATCCGACATCACCAGATCCATGAACCTCTGGCTCTCGGCAGGATACTTTGATTCCATAAGCATTCCCAGGGGGTATTCGGCTATGATATTGTATTCGTCCGGGATAACTATCTTATCTATCTTGCTTATCATATCCTGGGTGACATCGGAGACATATGCAAATCCGGCATCCGCCTCTCCCAGGGCCACTTTGGTCACCACGTAGTTGACATTTGTCTCTTGAGAGATGACATTGGCCAGCACATCTCTCTCATAATCCGGACCATATGCAGAGTCGTTGCCAAGCCTGGCTATGATCTGCAGAGCATAGTCGCCCACCGGTACATCCTTTGTTCCCATGACGATCTTGACACCCGGCCGGGCGAGGTCTGAGAGGTTGGTGATCTTTGCAGGGTTATCCTTGGGAATGATGAGCGAGAGCTTATTTCTTGTGAAGATGGCGACGCTGCTGTTGTTCATTAGCCTGCTCTCTCTTACGGCATTCATCTGCTTCGTATTGGCTGAAGCGAAGAGATCGGCATAAGCACCGTTTTCGAGCTGGGTGCGCAGTGCCTGTGAGCCGTCGAAGTTGAATGCCACATGGATGCCGGTTTCGTTCTCGTATATCTCTCCTATTTCGCCAAAAGCTCCTGTCAGCGAAGCTGCTGTAAAGACTATGAGCTCATCCGGCGATTGGGCGAATCCTGCAGACATGGAAAGGACCAGGGCTGCAAAAAATGCGATAAATATACTTTTTTTCATCAAAGCTTTGCCCTCCTGAAATGCAACGATTATTATTTATATCTTGGTATGCTTCAATATGCTTCGATCTTTCAGCTAATTTCAATATACTCAGATATATTCTCAATAATCATATGCACTAACTTATCTCTAATTAGTGAGCTAATATGTAAACTTATTTAAGCCTTGCCGGATGGAACAAAATCACCTCAAAATCCTGAGCTCTCAGACCTGTGGCCCAGACCCTTATGGCAAGACCGCCTGTCCGGCTGCTTGATGATGCCCCATTGTTCAAAGGTTATTCTCATCCAGCAGAGCATTGGTTATGGCATCCGCAAGCCGGGTGGCACCCTCGTACCCAACCAGGAGCTGCCGCGTTGCTCCCACTCGATCGTGGTTGGGAAGCCCCACCCGCACCAGAGGTATTCCCTCTTTTTTTGATATCTGACGGCCATTGGAGGTGCCCAGCATCAGGTCGATTCTTGCATTCCTTATTTTGTCGTGGATCTGGCTGAAATCAGCCCCCAGGAGAATTAGGGCATCCTCAGACGCCGCCCTTATCTCCGCCTCAAAGCGGGTGCTTCTCAATCCGGTTGCCACAACGGCCGGAATTGCTCCCGCCTCACAGAGGAACCTTGTCAGTCCTAGAACAATATCGGAATCTCCATAAACTGCCACCCTGACCCCTGCCAGGTATTTGTGAACATCAGCCAGGGTATCAAGCAGCCTGCCCCTCTGGGCCTCATATCTCTCGGGAAGTGCAATTCCAGTCTGCTCCTCCAGCATGGATACGAATAGGTCGGTATCTTTAAGGCCAATGGGCAGGGGCAGAGCCGTTTGCGGCACTCTGAACTCTCGTTCCAAAAATCCCCCAGCCGAACTGCTCTGGAAGCGCCCGCCGATGGTCAGTGTACAGCGTGAGTTGGCAGTGTCAACCATATCCTCTAGTGTTGTGCCACCCTCTGTGATCCTTGGCGGGTTTTCCTCTCGCGGAGCATCAAGGGTCTCAGATATATCGGGAAACAGGATGAACCCGTCTGCAAATCCCCAATCAATAATCATATTTTTGAGGTAGCGCACATCCGCTGGAGAAACAAACGATCCGATGATCAGATTTATCCTGCCGCCGGGCTCTGTTCTCCTGGCCAGGCTCTGAACCAATGCCTGGAGCGCTCTGGCATATCCTTCCTCATGAGAGGCGGAATAGCTGGGAGTGGACACTGGAATGATTGGGATATTGGATTTCTCCTCGGCACGGAATTCATTTATGATCTGGACGATGTCGTCTCCAATGGTCTCGGCAAGACAGGTCGTGGCTACGCCGATGGCCTTGGGGCTGTAACCGATGATGAGGTTATTCAGACCCATCTTCAGGTTGGCAGAGCCACCATAAACCGTCCCCTTCTCGCTCAGTGCCGAGGATGCAATATCCACTGGCTCCCGGAAGTGGTGGGCGAGGTACAATCGCATATAGGTAGCACAGCCCTGAGAGCCGTGAAACAGAGGCATGCACCCCTCGACTCCCCGGAAAGCCAGGACCGATCCCATGGGCATGCACATATTGCAGGGATTTATTGTGGAATAGCTCTCAGACATCGGCCTGTACACCTCCTTCTGCTGCTTTCTCGATACCTTTCTCGATTTCCAAACCTCTTGAACCTGCAATAGGACTTGGTCTATGCAGGGGCAGCCTCCAGACAGGGCTGTTCAGGCTGGCATCCAGTTCTTGGGCAAAGTTTACCAGGCCGTCATAGCCCTCAAAGCTGGTGGTTCGGTCGTGGTTGAAGTCGCAAAAAGCGATTCCAAGTTTATAAGCAAGAAACCTCTCTTTGACCCCTGCCACCAGCAGATCGGCCTTTTGCACTGCCAGCAGCTCCCTCAGCTCAAGAGGATTGGCATCGTCCACAATTACCGTCCCGTCCCTGACCATGCAACTTATCTTCCGGTAGTCGTCCCGGTCACCGGTCTGCGTTCCTATGATCACCACCTCCATTCCCAGCTCCTCGAAAGCCCTGACCAGGGAGACGGCTTTGGCAGCGCCACCCATGTAGATAGCAGCCTTCTTTCCCTGGACCCGGGAACGGTAGTAGACGATCTTTGGCATGACCCGAGCCGTCTCCCGTTCGATTATCTCCTCTGCCTTTGCCAGCATGCTCTGGTCTGCAAAGAATCGAGCAGCGCAGCGCAGAGCTGATGCCAGATCCCCCAGGCCGAAGAAGCTGATGTGCTGATAGGGAATGCCATACCTCTCTTCCATCTTCTTTGCGAGGTAGGTCATTGAGCCGCTGCACTGGACCAGATTCAGCCGGGCGGTATGAGATCTCTGGATCTCTGCTACCCTGCCGTCTCCAGTAAATGTGGCGACCACCTCGATCCCCATCTCCTCAAATAGAGGCTTAATGGCCCAGAGGTCTCCGGCAACGTTGTACTCCCCGAGTAGGTTTATGGCATAGGGGCTGGCAGGCCTGTGTTCCTTCGTGCCGACCAGCTCGAATAGAGCATTACAGGCAGCCTTGTAGCCCTCATTCTTGTTTCCGCGAAAGCCTTCCGACCGGACAGGAATGACGGGCAGGCCAAGCTCTGCGGTAGCGCTACGGCAGACTGCTTTCAGGTCGTCTCCAATAATCCCCACGATGCAGGTGGAATAGACGAATATGGCCGGGGGATGAAACCTCTCTGCCAGATCACGAATGGCTCTTGCCAGCTTCTTCTCGCCGCCATAAACGACATCCAACTCCGACATGTCTGTGGAAAAGCTGTTCTTATAGAGGTCCGGGCCGGAGGTGGTGCTGCCCCGGATGTCCCAGGTATAGCTGGCACAGCCGATGGGGCCGTGCACCAGATGAAGGGCATCGGTGAGGGGATTGAGCACTACCCGGGCTCCGGAATAAACGCATGCCCTCTGGCTGACGGCACCAGCGAGGCTCTCGTTGCTGCAGGAGAGGGACACAGGATCATAGCCCGCTTTCTGGGATATGTGACCCTCTCTGCCTTCAAAGGTCTTGATCACGCTCATGGTAGTTTTCCTACAGAATCATCTCGAAATGAGTATCGTCCGAGTCTCTGTCACGCCTCTCCAGAAAGGCGTTGCCTATCATCTCCACCAGGCGGGCAGCTCCGGCGTAGCCGATGATTGGGAAGTAATGCAGATTGGCCCGATCGGTTATGGGGAACCCCACTCGCACCAGCGGTATATCCTCTGCCCTGGCTATCAGCTTGCCATAGGTATTACTGACGAGCATATCCACCGGATTGTTCTTGATCTTCTGGTGCAGGAGGAATGTGTCTCCTATCATTGCTTCACAGTCAGGCGAGACACAATGAACCTCTTCTTCGAACTTCTTGTCTGGAGTGCCCGTGAGCGCATATGTGGGGTTCATGCCCATCTCCACTGCCAGGCTGACCAGTCCTGCGACGGTATCAGGGTCTCCAAAGATAGCCAAGCTCTTGCCATGGAAGTGGGGATGGGCATCGGTCATCATGTCCACCAGACGACCTCGTTCTTCCTCTATCTCCTGGGGAATGGGCACATCCATGAGGCTGGAGACGTTCATCACAAATGCATCGGAATTACGAATGCCAATGGGCATGGGGCCGATGACTGCGGGAATCTGGAACTTGCCCTTCAGGACCATGGCTCCGGAGGCGCCAGCAGTCCTTCCCAGAGCTATGGTAGCACGGGAATTGGCGGCGTCTTTCAAGTCCGGGATGGTTGTTCCACCCGGCGGAAAGAGTCCGCCTGATTGGGGTGACATCGGTGCGTCGAATACGTCCGTGGTATCAGGGAATATGATATGGCGAACGCCCATAATGCCAAGTATCCTCTTGATCTCACGAATGTCTCCTGGCTCCACGAAACCGGGAATGACATTCAGCTTGCCGTTGGGCGATCCCCTGCGAGCAAAGCTCTGGACGATGGCCTTTACCGCATTGTCATAACCGGTGATGTGCGATCCAACGTAGCTGGGTGTGCTGGCAATGACGACACGCACATTGGGGTCGAAGAACTCCTCTTCTTTGATCTCTTCCATGAAGGAGGAGACATCGTCGCCTATGGTCTCTGAGGAGCAGGTCGTATTGATGGCGAGAACATCGGGATGATAGATGTTCACCACGTTATCAACCGCCTCTTTGAGGTTGTTTCTGCCTCCGAATACCACCGAGTCCTCTGTAAATGAGGAGGTAGCAGCGAGCGTCGGCTCTCGGTAGTGGCGGGCCAACACCATGCGCAGGTATGAGCTGCACCCCTGCGAGCCGTGGGTGATGGGCATGCAGTTGTGGATGCCTTTATAGGCCAGGATGGCGCCGATGGGCTGGCAGATCTTGGCCGGGTTTATGACCAGGGTCTCTCTTTGCGCCATCTCTTTTGGTGTATAGTCAAGCATTACTCTTCTGCCTCCAGGGTGGGGTTATAAATTTCCAGGTGGGGCTATTCACAGACATGTCGATGTCCTTGGCGAACTGCACAAAGCCCGAAAAGCCGGTGTAAGGGCCGCTGTAGTCATAAGAGTGCATCTGGCGGGAGGGAATGTGCATCTTCTGGAAGACGTACTTGTCTTTTATCCCCGAGCAGAAGAGGTCCACCCCCAATTCCCTTACCAGCCGCTCGCACTCCTGATGGCTGTAGTCATCGATCATTATCTGGCCATCCTTCATGTGAGGGAGCAGGCCCTCGTAATCCATGAGCCTCGGAATGTTCTCCTTCTTCTTCTGGAGCGCTTCGTTGTCATACGGCGAGACGACGTTCGGGTCGCGTTCGTAGTGGATGTCCTCAAGGACTTTGGAGCGTCCGGTGTGGACGATGCTGGTGAGGATCTTTCTGCCTTCGTAGTCGTCCCGGTGGGCGAACTCGTATCCGGCCACGACTACCTCCATTCCCAGAGTCTCGAACATGTTCCTGAAGTGGTGCGCTCTTGAGCCACCGACCAGGATCATGACCCTCTTTCCAGCCAGCCTCTTTCTGTACATATCGATCGTCGGCTGGATCTTGGCCATCTCCTCGTCAATCACAGCTTCAGTTCTTCTGGTAAGGCCGGGATCGTCGAAGAACGCTGCCATATCGCGTAACGTCTTAATGGTATCCTCCACACCCAGGTAGTTGACCTTCAGCCAGGGGATGCCGTACTTCTCCTCCATCATGCGGTTGGTGTAGTTGATGGAGCGGTGGCAGAGCAGGATGTTCAGCTTTGCCCTATGAGCTTTGGCGATATCGTGAAACGAGGCGTCTCCAGTGAAGGGGCTCACTATGCGGTAGCCCACTCTCTCCAGAAGGTCCTTGACCACCCAGTAGTCTCCACCGATGTTGTACTCTCCGAAGACGTTGACGTCGAAGGGTCCGGGATTCTCCAGCTCCTCCGTGCCCACCAGATGCTCCATCAGAGCGTTGGAGGCGATGTGGTGGCCGGCAGATTGGGAAACGCCCCGGTAGCCTTCGCATCTCACCGGTATCACCTTGATCTTCAGGTCTTCCTCTGCTTTTCGGCAGACCGATTCGATATCGTCGCCTATGAGGCCGATGGGGCAGGTGCAAAAGACAGAGATGCACTCCGGCTTGAAGATAGCATAGGCCTCCCTGATAGCTACGGCCAGCTTCTTTTCTGCACCAAAGACGATGTCCGTCTCCTTGACGTCTGTACTCAGGCAGTAGCCCGAATAACACTCTCTGCCTTCCTCCTGGCTCATCAGGTTGCGGCGCGTTCCCCAGGTGAAGTAGGCGCAGCCGATGGGGCCGTGGGTGATGTGCAGAATGTCTTTGATCGGCCCGAAGACCACTCCCTTGGAGCCTGCGTAGGCGCAACCGCGGTTGGTCAGAATGCCCGGTATGCTGCGGTCGTTGGCTTCGATCCTCTGTTCGATCTCGCAGGAGTCCTTGACTACAACATGCTTTTTTCTGATGTCCCGCGTTTTTTGGGGAAGTCCTTTCACCATTCCTTCGACCGTCTGCCGGCTCCGGGCAATAGTTACTGGCTCTCTTTCGACTCCGCTCATGATATGGCCACGCTCCCACTCTCACCGGTTCTTATTCTGATTGATTCTTCCACTGGGATGACGAAGATTCGGCCATCGCCATAGTTTCCAGTTCGGTTGACTTTGGTGATCACTGCCACAACAGCCGGAACGAATTCGTCTTCCACCATAACCGAGATCATCCTCTTGGGGATGTATTTCATCCTCTTTTCATCCCTCTCATCCCTCTCATCTCTCTCATCCAGCGGCGTTGGATGAGGTATCTGCAGACCTTTCTGCTTTCCCCGTCCAGAAGCCTTGTAGGCGGTAAAGCTGCTAATTCCGATGACCTCCAGTGCGTCTTTGGTCGCCTCCATCTTGTTCAGCTGGATGATGGCCATTACTTCTTTCATTTTCTAAAGCCCTCTCTGGCCGGTTCGGATGGTATAGGCTTCGTCTACCGAGCTGATGAAGATCTTGCCATCCCCTATGTTTCCGGTCCTGGCGCTGTCCTCGATGATCTTGACTGACTTCTCAACGCTATCGTCATCGACCACCAGCATGATCATGGTCTTGGGGAGGTTGTCATACACAACGTTGCCAACCTTGATGCCCTTCTGCTTGCCTCTGCCGAAGACCTCGATTCGGGTTAAGGCAGTGAAGCCGCCTGTCTCCAGGGAGTCAGCGACCTTATCCACAGCCTCCGGTCTTATGACTGCCCGGATCATCTTCATTCCACAACACCCCATTCCATCATGACCTGTTCCAGCTCTTCGTACTCCATCGGCTTCGGTATAACGAACATCTGGTTCAGATCGACCGCCCTGGCGAGGTCCAGGTAGGCCTTGGCCTGATCTGAGTCCGGAGCGTATTGAATCACTGTCTGCTTGTGGATCTCTGACTGGTGGACGATGTTGTCCCTGGGCACGAACTGGATCATCTGGCTGCCGATCTTCTCGGCAAAAGCGCTTACCAGCTCCCTCTCCCGGTCGACGTTTCTGGAGTTGCAGATGATGCCGCCCAGACGCGTTCCGCCGGACTCGGCGAACTTCTGGATGCCCTTGCAGATGTTGTTGGCGGCATAAAGAGCCATCATCTCCCCGGAGGCCACGATGTAGATCTCCTGGGCCTTTCCTTCCCGGATGGGCATGGCGAAGCCGCCGCAGACCACATCGCCCAGGACGTCATAGAAGACGTAGTCGAGGTCTGGGGTGTAGGCTCCCAGGTTCTCAAGAAGGCCGATGGAGGTGATTATCCCGCGACCTGCACAGCCCACGCCAGGTTCCGGGCCTCCGGACTCGACGCAGCGAATGCCTCCAAAGCCGGTCTTCAGTACGTCATCCAGCTCTACTTCACCCTCCTTTCGAAGGGTGTCAAGGACGGAAGGCTGCCTCTTGCCGTTCATGAGCATCTTCACTGAGTCTGCTTTGGGGTCGCAGCCTATCTGCATGATCTTCTTGCCCATGGTCGAGAGGGCTGCTGTGAGATTTTGGGTGGTGGTCGACTTGCCGATTCCGCCTTTGCCGTAAATGGCTATCTGCCTCATATTACACCTGAATTCATTTAAGAACGATTCTGATTTTTTTAGGATTATGCCGGAGGGTTGGTTCGCCTCCGGATCTATGCCCGCCAGAAAGTTGGGAGGAGGGCCCAACTTCGAAGGATATGCGCTCGAAATGAAATGCTCGTATTCTGTAGTCGTGTCTGGTCGCCTCACCTCCAGAATAGCCGTGGCGGGGAGGATATAAGGAACTATTTGAGAAAGATGGCGGAGGATATCGGAATTGTGCAGGGAAATTGTGAAAAGGTATGAAATATCAAGATGCTCCTCGTGCCAGGCAAATCTCATTTTGTCAGTGAGCGATGGTGCCCTTTAAGATCGTTCTCATGACGGAGATGCGATCTTGATTAGCGTAGAAAAGTCGTTGTCATAGCTGGACAGGATTTTTTAAGAGTATTATCTAAAAGCTTAGTATAGTTGGATGAGTTGCATATGGATTTCCATTATGGATAGATCAGTGAAATGAAACTGCACTTTTGCAGGCAACCATTGGTCCCCAGAGAACTAACTATAATGTAATTCAGAGGCGGCTCAAGTTTAGAAAACAATTAGACTGACAGATGGTAGAAGCCAAGTTGTATGAATGGCTATAGCCCACATTATTTTCCTGAATTCGAGATTTCGGGTCGTGAATCTGCAATAGGTTTTTATTTATATAACCTATTCATATATGCTGCATGGGGTGTAGTAAAATGGGCAAAAGAGGTCCAAAGCCTCGATTCTTAGATGTAGCATGTCCGAATGAGCAGTGCAATCTATTTGGAATTGCTGGGAAAGGTAACGTCACTGTGTACGGAACCTACACGATAAGCTCCGGTAAGGTCAGGAAATATGTTTGCCACACATGCGGCACCAGATTCTGCGATAGAACTAACACTGCATTCTATGACTCAAGAACAAACGAAGAAAAAATCAAGCTGGCTCTAAAAATGGCCATGCGTGGAATGAGCGTTTTAGGAATAGCTGAGATCGTTGAGTCAAAACCATCTACGGTAAGCACCTGGATCTCGAAAGCGGCAAAGCATAGCGAAAAAGTCAATGAAGTTGTCTTGAAGGATGTAGAGACTCCAAAGGTAGAGATGGACGAGGCATGGACTTTTGTGGGGAAAAACACTACCCAGAGAAGGTGAATACGAAGACAAGGGAACCTGGATCTGGATAAGCATGGCCGCAAATTGTAGGTTAGTGCTTTCCCATGTTATCGGTGAGCGATCTCAGGAAAATGCAGATCAGCTCGTTTCAAATACCGCCAAAAGACTCAGATCAATGCCGCTCTTTGTGACGGATGGATTAAGACTATATGCAGCAGCTCTTCGAAAGCAATATGGAAAACTACAGCCATTCGCACCAACGGGCAAGCGAGGGCGACCTCGAAGTCCTAAATTAATCGTAGATGACCTATTAAAATATGCTCAAGTCATTAAAATGAGGATCGACGGCAGGCTAAAAAAAGTGGTCAAGAAAATCATATTTGGTAAAGATATAGACCACAAAATGATATCTACCAGCTACATTGAACGGCAAAACCTGACATGCAGACAAGATAATAACCGCATATCTAGGAAAACCATAGGTTTCTCTAAGAAGACTAAAGAATTGGATAACCAAATGACCCTATATTTCGCGCACTTCAACTACTGCCGAAAGCATCGCGCTCTAAAATATAGAAATGAGATGGGCATAACGAAGTTCAATAGTCCTGCGAAGCAAGCTGGCTTAATCGATCATGTCTGGAGCTTGCAGGAACTCTTGACTTTTCCATATTACAAAACTCAAACCTATTAGGGGGTCACGACCAGATTTCGGATTGCATTCGAAATTTATATAAGGTCGTGTCTCGTCCTAACTCCAATTGAATAGCATGCTGCGGTTTAGCTGAGATCGAGGAAAAATATGATCAAGAAGATAATATCCATAAAGTCTGTTGGATCATTTAGTGATAATTTTCAAGCCGTTGAGCTAAAAAAATTCAATATTATTTATGGAGAAAATGGAAGAGGAAAAAGCACGTTATCATTTATTCTGCGATCTTTATTCTCTGGGGAGCCAGGTTTTATCTTGGAGCGTAGAACTGTAAATTCAAATAACCAACCAGAGATACGATTATTATTAGAACCTTCGATCCATACGACGTTTAAAGATGGAAAATGGGACAAAACTTGTTTGGACTTGGAAATCTTTGATAGTTACTTTATAAGCAACAATATATATTCAGGAAATTCTGTAGACATCGAACATAGAAGAAATCTTCATCAATTTGTCATAGGTCAAGACGGAGTCAAAAATGCAAATGTAATTGACCATTGCGATAATGCCATAAAATCCATTAATAATTTGATCTCTAAGTGCAGTGGCGAAATACAACGAAATATATTAGGAACAAGCATAGATGTTTCCTCATTTGCTGGACTGGAATATGATTTAAATTCGTCTGTAAGTATCGCTGAAGATATTGTTGTAAAGAAAAAGACAGTCGAGGCCTTAAAAAAGGCAAAAGAAATCACTGAAAAAGAAGCATTAAATTGTTTATCTATTCCAGAATTACCAAGAGCCCATCTTGAATTGATATTATCTAAGACCCTCGATGACATATCTCAAGATGCTGAAAGACTCACGCGTCAGCACGTCAATAAATACTTGGATCAAAGAGGAGAGAATTGGATAGAGACTGGATTAAAATACGTAACCAATGATGCATGTCCATTCTGTGGTCAATGCATTTCGGAAAACCCACTAATCAGGGCATATCAATACTACTTCGACGCAGAATATATTTCTTTTAAAAAATATATCCATGACTCCTCTGATGAAATTAGAAAAATTCTATCCAATGATAAACTACTGGCCATTCAAAAGGCTCTTACATCAAATGACCTTGTGGCCCAATTTTGGAAAGAATATATAACTCTGGAATACAAATCGTTATCTTTCATTGACATCAAATACACGTGGAATCGAGTCCTTTCATTGATCGAAGATCATTTAAAAAGAAAGGAACTCAGTCCACTCGACCATATGGAATTAAGATCGGATTTGCTGGTTGAATTTCGATCCTATGCATTCCTCCTAAATTCCATAAAAAAATATAATCAAGCCATCGAAAATATAAATAGGATGATAATTGATAAAAAGAAAGCAATTAGAGAAGGAGATCTAAGCAAAGCCGAGGAGGACTTAGAATTATTGCAGAACAAAAAAATAAGATTAAGACCCGATATAGACAGACTCTGCAGATATTATAAGCGATTGCTTAGAGGCAGATCTAATTCTATGGATAAGAAAAAGAAAGCAAAAGCTTTTCTTGATTCATATACCACCACAGTTTTCAGCGAATATGAAACTAACATAAATGAATATCTTGAATCATGTAACGCAGGGTTTAGAATTGAAGAAGTTAAGACCATTTATCCTGGAGGAAAAGCTAGTGTTATCTACAAACTCTCAATTAGAGGAACGACTGTTGATCTCTCAATGCCAAAGAGCGCCAAATGTTGTCCTTGCTTCAACAATACACTCAGTGAAGGGGATAAGAGCACTTTAGCGTTTATTTTCTTCCTCGCAAAGCTAGATCGTGAACCGAATATATCCAATAAAATCGTTGTTTTCGATGACCCTGTATCAAGCTTAGATGCTCATAGGAGAAGTTTTACACAACAGCAAATAATGAGACTGAGTCAATGCTGCAAACAGGTAATAATTTTAACTCATGATCTTTATTTAGTTCAGCAAGTATTTGATAATTCGCGAGTCGAAATAGGTACTCTGCAAATCAAAAGAAAAGGAGATTCTAGCGTTATTGAAAAATGGGATATCGAAACAGATATACGCAGTGATTATTTCAAAAATTATGATGTCATTTCTGAATATCTTGAGAGGGGTTCCAGGGATAGCAATCATCTAGTACAGGTTGCAAGATGCATCCGTCCACTTCTGGAAGGGTATCTTAGAATTAAATTTCCAAAGGAATTTAGCCAATCAGAATGGTTGGGTAATTTCGTGGAAAAATAAGAAACGCAAGGAGTGGCGACCCTCTATGTAGCATGCAGTCAAAAGTCGGTGAACTTGGAGATATTAATGATTACTCTAAAAAATATCATCATGATCAAAATCCAGGAGAGGATTCCGAGCATATTAATGACACTGAACTTCAGTCCTATTCCAAACGCGCCTTAAATTTGATACAAAGCTAACTAAATAAAATTAATTGAGCTATTCATTCACATTAATATTTTATCCGCCTGCCATGTCGCTTTGATTGAGTGTTATTGAGCGTATGTTGTGCCATCTCTTCTTGCAAGAGAAAATCAACTTAATGTCAAATCAATTAAAAAGAAATTGCTATTTGATTAAAATATTTTCATAAAATTGCATTAATCAATAGCTACAAAAATACTAAATACCAAACTCAAAGTGCGGAATGTGGGCTAAATGATACTATCAGAGAATATAGCATAGAAATATCGTTAGCTAATTTCTAATTTCCATTTGCAGCTTCTGGATTATGGCTATCCTCAGCCCAATTCTTCAATTCTTATGTGATGAAGCAGTAGTCAATATAATAGGATGAGATATAGCGTACTGCATGACTTGCTTAGCATCCTGAAATTGTTCTACAGGAAACGCGACGCATGCATAGGATTATAAAGAAAAGCATTGAAGAAGGGATCATGGGACTGAATTATGAAAGTTTGGATGAACGAACCCGCGAGTTCATGTTAAGAGAAATAGAATTCGATATTGCAAAAGGAAATTTATATCTTAGCAAACGCTTTAATGAGAATGGTCTGGACAAATATCTAGAGCTTCTTAAGAGTGCCGCACAGAAGCAGGATGACAACTGGCTCGGAAATGAATTACGCAGACTGGGCTGCTTTAAAGCTTTTATTGAAAAGAAGACGCCTTCGGGTGGCTCTACTAAGATAAAGGTCCCCGTCAATGCAGCAGAAACTTTTGCCGAAGGAGAATTTAATCGCTTCTATATTCGAGGACTCTGTAGGGTTGCAATCGAAGATGGCATTCTCGAACTCGAAATATGTAGAGGTAAGGAAGTGAGCCGACCTCGCATTGAGTCTGAGGCTAGGATTGGCAAAACGGTCCCTGCAGAAAAATTGCTTGAAGATCTAAGGAAATATCCTGGAGTCGAGCCCGCTCTAGGGGTTCCATCAGGGCCAAATTCTGGACTGACTGCACGTTTACCATCATAATCATCCTAAAGACCTAGGGGCTGCGCTGTAACGAATATAGAATTTTAGACGCATCATTTTTATATGGCTAGAATGCCGATAGGCTTATGGAACAAATGTATTGCTATGTCGGTGACGTCCTTGGATTCAGCGATATGGTCACTGCCTTAGCATCGGAAGAAGAAAAAGAATTAGCGCCTGAACAGATAGCAAAATTCTCGCTTGATGCGAGAGCGTCAAGAGTTGATTCATGGGTTCAACTTGTTTCAAGTGGATTAACTGAATTTAAAATTTCCCATTATCATTTCGTCTCAGATACAGTATTTGTGGGTACTGAATATACAAGATATGGTCTAGAAAGGCTGATAGATTTTTCAAGGTATCTACTAGAAGAAGGTATGAAAAAATCACTTCCTTTACGTGGAGGGATCGCATGTGGAGATGTCGAATGGGGAGATAATATCTCTTTTGGAACAGCAATAGTTAAAGCCCACAAACTTGAAGCGGATCAAGAATGGATAGGCACTTGCTGTGAACCAGATCTTCCAGGTTTAGATGAGCTATGGGATTTTAAGAGAGTCTTTGTTTATCCCGCTCCCATGAAGAATGAGAAACTATTGACACATCGTCCAGTGATTGCCTGGAATGTACCTACGTATGTAGAGCTTCGAAATAAAACAAGTGAATGCGCAATCCGCCATATAAACGTGGATTGGAAATATGATACAATGATACGGAATACAATGCTCTTTTCCTTTTGCCAAAAATTAATAAATGTCAATTTCCTAACCGGAGCTAAGCCAAATGCGTTTCCGGGTAAACCGATGGAGATAATCGAATCTTGTGTGGATTGGGTTTGCCATGATAAACGATTGGAGCAAGGTGGCTGGAAAAAACAATTCGTTCCCAACCAACGTATGGAGACGGAAACACTATAGATATGTTTAAAAAAAACCGGCTTTATCGAAATATACATCTTATGGCAATCTGATCTTAGCTTAATCCAGCAAAAATCCGTAGATCGCAGTTCACAGATTCGAAAATTTGCAGGACTATCGCAGCCCTCCGCTCATGATCATCTTGCATGAGGTCTATTATTACTTGCGGGTTCTAGTCGAACTCAGCCCGCTGTTAATGTGGGTATCCTCCTGCAGCAAAGACCCCTGCAGGTATCGTTAATCCGGAGATGTTCACGAAGAATCTTAGCTAAATCTTTGTGCGTCCTTTGTGAGCTCTGTGTTCTTTGTGGTTGACCCGTAACTTTTTTGCTGTAATCTTGTTCCAAAATCCAAAACCTTGAAGGCTACGCCTCTGAAGACAATGCCCCCTGATACCAGGCCCGACCTGCCTCCCAGAATGCAAGCCCACGCGTGCCCGCGCGCCCATGCGAGCACGCACGAGCGCTGCAACATCAACTCCGCCAGTAAGACCGCGTCTACAAAACGACCCAACTGGATAAGAAGCCATCAGCTCCAAGGAGACCGCATTCCAATTATTTCAAAATGGCCTGAGCTTCACGCGGATGCAGCACTTTGGTCTTGAACTCTTTCGGGATGCTATAGCCCCTTAGAATTCTGTCGGTGGTTATGAAAAAGTCCACGTCGTAAGCCAGAGCGTATCCCAAATGCACCAAATCAGCTGGTTTGATTCTTGAATCTTTATACTTGCTGTGGTTATACAGATTGTAGCAGGTAGTAGCAACTGCTTCATTAGGGTGAAGAAATGAAATTCTCAGGCCGCTCCAGATATCGATAAGCTCGTGAAGCTCTTCACGATTATGCTTGCCCTCCCGGCCTTTCCACTCACCTTCAACGCATATGATGACTACTTCTCCAAGGACGGATATGGGAACACATAGCGAGATATCAGGATGACTGCTAAGATGAAATAAAAATTTTTTAATATCGTACGGATTTATATCCCGCTTGGTTAGGCTTTCGCTCTTATGGCTGATGGAAATGAAGAAAATATCCGCATCAATGGCTGCTCGCAGCATAGCCATTACTCTTTTCCAAATGCCTTCTTTATGCGAAACATCATCTGGTCATGCTCTTCTTTGGAGACTTTCCAGAGTATCTTGCCGTGGATGTCTGTTGCTCCGCCGTAAGGCATCTGGTTATCATCTAAATCGTAGTACTGCTCTGGTATCTCTTCGGGAATGAGCGACTCCTCCTTCGAATAGGTGCATTCTTGTGAATTAGCCAACAGAAATCTAAATGATATGATTCATATTTAAATTGATCCACCACCTGCTAAACTGCGATGATGCCCCGGAGGCCCTGCCACGGGCGGAGCACCCTGGAGCGCGAGCCTTGGACCCGAGGCAAGGATGCAGCGCTCTCGATAGGCTGCCGGGCGAGGCTAGCCCACAGTCCGCCAGGATCGTCAAGCTGGAGATAGTCCCAGTCGTGAAGTCTCTGTGCGCTCTGTGCCTCTGTGGTGTGATCAGTTGTTGTTCTGTTATAATTTTCAAGAAAAGCCACCTAATCCGGAGGCAAGCGCCCCTGATACCGGACCCGACCGGCCCCCCAGGCGGCAAGCCCCACGCGGGCACGCGCGCCCATGCGAGAGCACGCACTCAAGCCTCTTTTTGGCAATAGCGTAAGGTATATTTCCATAACCGCTTAATAGACCTCCACATGTTCAGTGAGTATATCGAGGCTGCACTAGAACGGGCGGTTTACAAGATCATCGATGATGAGGAACCCATCTTCGTCTCAGTGCCAGAGCTTCCGGGCGCCTGGGCTACGGCGAAGACGGTTGAGGAGGCCCGCAAAGAGCTTATCTCGGTAATTGAAGGCTGGATAGCTCTCAGGCTCCGGATGGGGCGATCCATACCATCAATTGGCGGCCATACGATAACTGCATCAATTGAGCCGGTGAGCGTTATTGAGTAGACTTGTGCCGATATCCAGAGCCAAGCTTATCAAGCGATTGAAGAATATAGGATTTGAAGGACCGTTTCCGGGTTCTGACCACGACTATATGGTTCGTGGAGATAATTTTGTGCGCATACCGAACGATCATCGGCGAGAGATCGGTGCAAATCTCATCGTGGAGATTCTTCGGGAAGGTTCAATCTCTCGTGATGAGTGACTCTCCGTGGATTAGCGATCCTTTTGTTCGGCTGCATATCTAGATCTAGCTGTATCATCCAGACCTCAAAGAGCTGCCCCTCCCGGAGCAAGCCCCCCTGATGCCAGGCCCGACCGGCCTCCCGGCCCCCAAGCGGCAAACCCACGCGGGCACGCGCGGCCATGCGGGAGCACGCGTGCGGCCTCACAATAAGTCGAAGCTTGAAATGATATCAAGCTGCCAAGAGCCAATCATCTCTGCTAATTCCCGCTTCTTTTAGGACGATGAGCAGGAGCTTGACGCTGATCTCTTCGCCATGATGCGGATTTGGGATCATGACAAAATGCCGTCCTTCACCATATGAAAGTGCTTTTTGCCGGGATAAGGGCCTGTAAAACCAAGCCTCGCCAATCGTTTGATCAGTTCCCGCCGTGAGATGGGCACAAGCTTAGTCGACAACTGTTATTGGCTCCTTTGAGGATTCAATGGTGTGACCGGAGATAGGTGGAATTGGATATCCCCATTGTATCCGGGCAACAATCCACTCCTCAATAACCTCTATGAGATCCTTGCGGCACTCTTCAAAGGAATCGCCTACCGCAATAACTCCCTGAAGTCCCGTAACTGTGGCAACATAAGAGCCGTCTTCCAGCGTGTCGTACTCAGCCCTCTCTAAGGCGGCCTGGATGTACTCGGAGAACATATCGATTTTAATTGTGCTTTATTGGGATTTAATCCTTACCGGGATAGATGGATCAACTTTAGCAGCGCCTTACCTGCCATCGCTCCTCCACCCCCCTTTGCCGCCAACCCACGCGTGCACCCGCGCCCGTGCCGCCACCCACACGAGCGCGCCAGACCGGCAGATCAGCGATCCCGCCCGGACAACCAGGCCCACGGGCAGACCCAGAGCGCGAAGCGTGCCCGAGGTAAAGATGTAGCACGGCCGATGGGCTACCGGGCAGGGACAGCCCGCAGCCCGCCAGGATCGTCAAGCCGGAGATGGTTTCAGTCGTGAAGTCTCTGTGCGCTCTGCGCCTCCGTGGTTGTGATCGGCAGTTGTCTGGTTATAATTTTCAGCTAATAATAAAAGTGAACACGCCATTGCTTCCAGAAATCCAGCCCCCTGAAGAGCCAACTATCCGGAGACAAGCCCCCCTGATATCAGGCCCGACCGGCCTCCCGGCCCTCCATGCGACAAGCCCACGCGTGCCCGCGCGCCCATGCGAGAGCACGCACGAACGCCTGCAACATCAACTCCGCCATTAGGGCCATGTCTAGAGGACGAGCCAACTGAATGAGAAGCCGTCGGCTCCGTTATTTTAAAATGGCCTGAGCTTCACGCGGACGCAGAACTTTGGTCTTGAACTCTTTCGGGATGCTATAGCCCCTTAGAATTCTGTCGGTGGTTATGAAAAAGTCCACGTCGTAAGCCAGAGCGTATCCCAAATGCACCAAATCAGCTGGTTTGATTCTTGAATCTTTATACTTGCTGTGGTTATACAGATTGTAGCAGGTAGTAGCAACTGCTTCATTAGGGTGAAGAAATGAAATTCTCAGGCCGCTCCAGATATCGATAAGCTCGTGAAGCTCTTCACGATTATGCTTGCCCTCCCGGCCTTTCCACTCACCTTCAACGCATATGATGACTACTTCTCCAAGGACGGATATGGGAACACATAGCGAGATATCAGGATGACTGCTAAGATGAAATAAAAATTTTTTAATATCGTACGGATTTATATCCCGCTTGGTTAGGCTTTCGCTCTTATGGCTGATGGAAATGAAGAAAATATCCGCATCAATGGCTGCTCGCAGCATAGCCATTACTCTTTTCCAAATGCCTTCTTTATGCGAAACATCATCTGGTCATGCTCTTCTTTGGAGACTTTCCAGAGTATCTTGCCGTGGATGTCTGTTGCTCCGCCGTAAGGCATCTGGTTATCATCTAAACTGTAGTACTGCTCTGGTATCTCTTCGGGAATGAGCGACTCCTCCTTCCAATAGATGCATTTTTGCGCATTAGCCAACAGAAATCTAAATGATCTGATTCATATTTAAATTGATCCATCGCACTGTAAACTGCCATGATACCCGTTGGCTCTGCCACGAGCGAAGCACTGGGGAGCGCGACCTTGAACTCCGGCGAGGATGCAGCACAGCTGATGAGCTGCTGTGCAAGTAGCCTAGAATTCGCAATAATTGCAAATCTGGAGACGACAGCCCCGAAACTTCGCCCAAGAATCTCTGTGCGTCCTCCGTGCGCTCTGTGGCTCTGTGGTGTGATCGGTAGTTGTTCGGTTATAATTTTCAGCTAGTAATAAAAGCTGACCCGCCATTGCTTCCCAAAATCCAGCCCCCCTTGAAAAGCTGCCCATCAAATAGGCAAGCCCCCAACCGCAGGCCCGACCGGCCTCCCGGCTCTCATGGCGGCAAGCCCACATGGGCACGCGCGCCCATGCGAGAGCACGCGTACTCGCACGGGGCCCGGCAGGCGGCTGGCCATACCGGATCACGACGAATCATCGGCATCACTTTATAAGGCGTGAAAGCCATATTCATTTATCCATGGAAGACAATCATGATGTTGGTGAGACGATGGGTGCCGTGATCAGGGCTAGATACGAAGATAAGGTCCTCAAGCCCCTTGGGGAGTTGAACCTAAAAGAAGGTGATGAGGTCGAGATAAGCGTCCAAAGGAGCGCTACCAGAAGAATCTTTGGGATCGTAAAGTGTTGGGAGGGGCTAGAGGAAGCGCATGAAGATTACGAGACAAGTGTTCATTGATGCCATTATCTTCACCTACCTTCTGACAGGCCACCCCACCTACGGCAGAAGCTGCCAGAAGCTTCTGGAAAAGGTTGAAGGAGGAACTATCGAGGCGTTCATCTCGCCTCTGGTCATCGATGAGGTTTCCTATGTCCTGATGGTCCAGACCGCCAGGAGAACAGGAAGCCCGAACGACGCAAGATCAATGAAAAAAGCGATGCTCTATGCCTGGCAAGATTGCCTTGTGCCTGTGCGTGAATTTCATGGCTATCTCGACGTGCTCATATCTAAAGGACATCTGAAGGTCCTGAGCCTGGATTATTCTATATCCAAAATCGCGCTGGAATGCGCCAGCGAATACCGTCTTCTTCCCAGGGATGCCTTGCATACCGCCTGCTGCAAGGCATTTGGGATAACGGAAATGGCCACAAATGATGCTGACTTTGAGCGTGTCGGCTTCTTGAATTTATGGAAACCCTGATCGTCAAGCCGGAGACGGCCCCGAAACTCTCAGCCGTGAAGTCTCTGTGCGCTCTGCGACTCTGTATGTGATTAGTTATTGTTCTTTTATGATTTTCTGCTAATAATTAATAATGAACTGCCACTTCTTCCAAAAATCCAGCCCCCGAAAAGCTGCCAATCCCGGAGACAAGCCTCCCCTGACCGCACGCCCGACCGGCCTCCCGGCCCTCCATGCGACAAGCCCACGCGGACATGCGCGCGCCCATGCGAGAGCACGCGCGAGCGCCCGACTGGCAGACCGCGATGCGGCCCGGACAACCTGGCCCACGGGCAGACCCATAGCGCTAGCCATGACACGAGGCAAGGATGCGGGACGGCCGATGGGCTGCCGAGCAGGGCCAGCCCACAGTCAGCAAGGATCGTCAAGCCACATTCGCCATAATCTCTGCCAGGAATCTCAGCGTAAGATATATTTCTATAACCGCTTAATAGAAAATTCACATGTTCAACGAGTATATAGAAGCTGCACTGGAAAGGGCGGTTTACAAGACCATCGATGATGAAGAACCCATCTTCGTCTCAGTGCCAGAGCTTCCGGGCGCCTGGGCTACGGGGAAGACGGTTGAGGTAGCCCGCAAAGAGCTTATCTCGGTAATTGAAGGCTGGATAGCTCTCAGGCTCCGAATGGGGAGATCCATCCCACCAATTGGCAGCCATACCATAACTGCATCAATTGAACCGGTGAGCGTTATTGAGTAGACTTGTGCCAATATCCAGAGCCAAGCTTATCAAGCGATTGAAGAATATTGGATTTGAAGGGCCGTTTCCGGGTTCGGATCACGACTACATGGTTCGTGGAGATAATTTTGTGCGCATACCGAATGACCATCGGAGAGAGATCGGCCCAAATCTCGTAGCGGAGATTCTTAGGGAAGGTGCAATCTCCCGTGATGAGTGGCTCTCCGCGGATTAGCAATCCCTTTGTCCGGCAGCATATTAGCTGCATCATCCAGCTCCCCGAAAAAGCTGCCCATCTCGGAGGCAAGCCTCCCTGACACCAGGCCCGACCGGCCTCCCGGCCCTCCATGCGACAAGCCCACGCCGGCACGAGCGTCCATGCGAGAGCACCCCAGAATGCCCGCCTGCCAGACAGCGATGCAGCCCGATCATTCCCGCACACTAGCGGAAATTGATCGTAAATCGTGGGGCACCGGCCAGGGTTCAGCCCGGCCGATGGGCTGCCAGGCCTGAATTAACCCCGACCAGGCGAGGTGAATTATCCTGGACGATATCTGCAAAACGGTCCTGGCCTAAACCCCCTCCACATGGATCTCTTTGGGCACACCGGCCGGGAAGAGTATATCGTTCTCATACATCCAGAAGCCGTCCCAGATGCTTATCACATGATTCACGCCGCCCTGGACGCTCAGGTTGAATACGCCATTCTGTCCTACGCCCACGAGCGCTCCATCGACGTAGACCTGGAAGGCGGATTTGCCGGGATAAAGGATCGATACCGGTGTATCGCCAGAGGAAGGTGCAGCAGAAGGTTGCAATGTTGATGGTGATGGTGCAGACTGCTCTGACTGCCCTGCTTCTGTGGGATAGATTGGGGGCTGAGCCGATGGGGCCTGGGCGAATACATCGATTATTATAACGTTGCTCGGCTGGTTATCCACCACAAAATAGAGCATATGTCTTCCCATCTCATCCGCCCGGTACTTCATGCTGTTATAGCCTTGATGGAACTGGTAGATCCTGGACCTCTGGGCGTTCGTTCCATTTGTGATGCTCTCGAAAAATCCGCCTGTTCCTCCCAGGGGTACGCGGCCGACCAGATCAAGAGTCGTTCCTACTGGGCTTACCAGATACTGAGTCCAGTTTTGCCTGCCCCGGATCCAGAGGTCATTGGCCTGGGGAGCGGTGATGGACAGATACTGAGCATAAGCCAGTCCCTGGCCGTTTCCATAATAGAGATAAGATGGTGGAGATTGTGTAACATTGAACTTAACGGGATTGCTCACGATCTCGCCGTCCATGGGAATGGCCTGGGCATAATAATACTCCCTGTATGGAGCGAATGTAGATGATGGCGCCATATGTCTGGAGAAGGTCAGGTCGGAGCTGTACCAAGGGTAGGATGGAACAGGAGAATCCAGCCAGCGAACCATGCCAGCTATTCCCGGGTCCATTAAAGAAGCCCGATCAATGGGAGTAACGTATGCTCCCTCTAGCCAGTCAACCGGATAAAGCTGGCCTATAGCCGGAGCGGTTTCGCCCTCGGCTGATTGGGCCAGGGGAGTTGCCAGGGCAACGATCAGTGCCAATAATATCAATTTCAATGACATCGTTCTCATAGTATTACCTCGTTTACATTCTGCCTTCTTGAAATTCATAAAGCTATTGAGAATAGGGATATGCATTCAGAAGTATTGAGGGGCTGAGTGCTGAGCAGTTGACCATCGTTTAAGACAGAGCGGCTCATATTCTGCCCCGGTAGTAGGCGAGACTCTTAGCATGTGGGCGGAAGAGATCCATCAGCCTTGCTTCCTCCAACGGGTCCAGGGGTCGGCCGTCCTCGCCCAACCTGGCCAGTTGCTGCACTTCTTCCGGGCTGGAGCATCCCACAATGGCGGTGGTGATATCCCGAGAGAGGGCGAACCGGATCAATAGCTCTGGTGTGATCCCCAGATTTGGTGCGATGTAGTTTCGTGCCCCCAATACCTTCATTCCTATCACGGCTATTCCTTTATCCAGGGCAGCAGTAATGACCCTGTCCATGAATCCGCCGATTATCGCCTCTGCCGGATTGACGGGAAGGAGGACGGCATCCAAAGGCCAGCTCTCTATCGCCGCCAGGATTACCTCTGGATCGTGGTGACCGGTAACACCGATATACTTCGTCAGGCCCGAATCCCTTGCCTCGATGAAGGCCTTTAGGGCGCCATTGGAGGATTCGATCTCCTCCTTCTCCCTTCTGGTGCGGAGGTCATGGATCTGCCACAGGTCCAGGCTCTTCAATCCCATAACCTCCAGAGTCTCAAACAGATCGGCCCGGGCTTCATGATATTCGCGGGCGGCTGACTTGCTGGTCTGAAATATGGTGGATCGGTTCTCCTGATGGCTCCTATAGAAACTGCCGTAATATCCCTGGCTGCCGGCATAGGCCTTGGCAGAATCAAAGTAGCTAATGCCCCTGGTTGCGGCCTCCTCAATAACCTGCAGCGCATCCCTTCCCCGGCCGTAGGTGCGGAGCACTCCTTCTCCTCCCAGGCCCACGCGGGTGACGGATGGGCCAGTCCTTCCAAATAGCCTGGTACTAATCGCCATAGAGATCCACCATTTCGATATTTCCTGGTTTGGGTATGCTTTGATGTTGGTATTAATCATGTCGTTTGAGATGAATGAGGCAGGCAATCGGATTAATGGGTGATGGCTCTTTAGGGAAGCTTGGATAGGTAGGCATTGGACGCTGATTGCTCAGATATCTGAGCGAATAATCTGCTGGCGGATTCATGAGATTGATCTTGAAAGAAAAAAATAAAAGAGGGCTTTGCAGGCAGTTCCAGTCCACCCCCAAAATTACTTATGCATATATTTCAGTTCGCCTTTATCGGCCACCATGGTGAATCGGTGGATCCGGAATCAGATCAACCCTTGGCCTCAGGCTCTGAGTGGATGAGTCCCTCCATTTCATTCTGGCTTTTCACCGATATAGATGCCTCTGCCATAAGATTTGTAGTCGTCGAAGGGGCCGGAGGGTTTTGGTGATGAGCTTCTCTCTGTGCATTCCACCACCTTGCCTCCTATCCTGGCAAAGAATGTGGGCGATGGGTCAACCATCTCTCTGATCTTTTTTTGCTTTTCTGAGAAGAAATAGTAACCATCTGGCTCCATTTCAGAACATCCTCCTTTCTGTGTATGAAAGCGCATATCTATATCTGGTTGATCTATCGAACTCATCTATATCCGAATTGGCGTTCATTTTATTTGATCTCATTTCAAGCAACCTCGTAACCCTTTCCATTCTCTCTCTTCCTTAATTTCTGACCGCAAGTCTCGCATTCTGGTTTTGGATTATTTTCATTATGTGCTATCCACATGGAACCGCACATAGGACATCTCGGCAACACCATTCTCAATAATTCTCCAGATATACTATATTATTTATAACATCTAACACAATCTTTCCCTGACATTCTCCATCTCAATAATCGTCCTCTTACCGGACCAATGCCAGCAAATTCTTGTCTGCCATTGAATTGATGTCGTTTGAGCTCAAGAACCTCAATGGATTATCATCCATAACCAGCAGGGGAGAATCAGGAGCAGAGATGCCCATGGATTTGAGCTGCAGCAGTGATTCTTTGCTTCTCATGTCTGCTTCTTCAAAACTCAAATTAGCCTCTTTTAAGAGGCACACCAAACGCTTACTTTGCGTGCAATCCTCTGTCGTATACAGGATATTCCTTCTCATTTTCCAACTCCTTGAAAGAGTTGGCCGCGGTGTTTGCCTTGGAGCGCCAAAATGCTTTAATGCATAGGCGCTATTTAGAGCAATCAACCTGATGGAGTCTCTCGAGTTTGCAGACCAGAAGGGCTTCATCCGGCCATTTCTTTCTATGTTTTTTATACTTATCACTTAATTAATCTGCTTATGCTGATCAGATATGATGAATCCTTGCTGATGGATTCAGCTTGAAAGATCCGGTCTTATTGGATCTGATCTGGCATTGCCTCAAAACTTCTATTCTGAATGCTATATTGCAGCGCAATGTCTTTGTTTTGAATCAAGAGATTGATCCCGTTCATCGATGCTTTCAGAGAATGAATAACATCTATGCTCGAACAATCAACATAGCGCACATTCGGCATTCAATACCCAATCCGAGCCATCGGATTGGGCCTTATAGGCCGGGTTTAATCATGGATGCATCTAAGGACGCATCGCGTCCGTGCTCTCGACTAAAATTGCGAATTAAGAGCCACGACATGCTTTAGAGGTCCTCGCTAAAGTTATATATATTTTGCCATCAAGCCCTATTAGAATATATCTATTTATTTAATTTATATTATATCGTTCCTGGGTTTTCTCCTGGTTATTACCTATGAATTTTACCTTATATTCTCACCTGTATCCCCTTATGGTATGCCTATTACTTCCTAATATTTGCCTAATATCTTCGCCACTGCTCTATGTATGGAATGCATATTGAATCCCTTATCGGCCAGGTACATCATGGGGCATCTGCCGGCTATGTAATGCACCACCGCATCCTGACTCATCTTCTTGGTCCCATCAGTCTCCGTTCTCCAGTGTATCCAGAAATTCTTGATGCCGATTGTCTTTAGCTCTTCAACTGCATGTGCAGGATCCTTTTTTGTCAGACCAATTACTGCACAATCTATTTCAGGGGATAGATCGGAAAATTGTGATACGCTTCCTTTTTCAGGATCGTCTGACAAATCGACGATGTAGATCCTCTTTCCTTTTCTTCTCCAGCTCCTCGATTGTCCACTTCATGGCCGGCTTTGTCCTATCTGTGACCACCACAAAGCTCTCGTTCTCCCAGAATGATTCTTGCTCAGTCATGCCGCCCTACCTCTGGTATATGTTTAGAGCTCATAGTATATAGATAGTTTTGCTGATAGCTCACTAGATTGTCATATTGATAGATCATCAAATATCGGTTGGAGCGATCAACTCAACAATTCAATTGCGATACATTTTAATATTTCGCTTTCAGTCTAACATATAATCCTAGCATCATTTATGTCAGGCTTCAGGATAAGACACAGAAAGCCTTGATTGGGGTTGATCTACATTCGCAAGAGAAGGTGCATTAGATTTGATGACGATCGGGAGAATTATCCCATCCAGCAAACCTGGGATCATTTGAGAGGATACAGGAGAGCCTTATCATGACTGCAGGGAACCAGGGGAACCAGGCGATCCAGCCGGGCGAGATGTTCCTGGGAGGAGTAATCGACCCGGTTAGCGGCCAACGCATGCAGAGGGACATCATTTACGATGCCCGCAACCTGACCACCCATGGCATCATCGTAGGAATGACGGGCTCGGGCAAGACAGGCCTTGGAATAGTCATGCTGGAGGAGGCTCTCTCCTCGGGAATTCCCTGCCTTATACTGGATCCAAAAGGGGATATGGGCAACCTGCTCCTGAACTTCCCATCGTTCTCTCCCCGAGACTTTCTCCCCTGGATCAATGAGGCTGAAGCAAAAAGCCAAGCTACCGGCACCGATCAGCTCGCCGTCCAGATATCAGAAAGCTGGAGGTCTGGTCTGGCAGAATGGGGAATAGGGCCAGACCGAATGCAAAAGCTTGCCGATTCTGCGAGTTGTACCATTTACACCCCAGGTTCAGTATCCGGGGTCCCGATCAATGTGGTCGGATCGCTTGTTGCCCCCAGGCTGGACTGGTCCGACTCCTCGCAGGCGGAGATCGGGCGGGATGAGATCGAGGGCCTGGTCTCCTCTTTCCTGGTGCTCGCCAGGATCGATGCTGACCCCATCTCCAGCCCGGAGCACATTCTCCTGGCAAACATCATCGAGAAGGCCTGGAGCGAGGGCCGGGATCTGGACCTGGGATCTCTGATCTCTCAAGTACGGCATCCGCCCATGAGAAAATTGGGGGTGTTTGAGATCGATAGCTTCTATCCCCAGAAGGAGAGAGACCGTCTAGCAATAAGGCTCAACGGCCTGATTGCATCCCCCTCTTTTGCCGCCTGGATGGCGGGACCTCCCCTTGATATCGAGAGAATGCTGTATTCCTCCCGTGGCCAACCACAGGCCTCAATAATCTATCTAGCTCATCTCTCAGAAGCCGAGCGACAGTTCGTGGTCACTTTAATCCTCTCCAGGCTGATAACCTGGATGCGAAGACAATCTGGAACTCCGGACCTCAGGGCGCTGGTCTATATGGATGAGGTGTTTGGCTTCGCTCCACCTACCGCCGAGCCGCCATCGAAAAAGCAGATCCTGACCATTCTCAAGCAGGGTCGGGCTTACGGGGTGGGCATGGTCCTCTCCACTCAGAATCCGGTTGATCTGGATTACAAAGCGATGTCCAATGCCGGGACATGGATGATCGGCAGACTGCAGACGGAAAGGGATAAGGCCAGGATTCTGGAGGGAATCGAATCGGTCTCCGGCCAGACAGACATGAAGCTCTTCGACCGGCTGATCTCAAACCTGGGCAAGCGACAGTTCGTCCTTCAATCGGCCAAGGCCAAAGAGCCGGTGATCTTCACCAGCCGGTGGTCTATGTCCTACCTGGCAGGACCTTTAGATAGAAACCAGATCGAGAGGTTGACCCGTGATCACCCTCTGCGCAGCATTTCCATATCCTCTTCCTCCGCCGGCGCTGGGGCTGCCTATGGGACCGCCGCTAGCACGAGCTTCAAGATCGCCTCAGCTGCCGCCTCACAGGAAACGCTGCGGCAGGAAGGAGGAATGGAGATGACCAGGAGAAGCTCTGGTGGATTCCCTCCAGCCTCTGGAGAGATATCCAGGGATGAGAGCCAGGTGGCTCCCCGAGTGGATCCATCCACTGCAGTCTATTATCTGGATCCATCAGCCCCCTGGGCATCTCAGGTGCGGTCAATGCCCGGAGGAAAGCGGCTCCAAGCAGGCCTGATCGCCCGTGTCCATCTCAAATATGATGACAATAAAGCAGCGGTCGATCATACCGAGGAATGGGAAGCGATTTTCTTCCCCCTTAGCAAACGCTTCGATCCCAAGTCGGCAATTAACGTCGATTATGATGATAGAGATCTGACCAGCAGGCCGCCCGACAGGGCAATTTACCTGCTGGCTAAAGCAGATCTGGATAAAGCGTCCTACTTCAAAGAAGCGAAAAGCGCCTTGCAGGATCATCTGGTAAGAAGTCGCAGCATAAGCATCCTACGCAATCCTGCCCTGGATTTGTACTCCAGGGTGGGCGAGTCGAGGAATGATTTTGAGAGAAGATGCTTCCAGGCAGCTGAGGATAAGGCAGATATTGAAATGGCGAAGCTCAAAGATAAGCATGAGTCCTCCATCAACCGAATAAAATCCCAGCTCAACAACGCTGATCGAAGGGTTCGAGAGCTCAATACAGATACCCGTCAGAGGCAACAGGAAGAGCTGCTCCACGGTGCTGGCGATCTTCTATCAGGGCTTCTCGGTGGCCGGCGTCGCTCCCTGAGCCTGGGCGGGGCAGCATCCCGGCGCTCAATGACGATTCGCACTCAGGAGCGTCTGCGCTCTGCAGAAGAGAAGAAAGAGGAAAAGGAGAGAGAGCTGGAGGAGCTCGAGGATAAGCTGGCAGAGGAGATTTCGCTGATCTCCGATCGATGGAAGGTAGCGGCCGATCAGATCGAAGAGATCAAGATTCCCCTGGAAAAGGCAGACGTTGATGTGGAAGAGATGAGCGTCTTGTGGATTCCAGTAGGATGAAACATCTTTTTTTCAGATGTGCCTTAAAAAAATAATTGATCTCATAGCTATGGGGTAGACCAAAAGCTCTCACTCTCGGCAGGTGCCTCGCTCGTTGACCTGAGGAAAGTGCCGGAGCCAGCCTATGTAGCATCCTCTTTCCAGATGCCAAACAGATCATAGTATTGCTGCAGATCAACTGGAAAGCCGTCAATCCTTCCCATCAGGCTCGGCATTATGGAAAATCACATGTGCAAGCATATTATCCGCCTTGCATTAGAAGTCGAAATAAGCCGGCCCTATTGAGTAGTACATCTCTGCCGGAATGCCATTTATCAGCCCATTCTTGTCAGGCTCGGGCAGTCCTGCAAAAGCGGAACTCTGGTTCCAGCTGGCATCTATCTCGTGAACAGGGGTCATAATCCTGTTCACAGAGTATGGAGAATCCTGTTTCGAGCCGTTTTGGGGTTTATCATTCGTCTCATTGCCAGCACTAAAAGGAGAGGTTATGCCCAGCCAGTCCTCGCTAAGTGGGTCCGCCTCGCTCAGATTGCTTTGACTGCCAGCCGCAGGCGGACTGCTCTTTGGCCCCAGATTTTTCTCCAGCCACGCCCGTCCAAAGTCGCCGCCAACCTTCTGAACCTTATCAGTGCCGCTCATTGCCTGTGCAAAGGCCAAAAGAGAGAGCGCCATAAGCAAGATCAGAATCCACCTCATTAGAACCGTCTCCTCGCATTTTTTAGGAACATAATTCGGCTGCTGATTAAGATAAAGATATGCGGCTTGATATTTATAGCCTACTCCCCTCTAATAATGATCCTGACCAGCAGCGATAGCCTAAAGATCAGCTGAAAAAAGATAAAAAGAGCATGCCAGCCCCAACAATAATAAAAAAATGATATGATAATTCAGTCAGGAACCGGGGATTCTCAATTCCTCAGCTGTGAGACGATCACCCTCTGTTATGCTCCTCCAATAGATGAAACTTCAGCTCTTCCTTCGACTCAAATATCATGCGACAGATCTTGCATTTGAACTTACCTTCTCTCTTTGATCCGGTGCTGTCCATCAAAACACCTCGAATCAAGATGGCTATTTAATTCATTATTATTTCAGCTTTTCCATTCTCAAGCTTATGCTATCCATTCATAAGCAGATCAAAGCTCCATGAGGAAACTGCTTTGCTGGGCAAACGCTTATACTCAAATAGAGACTAGTAAGATTCAGATAATAGATTCAGGCTTCCGGATACCATCAAAGGTATCCAGATACCTTGAATCGGCTAAAAAGAGGATTAGCAGAAAGAGGATAGTGGTTTTCATGGCAAAAAAATATAAGTGCACTCTCTGCGGCTACATCTATGACCCTGAGATAGGAGATCCGGACTCCGGCATCGCCCCCAACACTCCCTTTGAGGAATTGCCAGACAGCTGGACCTGTCCCCAATGTGGGGCATCAAAGAGCGACTTCGAAGAGCTAAAATGAATAGCAACCAGGTGGATGAGAGATGACCCTTGTAAGAGAGATCAAGCCGGGAGTATTTTCCATCGGGGCGATAGACTGGGACCGCAGGCTCTTTGATGCCCTTATCGCCCTGCCCGATGGAACCAGCTACAACTCATATCTGGTCCGGGGAAAGAACAAGATCGCGCTCATCGATGCCGTGGATTCTACTATGGCCGATGTGCTCATAGAAAACCTGAATGCTCTGGGCATAAAGAAGATCGACTACATCATAGTCCAGCATGCCGAACAGGATCACACCGGGAGCCTTGGCCGGCTGGTTGAGCTATATCCCGATTCCACAGTTGCCGGCTCGGCCAGATGCCTGGAGCTGCTGGTTGAGTTCGGCCTGGTGGATAAAAAGAGAACGCAGGAGCTGAAGGACGGCGATGTAATCGATCTGGGAGGCAAGAGCCTGCAGATAATCTCCGCGCCCTGGGTTCACTGGCCAGATACCATATTGTCCTATCTTGCCTCGGACAGAATTCTCTTCAGCTGCGATTTTCTGGGATCGCATCTAGCCACCAGCACTCTATATGCAGATGAGGCAGTGGTCTATAGAGCGGCAAAGAGATATTATGCAGAGATCATGATGCCCTTCCGCCAGCACATTAGAAAGCACCTGGAAAGGATATCGAATTATGATATTGACATCATTGCCCCCAGCCACGGCCCCATCCATGCCCGTCCAGAATTCATACTAAATGCTTATGGAGAATGGGCCTCGGACGAGGTGAAAAACCAGGTGGTTTTGCCCTTTGTTTCCATGCACGGTTCGACAAAAGCCATGACCGACTATATCGCAGATGCTCTGATCGCCAGGGGAATCGAGGTCAAACGATTCGACCTCACCAACAGCGATATAGGTTTGCTGGCCGAGGCTCTGGTCGATGCTTCAACCATTGTAATTGGCACGCCCACGATGCTCTCTGGCGCTCATCCCCTGGCCCTTTATGCTGCCATCCTGGCCAATGCCCTCCGGCCGAAGACCAGGTACGCATCCATAATCGGATCATATGGCTGGGGAGGGAAGATGCTGGAACAGATCACCCAGGCTATGCCCAATCTCAAGCTGCAGCTCTTCGATCCGGTGGTGGCCAAAGGATATCCCAAGGAGGCCGATTTTCGCCGTCTGGACCGGCTGGCGGATGAGATTTTAGCCAAGCACCGTGAACTAATGCATGCCCAAAGCGCGACCAAATGAAAGCTCAGAAATGACGAATACAATCTCATCGACCCTCAGGGCGAGATGACCGCCAAGAGATTCGCTTGCAGGTGGCCATGATAGCAGAATCAATGCTCATCTATATTATCGTCCTCCTGCTGACGGGAATGGTTGTGGGATTTGCCTGCGGCATGCTGGGGGTAGGAGGTGGATTCATCATGGTGCCGGTGCAGATCTGGGCTCTGACATCCATGGGAGTGGATCCAACTCTATCAACCAGGGTGGCTTTTGGCACCTCCCTTGCGGTCATACTGCCCACGTCGCTCTGCGGATGCCACGGTCATAACTGCCAAGGAGTAGTCCTCTGGCGTCCAGGAGTGACATTGGGCCTCTCTGGCCTGGTAGGTGCCTTTCTAGGCGGAACCATTGCCTCTCATGCTCCGGGGGAGCTTCTCAGGATGATCTTTGGGATTATTATCATTGGAGGAGCTCTACGAATGATATATGCCCGGGACCTACGGCGAGGAAGGCCCGAGGTGGTGAGCAGCCTTTTGCCTTATATTCTATGGGGGGTAGTGGTTGGAGTTATCTCCGGGCTCGCAGGAATAGGGGGCGGCGTGATCCTTGTTCCTGCTATGGTAATTGCCATGGGCTTTACCATGTATCAGGCGGTTGGCACATCAACTGTAGCCATTGCCTTTAACGCTGTGGGAGGGACGATTGCCTATGCCATCAATGGATGGGGGGTAGCTGGGCTTCCTGCCTACTGTGTGGGCTATATCGATCTGTTTCAGTTCGTTCTCTTAGCAGGAGCAAGCATGCTGACTGCCCATTGGGGAGTGAATGTCACCCATAAAATGTCAGAGGAGAAGCTCAAGAGGATCTTCATCGCCCTGATGATCCTCATCGGCCTGAAGATGATGGGATTATTTGATTTGATGGGATTTTAGCGACGCCAATTACTATGGGAAGATCGACGAGGATTTTCATTTGTGCCGTACTAAAGCGGCATTCCCCACATTGGGTACCACTTGGCCATATCCTTCTCTATTGGCAGCTCCTTTTGCATCAGTGACCTCAACCGGAACTCCATTGCAGTGTCGCGCTGCTTGTTGGATTTCGGCACAAAGGGATAGTATGATCCCAGCTTGAAGCTATAGATCCAGTATACAGCAGCCACTCCCTTGAAGCGATAGACTGCCGCCAAGAGCTGAGTTCCGAATCCATGCTCCATCAATATCTGGCAGATCATTTGAATATTGGCCACCAGATCCTCAAAATCCTGATCGGTCAGGATCACCCAGATATAGCCGTACTCATCCTTCTGGAGGCTGTGCGATGTGCCCGACTCCTGGAAGCTCAGCTTGAGGAGGTCTTCAATCTCCTTGCTGGCAGATTCATAGTAAGAGGACTCCATGGGCTTGAAGCATAACCCAGCCTGTCCATCCGGCACAAGATCGAGGTTGGCATCCATTGTCACCGCAGCGGTGGAGATGGCAAATAGCCGGTCGATCTTAGCCTCGGGCAGGCGCGTCTTTCCCATAATGGAATCCAGAAATCCCATCTTCAGCTCTCCAGACCCTGCTCGATCCTCTGCAGAGCCTCGATCCTAGCCTCCAAAGTGGGGTGGGTCGAGAAGAGGTTCATAATGGAAGAGCGGCTGAAGGCAGGCACTATGAACAGAGCGCTTACGGGCCCCTCCACCTTTCTCAGATCCTCTGTGGGCACCCGAAATCCGCTTATCTTCATCAATGCACTCACCAGGATGGAGGGCTGCCCGGTGATGATTGCAGCTCCGCGGTCGGCGGCAAACTCCCGGTATCTGGAGAGGGCTTGTATCAGTATGAAGCTCAAGACCCACACCGCCAGGGAGACCACGAATACCACTATGAAGCTGCCTCCTGAGTCGCGACCGCGCCCGCCTCCACTGCCCATGAACGGCATGGATCTGACCAGGATCTGGGCCATGGAGGAGAGGAACGTGGCTATGGTCATCACCATCATATCCCTGTTCTTAACATGAGTCAATTCATGGGCCAGCACCGCCTCCAGCTCGCTGTGATCGAGCTTTTGCATAATGCCCGTGGTCACCGCCACCACCGCATTCTTCTGGTTCCTGCCGGTGGCGAAGGCATTTGGCATTGAGCTGTTTACCACTGCTATTTTGGGCATGGGCAAATCGGCGATGGCGCAGAGCCGGGAGACGATTTGATGAAGCTCGGGAGCTTCACTCTCCGAGACCATCTTGGCGCCCATGGTCGACAGGATCATCTTATCGGAATAGTAGTATTGAAGGAGCATGAACCCGCCAATGAATAAAATGATTAGTATATTATTGACGCCCTGGGAGACCAGAACTGCCAGAAACGCCAGGTAGAGGACCGCCAGAAGGATCATGGTCAGAAGCATTCTGGCTTCAAGCCCTCGATCTGCCTTCCATCTCATCATACCTTGAATTCACCCTTGATATGCCTTGATTGCATCAACCAACGTTTGTCGCTACTCAGATATGGACCTTCTCATGGATCATGTATGGATGAAGTTATATGGAAGTAATAAGAAAAAGGATTGAGGATAAAGAGGTGGATCATATGGCACAGGCGAAAATGGGCGACACCGTAAAGGTGCACTACACCGGCAAGCTGGGGACAGGGGTTATATTCGATACATCAGAAGGAAGCGATCCGCTGGAGTTTGAGATTGGATCTGGCGCTTTCATACCCGGCTTTGAAGAGGCTGTAGTCGGCATGAGCCCAGGCGAGTCAAAGGCGGTCCAGATCCCTCCGGAAAAGGGCTATGGCAATTACAGGGAAGAGCGGGCTATAACCATGGATAAAAAGGATTTCCCTTCAGACCTCGTTCCCGTCGAGGGAATGAGCCTTGAGATCTGCACCTCCGAGGGTACTTATGTCCCTGCGCAGATTACAGATGTTACAGAGACCACAGTCACATTGGATGCAAATCATCCCCTTGTGGAGCAGACGCTTTATTTCGATATCAAGCTAGTAGAGATAACTAGGAGCAAGGAGAAGTCTGCTCAGTAAGAGAAGATTTGGCCATTCAGCGAAGAGCCATAGATTTTGGGGAGAGGGGCAGGATTATGCCCCAACCTCCCGGAAAAAAGCGTATCTATCCAGAATATGTGACCCTCATATTCCATTTGTTTATAATGCCTTTATCCAGCCTTGACAGATCCATAACCCTGAGTATCCAGTTTCCTTCTGCAGGCTGGCCTACGAAAGCCTGCAATTCTGGATCTATCTGCGAGTCATAGGTCTTGACCAGGTTATCCTGATCGAAGCCTCCTCTATCATGGATAATGGCAGTCTTTCCAGAAGGAGATAGTATCTCCACCCTCAAATCTCCAATGAAGGGATGAGTTATATCCACCATGGTCACAACTCTCTGGACGATTCCTTTCTTATCAAGATTCATCGCCACGCTAGCCCCTCTCGGATCATTATCTGGTATTAGCTCATTCGGCTCCAGATCCTTGCTAACTTCCATTTCAGAGGCCTCTTTCTCGATCTCAATTGACCATCTATTGAGCACACCCTTGTCAATGGCCGCTACATCTGCTACGGTTAGCGACCACTGGCCATTGATTGGCGAACCTGCCAGACCCCCTAATGAAGGCAGCGAATTGGAGTCATATGTCTTTATCAGATTGCCTTCACTCCCTCCCTCGCGATTATGAATCATAGCTCTTTTACCGGATGGCGAGATGAGCTCCACCTTCAAGTCGCTGATATAAGAATGAGATATATCGAGGCTTAAATAGATCCTGGAAGCCCTTCCTTCTTCAGAGATATTCAATGAGCTGCTCACTCCATGAACATCATTGTCAGGTATGGCAATAGATACATTTGCCTCCCCTTTAACTGTGTCGGAAGAGATCACCGGCCCCACAACAAAGGATATTACCTCTCCTGGTTCACTGATATCTGAAATTATAAAACCTGAATCGGAGCGATCCCATATCTTTGAAGATGGATTGGTATCATGTGATAGAGCAACGCCATTGACCTTCTTGTATAGATCCGATCCATCACCATAGTTGAGTCCCCTTTCAAGATGCAGGCTGCCATCTCTCTGAAGCAGAGCACATTGAAAATGCTTGGATGGCGAACCCTCCTGCCACTCATTGGACCCAAGAATGTCGCAGTGATAGACAGCCAATCCACTGGAGGGAAGAGCCCTGTCCAGACCCATTTGAGAGCGGTTTTCCACCAGGAAGTACTCATTTGCCCTGTCAGTCGTGTATTTCATCACGGTTCGATAATCGCCATGCTTGGCTTCATACTTCCCTGGCTTATTGAGATCCACCACATTGTCACACCATCCTGCCAGGTTTCTAAAATAGGCACAAACAGGAGATGGCGTCTTCCAATCGTCCAGATGATCTCCAACGCTCATCAGGCAATATAAACCAAGTCCTGCGCTCTCAACAAGATCTTCATCCCTTCTCCCGTAATCATAGAGATCCGGGAAGCGACATAGCAGGTGTCCTGTCTCATGGCAGATGGTGCCTATTGCCAGATCGTCTTTGCTCGTTCCCAGATTGGAGAGCATGTACAAGTAGGTCTTGATATCACCAAATTTCAGATCGATGTACGAGTTATGAGGATGAAGCTCGCCATCGTAAACGGCGTTTCCCGCATAAAGGAAGCTCAAAGCATCGATTAAGCCGACTCCCTTGGAGTCGAATCGGGATAGGTCTATACCCATGCCCACGACTGCATCCATGGCCTCCTCAACAAAGAGGTTGAAGTGATAATACATTTTGTTTTTTTTCAGTGTAATCGGCCCTACCACTTCATTTGTATAGTCGAGCTTTCCATTGGACATCTTAAGGTAATAATCCCGGACAGAGCAGAAGTTTCCACCCTCATTGTATCCTGTCTTATTGAGCATTTCTGATATATTGGCTGCAGAGACATTGATCTTTTCATCGGGGAACTCTACCAGGATTGTGAGACCCTTTATCTTTCCTTCATGAAGGAGCCTGCCTCTCAGCAGTCCATGCTGCTCGCCTATAGTTCGTGGCCGCTCGTCCATGGTTCGGGTAATTGGTGGCAGCATTCTGGCGTATTTGAGTTCGAATTTTCTCTGACGAACGGATGGATCCTCTCTCTCGTGCTTTTTTAATCCTTCTGGGGCGGGATTTGAAATAGGCACTCCACTTGATACCAGTTCTCCATTGACGAGAACGCTGTAGGTGAAAAGGCCCAGCTTGCCATCATAGACCACCGTATAACCTTCAAGATTCTCGTATCTGACATAGAATTCATCTCCTGACATCCAAAGCTTTACAGCAGGCCCATTCTCTTGAGGAACCTCGACGACCCTTCCTTTAATTGCACTCATGTGCTCTCATCTCCATATTTGATCGATTAAAAAAAAGAAAATTTCGCTCATATTTTCAGCTTCAAGAGCTATCCGCTCAAGCTCGGTGGTTCTCTTTTCTCAAACCGTCTTTGCGCTTTCTTCCTCATAACCTCATCTGACTCTCTCAGATGAGGCTTGAGATTTCCAGGAGGCTCTTTTGTAATGGCAACTCCTGTGGAGATATATTTGCCATCGATAACCTCGGCATAGGTGAACAGACCCATCTGCTCATCGTAGATCGCTGCATAACCACCTTTGTTTTCATAGCGAGCATAATACTCATCCCCAAAGACGGCCAGTTCAACTTCTGGTCCCTTTTCCTGTGGTATTTTTTTTATATCTCCGATTAATGCAGACATCTAAATCGCCTCGCATCATTAGGCTCATTCAGATTGAGGAGATTATCCCATTCTCCTGCGAAAATATTGACGATATTTCTTGCTTTCGTCTCTCGTAGTAAGCCCTCTGGATTCTAGATTTTTAATAGCAGAATATTCTGCCAGTTAAAGATATAAGTACTATGCCATTCGCACCTATTAAACTTTCGTCCATTAAACAAACGATTAGCCCAAGTTAATGGAGAAGAGCAAACCTCTCCAATTTAGAGAACCGACTATTGCTGCCTGAAATCCTCCAGGGTCATCTCCCTTTTCTTCTGCATCAACTGCAGCCCGGCAGCCTCCTGATCCCGCGCTGGCATTCTCTGGCGAAATGCTTGCAGGTTCTTTCTTTCCGGGCAGTACTGGCTGTCATAATAGGTCTGCCAGATATCATCTATATACTGAGCATTTGCCCTGGCACCCTCAGCATCCGCCCCTTTCTCTTCTTCCGATATCTTCAGGGCAGATTTCAATCTATCCAGAGTCTCATTCAATCCCGCCCCGTGAATTCGCATCATCCTGTCCTGCCGGAAGAATGCCGTCCAGCTCTCGGCGCCATTTCCCAGGACTATTATCGTGCCAGGATTCCGGCGGGCGAAGTGCTCGCTCGTGTGCTCCCCGATCCTGTGCCTGGGTTTCATATAGCCCCAGAGGACCCGGTCCCCCAATGGCCTGAGCCTGACAAATGCTTTCATCCTGTGCACCTCACTCATCACAGCATAGACCATCCTTCTCAGGCTCATAGCCTCAGGACTGGTCGAGACCTCCAGATCCAGAGCGGTTAAGCCCTCCGTCCTGGCAAGCAGCCTTTCGCTCGATTTAGCATGCATGACCAGGTAGCGGCAATAGTCATCCGGCACCCTCATCCTGACCACTTCTCCAGGGTGGTATCCCTCCAGCCGTTGATCTTCAAGAAGGGAGCTGCTCTCTTGATCACGACCCCCAGAGCCTCAAGCTCCCTTTTCGAGACGATATTCTTCCTCATTCTCAGGCCGACTATTCTCTTCGCGCTCCGTGGCCCGATGCCTGGCACCCGGATAAGCTCCCGGTAGGCGGCCAGGTTGGGATCCACCGGCGAATCCAAAAGCTCCCTGGCTATGGCCAGCTTGGGATCGGAGTTGGATAGAAAGCCGTTCTCATCAAATGCCATGTGAATGTCGGCCGGAGAGAAACGGTAGATCCGGTAGAGCCAGTCCATCTGATAGAGGCGGTGCTCCCGCCAGAGGGGCTGGCCTTCTCGAGACTCAAATGCTGTTCCATTTTGGGGAGAAAAAGCGCTATAGTAAGCTCGCTTTACTCCAATATCTTTATACTCATATAGAATTCTTTTAAAGATGTCCTGATCGCTCTCTCCCGCAGCCCCCACCACCAGCTGGGTGGTCTGGCCTGCGGGCAGATTCTCATCCGTCCCGAGGTCGCGAATGTATCTCTGCCTTTGCAGAATATCATTCTCATAGCTCTTGGTGGCACAGATCTCATTCAGCTGCGAGGCACTGGCAGCTTCCAGGTTTATGCTCACCCGGTCTGCCAGCTCCATAGCCTGCTGAATATGGTTCTTGGATGAGCCGGGCAGAATCTTGAGATGGATGTATCCCGGAAAGTCGTATTGCTTGCGCAACTTCTGCAGAGTCTCCAGCATCCTCTCCATGATCAGATCCTCATCCCTGCCAGCGCCCGAACTGAGAAAGAGTCCTTCGATATAGTTGGAGCGATATAAGGAGAGGGTGATCCTGGCCAGCTCATCTGGTGTATAGGAGAAGGTTTGCACCTTTCGGCTGCAATTGGTGGCATTGATGCAGTAGTTGCACTGATGGCTGCAGTGGTTGGTGTAGAGGGTCTTGAAGAGGCTCACACACCTGCCATCCTGGGTGAAGGCATGACAGATTCCGGGCAGGGGCGATTCGCGAGGAGAATAGGTGGATGCGCACACGTCATGCCGAGTTCCCTCTCCCAGGGTTGAGAGTTTCTTCGGGTTGATATTCACGCCTGGCCCGAGGGAGTCAAAAGCGCAATCTTCAGCCAGGTGAGCTATCTTCTCCAGGGTGACCATTCAAATATAATTGGGCCTCATCGATTATAACCGATGTGCTTGCGAGGCGAAAGTGAGTGAAAGAGGCTATAAGGAGAGATAGTCCTCTCTGGGCGGGCTGAAAGTATCCACAACCACTGTCGCCTCCAGAGCTCTGGCGCTGTGCAATACTCCTGGTGGAGCACAGTAGCTGTCCCCTGGCCCCAGCTCGAGGCTATTTCCGTCTATTGTAATCTGAATTCTGCCCGAGACCACATAGCCCGCCTGGTCGTGAGGATGAGAATGCTCAGGGATCTGGACCCCACTTTCCAGATCGAACCGGCAGATCATCAAAGCCTTTCCGCTGACAAGGGTGCGCCTTATGAGGCCAGGCAGCATCTGCACCCCAGGAGCCTCATTCAACCGATAGAACATTTTATTCACCTCAGAATAGACTAAAGCAAAAAGTCCCGGTCATCGAGCAGTTGCCGCCTGGCGCTGCTTTGGCCTGGCAATCTCCTGCTCAGAGACCTCACCCCGGATGAACTGCTCCACCATCTCTTTGGCCAGCTCATCAGGAAATTGCACTGGGGGGTGCTTCATGGTGTAGGCGGATATGCCCAGCAGCGGCCCTCCGATCTTTCTATCCTTTGCCAGCTTGCATATCCTTATGGCATCGATGGAGCTTCCTCCGCTATTGGGAGAGTCCTCGACTGAGAGACGCAGCTCTAGATTTATTGGCGTATCTCCGAATATCCTGCCCTCCATTCTCAGGAAGCAGACCTTGTTGTCCTTCTGCCATGGCACATAGTCCGAGGGTCCGATATGAATATCATCATCGCACAGTGGCGTGTCCAGGATGGACTGGACCGCTTCCGTCTTGGATATCTTCTTGGACTTGAGCCTCTCGCGATTGAGCATATTTAAAAAGTCGGTGTTGCCGCCGATGTTAAGCTGGTAAGTCCTGTCCATGATGCAGGCCCGGTCCTTGAAGAGCTGAGTGAGAGCACGGTGCACAATGGTTGCGCCGATCTGAGATTTTATGTCATCTCCCACTATTGGAATCCCTGCCACCTGAAACTTCTTTGCCCATTCGGGATTAGATGCGATGAATACGGGCATGCAGTTTACAAATCCCACCCCGGCATCTAAAGCCGCCTGAGCATAGAAGCGAGTGGCATTCTCCGACCCTACGGGCATGTAGTTTACCAGGACGTCGGCACCGCTGTCGACGAGCTCCCGGGTTACATCCACCGGCTTGGCATCAGCCACAACGAACCTCCTCTCTTCAGGATAGTTTTCCATGTGAGGTGCAACGCCGTCAAAAACAGGTCCCATCTTGACCTCAACATTTTTTTGGGGAATATCAGAGTAGAAGATATTGGTGCAGTTGGGCTTGGCAAATATAGCCTGGCTCACATCCTTCCCTACCTTTCGAGCATCTATGTCAAAGGCAGCGACAACATCAATGTCACCAGCTCTATAGCCGTTGATATCATAATGCATCAGCCCAATACAACTTTCTTTACCAACATGTTTATAATATTCAATTCCCTGAACTAGGGAGCTTGCGCAGTTTCCTATGCCCGCGATTGCCAACCTTATCTTCTTCAAACTCTTTTCCCCTCCTGGGTCATGTGAAGCCTGGAGACCTGAGTTAGGATTCGGAGCTTCGTATAAAGGCAAGACATATATAACGTTATAGGCTTCGGTGAATATGGCCTGTCCCGGAATCCTATTGATCGCTCAAGTCTTATCAATCCTATAGGGATGCCGTCATGGAACGCAGAGTTTCGCTTATCTGCTCCTCCAGCTTTTCCCTGCCCTGAATGCTATCCTCATACTCAATGCTTTGTGTTTTAGGAATATCAATCAGATATTTTGAGCCTTGCGGGTGGATGAGGATGGTATCCTTGCCCAGAGTATGAGCGATGCCTAAGGCGTACATGACCTGGGGATCTGCTCCCGTCAGGTCGGCAATAATCAACGCCGCTTGATTGATAGAGCGCCATAAATCCCGGACGGCAGACTTTCCGCTTCTGATGTCCTCAGCCTCATCGCCTGCCAGCCCGCTGGCACCGATCGCCCTGAGGATCGAATCTGCATTCATTCTTGCCGCTTCATCCCCAGCTAGCAACAATAGAAGGCTTCCTGGCTGTACCGGTTGGGTGGCCTGCCCAAATATGGGACGGGTGCGTATCAAGTTTAAAAGCTGGGCCAGCCTCAGAAACTCTGCATCAAGGTGCTTTGAGGCGATCTCCTGCAATGAGCTTTTCCTTTCTTCTGTGCTCTTCTCCAGCAGATCAGCTGGAAGCTGGATCACAAAAGCATCATCAAAACCAAACTCCCACTTAGCATTGCTGGCTACCTTCTGGAGGGTCAATGATTTATCTGGTCTATTGTAGTAGCCTGTAATCCTGTTCTCCATTCTGAACTGACCCAGGATGTAAAGCCACTGAGCTTCAAGGATGAAAACCATGCTGCATGGCAGCTGAATTCTTGCTATTCCCTTCTGGAGATGGCGTTCATCGACCAGGCGATCGACGATGGCCATAAACTCCTCTGCAATTCTGTCCACTCTCTCCCTGAGCTCTGGAGGCATATCACCGCTCATAATCCTGGTAGCTTCGAATGGCATAGAAGGTAATTCAATCACCGACTTAAAGTAGGTTTCCGATAAACAGGATGGTATCATTAGAATATCATAAAAAATGAGAATATCATGAAAAGGAGCTCAATGTGGTCTGGCGGCTCTTTAGCTCCCCCCGGAGAAGATCGCTCTGACGGATAAAACTCTTTACTGGAAGCTCAAGCCTTGTGGATATGTATCCAAGAGCAGCCCTCATATCCTCGAACTCCAGTGGCTTCTGATGCATTGCATTTCTCACATTCTCCCGAACATTGAAGACCCCTAGGGGCACATAACCGGCATAGGCTTCCCTGAGGATTATCGCCCCTGCCTGCCTTCTCTCCCTCTCCAGCCCCTCCAGGACCGCCATCTTGCAGGAGTAATAGCATCCTCCCACCCGGGAGTATCCTTTCTTGCCGCCATTTGTCTCAAAATCGGAGAATATCAGCTCCTCGTTTCCCATGATGCGCAGGAATGCCTCCATCCACTCATACTGCCAGGCAGTGGGGAGGAGAAGAACGGCATAGTAGTTGTTGAGGCTGGCAAACTCCCTTATCTGGCAGCAGTCGATGATATCATAATCCCTGACCCTTTGAAGAAGACGATTGCCAAGGGCGCTGTCACAGGCGGTGATAGACCAGCGGGTAGGAACCAGCTTCCTTTTCTTTTTAATGCCCATTGCACCCACTGAGAAGGCCTTCTGGATGCTGGAGAAGGGAAGGCCACGCTGGTGAAGATCTTCCACCGCATCCGCCGCCTTCAGATCCCCATCGAAGTAAACCTTCTCTAGATCTCGATCCCACCTAGAGTTGCCGATTTCAAACCTCTCCAGAGGAGCGCTGGGACCAAAGGGCGTATGCACGTCGTCAAAGGACATGCCTTTGGGGGCCTGAATGAACTGGGCCTCGCTCTCAATGGACGAACTGGATAAGGAGATGTCGCGAAGCTTTTCTATAAAGCGATTCTCAATATCAGTTACCTTGACAGATCTCTTGCCTCTTATCAGGTTCAGCCGGTACCTTATGATCTCCTCTTGGGTTTTATTCTCCGGTATCCATGATTCAGGGTGGTCCATGACCATGGTATCTCCATGCAGGGGAGAAATCATAGGTCCGGCGAGTACTTTAGGATAATTCCAGCTGCCGATGAAGACAGAAGGTGGGGTGCTGCCATCCAGCTCCTTTCCTACCTCCTGGGAAGGGATATACATGCTGGCAGTCAGCTTCTTTAGATAGGCTTCCTTGCCCTTGATCACAAAGATCCGGTTTACTGTGATGTGAATAAAAATGTGATGGATGCAGGGCGAATGTGTTTTTCATTGATTAAAAAATTTTATATTATCATCTCAAACATATTGAAGATATGCGGACAAATACGAGTTCTTGGAGAAATATATTTTATCTGGACAGTTATCTATTTACATTCATAGGGTCAATGAATTGCAGAGATGATCCTAGATGAAATGGACTCTATTGGCAATGGCAATGCTCATGCTCCTTTGCACCGCATCGCTGGGGCAATTGACACCTTACTCCACCACCACAACTGGGGGCGCACCTACTCCGTCCACGCCCACCAGTCCTGAATCCATGGGGCTGGAGATACCGAAAACGATCACGACCTCAGGACAGTCTCCCTCTGTGCAGGAGAGCGGCCAGACCATAATAAGGTCAACCGAAGAGGCAGCCTATTCCTCCGCTCCGGAGAGCTTGAAATCGACCTCTTCCAGTCCGATCTCCACCAAAGCGACCTATCCTCAGGCGACCTATCCACCTGGAGGAATGTCTCAGAATAGCCTTTATATCTCGTATGCGTCCCAGACCGTCGCGGGCTGCAATCTTTATGCCAACCTGCCCTTATGGATGCAGATTTCGGGAAAGGGAAACATCTGGTTTTATGAGTGGTATCCCTCTGGATCGCTGGTTACAAATTATGCAGGAAATGTCTACTATCCAGGCTGGTATAAGAGATGGTTCTACGCTGATGTTCCTGGATGGCACATCCTCCAGTATTACTGCAATGGCTGGAGCAACTACGCTTATATATATGTCAACGGTCCCAGCCACTGGGTTGATCCGAGTCCTGGCCCCAGCCCGATGCCCTATCCTTATCCATATCCCTACCCGTATTACTACTCATATGATGATGGGCCGATGATATACACATATAGCTATCCGTCTTCCTCCCAGGGCCAGCCATACAATCCCTACGAATAAACCAGTAGCAAGAGATTGTGAATCTGGTTGGGCCAAATTTTTTGGGGTATTAGGATGCTTATTCGATCTCGACCAATCCTGCTCGCATAATCTTAATCTGATGGTCTCATCCGGATCCTATTTGGATAATGCTATCATGCTCACGATTACTTATTCATGATTACTTATTTATCTGCAAAGACATATTAACTGATGGTTAGTGATTTTATGAGTCTCGAACATGTGACAGGCAAGGATAAGGGCAAGATCATGCTTTATGCACTGAGCACCTGCATCTGGTGCAAAAAGACCAAGGAATTCCTATCCTCAGTTGGAGTCGCCTTCGACTATATTTACGTGGATCTTTTAAAAGGGGAGGAGAGGGCAAAGGCTATCGCAAGTGTCAAGCGATTTAATCCCAGCACCTCTTTTCCTACCCTGGTGGTCAACGATAAGGCGATCATCGGCTTCAAGGAGAAAGAGATCAAGGAGGCTCTGGGCTTATGAAGAATGATATTCAAGAGCCGACTCAAGAGGAGATCGACCGGATGCATGCCCGTCTGGCAAAGGATGCAAAGCAGGGAGGATATTACCTCAATCCGGATATCGATTTCGTCAAAGGCCTTATCAATGGATTAATTGTTAACGAGCGCCGTTACGGCTACCAAGCCTGCCCCTGTCGTCTGGCAGCAGATGACAGGTCCGAGGATCTGGATATAATCTGCCCCTGCAACTACCGAGATGCAGATATCACAGAATCTGGGGCCTGCTACTGCGCCCTATACGTCTCAAAGGCTGTGATCGAGGGCAAGCAGGAGCTGAGCTCAATCCCGGAGAGAAGGCCTCCCTTGGAAGAAAGGCAAAAATTGCAGTCACAGGGAGAGACACCGGGATCCAGAGCAGCTATCCTGGGCCAGAAGCTCTCAGTTCCCGTCTGGAGGTGCGTTGTCTGCGGCTATCTATGCGGCAGAGATGGCCCTCCGGAGGTCTGTCCCATCTGCAAAGCAGGCAAAGAGAGGTTTGAGCGATTCATTTAGAGCGGATCAGGGCTATTTGAAGCAATCAAACCGCAAAGGGGGGGTTTTCATGGCTGAAGAAAGAATAGCTGAGCTGAAGGTGGAAGGAATGATGTGCGCCGCCTGCACATCTGCTATTGAGAAAGCCCTCCAGAACCTGGATGGTGTCTCCTGGGTTCAGGTCAATCTGGGAAGAGAGACGGCGACGGCAAAGTATGATCCCAGTAAACTCAAGCTCGCTGATATCGAAAATGCAATTCGAGATCTAGGTTACGATGTTATCGATCAGCAGACTGTGCTCAAGATAGGGGGCATGGCCTGTGCCATGTGCGTGGGAGCCATAGAAGCGGCCCTGGGAAAGCTGGATGGCGTGGTTGATGTGCAGGTAAACCTGGCGGCAGAGAAGGCCTATGTTACCTACAATCCCGGGATGGTAGGCCTGGAGGACATGAAGAAGGCCATCATCGAATCTGGCTACCAGTTCATAGGGGTTGCCGGAGAGGAGACGGAAGAGGCAGCGGAAAAGGAAAGGGAGCTGCGAGAGAAGGACCTTTCTGATAAGAAGCGGCGAATTATCATCGGCTTCGCAGCTAGCATTCTTCTCATGGCCATGATGTACATTCCTCTCCACCGGATCATCCCCTCTGGTATCTCCACTGCAGTTCCAAACTTAATGAGCTTGCTCATGCTGGTAGTATCCCTTCCCGTATTCGTCTATGTCAGCCATCCTATTTTTAAGGCGGCCACGAGAGCTCTGAGAAACAGAACACTGGACATGGATGTAATGTATGGCATGGGCATTGGCGTGGCTTATGCCTCCAGCATCCTGGGGACCTTTGGGATCGTTCTCACCCCGGATTTCATGTTCTATGAGACAGCGGTGATGCTCGCCACCTTCCTGACACTGGGCCGCTACCTGGAGGCCAACGCCAAAGGGCGCACATCCGAGGCCATCCGGAAGCTGGTTGGGCTGCAGCCAAGACAGGCCACTGTCTTAAGAGATGGACGGCAGATCGAGGTGGCAGCAGTTGAGGTTATGGTCGACGATCTGGTCCTGGTCCGGCCGGGGGAGAAGGTTCCGGCAGACGGCCTGGTGGTGGAGGGAGAAAGCTATGTGGATGAGTCCATGATCACTGGAGAGCCAGTCCCCGCATTCAAGGCCGCCGGCGAGAAGGTGGTAGGAGGGACCATGAACAAGAATGGTTCATTGACCTTCAAGGCCACCAGGGTGGGGAAGGATACCGTCCTGGCGGGGATCATAGCACTGGTCCAGGAGGCCCAGGGCTCAAGGCCCGCCATGCAGAGGATTGCAGACCGGATAGTGGCCTACTTCATTCCCACCATTCTGGCAATCGCTGCTGCGGCTTTTGTTTACTGGTATTTCGTAGCCCACAATACCCTTCTCTTCTCTCTGACTGCGCTCATATCCGTGCTGGTGGTGGCCTGTCCCTGTGCCCTTGGTCTGGCCTCGCCCACTGCCATAACCGTGGGCATTGGAAGAGGAGCGGAGCTGGGGATTCTGGTCAAGAGCGGCGAGGCTCTGGAAGCGGCGGAGAAGCTCGATGTGGTGGCTTTTGACAAGACCGGGACTCTGACCATTGGCCGGCCGGATGTGGTCGACCTTTTCGCCTGGGAGATGGATGAGAGAAAGCTCCTGCGCCTGGCAGCGTCAGCGGAAAAGCCCAGCGAGCATCCTCTGGCCGAGGCGGTGGTGCGACGTGCGAAGGAGGATGGATTTGATCTTCTTCCGGCTGAGCAGTTTGAGGCCTTTCCCGGAAAGGGGGTCGTTGCCCGCATCGCCGGGATGAGCGTGGCTGCAGGAAACAGGATTCTCTTCGATGAGATGGATATCGCTATGCTTGACGGCCTCCTCCAGAAAGCTATTGGATATGAGGAGGAGGGAAAGACGGCCATGCTAGTGGCTGTGGACGGAAAGGCGTCCGGAGTTTTGGCCATATCCGACAGGCTCAAGGATTCATCTGCTTATGCAGTCGAAGAGCTGAAAAAGATGAATCTTGAGGTGGTGATGATCACCGGCGACAATCCTCGCAGCGCGGCCAGAGTGGCAGAGAAGATCGGCATTCAGAAAACTCTTTCGGAGGTTCTGCCCGAGGAGAAGGCCCATGAGGTCAGAAGGCTGAAGGAGGCGGGTAGCCGGGTGGGCTTTGTAGGGGATGGCATCAATGATGCTCCCGCTCTTGCGGAAGCTGATGTGGGGATTGCCATAGGCAGCGGCACAGATGTGGCCATTGAGACCGGTGATATCGTCTTGATGAAAGACGACCTTCTGGATGCTGTGGCTGCCATTCAGCTCAGCCGCAAGGTCATATCCAGGATCAAGCTGAACATCTTCTGGGCCTTCGCCTACAATGCCCTGCTGGTTCCGGTGGCTGCGGGGGCTCTCTATCCGCTCTATGGCATCACCTTCCGGCCGGAGCTGGCCGGCCTTGCCATGGCCCTCTCTTCTGTGACTGTGGTCACCCTCTCTCTGCTGCTCAAGAGATATATACCGCCAGCAACGAAAAAGAAAGCAATCAGGATTACGGGCACTGGAGGATGAGGAAGATGGCAATAGATCCCATATGCAAGATGGCGGTGGACGAGAAGATGGCGAAGCTGGTGAGCGAGTACAAGGGCAAGAAGTATTACTTCTGCGCTCCGGGGTGCAAGAAGGCCTTTGACCAGAATCCGGAGAAGCATCTGGGTGGAGAGATGGTCAAGGGCGGGGGAGGCGGCATCAGGTGAAGGGGCCAAAGCGCATTATTAATAGAGTAGAGCCTTTGATCTCCTTTGATTCGGCAGTGTCAGAGGCGTCTTTCTTCCATCTGGATTGATTCTTCTCATGGAAATGCGATTCACACTACCACTTCAGCCACAAAAGTCTCACTAATTCCGTCTATCTCTATGGATTCCCGGCCAAATGTCTCGATGTGGAATTGAATGGCAGACTTGACATCGGCAAGGGCTTCTCCATATGTATCGCCCTCTCCAATTACGATACCCTTGATGCCGATAGGATAGGCAACATAACCGTCCGGATGCATTTCTATTATTATCTTTATCGGCTGCATCTGTCATGTAGGTTGCATTCTTAGAAAATAAAATTATGCCCACTATTGGTGGCCAGGAAGGAGTGGGCCTTATCGTCATTTGAGCTCAGTCTCTTGGATTCTTTTGCCCCACGCTTTCATAGGGAGATACGGCTTTAGCCAGTGAGCGTGCGTATGGATGTATTCGCCTAGACCTCTCTCTCCTTCTCCGCCAGCCCCAGCACATTCAGTAATCCCAGAAGGTTCTCCCTGGATAGCGATCCGTCCGAGACCTTCTTTAGAACCTCTTTGGCATTGAAGGCCACCCCTAAGCCGGCATTCTTGATCATCAGGCAGTCGTTGGCCCCATCCCCCACTGCAACAATGTTGTCCGGGCTGATCTTCTCCCGCTCGGCAAGATCATAGATGATCCGCCCCTTGGCCTCGGCATCGATGATCTCCCCTTTGATCTCCCCGGTTAGCACCCCGTCTTTGATCTCCAGGTCGTTGGCAAAGGCATAATCGAATCCCAGGCGTTCCTTGAGCACATCCGTAAAGAAAGTGAATCCGCCGCTGATTAAGGCGATCTTGTATCCCACCTGCTTTAAGTGGTGGATGAGCTCCTCAGAGCCTGGGGTAAGCTGCAGGTCGGCAGCGATCTCCTGCAGAGTGGATAGGGGCATTCCCTTCAAGAGGCGCACCCTCTGGCAGAGGGATTCCTTGAAGTCCATCTCACCGTTCATCGCCCGGTCAGTGATTGCCTTGACCTGCTCGTCCACGCCGGCAAAGCTGGCCAAGCGATTGATGATCTCGAAGTCCACAATGGTCATGTCCATATCGAAGACGATGAGCCTCTTCTCTTTTCGGGATCTGCCCAGCTCCTGGATAAACACATCCAGCCCCAGGCCTTCGCACTCCTTCTTAAGCTGTGATCGGCAGTCGTCCGCAGTGCAGTCGGCAAAGTCCATCAAAAACTCGATGGAGATCAGCTCCCCTCGGGCGGTGACCGAGGCCCTCTCCAGGTTGACACCATTCCTGGCGGCCACCTCCGCCACGTCGCGAATGATCCCCGGCCTGTCTTTGGCGAGAATGGTGACGATATACAGCTCTTTAGCGGTCTGGCGCCGGCCCTGATGCTTCTCCAGGGGGAGGAAGGAGAAGTCAAGGGATAGGTTCCTGGCATTCTTTTGGTACCATTCCTCCAGCTGGCCAGGGGTGATGTCCGCAGAGGCAAAATCAGCTACCACTGTCATGATGCAGATTCCCTGCATCACCTTCTGATCCATATCCACGATGTTCACATTCTGAAGAGCAGGCTTATTCAGAATGTCGCGAATAAGACCGGGTCTGTCCCGGCCCATGAAAGATATGACCCAGAGATCATCGGTCAGAGGGCACAGTCCCCCTTTTTCAGTGGTTGCATCGCTCTCACACTCGTCCTCTGATGCCTGCATCTCTAGCCTAAATACCTTTTCGGGCAAAAGGAGGGGAGGTAGGCGAATGAGGGGATTTGAGCTGCAATATTGAAGGGAATAAAAAAAATGAAAAAATCAATCATTTCCTATCCTTTTTAGTAGCCAGCCCATGTTCTGCCCCAGGGTCCGCATGGTCGCCAGCCCCTCTTCGTCCCTCTCTACATCCTTCTCTGCAAAGCCCATGCCTATGTTCCAGTAGCTTGACCCGGCGATGATCATCTGGCTGATCAGGAAGAGGTGGTTGATGGAGTCGAAGACGTGGATCGCCCCTGCCCGGCGAACGGCCACCACCGCCGCCCCCACCTTGCGCTTGAACATATATCCATTGGCCATGGCCACAAAACCGGCCCGATCGATGAGGGCCTTGGTCTCGGGAGTGAGGTCGGCAAAATAGGTGGGCGAGCCGATTATGATCCCGTCCGCTGCGGCCATCTTCTGGATGCACTGATTTATCATGTCCTTGTCCTGAATGCACCGGCCGTTCTTTTTCTCTTTGCATTTGAAGCAGGCTTTGCAGCCAGCCAGGGGGCCTATAAGGTGCACCAGCTCCGTCTCAATCCCCTGGCTCTCCAATTCCCGGAGGACCGCTGCCAGTAGGGTGGCGGTGTTTCCATCCTTGCGGGGGCTGCCGTTGAATGCTACTACCTTCATGGATTCAGACCTCCTCCAACTGATAGTCCTTCCTGCCCAGACCTATCCTCTCCCCGTAATCCATCTGAATGATTCCCATAGTGCTCTCCCAGATCCCCAGGAACTTATCCTCACCAGGCTCAAGATTCCTCTCCAAAAGGGTATTTTTCAGGCCAGCCTGCCGGTTTACCAGGTCATAGCTGGCCTGATCTATGGCTACAGGATCCTTTGAGGCCAGGATGCCGATATCCGGCACAATGGGGGTGTCGCTCCAGGGCACGCAGTCGCAGTCAGGGGTGATGTTGAGAAGGAAATTAAAAAATCCCACCTTACCCTCCTTTCCGGTCACTGCCCCCAGGGCATACTCCACCATCCTCTCCATGAATGGCGGCACCTCCACAATCCAGTCGAAGTCCAGGGCATGAGCAGGGCAGAGGCGCAGGCACTTGCCGCAGCCGGTGCACAGGCTGTAGTCGATCTGGGTTATCTTCTTTTTCACAGTGATGGCCTGGTTGGGGCAGCCATCTGCACAGGCCCGGCAGCCTTCACATAGCTCGGCATTGAATATGGGCCGGGCGGAATGCTGGTCCGATTTCCCGAGGGCGGGGGCACAGCCCATCCCCAGGTTCTTGATCGCCCCTCCAAAGCCGGCGGGCAGGTGGCCTTTGAAGTGGGATACTACTATCATGCTCTGGGCGGAGGCGATCTCACCGGCAATTTTGACCCGCTGGAAGTGCTTTCCGGAGATGGCCACCTCCCGGTAGTTGTCTCCCTGCAGGCCATCGGCGATGATCACCGGCGCTCCGGCCACCGTCCGGCCAAAGCCGTGCTCCTCTGCGGTCTGCAGGTGGCGGACGGCATTGGAGCGGCTGCCTCCGTAAAGGGTATTGGTGTCGGTGAGAAAAGGCTGTCCTCCTGCAGATCTGATCTTATCGGCCACGGGTCGAACCAGGACGGGATTTACATAAGAGCTGTTTCCCTGCTCTCCGAAATGAATCTTGATCGCTGTCAGGTCTCCTTTCTTCATGATATAGGGAAATCCTGCAGCATCAAAGAGCCGCAGGATCTTGTTTTGCAGATTGTCCTCCGGGCTTCTTGCTCTGACCCCGGCAAAAAAGACTGTGCTTTTCAATTCCTGCCACCACCAGATTAGTATGGTATTATGTTGGCAGTAGAAGAATTTGGTGGTGGGGCAAAGAATTAGAAATCAGGCTCGTGGATGCTGAGCAATGACAGAATCTCTCTCGTGGTGAGGACTCGTAGCTTCTCCGCTATTCCTCTCTTTAAAGGCTCCTCGCTATTTTATCTGAGCGAACTTAAATCGCCAATTCTCTGTGTCTCGGTGACTCTGTGGTGAACCGCTATGCTCTGACCCAACCACAGAGACACAGAGGAACAGAGGCCATATTCTTTGCCTGAACTTACCCACATAATTCAGCGAAGAGCCTATTTAAAGCTTGCAAGCTCCGGCTGCATGTTGTGCCGATTCGCTTAAATCTCATAAATCAGCACGTTTGACCAAAAAGCAAGGTTGAGACAGGAAGAGGATAAAATGGATAGCCAATTCGCCGACAGAATGTCATCAGTCCATAAGTCGTTCATCAGAGAGATATTGAAGGTAACCGAGGACCCCAGCATCATCTCATTTGCTGGCGGTCTTCCCAATCCGAGGTTCTTCCCTGTGAGCGAGGTAGCAGAGGCGGCCCAAAAGGTACTTGGCGAATGCGGCTATGCAGCCCTTCAGTATGCCACCACCGAGGGCCATCCCCCTTTGAGAGAGTACATCGCCAAGAGATATGCAGAAAAGGGCCTCAAGGTCAGTCCAGAGGAGATCCTGATCACAACAGGCTCCCAGCAGGGCCTGGACCTAGCAGGGAAGGTCTTCCTGAACAAGGGTGACAGGGTCATCGTGGAGAGGCCGACCTACCTGGCAGCGATTCAGTCCTTCGGTATGTTCGAGCCTCAGTTCCTATCGGTTCCCTTGCATCACGACGGGATGGATGTGGATGCGCTGGACCGAGCGCTTTCAGAGCATCAGGTCAAGCTCGTCTACGCAGTTACCAACTTCCAAAACCCTACCGGCATTACCTACTCCTCTAGCAAGCGTCGGGAGATCGCAGATGTGCTAAAAGACCGTAACGTGGCCCTCATCGATGACAATCCCTACAGCGATCTGAGGTTCATGGGAGAGGAGGTTGCACCCATGAAGGCCTTCCTTGGGGACCAGGCCATAATGCTCGGCTCCTTCTCAAAGCTGGTATCACCTGGTTTCAGGCTGGGCTGGATATGCGCCCGTGAGGAGATTATGGAAAAGCTCATCGTTGCCAAACAGGCCGCAGATCTGCACTCCAGCTGCTTCGCTCAAAGGGTGGTTCACCAGTATCTCGTGGATAACGATATCAATAGCCATATAGAAAAGATACGGGCCGCCTACAGGAGGCAGAGGGACACAATGGTTGAGGCCATAGAGGAAAGCTTCCCGGCGGGAGTCGAGCATACCCGGCCCGAGGGAGGCATGTTCCTCTGGGTTACCCTTCCTGAAGGGATATCCTCGCTTGAGCTGTTCGGGCGTGCCATAAAGGAGAATGTCGCCTTCGTGCCGGGGCAGGCGTTCTTCGCCAATGGTGGTGGGGAGAACACCATGAGGTTGAACTTCTCCAACTCGGATGAGGAGAGGATCGTGGAGGGAATAGCAAGGCTTGGGCGGGCGATCAATTCGATGATGTCCTAGGTTCATCACCCATGTCTGGCTCACCGAGGGCTACGATGCCCTGCAGAGAGGGATAGACGTGATAGGCGTCACCCGCGATACTACCTACCTGAACACCACCACATTTAAGCTGGGCGATGATCCGAGCGAGTTTCTAATAGTCTACGGGGTAAATCACGCTGCGACCGGAAAGGCATCCTATTCCAACCTGGGCATCTTTGGAGCCAGACTGGATAACGGCGTTGCTGGTGTTGACAACAGGAGATTCGAAGGAACTGCGGAGGAGTACCTGCCCGGTAACCCGGCGGCCAAGTACCTTTACGTGTGGAAGATGACTCGGAACTGCAGCGGCGAGGTAAACTGCACGGAGGTCCCCACAGGTCCCGGATCATACGGCATAGGGCTGAACGATACCGCCTACATCGTATTTCGGGCATATAATGAGAAAGAGACAGCGGTAGGTCCATCTTATACCGAAATAGCTTACGACAGGGTGCTTAAATTCGACAGCGTTTGAGTGAGAGTACACATTTGGCAAAGAGGGCATAACAACATGCCCTCTAATTTCATCAATAGCATCTTCCACTTCAACAAGTTCATCTCATGGAGTAACCACTATCCCCACAGGATCGCTCAGTTCACTCTCATTTCCTTCGCGGTTCACGGCAGAGACCCTGAAAGTATAGCTCTTCCAGAGTTCTCCTTTCAAAGTATATTCGGGACTTTTTACTTCAGCAAGCTTCTCTAATGAGGCACCTTTAAGGCGATACACATTGTAATAGTCCGCATCCTCTGAAGCCTGCCAGGTGAGGCTTATGTTGCCACTTGTCAAGATGGATGATACTGATTCAACCTTTTTGGGCAGATCTTTTATTTGCTCCGTCGATGCAGGACCTCTCGTATCTCCTATCTGATCCATCTTCTCTTCAATTTCTGTGCCGTTAATGCTGGTATTACCAGTTTCAATAGGGACTTTGTCAATGATTTCAATATCTTTTTCAGATATGCCGTATCGACTTTGTGCTTTTATCTTGTAGATCCCTGTTTTCTCAGGAGCTGTTAAGTTGATCGAATCCTTTCCTTTAACGAGATCCACATTCTTCGTGGTACCATTAAATTCTATAACAGCAGTTGCTGTATCATTCTCGACCAAATTGCCAAATTTGTCCTGCACCTCTAGCTTGACTTCAAAAGGCAGATTGGGATCAGTACGGTTTGCAGTGTCTAGGGAGATAGATGTCGGTTCACCGGCTTCTACCACCAGTTTTACAGGAATGGGTATGAGATTCCCGTCCTTTTCTGCTATTCCTAAATATGCCCCTGCCTGTTCAGGCGCTTTTATCTTCATTGGTATACTCGCGTTAGCATCGTATCGATTCTTTAGATGGTAGAGTTCAAGACCACCGTGAAGGTTCATGACGAAAAGGAAGTAAGTCCCATTTCTATGAATTGGTATTATATCAGTGTACGAAGGATCGATGCCATCATATCTCTTTTCGGAAAATATAAGCTCATCCATCTCGCTGCTATCATCCGATCCGAAGTATATATTTGCTCCCCAGTCCATCGTTCCATTCCCGTTTGAATCAAAGAATATCTGTGGCGAGTATTCAGCATCGTTGGAACGTATCATTATCACATCTCCTTCCTTCGCTTGAAAGACCATAGGGCTGAATGCAAACTCCTCGCCTTTGATCTCTTCGCCTTTAGAAAAACCTGTTATGCCATCGATTCCTATTGGCAGGAAGCTTGCCGTTTCTCCAGCCTTTGCTCTAATATCAATGAGGTTAAAGGACAAGGGACTGACTTTTACAGTTACATTCTCTCCGTACTTATTACCACCAGAGACTACCTGATGCAGCGTGATCAAGTTCAGTCCTTCAGTTAACTCACCGGTTATTATCTCTCTATTCTCTCCCGTCGATGTGTAAAAATTGCTGTAGCTGCCCCCAACCCCTCTATCACCATAAAGTATAACGTTGATTCCTGAGACCCTCGTGCTATGTCCATTTTCTTTTAAAACTTTCAACTGGGGCAACTCCACGGGTGCAGCTGCGGTAAATTTCCATAGTTTTGATGTGTTGAAAACGTCTTCTCCATAGAGGTAAACATCTATATCCGTATTCGGATCTTCCCAGGCAACTTCAACGGCTGCTAAACCATAGCCATGGTGGTATATCGGATAGAACCTGGAATCCCAGAACTTGCTTGGCTCAGCCTCAAACCTCCCGTAGATCTCAGCATTTTCGTAGATCTCGCCCGTATTATTTATTTTAATATCATCGTGCAGATAAGTCGAAAGAGATACGGGGATGCATCGCTTCTCGTCACCATATTCCAGAAGTATTTTACCTTGAAATACCCCTGTGGTGCCTGGAGTCGGTATTGAGACGCGGAGGCAATTGTCATCAAGATTTGTTTTTATGTCCCATGGTTTCCATTCGTAGTTTTCGACTGCCACCTTAACCACATCGCTCTTTATTTCACCTCTATTTTTCAAGATGCCCACAATTGCATCATCCATTCGTTCAGCGGGATTATGCACTCTAGCTTCGGAGGTAAATCCAAGGCCCATATCACCTGCAGGTGAGACTATGGACTCAAGTTCAAGTTCTTGTATTTCTCCATCTCTATCCGTATCTCTCCAATTATAGAGGTAAAGATCATAACCCTCGTATTTCTCCAGTTTCGTGCTCCTGGAATCTCTTGGATAATACGAGGAGACCTTCAGCAAATCGCAGTCGAGCATATCCCCTGGTAATGTAAATAAGATATTTTCATTTATATTCTTGAAAGTTAATTCTTTTGATTTGTCCTTTACTAAAATTTTTGGTTTCAAGTCGATTGGCTTGCCAGAGTAATTTGAAATGGTTAAATTAAACTCCAAAGCCGATCCGGCCTCGACAGGTGAGGTGACGAGCAGTGCAGGTTCAATCAAAACTCCATCTTTCCCGGATGCTATTTCCACTGCCCTCTTTGCATTAATTATACCCGAGCCCTGGGCAAAGACCTCTTCATCTATATCTGTAGCCGAAGACATTAGAATATCCCTGGCCTTCTCAGAGGTCGGAAATTCTCCATGGGCATCTTTGTAGGCTTGATAAATTAGAGCGATAACTGCGGCAACATGCGGCGTTGCACTGCTGGTCCCGCCACCCATATCGTTCCATGCGGCTTTGCCACTGTGAGTTTCCGATAGGGGTAATACCCTAGGTGCGAGATAACCCGTAGCTAATACGTTCGGCTTTACCTGACCGAGGACATTGGGGCCACGCGAGGAGAAACAGATTACGTCACCGCTATAAGAAGAGCTGTTCCACCAAAGATCGTAAATTGCGCCTGCATTGATAACATGCTCACTCGATGGGGACTGGCAGGTGCCGTATCCAGATCCGTCGTTTCCATTTGCATACACAATAGTCGTAGACGGCGAAACATTGGTGGTTAGGTATTCTAAGAAAGCGGAGCCCTCATCAGCGCCTTTGTTGAAGAGATACGAAAAGCCTCCGCTTCTGCTTATTATATCTGCTTCGTCTCCGCTTTCTGGAACTCCGTCATAACCGATTGAGGCAAGGAGACACAGGATCATATCGTTTTCCGCCGAGTTTTGGACTGGCATGATCCTGGCATCAGGGGCGATGCCCTTGATATTTTTTCCCTGAGCAGCTATTATCCCGGCGCACATAGTTCCATGTGAGCCATCATCGTAATGGAAGGCAACCAGCTCTCCATTCTTCGGTATTTTTGCATTCTCACCATAGAGCGTTCTGGCTAGTGGCAGAGGCATCTTGCCATCAGCTATAAAGTAGACCATGCCTCCCGATTCATCGGGATAGCCATCCTTATCTCTATCCCAATAGGAGATCTCATCGCCTTTTCTGCAAGGTTTATCGTCTTTGAAATCTCGATTATTATTCAAATCCACGTACACCGTATCATATACCCCAGAGCTTTTCTCGTCAACCAGGAGAACTTTTGCAGGCTGCCCAAAGAATTGAGCAAGATACCCATCAGGATGATCGCCTATATGGTAGATGCCGCTCTTGCTGGTTCCAGTCGTCTGAAAGCCCGTTGTATCTATCGAGGAGGTATCCGCATAACGGCTCTGGATGAAAGGGTTTACTGGGCTTTGCTGATTATAGAGAGATAGCGAATCCAGGTCGATAACAATGGGCCAGCCATAGTAAGGAGAGCTTGCGTTTGAGACACGGGCTTGAGTTCCTATGA
>ENA-UOOH01000134-UOOH01000134.1-fermentation-metagenome-genome-assembly--contig:-NODE-134-length-88271-cov-5.525313_pt1 | contig 88271 bp, 68 predicted proteins | sample MGYA00245778_ERZ724025 | MGnify/ENA primary metagenome ERZ724025 (study PRJEB28704, sample SAMN03018313) | fermentation metagenome | biome: anthropogenic terrestrial biome; feature: soil; material... | reverse complement strand
TCTGTAATCTGTGATCTGTAATCTGTGATCTGTAATCTGTGATCTGTAATCTGTGATCTGTGATCTGTAATCTGTTGAGTCGTTGAGATGTTGATTTGTTGAGTAGAAATTCGCGAAAAAATAATTCGCGTTAATTCGCGAAATTAGCGGTGAAAAAAATTGGCGGTAAAAATAATTCGCGTTAATTCGCGTTTACCCCGTTTTTTCGGGGTAATTCGCGGTTGAAAAAAGGAAATTAGCGAAATTTTCGATTCAAAAAGCTAGTTTGCGGAAATTAGCGGCTGAATTAAACTTACTTTTACGAATCAAAATACATTAACCCTAAATGCACTTAACCAAACATAATGTCTGATGGCAAAAACAATCAATATTTTCATAAGACCCGGCCTGCTGTTGCTGGTCGTTTTTTATTCTTTTGCATTAACCGCCCAACCACCGGCAGGTTACTACAACGCTGCAGCCGGACTAGAAGGGGAACAGCTTAAAACAGCGCTTTACAATATCATAAAAGACCACCAGGTTCAATCCTACGATTATTTGTGGACGGCATTTCAAACCACTGATAAACAAGCCAATGGCCAGGTGTGGGATATGTATTCCAACTGTGGGTTTACATTTGTCACCAATCAATGTGGCAATTACTCCAATGAATGCGATTGCTACAATCGGGAGCACAGTTTTCCGAAAAGCTGGTTTAATGATGTCGCGCCCATGAATACCGACCTTTTTCACCTGGTTCCCACCGATGGCAAGGTAAACGGCATGCGGAGCAACTATCCTTTCGGGACGGTGGCTTCGCCTACCTATACTTCGGGCAATGGCTGCAAACTGGGGCCATGCAGTTACCCCGGCTATACCGGTATTGTTTTCGAGCCTATCGATAACTATAAAGGTGATTTTGCCCGAAACTATTTTTATATGGCTACGCGTTATGAAAATGTGATTGCCGGATGGTATTCCAATTCTACGGAGGCCGATGCCGTACTACAAAACAACAGTTTCCCCGTATTTGAAAGCTGGTTTCTGAATCTGCTGGGCGAATGGCACACCAATGATCCGGTTTCACAAAAGGAGATTGACCGCAACAATGCGGTGTATGCCATTCAAAGCAACCGCAACCCGTTTATTGACCATCCGGAATATGTGTATCAGGTCTGGGGTGTAGGCCCTGCCCCCGTTCTGCCGGAACCTGAGAATTATCCAACCTCCTTTTCGGCCCACAACATTCATCTGCAGTGGAGCGATGCCACCGGTCCCACCCTGCCCGATGGCTACCTGATCCGCATGAGCGACGAAAGCTTCGGGGCCATCACCGCCCCGCAAGACGGCACACTTTACACCGGCCCGACTGATTATACAGTTCCTTACGGCAGCGAGGAGTTGTGGATAACCAACCTGAATCCGAACACCACCTATTATTTTAAACTTTACGGCTTTACCGGCAGCGGCACCGGCATTAATTATAAGACCGATGGGGAGGTGCCGGAAGTGGAGCAAAAAACGGGGATGTAGAGAAAATCTCTACTCTTACCCTTCCCAGTGAATGGTGATTGGTGACTGGTGATCTGTAATCAGTGATCTGTAATCTGTGATCTGTGATCTGTGATCTGTAATCTGTTGAGGCGTTGAGTCGTTGAGCACGTGGCCTCCCATCTCCTTGTTCCTCTTGTCCCCTCTTACCTCATCCGCCTTCGGCACCTTCTCCTAAAGGAGAAGGGACCTTCTAACTATAATTGGTTGTTCAAATAGTATTTTCTTTGTCCCCTGTTTCCTTGTCTCTCTGTAGTGATCTGTAATCTGTAATCTGTTGAGGCGTTGAGGCGTTGATTTGTTGAGTAGAAATTCGCTAAAAATAATTCGCGTTAATTAGCGAAATTAGTGGTGAAAAAAATTGGCGGTAATTTGCGGTAGAAAAAAGAAATCCGCTGTTGAAAAAAAAGAAATCCGGGTAATTCACGGTTTAGACTACGCACGCATAGCTGCCCATAACGACAATCCCATGACCAGGATCACCATAAAGAGCACAGCAGCCAGAAGAAAATTGACGAACCTCCGATTTTCCTGCCGGCTCAGCGAAAGAATTCCCCAAAGTCCGCCCGCTATGAGTAATATAAGAATGGTTACTGCCTGTAATAAAGGAATATTCTCTTTGAACTCATCCGGGAAAAGGTTCATTCCATAAAATCCGGCAATAAAGGAGGGCACCAGGAATAAGGAACCCAGCAGGGTGAGCAATTTGATGCTCCGGCCTTGTGCTTTTTTCTCAAGAACTATTGAAAACTTATGCAACTCTTCTACCTCATTGTCCAGATCCTGAACCTGATCCTTTATCCTCATACTATAAAGTAAAAGATCATATAATTCTATGCCATATTGCTGCCCGGTTACCTCTAGAAAATGACTTTGATTTACAAAACGGATATAGGCCATATAAAAATCATCAATGCGTTCCACCATTCTGGTATCATTGTCCATGGCAAGCGTGCTTATACTGGTGACCTCTGCTGAAAATTTCATGATAGATATACGCTGCATCAAAGCCAGGGAAACCAGGCGGGCATATATGGTGCTAAAATTATTACTCCATACCTGTCTGGATTTATTGTTGTTTTTTGAAATCACCATAAAAGATTTTCTGGTAATGCCATAGAGGGTGCCACAGTGTTGCCATTTTGAATAGGTATGTCCCTCCAGACTTACTGCCTGCGTTTTGGAGATCTGGCAATCTGCACCGGGTTCGGTAGCATGCACATAGGAGTACCAATCCTTCCCGGCAACGAATTTTTTATAAGAATCTTCATCCTCTATTCTTTGGGCCAGATTATCATTAAAATACCAGCACAGGGTAAACATGCTGTCATCTATTACCGGCATAGCTTCCAGGGCTGGATTTAAATCTTTGATAAGTTCATCCAGAAAGCGGGGAGTTTCACGGGGATGCGAAGGATCAATTGTGCTAAAATCTTCGGTGTATTTCTTAGCATCTCCGTTCAAACCGGTAATGCTTAGACGATCAGCCAACTCCTTATCTTTATCATTATCGGGGTCTCCTCCTGCTCTCCAGTAACGGGGAAAAATACGGCTTCCATAATAATTGATATTTTTAACCTCTTCAAATAAAGAATATTGGAAATTGTCCAGATAAATATTCAAAATTCCCACGCCCGATGAGTAGAGGTCGAGGGTCAAACTGCGGATGTTAAGTTTATAACTAAGCTCACTGCTTGCTTGTTTTATTCCTATTTCATAATCAGTCTGTCCGTTCAGTGCTTCTTTCCTCTCGAAATGATGAAGCACCGGTTGAGGTTCCTGACCCGTATCATAGAGTGAATTGTGCACGAATTCATAAAAAAAATTTTTCTCATTGTAGAGTTCAATCTTTTCCTGTTCATTATAATTCATCACCTTCCGGTGCCAGGGACTGTCATCAACAGGGCTGATGTTACTCAGATGATGACGTTTACCAAAAACACTTTCATTTTTCTGCTTGATTTCCCATTTAAAAGGGAACATCATTATATGACTGCTATAAGGCTCCATTTTACATGAAACAGGTGTGTCAGTTAACTATTCAGATTTCTTCAATTTATCGTTTATCGGCTCGTCCTGAAACCATTTTTGGATCAGGTATGGGCAGCACCTTAAGCCACCGGCCAATGCTATTTTGTTAGCTAAAGATTGTCCGGACTAAATTCATAGATTCATAATCATACCACATCGTAAAATAAGCACTAAAAATAATATATAACCCTCATAATAAGGATTTTAGCTTTCCATAAATTTTCACATGCATCCATTTGCGCCTGCCGGTATCGTGGAAAAAATTCCTCTGCCTGTGTGGAACTTAATCCGGAGTTACCTGAACAACAAATGGTAATCTTTTTCTGCCAGTTGGGTTGCCAGTTTCTCAGGTACAAATTTCCACTGGTTTAATGGTACTGCGTTGATGTACCCATCGGACTGAATTTGAGCATACAATATTTCCCGGATATCAGCCAATCTGGCTACTATTCTGTCTTCCAACTGTGCTTTTGGAATACCGGCCCCTTTTTCTAACAAATATCCACCGCCGCTTGCTCTGTATGAAGTGAGGGCTACTTTATAGGTAGCATCCGGATCAAAGGCAGCTCCATCGGCAAGAGAAATAATATGTATTCTTTCGCCCTCCGGTTTGGTAATATCTACTTCATAGATAATTCCTGCTGCGGAATCAAAATTGTATCCCGGATTAATGAGTCGTGCTTTATTTCTTTTACCATCCGTTTTAAGCTGAAGCAGATGGCCATTTTGCACCGGATTGGCATTTAGCCAGGTTCCATAGGAGTATTCTAAATATTTTTCTATTTCATGCCCGCTCATCTCCATTACATTTAATTGATTTTCAAAAGGATATATATCCAGCAGATGCTGATAATTCAATTCGCCTTTTTCAATTTTTGTGTCAAAAGAAAGGGGGGCAGCAAAAGATATATCGGCTCCGGCTGCTTTCAGTTGAAGCGCATGTATCATATCCACATACGCAGAAGGGCCAAAATAGGCATCGCGCGAATCAATACTGTTATTAAGCACACCAACCGGACGTTTTGTAAATGCCTTCACTTTATGAAATTCAGCTCTAAAGGTTTTCGAGTAATCTACATCAGGTGCTACGCCGCTCATGGGGATGCTCGCTCCGTTTACGGTGGATAAAATTACGTTGCCGTTTTTTATGGTTAGCTTAACCGTTGCTTTTGAGAGTGCAGCAGCGCGGGAACCTCCCTCCAGCAGCCATACCTCTTTCTCACCATTATAAATTTTTTCAGCCGTCACCTGATGGTCGTGGGCTGCAAGCACCAGGTCGATGCCTTTTACATTTTTAGCAACAAACCGGGAAGGATTTTCAATGTCGTCGGTTTCCATATCACCCAAACCGGCATGCAGGGCAACTATTACAAAATGCGGATGCTCTTTTTTCCGCACTGTTTTTACCCAGTGTTCCAGGGTGGGAACAATTGCTTTAAATTCGATGTTTTCATACAAATGAGGAGCAAGCCAGTTGGGAATATTGGGATTGGTGAGTCCGATCACCGCAATTTTAACTCCATCTTTATTCAAAATGGTATAAGGTTCAAAGTACGGTTTCCCGGTTTTAGTGTTGATGGCGTTGGCAGCCAGATAAGGCATGTCAAGTTCATCATTTACCTTATCATAAACCCTTTGTCCGGGCTCAATATCATGATTTCCTACAATCACCGCATCGTATTGCAGGTAGTTCATCACTTTAGAAAAAATATGTTCAGAAACGGTATCAATAAAATTATAATAAAATGCTGCATGGTCGCCTTGCAGATGATCACCGATATCGAGTAACACCACATGATCCGCTCCTTTGCTGGCTCTCGCTTCTTTTATTTTTGCGGCTACCGAAGCCAGAGAATATCGATGGACAGCGCGGGACTTATCGGGGACATACAGTGAATCAAAAAACCTTCCGTGAAGATCATTGGTTGAATAAACTTCAAACGTGTAGGTTCCATCTTGTAATTTTTCCTGATTACACGAGGCGAATAATAGAACTAAAAAAAAAGAAAACAGTGGGAGAATAGTTAGTTTTTTCAATTTTTAGGTAAATTTAGGATCAATGGGTCGAAATAAGAAGGGTGGATAATTTATCGGATTGGCAATCAATACTCAACAATATTATCCACCGTTTAATCGCAAAAGTATAAAGAAAAGGCCAATACTGGAATTCAGGAATGAATATTAACCCCAAAAGGGCGTGGCTTATTTCCATCTTTATGGAAATTCCGGACGATGTTGACCCCGTAAAGTCCCTCTCATTTCCGGCAAATGGTTGCTGTTGGCGGTTCCTCATTCAACTCAATGGGCAGTCCTCAGGATTGCAGCAGCCACGGTCGCATACAGAAAAGGAATCCCATTTTTTCGGGGAAGCACAAAGCTATACTTACGCACTTCAATACCACAGTACGGTATCCTGCTATTGCATGGCAGCTGCTGGCAGTGGCGGGATTTTCTTACAATAAAGTCAATTTTACCTGACTATTTATCCTTTACAATTTCAAGAAATAAAACACTATTATCAGTTTTCTGATAAGAATACAGGTTTAATAGATTTTACCTGATCTCCTTAGTTGCTGAAGGAATACACCTGATTTGCAACAATAAATCCATTACTAAATGCAAATGGGCTTTCTCTGACCAATTCCACCCATGAATCACTTTGATGCTCTCTGATCGTGCATCTTGTCAGCTTATTGTTTGATGCAAATGATTTCACTTCGGGCTCAGTCTTGTCAGGCTCCGTCAGGTTTTCAACTTTTTCGCATGAAACGGTGAGGAAAGAGACGAACAACACCACAATACTCATTTTTAAAAGTGTTTTCATTTTATGCGATTGCTGCCAAATAAAATAGTCCGTCTATTGTGGTTCAAATAAACAACTTTTATGCCGTTTTTTCGGGGTAAATGAGAGGTAAAAAATAAAATGCTTGTTGATGAGCGCTATTTGTAAAGCCGCTCATTTCATCAACTTCTCAATTTCATCCACTTCAATGGGAATATGCGCCATCAGATCTACGGGTTCGTCATCAACCATGATATCGTTTTCGAGGCGGATGCCAAAACCTTCTTCAGCGATATAGATGCCCGGTTCACAACTCAGCACCATACCTTTTTGTAAGGGATGCTGTTTACTGCCTACGTCATGCACATCCAAACCCATAAAATGAGAAGTGCCATGCATGTAATATTTGAAGAACAGTGGATTTTCGGGGTCCTGAGCATCCACGTCGGCCTGGGTAAAGAGTCCAAGGCCAATCAGTTCAGCCTCCATAAGCCTGCAAACTTCAGCATGGTATTTATCAATGGTGGTACCTGGCAGCAGCATAAGGGACGCCTGCCGTAAGATACGCAAAACAGCTTCGTATACCTGACGCTGCCGGGGCGTAAACTTACCGTTTACCGGGATGGTTCTGGAACAATCGGCTGCATAATTGGCATATTCGGCACCAAAATCGAGCAACAACAAATCGCCGCTCTGGCACATCTTGTCGTTGTTGTTGTAATGCAATATGCAATTGTCGGCACCTGAAGCTACAATGGGCGGGTAGGCGTGCCCGCCGGCTCCCCGACGGATAAACTCGTGGGTAATTTCGGCTTCCACTTCATATTCCATCACTCCGGGTTTTAAAAACTTAAGTACCCGTTTAAAAGCATCGCCGGTAATGTTGCAGGCTTTCTGCATCAATTCAATTTCTTCAGGCTCTTTCACCAGTCGGAGTTCGGTAAGCAATGGGGCCAGGCGTTCAAAATGTTGTAACGGGTAATCCTGTCGGAGTGTCCGGGCAAGCCTCAAATCTGCGGAAACAATTTCGGTGGTAAAGCGGGGGTTTTCATTCTGATTAAGATACACCACATTGGCCCGTGCCATCAAGTCCCGGAAAACGGCATCAAAATCATCCAGCCATTTTATGGTCTTTATGCCCGAAACCTGAGCGGCCTGTTCAAGGGTATATTTGTGACCATACCAGGTCACCATATGTTCGTTGGTTTTAACGATAAAGGCAATTTCGCGCAAAGCGGCCACCGGATGATTGGGAAAAAGGGTGAGTATGGTTTTCTCCTGATCCAGTCCGCTAAGATAAAACATATCGCTGTTTTGCCTGAAGGGAAAGCACTGATCGCCATTGCGGGGCATCTCATCATTAGACATAATTATGGCAAGTGCGCCTGGTTTCAACATCTTTTCCAGTTTATTCCGGTTGTGGATAAACAATTCAGGATTGATTGCCTGGTATCTCATACATCGGTAAAATTAAATATTTGTAAACTTAGTTGCTTATCATTTGTTTATGCCTATTTTTGCCTAGTCAAAGCGTCATTGCTTCAAAACCTGCGACATCACAAATGTAACAACATTTTAAACGGCATATTTGAAATTCAATAATTTTTATTAACAACAAGCTTTCTACACATGGCTTTACACTATTCATCCATCACCAAAAAGATCATTATGGCGCTGGCGGGGTTGTTCCTGATCACATTTTTGATCGTACACCTGAGCATTAACCTGCTGGTGCTGCTCCCTGAACCTGAAAATGAAGCAGGGAGAACCTTTAATCTTGCCGCCGACTTCATGGTTACCAATCCGGTTATTCAAACCATGCAATGGGTGCTCTTTGGGGGCTTTATCCTGCACATTCTGCTGGGTATAATACTTCAGATTCAAAACTGGATGGCTCGTCCCAAACGTTACAAAGTTGAGAACTTTGCCATGACTTCGTTTTTCTCTAAGTTTATGATACATACGGGAGCCATCATTTTACTGGTGCTCGTATTGCATCTGATCAACTTTTTCTTTAAAGCCAAATTCGGCGATGTAGGCACGGTAATCATTGATGGAAAGCAATACCACGATATGGCCGGCATGGTCATCGAACGCTTTTCTTCCCTGCCGTATGTGATTTTATACGTAGTATGGTTGCTTTTTCTGGGTTTTCACCTCGATCATGCTTTTCATTCCGCATTACAATCGCTGGGACTCAACCACAACAAATACACGCCTGTGGCTTTCGGAATAAGCCGCGCCCTGGCCATCATTATTGCCGGCGGATTTATCATTATACCCCTGGCAATTTACTTCCAACAGTAAATAAATTGTTTATTTTACAAAGATGCAAACCATGACTGAATTGAATTCGAAAATACCCAAGGGACCGCTGTCAGAGAAATGGACGAATTATAAGGCAAACACCAATCTGGTGAATCCGGCCAATAAACGGCGGCTTGAAATTATTGTAGTAGGCACTGGTCTGGCTGGTGCGGCAGCGGCTGCAAGTCTGGCTGAACTTGGCTTTAAAGTTAAAAATTACTGTTATCAGGACAGCCCCCGCCGGGCACACAGTATTGCCGCTCAGGGTGGGATAAATGCTGCCAAGAACTATCAGAATGATGGCGACAGCGTTTATCGCTTGTTTCATGATACCATCAAAGGAGGCGACTACCGTGCCCGGGAAGCCAACGTGTACCGGCTGGCCGAAGTAAGCAATGCCATCATTGATCAAAGCGTAGCCCAGGGCGTACCGTTTGCAAGAGAATATGGCGGATTGCTCGACAACCGCTCTTTTGGAGGCGCTCAGGTGTCGCGTACTTTCTATGCCCGTGGCCAGACCGGACAGCAGTTGTTGCTGGGTGCCTACAGTGCCCTGAGCCGTCAGGTACATAAAGGCAATGTGAAGTTATTCACCCGCCATGAGATGATTGATTTGGTAATAGTGGATGGCCGGGCCCGCGGTATCATTGTCCGCAATATGATCACCGGCGAAATTGAACGTCATTCGGCTCATGCCGTAGTGTTGGCAACGGGCGGTTATGGAAACGTGTTTTTCCTCTCCACCAATGCCATGGGTTCAAATGTAACCGCCATATGGAAAGCATACAAACGGGGCGCCCTATTTGGCAATCCGGGATTTACGCAAATACACCCCACCTGCATCCCGGTACACGGTGAATTTCAGTCAAAGCTTACGCTGATGAGTGAAAGCCTGCGTAACGACGGTCGCATCTGGGTTCCTAAAAAGAAAGAAGATGCAGCCGCCATCCGCGCCGGCAAACTTAAGCCAACACAAATTGCCGAAGCTGACCGCGATTACTACCTGGAGCGCCGTTATCCGGCCTTCGGAAATCTGGTTCCCCGCGATGTGGCTTCACGCGCTGCCAAAGAGCGTTGCGATGCCGGCTTTGGTGTTGGAGATACCGGACTGGCCGTTTACCTCGACTTTGAAGATGCCATCCAGCGACTGGGTAAAACAGTGATTGAAGAACGCTATGGCAATCTCTTCCAGATGTATGAAAAAATTGTGGATGAAGATCCTTATGTTACACCCATGATGATTTATCCGGCTGTTCACTACACCATGGGCGGGTTGTGGGTAGATTACGAACTGATGACCACCGTTCCGGGACTTTTCGCCATCGGTGAAGCCAACTTCAGCGACCACGGAGCCAACCGACTGGGTGCCTCTGCACTGATGCAGGGACTGGCCGACGGTTATTTTGTACTGCCTTACACCATTCAGAATTATCTTTCGGATCAAATCAGGGTTCCGGCTATAAAAACCGATTTGCCTGAGTTTACTGCCGTAGAAAAAGAAGCAGTAGGCCGCATTGAGAAAATGATGAACGTTAAAGGGAGCCAATCGGTAGACACCTTTCACAAAAAGCTGGGTCACATCATGTGGGATTATGTAGGCATGGGACGCAATGCTGCCGGGCTTGAAAAAGCCATTAAAGACATTGCCGCTTTACGCGATGAGTTTTGGAAAGATGTAAAAATTCCCGGACAAGCAAATGAGTTGAACCCTGAACTGGAAAAAGCTGGCCGTGTAGCCGACTTCCTGGAACTGGGTGAACTGATGGCCCGCGATGCATTGCAACGCAATGAGTCCTGTGGCGGTCACTTCAGAGAAGAGTATCAGACCCCTGAGGGAGAAGCCCTGCGTAATGATGCCGAATTTATGTTTACCGGCGCCTGGAAATTTACCGGCCTGGAAACACCTCCTGAAATGATCAAGGAAAAACTTGAATATGAGTTTGTTGAAGTAAAACAGCGTAACTACAAATAAGGCTGCGCGGTCGTTATTCATTCATTAATTTTCGGTAAAATGGATTTTACACTAAAAATATGGCGTCAGAAAAACGCCACCAGCAAAGGAAAGTTTGTCACTTATCCCATCACGGACGTCAGCGCCAACTCATCGTTTCTCGAAATGATGGATCAGCTCAATGAGTCGCTGGTAAATAAGGGTGAAGACCCGGTTGCATTTGACCACGACTGCCGCGAGGGCATTTGTGGCACATGCAGCATGTACATCAACGGCCATCCCCACGGCCCGGATAAGGCCATTACCACCTGCCAGTTACATATGCGCCGGTTTAAAGATGGCGATACCATAGTAATTGAACCCTGGAGGGCCCGTCCTTTCCCGGTTATCAAAGACCTGGTGGTAGACCGCACCTCGTTTGAAAAAATCATTCAGGCAGGTGGATATATTTCCGTAAACACGGGAGGCGTACCCGATGCCAACGCCATACCCATACCCAGGGATGATGCAGAGCGTTCTATGGATGCAGCCGCGTGTATTGGCTGCGGTGCCTGTGTGGCTGCCTGCAAAAACGCATCGGCTATGCTGTTTGTATCGGCCAAAGTCTCACAGCTTGCCCTGTTGCCTCAGGGAAAAGTGGAAGCTTCAAAACGCGTACAGGCTATGGTGGCCGAAATGGACAATCAGGGATTTGGTAATTGCACCAATACCGGCGCCTGTGAGGCTGAATGTCCTAAGGAGATTTCCATCGACAACATCGCACGCATGAACCGGGAGTTTTTTGCAGCCAAAGTTGGCAGCCAAAAACCACATGGAGCAGACTGATAAAGAAGAAAGATGCCGGGATATACCCTTTCATAGCTGTAATGGTGTTTTTATCAAACATATTTTCAGGGCTTTCCTGTGGATGAAGGCCGGCGTCAATATTCTTTGGATTCTTCGCATCAAACATTCATTCCGGATGGAAATACCGTGAAGCCATGTTTAAATTGTTAATTGCATATAGCCGGAAGTTCATCCTTCCGGTTTTTTTTCGGAATAGATTTTAATCCGGTAAAGCCATCAGCCTTTACAGGAATCTCATCTAACGAAAAATCAATGATTCCAGTTGCCGGCAAATTGTTAATTTTGGAGCCTTCAACATATAAACCTAAAAATGAAATTCGCGGACATCGCAGGTCAGGAGGAAATCAAGCAGCGCCTCATCAATAGTGTAAAAGAACACCGGATTAGTCATGCTCAGTTGTTTCATGGTGCGCCGGGATCGGGCAAATTACCCATGGCATTGGCCTATGCACAGTTTATCAATTGCACCAACCGCAGCCCTGATGATTCCTGCGGGGTATGCCCTTCCTGCATAAAATACACCAAACTGGCTCACCCCGATTTGCACTTTATTTTTCCTGTAGCCAAAACATCAGGAGTGAAGAAGCCCTCCAGCAATGAATTCATCGGACAATGGCGCACACATCTTACTGAGCGTCATGCCTATATAGCACTTGAAGAATGGCATCAGCGGCTTGATATTGAAAACAGACAGGGAATTATAAATACCGAGGACATCATCAGCATCAATCACACGCTGAGTTATAAATCCTTTGAATCGGAATATAAGGTGATGATAATCTGGATGGTGGAACGTATTTTTCATGCTGCGGCTCCACGAATACTCAAAATCCTGGAGGAACCACCCGAAAAAACGCTGTTTATCCTCATTACCGAAAACCCTGATCTAATACCGATTACAATTCTGTCGCGTACACAGATGATTCATTTTGCTCCCCTGCCCGATGACAAACTGGTGGAAGGGTTAATCAGGCTGAAAAACATATCCGCCGCAGCAGCAGAAAAGGTGAAATTCAGTGCTGACGGCAACCTGAACAGCGCACTTCAGTTGGTAGATTCAGAGGATGTCTTCGAACATAACTTTATCTTTTTCAGAAACTGGATGAGGCTGTGCTATGTAAATAATTTCGCTTCTATTCACAAGCTAAGTGCTGACTTTGTTAAACTGGGTCGCGAGAAGCAAAAAAGTCTGCTCCATTACAGCCTGAATGTTGCACGCTATTGCCTGCTGATGAATTATGGTCTGGAAGCCAACATCAGAAGTGAAGGGGAAGAGTTGGAATTTATCCGCAAATTTTCTGACTTCATCCATCCCGGCAACATAGAATCCATCAGCAGCGCCTTTGATGAATGCATTGAAAACATAGAACGTAACGCCAACGGTAACATCCTTTTCATCAACCTGTCCATCGAAATGGCTATGTGGCTGAAGGCAGCAAAGGTTGCAGTCGGGAAGTAAAGGGACGTTTCAGAGGGACGAGCGACGCGTAATGGAACGGGTAGACTAGGGGGCGGGGAGACGTGGGGAGAATTTCCAACCTCCAACCTCTAACCTCTAACCTCCAATCTCTTACCTCCAACCTCTAACCTCCAACCTCTAACCTCTAACCTCTAACCTCTAACCTCTAACCTCTAACCTCTAACCTCTACCCTCTAACCTCTAACCTCTAACCTCTAACCTCTAACCTCTAACCTCTAACTTCTAACTTCTAAAGACTCAAAAAACCAATGAATTTCCTGGCCCATCTTTACCTTTCCGGCGATGACCCTGAGATCATTATTGGCAACTTTATAGCCGATCATGTTAAGGGGAAGAAGGTTGAACTTTACAGCACTGGCATTCAGGCTGGAATTCAACTGCACCGGGCCATTGATGAATTCACAGACAACCATGCCGTAGTAAAAGAAACTGTTCAGGGTTTGCGGCCCCTGTTCCGCAAATATGCCGGCGTGGTGGTAGATATGTATTTTGATCATTTCCTGGCAGCCGGCTGGCAACGATGGTCGGAGGAACCGCTGAAACATTTTACTACCGGCATGTATCATGTGCTGATGCGGCGGTTTCAGGAACTACCTCCCCGAACCCGTTACATGCTGCCGTATATGCTTAAAAATGACTGGTTATTCAACTACAGGAAGCTGGAAGGCCTGCACCGTGGCCTGAGTGGTATGGCCAAACGTACCTCTTTCGCTTCAGGAATGGAACATGCCACAGAAGAACTGCGCACCAATTATGACTACTACCAAATGCAGTTCGACCGCTTCTTCCCTGAATTGCGTGATTTTGCTTTGATAAGACGGGAGGAAATCACTCGATAGGGACGAGAGACGAGGGACGAGGGACGGACATTCTCTCGAAAGCCCTGCTTCTATATGGGTGACATGGGGACTTGAGGAAGCGGGGACAAGGAGAATGTAGGGACGGGGGATGCTAAAAGGTACGAGATACACGGAATGGGACGGGGAGACGGGAGGAGAATTTCCAACTTCTAACTTCTAACTTCTAACCTCTAACCTCTAACTACTAACCTCTAAAGACCAAAGACCAATAGAGACGAGGGACGGGGAGACGGGGGGAGAATCTCTAACTTCTTACTTCTAACTTCTAACCTCTAACCTCTAACCTCCAACTTCTAACCTCTAACCTCTAACCTCTAACCTCTAACTTCTAACTTCTAACTTCTAACCTCCAAGTTCTAACCTCTAACCTCCAACCTCTAACCTCCAAAGACCAAAGACCAAAGACCAAAGACCAATTGAGACGAGGGACGGGGAGACAAGGGGACGGGGAGACGGGGGGAGAATTTCTAATTTCTAACTTCTTACTTCTTACTTCTAACTTCTAACCTCCAACTTCTAACCTCTAACCTCTAACCTCTAACCTCTAACTTCTATCCCGTTCCACACGTAGGGGACTCGGAAGGCCAATGACGGGGAAACAAGCAGACCGGCTAAAAGCACAAAAGCCAGAGTGTTTGGCTCCGGCTTTTGTATAAAATCAAATCTTTCGGTTATTCGAATGAGAGAATTGATTTCTTAATGATTTCAATGGCATCACGAAGTTGCTCTTCGGTAATAATTAAAGGAGGCGCAAAACGGATGATGTCACCGTGAGTAGGTTTGGCAAGAACGCCATTTTCTTTCATCTTAACGCAAACATCCCAGGCTTCCTTGCCATTCTTCGGTTTAATGATGATGGCATTGAGCAGTCCTTTACCACGAACCAGGGTTATCATATCGCTCTTGATGGCAGACATTTCATCGCGGAATATTTTTCCCAGTTTTTCAGCACGTTCTGCAAGTTTCTCATCTTTAACTACCTGTAAGGCAGCCATGGCCACTCTTGCAGCAATGGGGTTACCGCCAAAGGTACTACCATGTTCTCCCGGCTTTATCACCATCATAATTTCGTCGTCTGCCAGAACTGCTGATACCGGATAAACACCTCCGGATAATGCTTTACCAAGAATAAGCACATCAGGACGTACATTTTCATGCTCGCAGGCCAGTAACTTGCCGGTGCGACCTATGCCTGTCTGAACCTCGTCGGCCATAAAGAGTACATTTTTCTCCTTACACATCGTGTAGGCTTTATTCAGATAACCCTCATCAGGCACAAAAACGCCGGCTTCACCCTGGATAGGCTCAACCAAAAAACCGGCTACGTTGGGATCTCGAAGTGCTTCTTCCAAAGCATTCAGATCGTTATAGGGTATTTTAATGAAACCCGGAGTAAAGGGACCAAATCCCCCATAAGAGTCCGGGTCTGTTGACATGGAGACAATGGTAATGGTACGTCCGTGGAAGTTTCCTTCACACACAATAATTTTAGCTTCATTTTCAGGCACGCCTTTTTTCTCGTATGCCCATTTGCGGCAAAGCTTTAGCGCGGTTTCATCGGCTTCGGCACCGGTGTTCATGGGCAATACTTTGTCATAACCAAAATATTCGGTTATATACTTTTCGTATACCCCCAGTGAGTCGTTGAAAAATGCCCGTGAAGTAAGGGTCATCTTCGAAGCCTGCTCTGTGAGTGCTCCAATAATTTTAGGGTGACAATGGCCCTGATTTACAGCCGAATAAGCCGAAAGAAAATCATAGTACTGCTTGCCTTCAACATCCCAGACCAGGGCTCCTTCGCCTTTGGCCAGTACAACAGGCAATGGATGATAATTGTGCGCACCATACTTGTCTTCAAGTGCCATCAAATCAGCTGATGAAAGAGTTTTGTTCATAGTGTAATTATTTTTTTAAAAGTGAAAGTTTTCTTCGGCATAATTATTGAACAAAGGTATAAATATTATTTAGAAAAGCACTGTTCTTTTGGCAATTGGCCTTATTGTTGTCCCGCATATGAAAATCATTCGCAGCTTAAATCAGAATAATTTATATTTAGTTTATAATCAAAGCTTTCCACATATAAAATCAGGGTAAGCATTTGGTTACCAGTCCGACATTTAGTTGCGAAAAATCATGGTTTGGCAATCTGCATGAAACTTATTCGTTGAATTCAACAGGGTTGATCCAAAAAATGATCTCTAACACATCAGAATCGCTACCAACATTTTGTACCTTTGGCATCAAAATTCTGTTCTATGAAGAAGCTCTGGACTATTACAATTTTTCTCGGAATCGTTCTTATATCGTGCGGGGTGGCCCCTGATCAGCGCGAACTGTCTGCTCCGGAAAGTACAATTATCTATACTGACCTCGAAAATACGGATTCCCTGCTATCCGCCGGGCCGGTTTCGTGGGTAAATGGGAACACCATTGTCTCTGACAGGGCACATTCAGGGACACAATCGAGCCGGGTAGATCAGGAAAATGAGTTCAGCATTGCCTTTCAGCAAAAGCTGGGTTACATCAGCCAGAAAATGCCCAAAAATCTGGACATTACAGCCTGGATTTATTCAGAAGAGAAGTCCCCCGCAGGACGCATGGTAGTCAGCATCAACAAGGTAAACTATTATGAAAGTTATCCGGTAGGCGATTTTTTTGCAGCAGGTGGGGAATGGCGGCAGTTTTCAGGTAGCTTTATCCTGCCTGATTCACTCAAACCATCGGAAGAGATAAAAATTTATTTATGGAACAACCGCAAAAGCAGACTGTGGATAGATGACATCAGCCTGAAATTCACCCCTGAAAAGTAATTACTTGCCGTAGCTGGTTTCACTATACTCCCCGGGCATCTGATCGTCGTTATATTTTGAAGGACACTTCAGATTCATCTTGTGGGCTTCAAAATAACCCTCCTTCATCTCACCAATAACAACCAGTTGATCCAGTTTTTCAAAATCCTGTGGCTTGGTATCGGTATACTTAACCAGCATTTCATTACCGGCATTGTCAAGCATATAAAATGAAAAAGCATTGGCATCGGTTTTTGCATCGTAATGCATGGGCCGGTCGGGACTAAGGGTGCCGATAACATGAAACTCACGGCCGGCATGAGCCGTAGCTTCATTAAAATCAGCATAGGTGGAAGTGTTCATAGAAAGGCTGAGCACTACGCCAATGGCTGCAACCACAAATACAAGGGCCAATATATGTATACGTTTCATGATGTAAACTGTTTAAGAGAACAACAAAAATACAATTTTTATTAATCAGGTAAACCGCTACCTGATTTTATTGTTCGGCATTAAACATATTATTTAACTCCTGCTTTTTCTCCAGGCGGGTAAGTTTACGGTCAATGGAGAACAGATAAATGCCAAGTCCGGTAAAAATAATGGCCATTACTGCCACCACAATGATTAATAAATCTCCTGTTATCATGATTGGGTTTGATTTAGGTGAATTTTTAGTTTTAGTTTACGGTAACGTACATTCAGGGTGAGCAACCATACTGCGATGAGTATCCAGCCAATTACTGCAGGCCAGAACACCATGCGCATGGTCATATCCAGTCCTTCCATAGTGGAACTATTTCCACCCTTTCCGGGATGCAATGAGCTATCGGCCAAGCGTGGCAATACCCCAAGAAAAATAACCAGCAACATAAAAGCGAATATATTATATACTGCCGAAATACGGGCACGCATCGCTACTTCATCAATAGAACTTCGCAGCACTGCATAGGCCAGATAGGCCATCATACTCACTGCTGCCCCATTTAATTGAGGATCGTTGGTCCAGAAGTCGCCCCAGGTAAATTTAGCCCACAACATGCCGGTGAGCAAGCCCAGTGTGCCGAAAAACAGTCCCGTATACACGGCACCTGAAACATACAGATCATCTTCAAGCCGGTAACGGGCAAGATATTTAATACTATATACCAGAGCTGTTCCATACATCACAAACATACCAAACCACATACATACATGATAAAACAAGTTACGTATGCTTTGATGAATCACCGGCAGTTGGGGTACATCAATCAGCAGGCCGGCAATTACGGAATAGAGCACCAGCACCAGGCCGGTCAGCTTCCACCACAGTCCCTTAACAGGGATTTTTGTTTCGGTTAATCTCTCCATAGGTAAGGAAATAAAACAATAGCCAAAATAACCACCACCGCATCAATTAGTGTGATGGAGAGTAAGAGTTTAAGCATTTGGATATCGGCTACACTCCGGCTAAGCGATAATTGTGAAGCTTTTATGAGCAACAGCAATAAAGGCAGCACCACGGGAAAACCAAGAATAGCGGTTAATGCCGCATTGTTACCGGTTCGTGAAGCAATGGCTGAAACCATGGTAATGGCTGTAGCCAGTCCTATGCAACCAAGCACAAAAGCAGGCAGAAACAAAGCCATACCCAGCGCAGGCATACCCATAAATAATGTATAGATACCCAAACTGAGTCCGCCAAGAAAAATCATCAGCAGGGCATTATATATCATTTTGGAAACCACTACTGAAACCGGAGAAGCCAGTGTAAAATAATACAGACGGCGGGCGGAACTTTCCTGTACGAAACTCTTTGATACTGCATTAAATGCAGCAAACAGCAATATAATCCAGAACAAGGCTATCCAGGTAGTGTCATCGATAACCCGGCCAAAACTAAGCTGCACCACAAAAATGGTAGAAAACACATAAAGCAATATTCCATTAATGGCATATTTCTGCCTTAATTCCAGCATGAGGTCCTTGTGTATCAGGGCGGTGATTTCTCTCACTATTTAGTTTTGGTTTATGGGTACCTGGTCATTACGGTTTGCTCGCGCTGAGGGCCTACCGAAACTATGGCGATGGGCAATCCCAGTTCTTTTCCAATGGTATTGATGTAGTTATTGAATGCTTCCGGGAAATCGGAAGTATGTTTACAATGGGTGAGCGGAGCCTGCCAGCCCTTAAATTCCTGATAAACCGGTTCAATGGGTTGATAAAGGGTTTCATATCCAGGAAAGTCATAATCCTGCTCATTTACTCTGTAATGGGTGCAAGCTTTAATGGACTCAAACGTATCGAGCACATCAGATTTCATCATTACCAGATGAGTAACGCCATTGAGCATCACCGAATAACGCAGTGCCGGCAAATCAATCCAGCCGCACCGGCGGGGTCGCCCGGTGGTGGCTCCAAATTCTTTGCCTTCTTCCCTGATGCGATCGCCGGTCTCGTCAAAAAGCTCGGTGGGAAAGGGACCGCTGCCCACCCGGGTACAATAGGTTTTGAAAATACCATACACCTTACCAATACGTTGAGGCGCAATACCCAGCCCGCTGCATACACCGCCGGTAATGGTATTTGAAGAGGTTACATAGGGATAAGTTCCAAAATCCACATCAAGCAGGGTGCCCTGAGCACCTTCAGCCAATATTTTTTTACCTTCTTTTAAGGCTTGATCTATATAAATCTCACTATCAATCTTCGGGATATCGTCCAGGTAACGAATACTATCAAACCACTGCTCTTCGTATTCCTCCAGGGTAAAATTTTCAATCTTTGGCAGCGCTATTTCCGGATAAATGGATTCGATAATACGCAGATGATGTGCCTTAAGCCTGTCGTATCTATCTTTAAATCCGGCTGTAGCCAGATCTCCAATTCTTAGTCCCAGCCGGCCTGTTTTATCGGTATAAGTGGGTCCAATGCCCTTAAGGGTGGAACCAATCCTATAATTTCCTTTTGATACTTCTTCTACCCCATCCAACAGGCGATGTGTGGGTAAAATCATATGGGCACGTTTGGAAATAAAGAGATTTTCTTCTGGTTTTACGCCATGCTTCCTGAGATTTTTTATTTCGCGGGCCAGCGAAAAGAGATCGATAATTACACCGTTTCCTATTACATTTTTCTTTTGCGGATGAAAAATACCGCTGGGTATGGTATGCAACACATGCTTTTCACCATTAAATTCAAGGGTATGCCCCGCATTTGGACCACCCTGAAAGCGGGCAATAATATCATAATCGGGAGTAAGTACATCGGTTATTTTACCCTTTCCTTCGTCGCCCCATTGCAGACCCAACAGCACATCAATTTTCATCAAAAAACGGTATTAATTTGTTATTCAATCCTTACCTGGCAGAAACGGCCATTACCGGCTTTCCATGCACTGGGTTTGGAAGTGCAATGTTACTAAAATCTGTCGAATTATCTGCACCCAAGATTAAAATTAGCGCTATAAATTGTGTTGATGGCTTTTATCGTGTCCGTTTCCTGCAGCCTTTAATTCAGCAGTACCGGGAGTAGTCGGAGTTATTTTTGAATTCAGGTAACCGAAGAAGTTAAGGGAATGAGAGGTGATGGTTACGCCAAGTAATTTCTCGACAGAATCCTGAATTTCCTGAAGCCGGGAATCGCAAAATTCCAGTACAGTGCCATCTTCTAAATTGATAAAATGGTCGTGCTGCCTGAACTTGAACGATCGCTCATACTGGGAACAATGGTGACCAAACTGATGCTTGGTAACCAGACTGCAGTTTTGAAGAAGTTCAATGGTATTGTATAAGGTTGCCCGGCTTACCCGGTATTTATTGTTTTTCATTTTGATATAGAGTGATTCAATATCAAAATGTCCTTCAGTAGCATAAATCTCCTTTAAAATTGTAAAGCGTTCGGGTGTCTTGCGATGACCGTTATTTTTAAGATAATCAGTAAATATTCGCTTTACTGTTTCAAAATTCACTTTCTCGTTTTCACGATGGGTAGCTTGTCTTGATGCCGGCATAGTCCTGTCATTTTTAGCACATCTCAGCAAGAGATATGGTTTTTAATTTCGTGATAAAGATACATATTTTTTCCTTATTAATATTTAGTTTAAATAAAAATAATAATAATTAAAACACCCCTTTCGCCTGTGACAGCAAGCCTGACACTACATTCACACCTGTTTGTCAGGAGCAGAATTTAGACGGTAAACCACTTCAATGCCATTTAGTTTACGAATTTCGGCCATCAAATGGTTTAGCTGGCTGGTGTCGCTAACCATTACTTTAATGTTGGCTTCAAATACTTCACCGGTAGAATCTATGTGGAAGGAGCGCATATTCAGGTTCATGGTAACGGTAATAATTTGTACTACATCGGCAATGAGGCCCTGCTTATCAAACCCTGAGATATGAATGGTGGTAATAAAATCAGAGGCTTCGCGGCTTTGCCATTTGGTTTTCACGATACGGTTACCATACTTTGACATAAGTTGTATGGCTTCGGGGCAATTGGTACGATGCACCCATATGCTTGCATCCTGACCTGTGAAACCTATTACCTCGTCTCCGGGTATGGGATTGCAACATTCTGAAATACGGTAGCCGGTTTCATCCTCCTGGCGAACTTCTGCTCCCTTTTTTTTCTGCATCTTTTCGCGCATATCATCACCCAGGCTGTGTGGCACATTGGCACGGCTGCGTGTGAAAGGGCGGGTAATGATGTTCAACCAGTTGCCTTTGTCGTGCTGATGCATACACTCTTTTAACTCCTTCAGCCCGATTTCGCCATGCACCACTTTATAATAAAGGTCAATGGTAGAGGCTATCTGGTTGCACTCCTGGAGCCGAAGCAAATGATGGCGGCTAAATTCAACATTCAATTCTTTAAAATAGCCTTCAAGCATCCTTTTACCTTCTTCGGTAAATTTCCGCCTCTGCTCTTTAATGGCTTCCTTAATTACTGAACGTGCCCGGGCAGTTACAGCATAATCCATCCACTCAGGCTTGGGAGTTTGTTTCTTTGAAGTAATCATCTCCACCTGGTCGCCATTGTTAAGGCGGTGGTTGAGAGAAACCAGGCGGTGGTTTACCTTAGCCCCTATACTCTGGTTGCCAATTTCGCTGTGAATGCTATAGGCAAAATCAAGGGCAGTAGACTTGGCCGGTAAGGTTTTTATCTCACCTTTTGGGGTAAATACAATAATCTCATCGGCAAACAGATTAAGTTTGAACTCATCCAGAAAAGCCAGCGCATTGCTGTCAGGTTGCTGCAACAATTCATTGATCTTATTCAGCCACTGATCTATACCACTTTCGCTGTTTACCTTCTCTTTATATTTCCAGTGAGCCGCATAGCCTTTTTCAGCAATTTCATTCATACGTTTGCTGCGTATCTGCACCTCCACCCATTGGCCCGTATGGCTCATTACTGTAGTGTGCAGCGATTCATAGCCATTGGCTTTAGGATTGGAAATCCAGTCGCGCAGGCGGTTCTGCTTGGGATTATAAAAATCGGTTACTATGGAATATGCCTGCCAGCAGAGATATTTTTCGCTTTCAAGCGGTGCATCAATGACAATACGCACTGCAAAAAGATCAAAAACCTCCTCAAAAGGAATCTGCTTGGCTTTCATCTTATTCCATATGGAATATATAGACTTTTCTCTTCCGATTATCTGAACCTTTAATCCCTGCTCGGCCAATGCTTTCTTTATGGGATAGATAAACTTATTGATAAAGCGTGTACGCGACACTTCGGATTCGGCGAGTTTTGAAGTGATGGTATAGTATACTTCCGGCTCCGTATATTTCAGGGCCAGGTCTTCGAGTTCGGTTTTTATGGCATACAATCCCAAACGATGGGCCAGCGGGGCAAAAAGATAGATGGTTTCGGAGGCTATTTTTAATTGCTTTTCTCCCGTCATAGCATCCAGGGTGCGCATATTATGCAAACGGTCGGCCAGCTTTATAAGAATAACACGAACATCATCAGAGAGTGTAAGCAGAATTTTCCGGAAATTTTCTGCCTGCTGCGAGCTGCTGGAGGTATGATCAAATATCTCTTTGATTTTGGTTAGTCCATCGATGATACTGGCAATTTTATCGCCAAACATTCTGCGGATATCATCAATGGTGTAATCAGTATCTTCCACCACATCATGCAACAGAGCACCAATAATAGAGGTTTCGCCCAGCCCGATTTCACCGGCCACAATCCGGGCAACCTCCAGCGGATGATAGATGTATGGCTCTCCGCTCTTGCGGCGCATATCCTTATGGGCCGTAACCGCCAGATTAAACGCTTTGCGCACCAGCCGTTTGTTCTTCGACTCGCTGGCTTTACCCCAGGCACTTAGCAGGTTACGATAACGCTTCAGAATCTCTTTACGTTCCTCGTCGGGATCAATTACATAATTTACTGCGGTTTCAATCATATCCATGTCACCTACAAAAGTATAAAATTTAACAGTACGGGTTTAACATCATGGGTTTTTACTCTTTTTGTTTAAAGAAACAAAGAATGATTAAACCGGGCCGCTGCGATGCTGCTGAACATTCATTTTGTTTTGATGAATTGGTTCTTGTATGAAATTTATTATCTACCTTTGAATACTCAACCTACTCATTCTACGATGAAACCAGGATATTCCATTGTTCGTTATCCCCTGATTTACTTATTGATAAGCTTATGGCTGATGCCGTTTACCGGTTTTGCCACCCATCAGCGTGCAGGGGAGATAACCTACCGGCATATATCGGGTCTCACCTATGAAGCCACCATCATCACCTACACTTACGCCCCCAGTTCAGCTGATCGCTGCGAACTTATCATCAACTGGGGTGACGGTGAAAGCGATATTCTGGTACGCACCAATGGTCCTCCCGGAACCACACCGGCAAATATTTATTGTCCGCATGTGGGTGAATTGATCACTCCTGAAATAAGATATAATGTTTATGTAGGCACCCACACTTACGCGGCGCCTTCCACCTACATCATCTGGCTCGAAGATCCAAACCGCAACCTGGGAATACAGAACATTCCTAACTCGGTGGATGTACCTTTGTATATTGAAAGTCAGCTTGTGGTAAATCCATTTTTAGGTGGAAACACTTCGCCACAACTTTTATTACCCCCCATAGACAATGGTTGTGTGGGAACACCCTATTTACACAATGCCGGCGCTTATGACCCTGACGGAGACAGCCTTTCTTATAAACTGGTTATATGCAAGGGGGCTAATGGCAATAATATACCCGGATATAAATTCCCCAACGAAGTAGAACCCTCAGACCCCGGGCTTTTTACGATTAACAGTATAACAGGCGACATCCTCTGGGATAGTCCCTCCACGCAGGGCGAATATAATTTTGCATTTATTATTGAAGAGTGGCGCAACGGCATCCGGGTGGGATATGTAACCCGCGATATGCAGGTAAATATTCTGGCCTGCAACAATCATCCGCCAATACTTACGGTTAATACCGATACCTGTGTCATTGCCGGAGACACTTTACGTTTGAAAGTGAGCGCCACCGATGAGGACAACGACCGGATTACGCTCACTGCGGATGGCGGGCCTTTGCTCCTGCCGGTAAGTCCTGCCCAATGGCAGCAGCCCGATGATTCCGCCGGACGGGTAAGCGCTGTTCTGGTATGGCCTACCGTATGCGCCCATATACGCAATAACCCATATCAGCTCTATTTCAAAGCCACTGACAACGGTTCTCCCGTGAAACTCTTCGACCTGAAAACCGCCAACATTACGGTGATTGCTCCACCGGTGAAAAACCCGGCAGTAACTCCATTGGGCAATACCATGGTGATCAGCTGGGATCTGCCACCCTGCCTGAATGCCTCGGGCTATAAAATATACCGCAGGACAGGCTCTACTGACTTTTATCCTGAAGTTTGCCAGACCGGGGTGCCCCCTGAAACCGGTTTTAGCCTGATAGCTACCACAAACAGCATCAACAATCCGGTATTTATTGACGACAACAACAGTTTCGGACTGGTCAGGGGCGTTCAGTATTGTTATCGTATTACCTATTGGTTCGACGATGGGTCTGAAAGCATTACCTCTGAGGAAGTTTGTGCCAGCCTGAAAAAAGACCTGCCGGTGATAACCAATGTAAATGTTCTCAGTACCAGTGAGGATAATGGTGAAATTGAAATCGTATGGAGTAAACCCACTGAACTGGATACCATTCAAACACCCGGTCCATATATTTACCGGCTTTTCCGCTCAGCGGGATTTGGATATACTTCACCCATTGAGATTGCCAGTTTTACGTCACTCGACGACACCATTTATATGGATACCGGACTAAATACAAAAACATCAGCCCATACCTATGCGCTTGAACTGATAAACAATACGCCCGGCAATGTATTTTCCATAGGATTTACTCCTCCGGCCTCTTCAGTATTTCTTACCGCCAGTCCCACCGATGAGCAAATTAATCTGAGTGTTCGTGCTGAGGTGCCGTGGTTAAACAGCATGTATGTCTTTTACCGGAAAAATGACCTTACCGGAACATTTGACTCCATAGGGATTTCAACAACGCCTGTTTATAGTGATACCGGATTGATCAACGATCAGGAATATTGCTACAAAGCGGTTACCCTGGGAAGCTATGGAACACCTGGCTACATCGATCCCATTATAAATGCTTCTCAGGAACAGTGTGCCAGTCCGGTTGACAATGTCCCTCCCTGCGCCGTAACGCTTCTGGTAGAAGTTGAATGTGATGCCCGTGAATTGCTGTTCCGCTGGAATGACCTTTCGCAGAGCTGTGCTCCCGATGTAAAACGTTACTACTTGTATGAATGGGACAATCCCCACCGGCTTATTGAAAGTTTTCCGGCCAATGTATTCAATTATGTTTATAAGCCCATGCAAACCATTGCCGGTTGCTTTTTTATGGTTGCCGAAGATGAGCAGGGAAATATGGACACCACCAATTATACCCGTATTTGCACCAGCATTGATGATTGTCCCCGTTACAGGCTGCCCAATGTATTTACACCCAATAACGATACATATAACGACTACCTGGTTCCATTTCCGGGATACACCTCAGTAGAACGCATTGACCTTCAAATATTTAATCGCTGGGGCGTAATGGTTTTTCAAACCCTTGATCCTGCTATTATGTGGGATGGCAAGGATAAAAACACCAATAAACCATGTGCGGAAGGGGTATATTTTTACACCTGCGACGTGTTTGAAGTTACTGGAAGCAGTGAAACACCCGGAGAAAAGATTATTTCCAAACGAAGCTTCTCGGGAAGTATCCATTTGCTCAGATAGAAGAGGATCCAATTGTATGCCGCACAAAAAAAGCATCCTATCCGGATGCTTTAGAACTCAATTATTTTTATAGCTTAAAAAAGTTTTTCGGCCAGGTCAACTACGCGGGCTGAATAACCCCATTCGTTATCGTACCAGGCAAGAATTTTAGCCGTTTTACCATTCAACACCATAGTGCTCTTGGAGTCAAAGATGGAAGATGCGGGATTGTGAACAATGTCGATGGAAACTATTTCATCTTCGGTATACTCCAGGATACCTTTCATTGGACCCTGGGCCGCTTCTTTGATGGCTTCATTGATTTGCTCTTTGGTAACTTCGGTTTTCAGATTAACCACCAGGTCGACCAGCGAGCCGGTTGGGGTAGGCACCCTAACGGCCAGGCCATCGAGTTTACCTTTTAGTTCAGGAATAACAATACCTACCGCTTTGGCAGCGCCTGTGGTGGTTGGAATTTGAGATAACGCAGCCGAGCGGGCACGACGAAGGTCTGAGTGGGGACCATCGAGAATAACCTGATCGTTGGTATAGGAGTGTATGGTAGTTACCATTCCACTTTCAATGCCAAAGCGGTCGTTTAGCACTTTTGCTACAGGAGCCAGGCAATTGGTGGTACATGAAGCATTTGAAACGCACTGATCTGAATCCTTCAAATCGTGGTCGTTTACGCCCAGCACAATGGTACGGTCAATGGTATCTTTGGCGGGAACAGTAAGAATAACTTTTCTGGCGCCATTTTTAAGGTGATCGCCATAGCCACCTTTTGCGCTTTCCTTCGCACGGAAAATTCCGGTGGCTTCAATTACTACATCAGGAGTTTGAGCCCACTGAATATTGGCCGGGCTGCGCTCGGCAGTAACCGGGTACCTTTTGCCATCCACAATTATTGCTGTATCATCAAACTCAATGTTTCCGGGGAAACGACCCTGAGTCGAATCATATTTTAAAAGATGTGCCAGAGTTCTGGTACTGGTAAGATCATTGATGCCAACTACTTCGAGATTGTCGCGTTCGAGGGCCAGTTTAAAAACGTTTCTGCCTATCCGGCCAAAACCATTGATTGCTAATTTTATTTTAGTCATAATATTATTTTTTACTTTTAAGGTTAACAAATGGGGGTAAGTTTTTGTTTGAGGGGTGCAAAGATACGATATTTCTAATTGTTAATTGTCAATTGTCTCATTTCTAATTTTTAACTTTTAACACGGGGGACGGGTATCTCATGTAAATCCTGCTTCTATTTGAGAGACCAGCGGGACACTGATTAACCTTCGGTGAACTCTGCCTGGCTCCGGTTAAGGTTGCGGATTGCGGGTTACAGATTGAAGATTTCAGACAGGATTAACAGGATTTACAAGATTTCATTCCGGCTAAATTTATAAACCGCTAATTTTTTAACAGATTACAGGTAACCGATCCCGCCAGAGGCAGGCAGGCAACAAATCAACAAATCAACAAATCAACAAATCAACATACCACATATTTAAATTCATACTACCTTTGCATCCGATGAAAAACACCAGAAACTTCTGTATAATAGCCCATATTGATCACGGCAAAAGTACACTCGCCGACAGGCTCCTTGAATACACCGGTACATTGACACAACGACAATCGCAGGGACAGGTGCTCGATGATATGGACCTGGAAAGGGAACGTGGCATAACCATTAAGAGTCATGCCATTCAGATGGATTATAGCTTTAAAGGTGAAGAATATAAGCTTAACCTTATCGACACGCCCGGCCATGTTGACTTCTCCTACGAAGTTTCGCGTTCTATTGCTGCCTGTGAAGGTGCTTTACTGATCGTAGATGCTACCCAGGGCATCCAGGCTCAAACCATTTCTAACCTGTATCTTGCCCTGGAACACGACCTTGAGATCATCCCCGTTTTAAATAAAATGGATATGATTAACGCCATGCCCGAAGAGGTAGAAGAACAAATTATTGATCTTATCGGCTGCAAGCCTGAAGATATTATCCGGGCAAGTGGCAAAACCGGAGAAGGAGTCGACGATATCCTCTCAGCCATTATTCATCGTGTTCCGGCCCCTGTGGGAGATGTTGATGCGCCGCTTCAGGCCCTGATATTCGACTCCGTGTTTAATTCATTCAGGGGAATTATTGCCTATTTCCGTATTATGAATGGACAAATCCGCACCGGCGATCATGTAAAATTTTACGCTACCGGCAAAGAATATCATGCGGATGAAATAGGTGTGCTTAAAATTACCCGCCAACCCCGTGAAGTGCTGAGTGCCGGAGATGTAGGTTACATTATTTCGGGAATAAAAACTTCACGAGAAGTAAAAGTTGGCGACACCATTACCCATGTGAAAAGGCCATGTGAAAAAGCCATTGCTGGTTTCACCAATGTTAAACCTATGGTATACGCGGGTATTTATCCTATTGATGCCGACGATTATGAAGAGTTACGGGCATCTATGGAGAAACTTCAGCTTAACGATGCCTCCCTGGTTTTTGAACCGGAATCATCAGCCGCTCTGGGTTTTGGATTCAGATGCGGGTTCCTTGGCCTGCTGCATATGGAAATTATTCAGGAGCGCCTCGACCGGGAATTCGATATGGATGTGATTACCACGGTACCCAACGTTTCCTATAAAGCTTACACCACCAAGGGAGAAGTTATAGATGTACATAATCCTTCTGGATTGCCACCGGCCAATTACCTGGAGCGTATTGAAGAACCTTACATCTCTGCCCAGATTATTTCCAAATCGGAATATGTTGGTGCCGTAATGACGCTTACCATAGGCAAAAGAGGCACCCTGAAAAACCAGGTGTATCTTACCAGCGACAGGGTGGAACTTACTGTTGAGTTGCCTCTGGGTGAAATTGTTTTCGATTTTTACGATAAACTTAAGAGCATTTCCAAGGGCTACGCTTCTTTCGACTACCATATAAGTGGCTACAAACCAGCCAAACTGGTTAGACTGGACATTTTGCTCAACTCCGAACCAGTGGACGCCCTGTCTACACTCATCCACTTTGATAATGCCTACGATTTTGGAAAGCGTATCTGCTCAAAGCTTAAGGAGCTTATCCCGCGGCAGCAGTTTGACATTGCCATTCAGGCGGCCATCGGCGCTAAAATTATTGCCCGTGAAACCGTAAAAGCCGTTAGAAAGGATGTTACCGCCAAATGTTACGGTGGCGATATATCGCGAAAACGAAAACTACTTGAAAAACAGAAAAAAGGGAAAAAACGCATGCGCCAAATCGGCAATGTAGAAGTACCTCAGTCAGCTTTCCTTGCGGTGTTAAAACTCGATTAGAGACTGATAATGCTACAAATCAATTAATTTATGCTTGACCGCATAAATGATGACTTCAATAATATTCTTGGCTTCTACTTTAGTCATCAGATTGGCGCGGTGCTTTTCAACGGTACGGCTGCTTATAAACAGTTTGTCAGCGATCTCTTTGGTTGAAAGTCCTTTACATACCTCGCCAAGCACTTCCAGTTCGCGTTCAGAAAAACTGATCACATCGTCAGTCTTCTCGCGATGCAATTCATTGTTGCGAAATACGGAAATCAGCCGGTTGATCAGTTCGGTACTGATGTAGTTGCGGTTGCCGGCAATCATGTCTACGGCTTTTTCGAACTCCTCAATTTCATTCAGGTTAATGTGATCCAGTTCTTCACTTTCAACCAGTTCGGGTTTGCTGGGGGTAAGTATGCCCAAAAGGCTGGTTTTGCCTTTTACACGTATACCTTCAATGCCATACAACTCAGAGGCCACCAGAGATTTATCTTTATGAATGGCATTAAAACGAAGGTGGATTTCCTTGTCCAGCCCACGCAAACAGCGATTGATTCTGGGCAGGGCAACCGCTCTGTCCTGCTCAGCGATAATATCCTCAAAACTCATATTCAACAATTCTTTTCTGGAATATCCCAACATGTCGAGCAAACTGGGGTTGGTTTCGATAAATGTTTCTCCCTGATATATGTAAATGCCATAGGGTGAAATCATGGAAAGTGCCAAAAATTTTTCCTCGTTTGATTTTCTGGAATGCTCAGCTTTGCGCAGACGTGTTTCGATTGAGGTGAGCAGCTCATCGTATTCAAAAGGTTTTACAATATAATCATCGGCACCCAGTTGCATGCCAAATCTAATATCTTTCAATTCGCTCTTGGCAGTCAGAAAAACAAAAGGAATCATTGAAGTAACCGGACTTTCTTTAAGCACATTAAAAACGTCGTACCCATTAATTTCGTTCATCGAAATATCGCAAAGTATCAAATCGGGCATTATTTCAAAAGCTTTCTGTATTCCTGCGGCCCCATCGTTGGCATGGGTCACCAGGTAACCTTTTACGCGCAGGAGGTTCGAAATGGTGATGGCCAAAGAATGGTCATCTTCAATAAGTAAAACCTTAATACCTATCTCTTCTTTACTCATTGTTTTCTGGTCTTTCATCGTTTTTTCTGATCAAATTGGGATATCCACCAGGACTAAAGTACCTTTTCCCGGAGTGCTTTCAATTGAAATTTCGCCCTTATGAAGTTTAATACACTCGGCCACCACGGTTAGCCCCAAACCGGAACCTTTTATCATCCGTGCATTTGAAGCGCGATAAAAAGGTTCGTAAATATATCCGAGATCGGTTTCCGGAATGCCAATTCCCTGATCGCGAATTTCAAAATGCAACCAGCCTTTGTGATTAAAGCCAATTGAAAAAATTACTTCACTGTGGCGTTCTGAAAATATCAGCGCATTTTGCAATAAATTGGACAATATATTTTTAAGCAGATACTCATCTACATTCATATTGGGGATTATTCCATTGATCTTCAACCTGATCCGGTTATCAATCAGCGTCATCTCTGTGCATTCGCTCACCAGAGAATTACAAAATTCCACAATATTCACCTCAGCCGGTTTTAATTCCAGTTTGCCTTTCCCCGCTGCATCCACAATGGTTACTTTATCAAGCACCCTCAATAGCGATTTTACAGCCATCTTGCTCAGCTCGAATGCATCATCAATCGTTTGTTTGTCCAGTTCAAAGCGGTGCGATTCCAGCAATTGCAGATTGCTGTATATAATGGAAAGCGGAGTGCGGAATTCATGAGAAACATTTGAAATGTACTTTGATTTCACCTCACTGAGTTCACGCTCATGTTTCAGTGAGGAGTGGATGGCTTCCTGTCTGGTTTTCCGCTCGGTAACATCCCTTATTATGGCATGAATACCTTCTAACCGGCCGGCTGCATCGGCATATGGGGCCGATATGATTTCAACCCAGCATTTGCTTCCGTCCCTCCGTTTAAGCTCAATTTCAGTATGTTCCGGATGTATATCACCTCCGGAGTAATTTCCGTCATTCAACTGCTGAAAGTCATTCCACACTTTTCTGATGCGTGCAAAAGAATCGGCTGAAAGAATCGAAATCAATAACTTTGGAGTAAATTCACTGATTTTGTATCCGGTAAGCTGGGTAAAGGAAGGACTCAAAAAAATCAGGTTACCATGAATGTCAATAACACAGAAAACATCCGGAACATTTTCGGCAACCATTTTAAAAAGTGCATTGCGGCTGCCCGATAATGAATTTGAACGCAAAAGAGGAGTAATATTTCGCAGAAGCGTAAACATCAGGCGCTTATTGCCAGCCTCAACCGGCACCTTAATCACACTAAAAAGACAGTCACTCTCTTCATCTTCCAGTTCCATAAATAAATGATGTTGCTTGTTTTCGAGCATCATTTCAAAATCATGCTGTCTACCATGTTCAAGCATATGCTCTATGGCAACCAACCATATTTGATCCGCACCAAAGTCAAAATCTGCCAATGGGCGGGAAGCACTTTTCCCGTTAAATGTAAAGGTAACCGGCTCTCCGGTCTCGTCAGTTAAATAAGTATACAACATTCCGATATTGGCAAATTCATCATTAAGTGGTTTACCATATATCAAATGGCCTGCTTCATTAATATTCCTGGTTAACATAGTGGTTCGATTAGCCTTGGGATTTCCTGTCCACCGGGGCAGCAAAGTTAACTATTAATGTACAAAATTGCCGAATGTAACCCGCCAGGCAGGAATAAACATTGATTAATTTTCATTGGCCCCATCAACTAAAGGATTCTCCATTTAGCTGTTGGAAGAACTTACCTGATCCTATTCCTCTTCTGTCTGCTCAATACTTTTTAAAATATCTGTTACTTCTTTATCGGTTGAGCTGAGCTTATTCCGGCAGAATTTAATCAGCCAGGCAGCTCGTTTAACCTTTTCCGACAACTCATCAACGCCTATGGCCGCACTCTCAATTTCGGCAACAATTTGCTCCAGCTCAACAATGGCTTCGGCATAAGTGGGGGTTTTATTCATTTTGTTTCAGTGTTATTACAGTACTGCTTATTTGTTGTTTGTATGTTTCGGTTTCAATGGTCATTCCTGTTGTCGGCATATTTTCGGGCGAGATGACTTTACCTTTGAAGCGGGTAATAGAAAATCCCCGTTTGAGCACATTCACCGGGTCGAGCAATAATATACGCTGATGCAGTCCGTTTAAACGTGCATCATGCGTAGCTGACAGATGCCGGAAATGAACCTTCAGATAGTTAAGTTTGTCGGTCAAATACCGGAAATTGCCCTGAATATACTGACCTGAAATGTGATGGATCATTTGTTCATAATTACCCAACATCACCCGGTGATTAAAAACGCCTGCGGTAATCAATTGCTGAGCGGTAGTGCCCAGGTTATGCAGGTGCTGTCGTTCCTCTTTTACATACTTTCTGCCAGATTGAATAAATAGCCGCGACAATGTATTTAAGGTGGCTTTCTGATCCTCAATCAGGCGTAAACTTAACCGTTTGATGGTATTTTCGGCAAAAACTATGCGTTCATCATAAGCCACAAATCCCGCAATCAGGAAATGAGCCACGTCTGTTGGTGTAATTTTATTTACCCTGGCAACCATTTCAACCACCGTTTCGTTGGTAGAATGACCAATGCCCGTAATCACCGGAATGGGAAACTGAGCTACCATAGCCGCCAGGGTATAATGGTCATAACAGGCCATACCGGTTTCGGCACCACCGCCCCGGATGATGGCCACCGCATCAAAACTATGGGCATTTTCTTTTATTTTCAGCAATTGGGAACGTATAGACTCCACCGCTCCATCCCCTTGCAGCAGAGCGGTATATAGCTTTATAACAAACCGGTATCCCCTGCCATTGTTGTTGAGGGTAGTAATCAGGTCGCTGTATCCTTTGCTGGTTTCCCCTGAAATTACTGCAATACGCTTTATAAGTAAGGGCAGGGTCAACTGACGATTGAGTTCAAAAATACCTTCCTGCTTCAACCGCTCAATGGCTTGCATCTTATCGCGCGCCATTTCGCCAAGGGTGAAAAGCGGATCAATATCAATAATCTGAAGTGACAATCCATAAGTGGATGAATACCTGATGTAAGCCAGAAATAGAATTGAAATGCCATCACGCAAAGGCTCCCGGGTGATATCTTCAAAGTTTTTGGAAATAGATATAAGATTATCTTTCCATATCACACTTCTGATCTGGGCAGTAATCTGACCATTTTTTTTCTCTACAAGGTCAGGAAAGCAATGCCCTGAAGGCGGATAATAGTTTAATCTGGACACTTCTGCCTTTATCCAATAGGGCGCAGCATAATGCTTTGCAAACATGCGTTCGATGCTTGCAGTTACTTCTGAGAGCCCAAATACCCGGCGGGGTGCATTGTTTAAGTTCGTATCCATGTATCTTTTAATACAATGAGGAGACAAATGTAAACATTTACGCGCTGCCATTAAACTGAAAAAGTTACAGGTTTTCGTGAAAAGAGTTCATTAAAGGCCCTGAAATAAATAAACCCAAAATTTTCATGTCAGCCAAAATCAATATCTTTGATGTTTCGCAAAAATTTAATCCTAAGTTCCTGACAGATGAAAACACTATATCTTTTGCGACACGGTAAAGCCGAGGCCGGCAGTTCGGGCAGTGATGCTGACCGTCAGCTTTCCGCTAAAGGCGAAAAACAAACCAGACTGGCAAGCACCTGGATTGAAAACGGGAATCATGTTCCCCGGAAAATCATCAGCAGTCATGCCAGCCGCGCATACACAACGGCAGCCATATTGGCGCAGCAACTTAATATTCCACTAGAAGAAATTGATATTCAAAAAGCAGTTTATCATGGGGATGCGCTCATCCTGAAAGAATTAATTGAATATACGGATGACACTATAGAAGTTTTGCTGATAGTGGGGCACAATCCGGCCATCAGCGATCTGGCCAACTTTTTTTTCCAGCCCACCATCGATGGGTTGCCTACTGCCGGCCTTGCCATGTTAACTTTCGAAATGAACAGTTGGAGAAGTATTGACCGGAAGAGAGTACAATCTGCTGTTGTTTATTTTCCGAAAATGTTGAAATAACACTTTGAAAGAAAGAAGGATGAAGGAAAAAACCCGGAAGAAATTTATAAATCGTGAAATTAGCTGGCTGGAATTTAACGCCAGGGTACTTCAGGAAGCCGAAGACAACAGCACGCCCCTGCTGGAGAGGCTCCGGTTTCTGGGGATTTTTTCCAATAACCTGGATGAATTTTACCGGGTCAGGGTTGCTACGCTCAATCGCTTGCTTCATCTCAATAAAAACAACGATGAGCACCTGAATTTTAATCCCAAAAAAGTACTTAAGGAGATCAATCGCATCGACAAAGAGCAGCAAACACTTTTTGGCCGGGTATTCAGAGGTCTGGTACACAAACTGGCTCATGAAGGCATACGGCTGATCAATGAAAAACAGCTTAGCCCGGATCAGATGAAATTTGTCCTGGATCATTTTAATCATAATGTGCGTTCACAGTTGTTTCCAATTATGCTTCCTAACCTGAAATCCAGTGCTTTACCCGATGACTCTATTTATCTTGGCATCAGCCTTACAAAAAGTCAGTTTCCTGAAGAAAAAGAGCGTTTCGCCGTGATCCGCATACCTACTCCCCCACTGTCGCGATTCGTTCTGTTGCCTAGTGTCAATTCCACGCAGTACATTATGATGCTGGATGATGTAATACGTTTTGGTTTGAGTGAGATTTTCAATATTTTTGGATACGATTGTCCAAAGGCTTATACTTTTAAGTTTACACGCGATGCCGAACTCGACATTGACAATGATGTGTCAAAGAGTTTTCTGGAAGTAATAAGTGAAAGTATAAAACAACGTAAGTCCGGTGCTGCGGTGCGATTTGTTTATGATAAAACCATGCCTGCAGGTTTGTTAAATACGCTTAAGAAGAAACTGAATATCAGCGAAAATGACACCCTTATAAGAAGCGGAAGATATCATAACTTTAAGGATTTCATCAACTTCCCTCCAGCAAACAGGCCGGATCTCAGCTATGCATCCATTCAGCCTTTACCACATCCGATGCTGCCACCCCGTGAAAGCATCCTCACCAAAATGGCGAAACACGATGTGATGCTTCACTATCCCTACCAGTCTTTTCAAACTATTATTGACCTGCTGCGTGAAGCTTCATTAGACCCCGCAGTAAAAGCTATAAAAATGACCCTTTATCGTCTGGCACGTGATTCTAAAATCATAAATGCCCTTATCAATGCAGCCCGCAATGGCAAGTCGGTCACCGTTTTTATGGAATTGCAGGCCCGGTTTGATGAAGAAGCCAATATTTACTGGGCAGGCAGACTGCAGGAAGAAGGTGTACGGCTCATTCAGGGAATTCCCGGATTTAAAGTACATTGCAAACTGCTGCTCATCCGACGCAAAGAGGAAGGTGAAAATGTTTATTACGCTAACATCGGCACAGGCAACTTTAATGAAGAAACTGCATATATTTATGCTGATGACAGTCTGCTCACCAGCCATAAAGGTATTGTAGGCGAAGTGAATAAGGTTTTCCATCTGATTGAGAATAAATACAACCCACCCTTGTTTAAGCATCTGGTTGTTTCTCCCTTTCAAATGCGAAATCAACTTATCCGTTTAATAAACAATGAAATAAAGTGGGTTAAAAAGCAACAACAGGCACATATTATCCTGAAAATGAATAACCTGGTTGATGACAAAATCATTAAGAAGCTATATCAGGCCAGCAATGCGGGAGTTAAAATAAACATCATTTGCCGGGGAACCTGCACGCTTATACCCGGAGTTGCCGGCCAAAGTGAAAATATAGAAGTAATCAGTATTGTAGATCGTTTCTTAGAGCATTCAAGGATATTTTATTTTCACAATAATGGGGAATCAAAATATTACCTCTCATCGGCCGACCTGATGATTCGCAATCTGGACAACCGCATTGAAGTAGCCTGCCCCGTTTACGACAAGGAGATACAGCAGGAACTTAAAACCATGCTTGAAATACAACTCAGCGATAATACCAAGGCCCGCCTGGTGAATCATGAAATCATCAATAGCTATAAGAATAAAGGTATGCTTCCGGCTATCCGCTCTCAGCGAGAAATATACACTTATTTAAGCAATATTTAACTCAAGTACTTTAAAAGCATAAAAATTCTGATTACTTTTGTAGGAAACAATCCTTGATTATGTGGCAAAAAATTCCACCCATACTGCGAAACAAGTACGTTATTACCGGGCTGGCGTTCCTTTTGTGGCTTACCTTTTTTGACCGCAACAACTTTATAGCCCAGGTTAAATTGGGACGAACGCTCACTGACCAACGCGAACAACGTAGTTTTTATCTGAATGAAATCAGGCGCGACAGCACCGGGCTGCATGAGCTTATGTCAGATACCAATCTGCTCGAAAAATTCGCACGGGAAAAATATCTGATGAAAAAAGACAACGAAGATATATATTTAATTGTCAGAGAAAAAGAATAGATACCCGCCTCATTCAATCAATCTGATTCCTTCATTTTCCAGGATTATAAGCTTTCGTTTGTATAAAGCTCCTATTGATTTTTTAAAATTTTTCTTACTCATGCCACATAACCTATAAACTTCTTCCGCCGGACTTTTATCAGTGAGGGCAAGGAATCCGTTGTTTTCGCGCAGGAGTTCCAAAATACCCCGGGCAAATTCATCTATTTTTTCATAGCCGGGCTTCTGCAGGCTTAAGTCTATTTTCCCGTCTTCCCTCACTTTGGAAATGTATCCTTTTATGCGCTCCCCGCGTTCAAGATCAGTAAACACCTCACTGGCATATATCAGGCCTTCATGGGTATTGTTAATAATAGCCAGATAACCAATTTCAGAAGTTCGCCACAATAGAAGTTCCACCTCATCACCGGGCTGATAGTCAGCAGGCTCCCTGCTCAGAAAGTTTTCAACTTTGGCAGAAGCCGCAATCCGGTTGCTTTGCTCATCACTATATACAAACACAATATAAGATTTACCTTCCACCATAGTCACCTTCTGCTCCCTGAAAGGCACCAACAAATCCTTCTCAAGTCCCCAATCGAGAAATGCACCCACCTCATTCACAGCTTTCACCCTCAGGAAAGTAAATTCGCCCACCTGAGCATATGGTCTCATTGTGGTGGCAATAGGTCGGTCGCTGCTATCAAAATAGAGAAACACTTCTATTCCATCATCAGGTTGGCTTCCTTCAGGTACCCATTTCATGGGAAGCAGTATCTCACCCATTTCACCTCCATCTAAGTAAATGCCAAAATCAAGAATTTTTACGATGCGTAATTTGTTGAATTTGCCTGGAATTGCCATGAGAATTTTGATTTATAGGGAGTGGCTGCAAAGTTACCATAAATGTTTGAATGGTGAATGGTGATTGGTGATTGATGATTGGTGCCTGTCCGCCTCAGGCGGAATTGGTAATCAGTAATCAGTGATCCGTTGCCTTCCCGTCCGACTAAGACGGAGCGGGAGTAGTTGAGTAGTAATTTGCGGTTGAAAAATAATTAGTGTTAATCCGTGCAATTAGCGGTAAAACAATTTAAAACTTCACGAACACTCCGCCGGTTATGTCAGCTTTGGAATAAATTGTTTTGTCTGGATAGATTGTTTCACAATGCGCGTTGTCTGCTGTCCATGTGAGGATGGTACGGGTATAGGTAAGGTTACGGAATCCAAAAAGCACTTCCGCTTTTGCAAGGATACCTAATGACACTGCTTCACCGCGGTAAAATGTATAGCTAAATTCCGCCCCACTGTGGGATGTCAGAACAGGTTTAAAGTCGGTTTCATAGCTTATTTCCCGGCGCAGATTGCCAAGTGGTTTTTTCTGAACAATCAGCACTTCAAAGGGTTTAAAGACATTAAGGCCCGCTCCGGTAGAAAAACTAAAGATCAATTTTTCTCCGGTATAGCGAAGGAAAGGCCGAAGGCTTATGCCCAGGTCATACAGGGTATGCTGCCGATAGTTTTTATCAAGATCGCCAATCATATCAACATCTTTTTGAATATGAAATTGATTGTATTCATCAAGATATTGAGGATAAATCTCAAAACCAGCCATCATTCCCCACCCCCATGAAGAGCTGATGGCTTTAATATTACGTGTGGCCTGGACATTCAACTGACTGGAAAATAAATCGCTAAACACACCCAGGCCTGCATCAAAAGTCCAGCGGTCATTGGGTGTAAAAGAAAACCCCAGCCTCAACACTCCATAAGCGGAGTTTCCATTGCCCCCGTTCAGATAATTCAGGAAATCCAGGTTTTCGGTAAGCGGCTGAAGTTCGCGGTGAATCATTCGTCCGCCAAATTGCATATCCAGACGAAAAGGCCGGGTTCCGGCAGACTGGGCACCTGCCGAAAATATTCCTGTGAAGATCAAAGCGATTAAGTAGCCGGTATGTATTAAATTCTTCATCATCTCAATTTATTATATGGATGAGACTGGTAGTATCAGACAATATGCTCCCATCAGAAAAGGTTAATGTTATCTCAAATTGGGCTATTGGCATTTCAACTTCCGGCTTCAGGTAAATGCCAAAGGCCTCCACACCGCTGTCGTAATAAATTTTATTTTCCGTTTGCGCAATAATGGCATCAAGCCAAACATATACCCCGGATACCGGGGATGTATTGCTGCGCAACTGTCCAACAAAAAAATCAGTAACGTCATCACCTGCATGTATGTCATCATTCACATCATACAACGTGGTGATTTGAATGGCTGTCAGATAATGGTTGGCTATTAGCGGCTGGGAACAATCGTCAGACAGGGCAAAAGAAGACTTATAGCCAACCGTATAGATGACCTCCGTTTTAGTAAAATGGCGATAATATCTCAGGGAATCGAAGATCGTAAGCTCAAAGGCAATTGCGGCAGGATGCATGCTGTCTGCCGTGGCAGGCATTACCCATTCACCGGAATTGTCGAGATTTTGTATTTCAAGGGTGGTGAAATCAAAATAAGTTGGCAGCACATCACAGTCCCCGCAAGCAGGAATAATTTGGATTACATTGAATAATAATGCAATAAAAAGCATCTTTTTAATAAGGTGCATAAGTTTTGAATAAATTGAGTTAGGTAGATTTTTTCTTGTAATTATGCGAAGAGATATCTGAATACATCTTCAATTTTTCCGACTGGCACGAGGTGGATGCTTTTTGCCACGCTTTTGGCTGCCTTTATGTTAAGTTTTGAGATTAATATGGCTTCAAAGCCCAACTTTTCGGCTTCAGCCACCCTTTGTTCAACGCGTGTAACTGGTCGTATTTCTCCGGAAAGACCTACTTCTCCCGAAAACGCTGTTTTTGCATTGATCGGAATGTCAATATTTGAAGATAATACCGAAGATACTATCGCCAGGTCAGTGGCGGGATCATCAACGCGCAGACCGCCTGCAATGTTCAGAAATACATCTTTCGCACCCAGTTTAAAACCACTTCGTTTCTCGAGCACCGCCAGCAACATGTTTAATCGCCGGGTATCGAAGCCGGTGCAGGAGCGCTGAGGCGTGCCATAAGCAGCCGAGCTTACCAGAGCCTGGGTTTCAATGAGCATGGGCCGCATACCTTCGATGGTGGCTGCCACTGCCATGCCACTCACCGGCTCATCGTGTTGTGTGATCAGCATTTCCGAAGGGTTAGTAACTTCGCGCAAACCGCTTGCCTGCATTTCGTAAATTCCCAGTTCTGAAGTACTTCCAAAACGATTTTTTACCGAGCGCAATATGCGGTAACCATAATTGCGATCGCCTTCAAACTGCAATACCGTATCCACCATGTGCTCCAACAGCTTAGGCCCCGCCAGCGTACCTTCCTTTGTGATGTGTCCGATAAGAAAAACCGGCACATTCACTGTTTTGGCAAAACGCTGCAATTCAGCCGCTGTTTCGCGGATTTGCGAGATACTACCTGCCGAAGCATCAATGTTTTCGCTGCTCAGGGTTTGTATAGAATCAATAATAACAATACCGGGCTTAATTTCTTTAATATGCCCGAGGATATCAGCCGTAGCTGTTTCGGTGAGGATGTAACATTCGTTTTTGCCCATGCCCAACCTTTCGGCGCGCATTCGAATCTGCTGTTCACTTTCCTCCCCCGAAACGTATAATACCCTGATGTTCTTAATTGACAAAGCCACCTGCAACATAAGGGTAGATTTTCCAATGCCGGGTTCACCACCAACCAGCACCACTGAACCCGGAACCAATCCACCACCGAGGACGCGGTTTAATTCCGTATTTCCTGTATCCATGCGATTTTCACTACTCAGGTGAACTTCAGTAATAAGAGTTGGAATGGCAGGCTTCCGCAGATCAGGCATTCGTTTTGAACCACTGTCACTCCTTTGAATCACCTCTTCATCGTAGGTGTTCCACTCACCACAGGAAGGACATTTGCCTATCCATTTTGGTGATTGGGCACCGCAGTTGCGGCAAAAGAAGGCAGTCCTCGTTTTTGACATAGAAATATATTTATACACTTATTATGATAACATCAGCCATCATCCACTTTCACGCATGATCAGTATTTGTCACATTGCGCATTCAAAGATACGGAAAAGCAGCAGGAAGGATAGCAAAAATTTATAGAAAACAATCTAACGCATTGGCGCGAAGGGATGCTGCTTTTGTCTGGATTTTCCTATTATAATGAAGAGTGTTCAATAATATCAAAAATCCAGTGTAAGCTGAACACCAGCGCTACTTTCGTGTATATCAAGATTGGAAATGCCCAATCCCAGTAAACGTATGCCCTGGGTAACGGGCAAAATTTCGGAGATGAGTTCATGCGCCAGTTGCAGTAAGACCTCACGGTCATTAATGCTTCCTATCCGGCTTCGACTGCGGGTTATTTGATGAAAATCGGCATATTTGACTTTAAGGGTAAGCGTTCGTCCGCATATATCTTTCGTTTGTAATCGTCTCAGCAATTCTTCACCTATTTCATTAACCTGAGTATGTATTTCATCCGGGCTGATGAGATCAGTTTCAAAAGTACTTTCGGTGCTCAGACTTTTGCGTTCCCTGTGGGGCGTAACTTCACGGTCATCCTGCCCACGAGCAATTTGATAATAATAGCTCCCCGACTTGCCGAAACATTTCACCAGATCAGCAAACTCACAATTGCGCAACTCAGCGCCATTGGTAATGCCCATTTTAAGGAAGCGAGCGGCGGTGACTTTGCCGACACCCTGAAATTTGTGGATGGGAAGCTTATCAATAAAGGCAAGGGCATGTTTCGGATGAATGAGGAATTGACCGTCGGGCTTATTGTAGTCAGAAGCAATTTTGGCAAGAAACTTATTGTATGAAATGCCTGCCGACGCAGTCAGGTTGAGCTGCTGCCGGATTTCGGCCCTGATTTTTTCCGCAATTTTAGTAGCCAGTGTTTCCGACTGCTTATTGTGTGTTACGTCGAGATAGGCCTCATCGAGTGAAAGCGGTTCAACCAGATCGGTATATTGATAAAAAATCTCCCGGATCTGCTGCGATACCTGGCGATAAATATCAAACCGCGGCTTCACAAAGATAAGCCCGGGGCATTTTCGAGCAGCCGTAACCGATGGCATAGCGGAATGCACTCCGAATTTCCTGGATTCATAACTTGCAGCCGCCACCACACCGCGCTGCCTACTACTACCTACAGCCACAGGCCTGCCACGCAACAAGGGGTTGTCACGCTGCTCCACAGAAGCATAAAAGGCATCCATATCTATATGGATAATCTTACGCCAGGAGGTAGTTTCCTGCAACAGGATCGAAGGGTCAGTCATGTTGTCTGGACAAAAATCATGGGCTTTCATTAGCGTTTACCTCGTTTTTCCGGGGAAGTTGGTGGTTTTAAAAATGGCATGCATTTTTCAACGCATGCCATTTTTTACAGCGTAAGAAACGTTTACTCTGCTATACTCATTTCGCTGATCAGATGACCGGCGCCGGCAAACTTATCCACAATAAAGAGACAATAGCGGATGTCGATGCTAATGTTTCGGCACTGATCGGGATCATACATCAGGTCGCTCATGGTGCCTTCCCAGTTCCGGTCGAAGTTGATGCCCAGCAGGTGACCGTCAGCATTCAGAATCGGGCTGCCCGAATTACCACCTGTGGTATGATTGCTGGCCGTAAAGCAAACATGCATGGTGCCATCGCTCGCACCATAACGGCCATAATCCTTCTCCCGGTATAATGCCTTGAGCTTTGGCTCTACCACATAATCATAAATGGCAGGGTCTTCTTTTTCCATAATGCCCTCAAGGGTTGTAAAATGACGATATTTCACGGCATCCCGGGGGGAGTAATCGTCAACGGTTCCATATGCTATACGCAGGGTGGAATTGGCATCCGGATAAAAACGCTTATCGGGCTGGAATTCCATAAGCCCTCGCATATATATGCGCTGCAGGCTGTCGTTGGTGGCTTCCAGACCGGCAATAGATGGCCGTATGGCATTAATGTAGTGGCCATAAATGGCTTCAGCAATACTGAACATGGGATCCGACTCAATTTGCCGGGCCTTGCGCCTGTTGTATTTATCTAAAAATTTATTGAACCGCTCCTGATTTGTAAATATGCTTTTTTCAAAGACCACATCTCCCCATCTGGAAAAACTGTTCCCGTGTTTGAGCAGTTCCATAGTAAGATTGCCGGGCATACGGGCACCTTCCTGATGTTCAAACCAGTCCTGCATCAATACCACAAACACATCGTGATCAATGGGAGCATAGTAATTCTTGAAGAAAGCATCAGCATAACCCCGAAGCTTCTCGATTTGCTCTTTGATGGCATCATCAGATATAGATTTATCCTTACTCTGATTTAAAAGACTATTAAAAGCATAGGCAAACCGAACAGCCTCAATGCCCAGTCCGGCTTCTATCAGATAGGTCTGATCTTCCTGAAGATTGGCCAGCTTATCATAAAGCGCATTAAATGCCGGCAAAATACCACCATAACTTCGTTGGCGTTCCGGTTTTGATGCAGCCCATTCCTGGAAACCGGATTCGAGTTGCTGCTTCTTATTGATGGCGTCTAATTTTTGAATTCCGCGGTTTTCACCGATCATCTTTTTCCAATAATTGGCTACGCCGGCATGCTTTGCCGAATATTGTATGCGTACCAGGTCACTTTGATCCTGATATTTGTCAAAAATGGCCAGCCGCTTTCCTCTAAGCCTGATGGCCGGTGGATTTTCGCGCTGGGTTATCATGCTGATGGCATTGGAGGGCAGGTATTCCTGGGTGGTACCGGGATAACCGAATACAAAGGTAAAATCGCCCTTTTCTGCCCCTTTAAGGGAAATTTTCAGGTGACTTTTTGGTTTATAAGGAACATTATCTGCATCATACGCGGCAGGCTCATTATTTTTATTGGCATAGATGCGAAATATGGAGAAGTCACCGGTATGTCTGGGCCACATCCAGTTGTCGGTATCCCCTCCAAATTTACCGATGTTACTCGGGGGAGCCCCAACCAGCCTTACATCGTTAAAGGTTTCACTAACAAACATATAAAATTCGTTGCCATAATAAAAGGGTTTGACCACGGCTTTGTAGTGGGTTCCTTTTACTGCTTCTTCCTGAAGAGTGGCAGAAATTTCCTTAATGGCTGCTTCGCGCTGAGTTTCGTTCATACCTGGAGTAAGCACCTGAAGTACCTTCTGGGTAACATCTTCCATACGCACCAGTAGTGTTACACTTAGCCCGGGATTGGGCAATTCTTCGCTCTGGTTCATCGCCCAGAAACCATTGGTGAGGTAATCGTGTTCCAGGGAACTGTGGCTTTGAATCTGGCCATAGCCACAATGGTGATTGGTAAGAATAAGGCCCTGATCTGAAACGATTTCAGCAGTACAGCCACGTCCGAAAAGTAAAATGGCATCTTTCAGGCTACTATTGTTGATGCTGTAAATATCTTCGGCACTGATGCGCATGCCCATGGATTTCATGTCCTTCTCGTTTAATTGTTCCAGCAACATGGGCAACCACATGCCTTCACCCGCAAGGGCAAGACGAAAGGTAGCCAGCAAAATTACCAGGAAAAATGCGGTCTTTTTCATTCGGAAAAAATTTAATGTATAATCAAAGCTTTGTTTTAACGCGGAAATTACCGGAACCACAGACAGTAACGACTTTTGCACTGCCCGTTGACCCACATAAAAGGGGTAAAGAGCGTTCTTATGTATTACTTTACAGCGATGGTTTCGATTTCGACCAGAGCACCAAGGGGCAATTTAACCACGCCAAAAGCTGCACGCGCCGGGGAATTTTCGGTATAATACCGACCGTAAACTTCGTTCATAGCCGCAAAGTTATCCATATCACTCAGCAAACAGGTGGATTTCACCACATGGCTGTAATCATAGCCGGCCTCTTTAAGTATGGCGCCAATATTTTTCATAACCTGTTCTGTTTGCTCGGTAATGCCACCTTCCACAAACTTTCCGGTAGCCGGATCAATGGGAACCTGCCCGGAAATGTAAAGTGTACCATTGGCTTCAACAGCCTGACTGTAAGGACCTACCGCTTTGGGGGCATGATCGGTGTAAATGATTTTCTTCATGAGTATTATATTTAATGATTGAATTCTCAGATAATTGGTCAAAATTAATCAAAATTCACCATAAACAAGGATAGAGAAGGGAATTTTTGAGGAGGGGGAGCAATGAGAGGTGAGAGATGAGAGGTGAGCAATGAGAGGCGAGAGAAGAGTTCTAATCATAGTCCTTTGTTCGGGTTCTTGGTCCTTAGTGATTGGTTGTTGGTGATTGGTGACTGCCTGCCCCCCCCACGCGCTAAAAGCACGCTCCATCACCGGGTACTCCAAAAGCATGTTAAGATTAACTACCTACTACTTATTACTTACTATTTACTACTTAATGCTTGATAACCGCAGAAACTTAGGAAAATCAAAACAAAAGAACCTCAGCAAAGAGCGTTGAGCAGAATATTCTGTGATCTGTAATCTGTGGTTAGGAATTCGATCCGCAATCTGCAATCAATACTTGCGTGTCTCTGCATCATTGCGTGATTCTGTGATCTGTAATCTGTAATCTGTTGAGGCTTTGAGGCGTTGATTTGTTGAGTAGAAATTCGCTAAAAAATAATTCGCGTTGATTCGCGAAATTAGCGGTGAAAAAAATTGGCGGTAATTTGCGGTAGAAAAAATTAGCTTTGACTGAAATCCTGTAAATCCTGTAAATCCTGTCTTCAATAAATCCTGTCTAAAATCTGCAATCTGCAACCTACAATCCAAAATTTAAAAACTCTTGCTATATTTGTTTTCTTGTTTCACGTAAACGGCCACAGAGTGAAAATTTCAGATACGCGTTTCGGAAAACTTAAAGACGGGCGCGAAGCGCGGCTCTTTAGTATGCTTTGTACCAACGGTTTCAGCGTAAGCATTACCAATTTTGGGGCTACGCTCATCTCCATAAAAATGCCCGACCGCAGCGGAAAAATGGCCGAAATCATTGCCGGCTTTCCCGACCTTGACAGATATTTGGAGCCCCATCCCTATTTCGGTGCTACCGTGGGTAGGTTTGCCAATCGCATTGCCGGGGCAAAGTTCACCATCAACAACACGGAATACCTGCTCTCAGGCGAACACAAATTTTATCAATTGCATGGCGGTCAGGGTGGGTTTCATTCCCGGCTTTGGGACTACTCCCTGGAAGAAGGCAGGGGTTATGCGGTGGTTTCGCTGAGTTACCTCAGCCCGCACATGGAAGAAGGCTATCCCGGCAACCTGTCTGCCGAAGTTACCTACACCGTTTATGACGACAATCGCCTGGAAATTGAATTTTCAGCATTGACCGACAGGCCCACGCATGTAAATCTTACCAACCATGCTTACTTTAATTTAAGCGGATTTGCTGAAGGCCTTTCCAGTCATAAATTCACCCTGAATGCAGCTCAATATCTTGAGCTGGATCAGCATCAGCTTCCCACAGGCAAATACCTGACGGTTCAAGGTACAAAATTCGATTTTAGCACGCCCGTCACGCTCAACCCGGATGAAACCGAACTGGACCTATGCTTTGTACTCAAACCACACTTACCGGGAGAAGCTTCAGCGCTCTTGTATCACGCCGGTTCAGGCCGGAAAATGACTGTTATTACTACACAACCCGGCATTCAGGTTTATACCTCCAATTTCCTGGATGGCAGCCATTGCGGACATGGTGGAAAATGTTACGAAAAACATTCAGCCGTTTGCCTCGAAACTCAGCACTTTCCCGACAGCCCGAATCAACCGGCCTTCCCTTCCACGCTGCTGAACCCGGGAGAAAAATACCATCAAAAAACATTATTTTCCTTTGAAAACAAATGATCATTAATTACTTAGACCAACAGTATTCAACTTCGTCCTATGGGGAACTTCCACACCATTGATTATTTGATTTTTGGGGCATATGCCTTGCTTATTCTTTCGGTTGGCCTGTGGGTGTCGCGAAACAAAAAGGGCCATAAAAAGAATGCCGAAGATTACTTTCTGGCGGGAAAAAGCCTGCCGTTCTGGGCCATTGGGGCATCCCTGATTGCCGCGAATATCTCCGCCGAACAGTTTATCGGTATGTCCGGATCAGGCTTTGCCATTGGCCTGGCCATAGCGTCTTATGAGTGGATGGGAGCCATCACCCTGATTATTGTGGCCAAATTTTTCCTGCCTGTTTTCATAAAACAGGGTTTGTTTACCATTCCAGAGTTCATTGAAAAGCGCTTCAACACCAACCTGAAAACTATTCTTGCGGTTTTCTGGGTAGGGCTTTTTATTTTTGTAAACCTTACTTCTGTATTGTTTCTCGGCGCCAAGGCACTCGACACCATTATGGGCAACGGGGATGGCAGCATGATTTTCCCGCTCATCGTGGCACTTGCCCTTTTTGCAATAGCTTATTCCTTATGGGGCGGCCTTTCGGCAGTGGCCTGGACGGATGTAATACAAGTGGTGCTGCTGGTTATCGGGGGATTGATTACAACCATCATCGCCTTAAACAATGTAACCCCCACGGGAGGCGTTTTTGCCGGGCTAAACCATGTTTACAACTTTGCCGGAGATAAGTTTCATATGATTCTGGACAGAAATCACCCTGAATTCTCAAACCTGCCCGGCATTGGGGTGATTATCGGCGGGTTATGGGTAGCCAATCTCTATTATTTTGGCTTCAACCAATACATTATCCAGCGGGCACTCGCGGCAAAATCGTTGCTCGAAGCACAAAAAGGCCTCGCTTTCGCGGCTTTTCTCAAACTGTTGTTGCCCATTTTTGTGGTTGTTCCGGGTATCATTGCGTATGTGATGTTTATGCAACCCGAAGGGACGGTAATTGTTGATGGCGTTAAGGAAGTTTTCACGCGTCCTGATGGAAGCATTAATTATGATGTTTCTTATCCATGGCTGATCAAAACATTTATTCCCGTCGGACTAAAAGGATTGGTGGTAGCGGCGCTCACTGCTGCTATTGTTTCCTCGCTGGCTTCCATGCTCAATTCCACCGCCACCATTTTTACCATGGATATCTACAAGCCCTATTTCTCCAAAAAGAGCAATGATTCCGAGCTGGTTCCTGTTGGCCGGCTCTCCGCGGTTGTTGCTTTGGTGATTGCCGTTATTATTGCCCCCGCGCTCAGTTCCATGCCACAAATGTTCCAATACATACAGGAATATACCGGCATTGTAAGCCCGGGCATTCTCGCGGTATTTTTGATGGGATTGTTCTGGAAACGGGCCAACACCAAAGGCGCCATCATCGGTATTCTTACTTCCATTCCTGTGGCGTTATTGCTTAAATTGTTTCCTGTTCAGATGCCTTTCCTTGATCAGATGATGTACACTTGTCTCATTACCATTGTGGTAATTGTGATGGTGAGTCTCACCACTGCCATCAGGGACGAAGACCCCAAAGCCATTGCGTTACCCCGTGAACTCTTTAAAACGGATGCAAAGTTTAATTTTGCCGCCTATGCAGTGATGATTATTTTAATTGTTCTTTACACCGTATTCTGGTAATAAAACAGCGCGTGATGAAAGATAAAATAGTTAAGGATTCCTTTGAAACTAAATTCGGCAATAAATTTCGTTTTTTTGCTGCGCCCGGCCGCATCAACATTATTGGTGAACATACCGATTATAACAATGGCTTTGTATTGCCAGCGGCCATTGATAAGCGCATTTATCTGGCTATAAATGCGATTCCCGGAGCAAGGGTCACCATTTATTCGGTGGATTTTGATGAACCCGTTTCGTTCGACCTCAACGATGAACAGCCGGAGCTTCCGCATTGGGCCAAATATCCGTTTGGGGTCATTAAGGAACTTCAGAAAAAAGGGTTTAAACCGGAGGCATTCCAGGCAGCGTTTGGTGGCGATATCCCCGATGGTGCCGGTCTTTCCTCTTCGGCCGCGTTGGAAAGTGCCTTTGCAACTGCGCTGAATGCATTGTTTGATTTTGGCCTTGATAAGATGTCGCTGGCGAAAATTGGCCAACTCGCCGAACACAATTATGCCGGCGTGCATTGCGGCATAATGGATCAGTTTGCTTCCTTGCATGGGAAAGCCGGACAGGCAATGCAACTGGATTGCCATTCGCTTGAATTTAAATACTTTCCGTTGGAATTGAATGATTATGAACTGATTCTGGCCGACACAAAGGTAAAACACAGCCTGGCCGCTTCAGAATACAACCGCCGCAGGTACGATTGTGAAGAAGGTGTGATGATTCTCCGCACACAAATGCCCGGCGTTAGAAGTCTGCGTGATGTAAGTTCAAAGGATATGTACGGATTCGAAGGAATACTGGGCGAAGAAATTTATTTATGCTGTGAATACGTTACCGAAGAAAATGAACGGGTCCTTGACACCTGTCATGCACTTGAAAGCGGGGATTTAAATCGTGTTGGAGCACTGATGTTTCAATCGCATCAGGGTTTGCGCACAAAATATATGGTGAGTTGTAAAGAGTTGGATACTTTGGTGGATGCTGCCAAAAAAATTGAAGGTGTGCTGGGCGCCCGCATGATGGGCGGCGGTTTTGGTGGATGTACCATTAACCTGGTGGCCAAAAATGCTGCCGAACAATTTAAAAAAGAGAGCAGCGATGCATTTTTTAAGGCTTTTGGAACCACTCCCGAATTTTATCAGGTGAATATTGGGGATGGAGCCAGGGAAGTGGAAATCCCAGACAGTTAAACCGGAAAACGAAATTCAGAACTATGAAAGACCTCAGCAGTGAATTCTATTTCTTTTTCGGTCTCACGTTGGCACTGTATAGCGGCATCAGCACAATAAGCAGCCCCGAAACTATCATAAGTCCCTGACCCACGCCCCACCGATCGGCCACAAAACCGATTAAAGGTGCAAACAGGGCCGCAAATAAGGTTTCGGCCTGCGACTCAGCAGACAGCGCCGTAGCCAATACATCCCGGTCAAGGCGGTCGGCAACCAGTGCAATGCCAATAGGTTTGCGCAGATTTTCAACGAGATAAACCCCGCTATAAAATATCACAGCAGGAAAATAGATATTTCTGAAGAAAAACCAACCACTGAATCCGCCTAACAACAGGCCAACCAACATGGTTATATTCAATGCCCGTCCGGCATTCAAAAAACGCTCTGCAAACCTACCCGAATGACGTGCCATAAATGCGGTTAGAATATAAATTATAGAATATATAAGTCCCACCATTAATGCTGACCTTTGCTCGTTTTCCAGGTATAGAAACAGGGGTATGCTCAGCGCAAAAGTCTTAATTACCGGTTGGAGATAATCTTTTACGGCTTTATAATATCCGCTGTAAACCGATTGCGTAAGTATGGCCCGCAAAATACCCGGATTGCGAAATGAGAAAATAAAATCACCAATGGTTTGTTTGAAAGTTGATAGAATTTTCCCCCGCTCCAATGACCGGCGTTCCCCTTCGAGTACTTTCGGATAAGTCGTCATCAAAACAAGGTCAATCAGATAAGGAATAATTGAAATCAGGAACACTGTACTGTAATTGCCGGTCCTGAAAACAATTATTGCAGCAAGCACAGCTGAAACCGCCGATCCGGTTTGTGACCACGAACGGGTATGCCCGTAATAATGTACTTTCTGATTTTCCCAACCGTTGATTTTCAGGTATTCGAAAATCATGGCTTTATGAGTACCTGTCCGGAATGCATCTCCGTAGGCATAAAACAATATGGCCACGATGAACATCCAGTAGGTATCGGAAAAGAAAAAAATGATAAATGAAACAATATAAAATACGAAAGCAGATATCATGCTTCGTCTTCGCCCCAGACTATCGGCCAGGATACCGGTAGGAATCTCGAATATATTGATGGTAATTTCGCGTATGGCGATTAAAGTTCCTATTTGCAAAAAAGACAGGCCTTTATCCAGGAAGAACAGCAGCAGGAAAGGTTCGAAGAATCTGAGGTTCTTAAAAAAACCATAAGCGCAGAACTTATAATACTGAACATCTTTTTTAAAAGTGATGGCCATAATTATTCAGGTTTGGGCTTTAGAGGCTAGAGGTTAGAGGCTAGAGGTTAGAGGTTAGAAGTAAGAAGTTAGAAGTTAGAGATTCTCCCCCCGTCTCCCCGTCCCCTTGTCTCCTTGTACCCTCCCTTATCATACTTTCACTTCCAGGCCACGACAGGGTGAAAAAAAACGCTGTCAGGGCATTCCCTTTACTTCATCTCCCCTTTTCCATTTCTCCTGGTCCCTGCGATGCCTTGAATCTTCGTCTCCATTCCAATTTCAGCCCTCACAGGGTGAGACAAACCCTGTCAGGGCATGTCGCTCCGACTCCTAATACGCTCTTGCAAAAACTACCCTCTTATCCGAAGACTTGCCGGTTAAAATACATTTACCTGCCTCGGGTTTGGCATCCAGTGGAATGCAACGGATGGTAGCTTTGGTTTTCTCTTTGATTTCCTGTTCGGTTTCAGGAGTTCCGTCCCAGTGAGCCAGTACAAATCCGCCCTTATTATCCAGTAAATCAACAAATTCTTCCCAGGTATCAGCTTTGGTAGTGAGGTTGTCTCTAAAATCAAGCGCACGCTGGAAGAGGTTCTTTTGGATACTGTCGAGTAGATGCTCAACCTTATTTTCGATATCGGCAAGCTGATAGGTAGCTTTTTCCAGGGTGTCGCGGCGGGAAACTTCAACGGTGCCGTTTTCCAGGTCACGTGGCCCAATGACCAACCGTACCGGTACCCCTTTAAATTCATATTCATTGAATTTCCAGCCGGGTTTGTAGGTATCCCGGTCGTCATATTTAACAGATATGCCTTTGGCTTTCAGATTTTTAACAATTTCATCTACTTTTTCAGTGATGGAGGCCAATTGCTCCGCATTTCTGTAAATGGGTACAATAACCACCTGGGTGGGAGCCAGTTTTGGAGGCAACACCAACCCATTGTCATCAGAATGTGCCATAATCAGCGCCCCGATTAAGCGCGTAGAAACGCCCCATGAAGTAGCCCATACATATTCAAGCTTGTTTTCCTTGCTAAGAAATTGAACCTCGAAAGCTTTGGCAAAATTCTGTCCCAGAAAATGGGACGTTCCGGCCTGCAGCGCTTTGCCATCCTGCATAAGGGTCTCTATGCAGTATGTTTCAATGGCACCGGCAAAACGTTCGTTGGGTGATTTGGTGCCTTTGAGTACCGGTACCGCCATAAAATTCTCAACAAAGTCAGCGTAAACATTAAGCATCTGTTCGGTTTCTGCTATGGCTTCTTCCGAAGTGGCATGAGCCGTATGACCTTCCTGCCAAAGAAATTCAGCCGTGCGTAAAAATAGCCGGGTGCGCATTTCCCACCGTACTACATTGGCCCACTGATTGATAAGCAATGGCAGATCACGGTATGATTGTATCCAGTTGCGGTAGGTATCCCAGATAATGGTTTCGGAGGTAGGACGTACGATAAGCTCTTCTTCCAGTTTTGCTGTTTCGTCTACAATCACTCCCCCGCCGCTGGGATCATTCTTCAGGCGGTAATGCGTTACGACGGCACACTCCTTGGCAAAGCCTTCCACGTGGCTTGCTTCTCTACTAAAAAATGACTTTGGTATGAATAATGGAAAGTAAGCGTTCATATGGCCGGTGTCCTTAAACATTTTGTCGAGTGCCGCCTGCATTTTTTCCCAAATGGCATAGCCATAAGGTTTGATCACCATGCAGCCCCTCACTGCGGAATTTTCGGCCATATCGGCCTTGATTACCAGATCATTATACCATTGAGAATAGTTTTCAGCCCGGGTAGGAAAATCTTTAGCCATGTTTTGTGTATTGTGGTATAGTATTTGTTTTAAAACGGTTGATTTAACAACAACTCAACCGCGAAAGCGGGCACAAAATTAACAAAATAAACGCAGCCAACACACCAAATCCACCTGGCATTTGGAACTGCAAAATTAAAAGGGAGGACCAACAAATGAAAACTTTTATCAGCTTTATTGCAGCAACCGCCTTATTTTTAACGGCATGCAACACGCAATATCAGGCCCGCACCACCTACGACGATGTTTATTACTCGCCTTCCGATGCTGCGGTGCAATCTCCGGCAGTAGCTCAAAGTACCGTTAAAACTGAGCACTACACTACCAATAATGACAACAATCGCTATACTCAGGAGACTGATCAGCAGTATTATTATGATCAGGAAAGCATACCCCAGGAAGAATCCTATCAGGATGGTGAGTACAACTATTCGACCAGCGAAAGTTACAGTGATCCAAACGGTACAACCTACGTAACCAATAACTACTACAACACCGACGATTACTACGATTATGCTTATGCATCCCGCATCCGCCGGTTCCACTCCAATTATTACTTTAACAGTTACTACTCCCCGTATTACACCAATCTTTACTGGTATGATTACAACCCTTATAGCTGGGGAACCAGCATTTACCTTGGATACAACTGGTGGTATCCCGGTTATTCGGGAATAGGTTTCGGTATGGGCTATTATCCGCGCTATCGTTATAGCTATTGGGATTACCCCTATGGCGGATGGGGTTATCCTTATCATGGCTTTGGATATGGATATGGTGGTTACTATTCAGGATATAATCATGGTTACTGGAATGGCTTCTACGATGGATACTATGCAGGTGGCGGAGGCTACTATTACTACAACAGTTTCGACAACAACTCATATTACTACGGCCATCGCGGGTCTTCAGCCAGTGTAGGCTCCGGAAGTGGCCGCGGAAGCTCATTTGGACAGCATTATGAAAATGCCGTCCGCAGCGGCCGCATAGAAAGTCCAAGGACACCCACGGGCTCAGGAAGAACCGGTACCGTAACTTCTGGCCGAACTGAACAGCCTGTCAACCGTGGCACTGTAGCACCTGGTACGAGTGGACGCAGCACAGGTACCGTAACTCCTGGCCGAACCGAACAACCAGGCAGCAGCCGGGGAACCGTAACGCCTGAACCGGGCACCCGTCAAAAATCTACCGTAACTCCGGGCCGCAGCGTGCAACCCGAAAACAGGGGAACCACTACCGATCCCGGTAGCCGCAATGTAAGTCCGGGTAGCCAGCGGAGCGAACCAAATAACTCACAACGTTACCAGAGCCCTCAGCGCCAGCAGGCTCCCACTCAACGATATACGGCTCCACAACGCCAACAGCAGTATCAAAAGCCTGCTCAAACCCGGACTCCTCAATCATATAGTGCACCTGAATACAATAAACCAAAGAGAAGCAACGAATATGTAAGTCCGAGGTACAGAAATATTCGCGAAAGCGGAGTAAACACCCAGCCAAACAACCAGAATAATCAGCGTTACAGTGCTCCATCGCGTTCAAATAGTTATGAAGCCCGGCCACAACAGCAGCGCCAGAACTCTAATTATCAGGCACCGTCACGATCGAATGAAAGCCGGAGAACATATACTGCTCCCTCACGTTCATCCTCATCGGGCAGTTATTCCAGTCCTTCAGGCTCATCATCGTCCGGAAGGAGTTATTCTGCGCCCTCATCCTCAGGGTCATCCAGGTCATCAGGATCCTCAGGATCTTCGGGTTCATCAGGCAGTGGACGTTCATCATCAGGTAGCGGCCGTCACAGGTAAATCATTTACTGAACTCAAAAAACTAATTTTACTGTTATGAAAAAGATTTGTTTAACCCTGACTTTACTTGGGATGTTTGCAGGCGGCACCTTTGCTCAAAATCAACTCGATGCTTTGCGTTACTCCCGGCTCAACCCCAGCGGAACCGCCCGATTTGTGGCCATGGGAGGTGCTTTTGGCGCATTGGGTTCCGACTTCAGCGCGCTAAGTGTAAACCCGGGAGGCATCGGCTTATACCGAAGCTCCGAGTTCAGCATTACCCCTTCATTCAGCACAACCACCACTGAAAGCCAGTTAAACGGAAATTTCAGAGAAGATTCCCGTTACAATTTTAACCTGGGAAATGTCGGAATTGTAATGACCAACAACCCAGGACTAAAAAATCCAAATTCACCCTGGAAAAATATGCAGTTTGGATTCGGTCTAAACCGGATTGCCAATTTCAATAACCGGGTGCAATTGAGCAGCGATAATAATGCATCCTCATATTTATCCTCCTATCCCGGAATGGCCAACGGAAAATCACCCAATGCACTGGGTAGGTTCGATACTTATCTGGCTTACAGCACCGACTTACTGTTTGTGGTTGATTCAGCCACATGGACTTATGGTGTCGACCTGCCGTATGGTGGTGTAAACCAACGGAAAACCATTGAAAGCAAAGGATCAATGAATGAGATGATTTTCACTTTCGGAGGTAATTATAATGACAGGTTATATATAGGAGCAACGTTGGGCGTTCCCTTCATCAGGTATGAAGAAGTAGCTACGTATGCCGAATCGAAACTTGAAGGTGAAGGAACTGTTTTTAAGAACTTAAAGCGGATAGACAACCTCGAAACCACCGGAACCGGCATCAACTTTAAGTTTGGTATGATTGTTCGTGCCACCAACTGGCTCAGACTTGGTGGTGCCATACATACCCCCACCTTCTACAGTTCAATGTCCGACACCTATTCTTCATCCCTTACTTCGGGTTTCGAAAATGGTTATTCGGCCACCGAAAGTGCAGATGGTTATTTTGAATATGAGTTAAATACCCCCTTCCGGGCTATAGGCAGTCTGGGGTTTGTGATTGGCAAATCAGGCATCATCAGCGCCGATTATGAATTTGTTGATTATCAGACCGCGCGTTTGCGTTCACGTGAATATGACTTCTACAGCGAAAATGAATCCATCCGCGATCAGTTTCAAAAAACACACAACATGCGCCTGGGTACCGAATGGCGGTATGGTGCACTGAGCTTTAGAGGAGGTTATGCTTTTCAGGATAACCCTTATAAATCTGGTGTAAACTCAGCATTGACAAGTTACTCTTTTGGACTTGGTGTTCGTGAGCAAAATTTTTATGTTGATCTGGCCTGGGTTCACTCCTACTACGATGATGAGTATTACATGTATAGCGGATTGGTTAATCCGGCCTATACAACTACCACCAACAATTCATTTTTACTTACTCTCGGGTTCAGATATTAAGCTTATTTAATTCACGTAGAATAAAAGCCGGCATTGTCCGGCTTTTTTTGTCGTGGAAGTGCTCAAAAGGAAACAGTTGATGTGATTAGTTATTTTTTGTCGAGTTGCGTACCCGGTTTAGTCCTGCCTTTGCTTTTTGACTGATGCTGGTTTTATATTCTGTATAATTTAAGTCAAGACACCGCCGGTAATACTTTTCCGCTTCAGCGAATTTTTTCTGATTTTCAAAGATAAGACCCAGATTGAGGGCCGAATTGGCCGCAAAATACCAGGGATATTTTTGTCCCTGATCCAGGGTGAGCTGATATGCCGGAATGGCCTTTCCCGGATTACCCCATTCATGATAAATTCGTGCTTTGCGGTAAGTAAATTCTATTTTTTCGCGTTCAATATGAATTTCTTCCGGTTGTATTTTTTTAAGCTCTGACATTGCCCGCGCATAATAGCCTCCATCAAACAGCAAGGTAGCTTTGAGTAGCCTGGTATTGGGCACCAGACCCGAAACAGCCTGCTGTTGGGCCCTTTGGTCGCTTTCCAGTTGGGTGTTACCACGCAATTTTACACGGGCCATATATCCGGAAAATTTTTCATCATCTCCCTCAATCATTGCGGCCCAGGCGAGCCGCTGATAAGCCGATTTTATAAAGGCTTCTCCTTCATAATTCAAAAGGTAACGTAAAAACCACACGGTGGCATCCTGATCAAGGCGGTTTAATTTAGCCACTCCGGTAAGATAGTCCAGATAATGGAAAGGATAATAATCGCTGCCCTGCGGACGCTCAAGCAATAAATCAATGGCACGATCATTTTGTCCGTTGTGCATGGCAAAAACTACCGAAGCATAGATAAGCAATGGGCTTTGTACCACGAGCGTTTCCACTGAAGGTGATTTAAGGATAGATTCGAGAAATCGCGTATGCATCTCATTATCGCCCAGATTAAAAGTGGTAAAAGTTAATAAAAACAGGCTTTCCTGTTGCAGAAAAACATCGTCAGTAGTAGATGATACCTGCTGAAGCCTGGATATACCTTCATTTACAGCACCCTTCAATGAAAATAAACGGGTAACCCACTGATAGTTCTCAGGTATAGAACCTATTAAAATCTGCATCAAAGCCAAACCGGTCTGATTGGGCATAAAACCGGGATATTTAACATTATTTTCGGTCAGCAGGCGATAAGCCCGGTTAAAGTCAAGGGCAGCACTTGCATAATTACCCTCCCGGATACGCACCAGCGCCCATTGCAACGACATTTGTGCCCGGCAGTAAAGGTGCCATGGTGAGTTTTTAGGGCCGGAAGCAACCAGGTCCATTAATTCAGTATGTGCGGGGGCAGATTTGTCAAAAAGAGCTTTATTACCCGAAATTACATTTTCGAGAAAAAGCATGTAATGCTTCAGGTAAGGTACAAGTAAATTTGAGGGATCGAGGGCAGCCTCTGAAGCAAGCAATGTAGCGGCACTTTTAAATTTCAGGTTCAGGATTTCCTGGTATGCCCTCCGGCAATTGGTATCCATATTGTAGTGCAACTGTGCATTTGCCTGAACGACTCCACAAAGCAACAATAAACCTGCAATATAGGATTTCATAATTTTGTTTTAAAAATAGGGGAGGCAACTACCTCCCCTATTCTTATGTTTACAGCGAACGATTATAGCGTTACACTTGCAGCAAGCCCATGGTCTACCAATATACGCCCACAATATTCACACACAATAATTTTTTTATGCATACGTATATCGAGCTGACGTTGAGGAGGAATGGAACTAAAACACCCCCCACAGGCATCGCGTTCAACACTTACAACGGCCAGACCATTGCGGGCATTTTCCCGGATACGTGTATAGGCTGTAATCAATCTGTCTTCGATCATCCGCTGAAATTCCTTTGATTTTTTTTGTAACGACACCTCTTCTTTTTCGGTTTCGCTAACGATGTCAGAGAGTTCAGCTTTCTTTATTTCCAGATCATTTTTGCGCTCATCCATAATTTTCTGGGCAGCACTTACTTCTTCATTTTTCAGGCTCAGCAGATGAGAAAATTCTTTGATTCGTTTCTCTGCCAATGCAATTTCAAGATTTTGAAATTCTATTTCTTTGGTAAGTGAATCATACTCGCGGTTGTTACGCACGTTGTTTTGCTGCTCTTCATACCTTTTGATCTGCGACAGGCTGTCGGTAATCTGATTTTGTTTTTCTTTTATTGAAACATTGAGCGACTGAATCTCCTGAATGTAATTGTCGATACGCGTCTGTAGACCAATAATCTCATCTTCGAGGTCTTCTACTTCCAAAGGAAGTTCTCCACGGATTATTTTAATTTTATCGATTTGAGAATCAATCTGCTGAAGACTATACAGCGCGATGAGTTTCTTTTCTATTGAGATTTCGGTTTCTTCAGCCTCAGCAGATGAGAGGGAAACATGGGCGGCAATCCGGCCTGTTGTTTCTGAATCCTGGGTTTTAACGCTTTCGTCTTCGCTGGAAGCCTTAACTTTAGACTTTGCTTTTGCCATATTTTTCCTTGCTATATTTTTGATTTACAGATAATTGATGGGATTTGTACGAATGTTGGAAATTCGGCTTGCAAAGGTAGTAAATTTTTCTTTAACAATTTCGTACAATAATTGGCTGGTGTATTGCTCTGTTTCATAATGACCGGCCTCTATCATCAAAATCTTTCCTTCAGCCAGAAAGTAATCGTGATATTTAAGTTCTCCGGTAATAAACGCATCAGCCTCTGCAGCCAAAGCAGCGGAAATCAGAAAATTTCCCGATCCCCCGCAAAAGGCTACTTTTTGTATTTCCCGATTCGTTAATGGGGAATATTTCACGCATCCTGCCATAAATATCTCCTTTACCATTGCAAGAAAATCTCTTTCAGTCATTGGCGCATTTAACCACCCAACCATACCCGAACCTGCCAGCGGAAACTCGTTGGTCAAAGGATAGGCATCCCAGGCCACCTCTTCATAAGGATGCGCATTGACCATAGCCTGAATTACTGCAGGAAGCAGACGTGTTTCACAGATGGTTTCAATCCGGATTTCAGGTTCGCTGTGCAGCTTGCCGGTTTCACCTACAAAAGGCGTGGTACCGGGTAGCGGACGAAAAGTTCCGTGGCCTTCCAGGTTATAACTGCATGAATCATACTGTCCGATTTGGCCGGCACCGGCAGCAAACATAGCTTCACGTACCTTGCCGGCCTGCGCCAGGGGTACAAATACCACCAGCTTTTGCAATATTCCTGTTAAGGGCTGTAATATGTGTAAATTGTTTAAGCCCAACTTCTGACCTATCATGGAATTTACCCCGCCCATTACATTGTCAAGGTTGGTATGAGCCGCATATAACGCAATATTATGCCGGATGGCTTTTAACAAACAACGTCCGGGTTCAGATTTTGGCGTAATGCTTTTTATCGGTTTAAATATCAGTGGATGATGAGAAATAATTAAATTACAATTTTGCATTATGGCTTCATCTACCACCGCTTCGGTAATGTCAAGAGTAATGAGAACACCTGAAATCTCCATCTCCGGATCGCCGGCATGCAATCCTGAATTGTCGTAACCCTCCTGCCGGGCCAACGGAGCTATGTACTCTATGTGTTTTAATACTTCCTTAATTTTTGTCATAAGAATAAGCTTAAAATTTCATGTAAAACATTACACAAAGATAATCAGAAACCGCCGGACTGACCTTTTATGTTAAACAGAGAGCGCTCCGGTTTGCATTACATTTCCTGTAATCCCGGAGTGGAACATACATTCAGACATAAAAGAGCGGATTCACCGGTATGGCACGAAACCAACCATGCCAAAATTAACAATTTTTACCAGATGATAATAAATTTAACTACTCTTTTTGATTACAAGTAAAATCAAAAATAGAGTTATGCGTTTACTCATAGGTAAGCTGTAAATATATTTTCATTTGCAGATTTAAAAATCAAGTAGTACTTTTATGCCATGGAAATTCTTCGTATCTTTCTTATTCCATTTGCATTTCTGTATGGGCTGATCACAAGATTAAGAAATTATCTTTTCGATGTAGGTCTTTTAAGCCAAACCACCTTTCCCATACCCGTAATAAGTGTGGGAAATCTTACCACTGGCGGCACAGGTAAAACGCCCCATATTGAATATCTGATCAGGTTATTGCATCCCAGGGTTCATGTAGCTACTCTTAGCCGGGGTTACGGACGTAAAACCAGAGGATTCAGGCAGGCCGAATACGGTGATAATGCCACCGTGGTTGGTGACGAACCTATGCAATACCTGATGAAATTTCCTGATATATCCATATTCGTTGATGAAAAAAGGAAAAGGGGCATACGGAAACTGCTCAAAAAGCAACCCTCCACAGAGGTGGTGCTGCTGGATGATGCCTTTCAGCACCGTTTTGTAAAACCCGGTTTTTCCATTCTTCTTACCGATTATCTGAATCCTTATACCGGTAATTATCTGCTTCCTGCCGGCTCTCTTCGTGAACCCGTTTCGGGTGCAAAACGAGCCGATGCCATTATTGTTACCAAATCTCCCAAAGTGCTCTCACCCATTACTTATAGAAGTATGGTAGAGGAGCTGAAGCCATTGCCACATCAGGAGGTGTTTTTCAGTTACATTGATTATGGTAAGATGGTTCCCTTATGGGACGAAATGCCAGAGCCTGAAGACAACCACAAATACAGCAACATTCTTTTATTTGCCGGTATTGCCAATATCTATCCCATTCAGGAATATCTTTCAAACTATTGTTTTGAACTGATTACCATTGAGTTTAAAGACCATTACCGATATAAAGCGAAAGACCTTGAAAGAATTAAGGAAAATTTTAACGACCTTTACAGCCGCAATAAATTGCTTGTGACCACTGAAAAGGATGCCATGCGCTTGATAGTTCCGGAAATTTATGACCTTGCCCGTGAATTGCCTTTGCATTATCTTCCCATAGAAGTGAAGTTTCACAATCAATTCAAAGATTCATTCAATAAAAAAATTTTAACCTATGTTGACGAAAATAAACCAAAGCATTGATTATATCAAAACACATTATAAAGAAACACCCTTTGCCGGCATCATTCTGGGAACAGGATTGGGCGGTCTGGTGAACGAACTGGAAATCTCCAAAAGCATACCTTACAGCGATATTCCCAACTTCCCGGTTTCAACCGTTGAGGGACATGCCGGACAACTTATCTTTGGCAGACTGGGCGGACGTAATATTGTGGCCATGCAGGGGCGCTTCCACTTTTATGAGGGCTATTCAATGCAGGAAATTACATTCCCCATAAGGGTGATGAAAGCCCTGGGCATTGAATTTTTGTTTGTCTCCAATGCCAGCGGCGGTTTGAATCCCGAATTCGAGGTGGGCGACATTATGTTTATCACCGATCATATCAATCTGATGGGCGACAATCCTTTGATTGGCAAGAACAATAACCAGCTTGGGCCACGCTTCCCTGATATGAGCGAAGTGTATAACCAACAAATGCTGCAACTGGCTTCTAAAATTGCCGGTAAGGCAGGCATTGACTTTAAAACCGGCGTATATGCCGCTGTTTCGGGGCCTACTTTTGAAACACGGGCCGAATACAGGTTCATCCGGATAATTGGTGCCGATGCCGTGGGTATGTCTACAGTGCCAGAGGTTATTGTAGCCCGTCATGCCGGAATTCCCGTTTTTGCTGTTTCAGTAATCTCTGATCTGGGTGTTGAAGGAAAAATCGTTGAAATTTCTCATCAGATTGTCATGGATGCGGCTGCAAAAGCAGAACCAAAAATGACTCATATCATCCGCGAACTGCTTGCCACGCTATAAGCAAAAATGAATTGCGGAAAACCAATGCTTTACAAACGGTAAAATGACACTCAGCCACCCTTGTCTGTTTCCATCCGCCAGGAAAGCTAAAATTAAACGTACTCTTGTCCTGTTGCTGTTTCTTGCCGGGTTGGCCCCGGCATGCGACACCAATAGGAATCCGGAAACCACTGCTGTTATTTCTTTAAGCTGCCCGGAAGATTGCCGGTTCAAAGTCAGCTTAAGCAGACTTGATACCAATAGTGTAGTACCCATTGATTCGTTAATGATGAAACCTGGAAAAACAGCAAGATTCCGGCTGAACATGCAAAACCCGGGATTCTACCTGCTTAACTTTGAAACCAGCCGGAAAATACTGGTACTTCACCCGGGTGACAGTATTAAAGCCTCTCTTTCACCTGAGGGAAGTGCTGTTTTTACCGGAGGAGCAGAAAATGCGGAATATCAGCATTTTGTCCTGCAACTTGATGCCATCAAACTTAAGATCGACAGCCTGTTCCTTTCTCTTGAATCAGCAAAATATACCGACAATTATGGTCGTGAGCTTAAATATTTTGATAGTACAGTTTCCGGGCTAAGCGAAAAGGTTAAGAAAATAGCCATTCAATACCTGCAGCAACATCCCACAGCTTTATCGCAGGTATTAATAATGAATGCTATGCCTGGCAATCAGGCAGTATTTAAAGGTTTAGCTGACAGTACTTGGTATTTCTACTCAGATTCCACCCTCGGTGTTCATTTCCCTGAAAATCCGCACCGGCTGATGCACCACCACCGGGTACAACGTCTGCGCAGACTTTCCAGGACTGAGGCTGAGGCAAGAACACAATTAAAAACCGGAAGCCAGGCACCTGACATCAAATTACCCGACTTTTCAGACAGGCTTAAAAGCTGGCATCATTTGAAAGGTAAGCCAATATTGCTATACTTCTGGGCTCCCACAGATGCTCAAAGCAGACAATCGAATCTGAAACTTAAGCAAATCATTGACCGGGATGATTCTCCTGAATTTCAGGTTTACGCGGTAGCTTTCGATACTTTCCCTGACCGGTGGAAGGCTGCCGTTAATCTGGATAAGCTGTGGTGGACAAATGTGATTGACACCCTTGGAAATCAGTCTCTTCTACACGTTAAATACCGGATTGAACGATTGCCGGTATTGATATTGCTGGATAAGGAAGGACGCATTCTGCATCGGTTTGTATCGGTAGATGCTTTGGAGGAATACCTCAAAAAGAATAAGTTGTAACCACACTTTTCTTATGAACTCATAATTTTTTTTGTAGGTTTGAACCGGATAAATTTAACGACTTGAAAATATACTTTGCCTCCGACTTTCATCTGGGAATACCCACCCATGCCTCAAGCCTGAAAAGAGAAAAACTATTGGTAAAATGGCTGGATGAAATTATGGCCGATGCCGATGAGCTTTTTCTGATGGGTGATGTATTTGATTTCTGGTTTGAGTACAAAACTGTTGTACCAAAAGGATTTATTCGCTTATTTGGCAAATTGGCCGAATTTAACGACCGCGGTATTCCGGTTCATCTTTTCAGAGGCAACCATGATATTTGGGCATTTAATTACTTTGCCACCGAATTCGGTATCATTCTCGAACGGGAGTACCAGATTCGTGAATGGAATGGAAAAAAGTTTTTTCTTTCGCATGGAGATGGTCTCGGCCCAGGCGATCATGGTTATAAATTTTTGAAAAAAGTATTTGAGTTTAAACCCAATCAATGGCTTTTCCGGTGGTTGCATCCCGACATCGGCACCCGTCTTGCCCTTTACTTTTCGCGCCGCAGCCGCTATGCAAATGAGGCCCGTGAAACCAGGGTGGAGCTGCAGGGTGGGAATGACCTGACGAAAGAACGTTTGTTCACCTTTGCGCTTGAGACTTTAAAGAAACAGCCCGACATTGATTACTTTATTTTTGGTCATCGCCATATACCTGCAAATCTGAAACTAAATGAAAAATCGAGGTTTATCAACCTTGGGGACTGGATTACCAATTTCAGTTATGCAGTATTTGATGGCAACGAATTACAAATGATGACTTACCGCAATGGCGTGCCCGAACAGCTTGAACTATGAAAATTACAGCACTTTAAACACCAACCATGCTTTTATCCGCTATTGATATAGGTTCCAATGCAGTGCGATTGCTTTTTGCCAATGTTTTCAACAGCAAATCGGGCATTGTTTCAGAAAAAGCCACCTTGCTGCGTATTCCTTTACGACTGGGACTGGATGTTTTTAGCATTGGGAAAATAAGCGAACAAAAAGCCGATGACCTGGTAAAGACAATGCGGGCTTTTAAGTTGTTGATTGAAGTATACAAGCCCGAGGCCTACCGCGTTGCTGCCACTTCGGCCATGCGTGAAGCCGGCAATCAGCAGGAAATAATGGACAGGGTTAAGCGGGAGGCCGGCCTTGATATCAACATCATTAATGGAATACAGGAAGCCAACATCATTAGTTCATTAAGTCGTGTGTATGTAAACCGTGATTTTACAAAAACACTGTATATAGATGTTGGGGGAGGCTCTACTGAACTTTCGGTCATTGATGGTGATTATCTGATTGCTTCCAACTCTTTTAAAATTGGAACACTGCGTTTGCTTGCCGACAAAGTAGAACAGACTGAATGGGAGGAAATGCGGCGCTGGCTTCGGGGATTTAAAAGCGATTTCGGGCGGATGAATTGCATTGGTTCAGGAGGGAACATCAATAAATTGACCAAACTCTATGGTCACACCTCCAACAACCGCATTGGTTACGAGCAGTTGATTTATGCCAATAAGCAGTTGAGTGCCATGCCCCTGAAAGTGCGCATTGAATCTCTGGGTTTACGTCCCGACAGGGCTGATGTTATTGTACCCGCTTCACGGATTTTTATCCGCATTCTCAAATGGACCGGCATTGGCGAAGTAATCTCTCCCCGGCTCGGACTTGCCGATGGATTGGTGCTGACATTGTACAAAGAGCTGATTGAGGCTAAAAGTGTTTAGTTATTTTTTGATTTTATAGAGCTACAGCTTACACCTTAAATTAGCAAAATGCTTAACTTTGCAGCAGGCATAAGCAATTGATATGAAGCCTTTTTGATCAGCCACACTTCTTAAAATAAAGCCGTGCCCATGCCCAAGCATGAAAAATGGATAGCTAAATTTAAGCCCGCTGTATCTAAGCGCGTATTGTGTTTTACGGGTGCCGCCCTGTGGGCTTTTGCGTCCTACCGGGTGTTGAAAATCACTTTCAGGGCACTTTCCCTTACCAGTGTGCCGGCTTGGATAGTGGTAACTTCAGGATTGCTGGGTTTATATATCTTCTTCTCACTCGTATTTAAGAAAGTTACCAAACGAAATGTAACACGCATTTATAGCCTAAAAAGCGAAAAACCATGTATTTTTGCGTTTATTGGCTGGAAAACATACCTGATTATCTTCTTCATGATAGGCTTAAGCATACTGTTTGAGCGGTTTAAATTGATGCCTGCCTGGGTAGAAGGTATATTTTTTATTGCCCTGGGAGGTTCGTTATTGCTTTCCGCGATAATTTTGCTCTTTGCCGGATTTTCTACCAGGCCGCCCACAAATAAGAAACCTGATTTTTAGCTTTAATCACTTTTGTTTCATCATCATTATTTAAATCAAATAAAAATGTTACTACCCCGGAAAGATGCCCTTCAACTACTCAGAAAATACATCACCAACGAACGCACAATAGCACATTCACTGGCCTCGGAAGCGGTTTTGAGGGCATTGGCCCGGCGTCTGGGTCACGACGTTGAACAGTGGGGTCAGGCGGGTTTGTTACACGATCTGGATTCAGAAATCACCCAGGATGAACCTGAACGCCACGGTCTGGAAACCAGCCGGATACTCCTGGAATTGGGTTTGGATGCTGAAGTGGTAGACGCCATTGTAATGCACAACGAACTGGCTGCCGGCAAGCCGCGGGAGATAGAGTTTCAGCATGCCCTGGCCGCGGGAGAAACCATTACCGGATTGATTACTGCCACGGCTCTGGTATACCCCGACAAAAAAGTGGGTTCAGTAAAACCTAAATCAGTGGTTAAACGGATGAAAGAGAAAGCATTTGCAGCCTCAGTGAACCGGGAAACAATTATGGAATGTGAAAAACTGGGACTTGGTATGGATGAATTTGCTGCACTTTCTATTGCTGCCATGGCCGAAATTGCGGATGAACTTGGTCTTTAGACTTATTGTGACCGGATAAATCTGAATGTAAGGTTGATCCGGGCTCCCATTGGCTTTTTTGACTTAGGCACAGCTTGTTGCCAATGATGCTGCAGTTCACCACCGATAAGTAGCAGGCTGCCGTTTTGTAATATAATATTAAAATTTTTATCATGATTTGCCTTTTTGCGAAAGCGCAGTTTGCGCTCCTACCACAAACTAAGGCTTGCAATCACCCGATTAATTCCCAGTGCCTTTTCATCGTCAGCATGCCAGCCCATACTGTCGGCACCTGAGCGATACCAGTTTAGCAACACCGAATTAAAAGTATGCCGGGACACCTGCTCAATGCTGCATTTCAATTGCATCAATATATCGTTAAAAGGCTCAGGATCATGCTGTATGCCCGAATAGGCATATTGAGCACCTGCTTCACCATACCAGGCAATCAATCGCGGACTCAAATGGGTTTTTCCAAAAATAACGATTTCTTCTGACCGCCAGTTTATCTCCCCTGATGCATTACTTTTTGGGCAGCTGCTGCATTCAAAAAAGCAGGAAAGTATTCAAGTAGTCTTTGCTCCACAGGGAAGTGAAAAGAATGTTTGTTATGCACCTGAAATGGCAAAGGAACAGCCATACTACTCCACATCGGGTATGTCAGAAAACCTGAAATGCATGCGGTCGTTGGCAACAAAATCGTACAGGGTAAGTTTGCGCAACTCAAAAAAACTGCGCCAGTAGGTGGACAGTGCCTGAATATATCCCTGTTGGGCATTGTCTTTTTCACTCTGGGCCAGGTTAAGGTCAATGATGCCAATTTTTCCTATGAGGTAGCGCTGCTTGGTTACCTCGTAGCGTTTTACTGCCACGGTATCACTTTTTGCCGCAATAACAAGTTGATTTCTTAACATATTGAATTGCATAACTTTAAGAAATACCTCCTGATCAAAATCAATCATTTGTTGCTGTACAGCGGTACGTTCCATCTCCATGTCTGATTCAGCCAGTTTAATTTTACCCCGTGTAAGGCCCCAGTCAAGAATGGGGATGCGTAAACCAAGTATTACCCTTTGTTGCTCCTGGGGATTCCGGTAAACAGCCTCCAGATCACGGGCACTTTGCGTTAAGCCATACATAGCATACAGGTTGGCATTGAACCTGTTTTCGGTTTTCGCTTGATTTACCCGGCTTTCAGCCACCAGCATGCGCCGATCAAAAGCGAGGGCATCAGCGCGATTGTCGCGGGCTTCGGTAACAGCAAGCTGAGCGTCAATTACCGGTGCCTCGGGAACAGGTGGCGTAATCAGCCGGATGTCTTCCGCATCGGGCAACCTCAAATATGATTTCAGATTAAAGGCTTTTACCTGTACATCGAGCAATGCATTTTCCACAGCCGACTGGGCATTAAGCAAGCTAAGTTCAATTTGAAGCAACTCATTTTCAGCAATGGTTCCAATGTTAAAACGCCCCCGTGCAATTTGATATAAAGTATCATTGTTCAACAGGTTAATTTGTTGTATCTTAAGTCTTATCTGGGCATCAAGCAAGCTGAAAAACAGGTTAGAAGCCGTTATGTTTACCTGTTCTACATCCTCCATATAGCGGCGCTCAGCCTCATTATACCGCATAGGTTCAATCTTTTTGGCCCATTTAAAAGGGTTATAATTGAATAATGGCTGATTGATTCCAATATTGAGTGGAGCCGACATATAGGAGGTAATGGTGCTGTCGCCGAACAAATCCACACGCTGTAAATCGGAGTTAAAAAAAATCTGCCCACCGGTAAATCCAATATTTTTCGACAGGGACAAACCCGCTGAATAATTGGCCAGGTTGCGTTCATAAAAGAAATCGCCTTCAGGCGTTGTAATTTTTTCTATGCTCCGGCTCAGACTCGGAAGGGTGGCATCCAGAGTGAGCATGGGCTTGAACGAAGCTTTATAATTCCGGAATTGCCAGTAGCTGCTTCTGAAACGATGCTGGGCTGACAGGGCATCCGGCGACTGACGCTTTGCAATTTCGATGGTTTCGTTAAGGGTAAGCATGCGTTGTGCATGTACAGACAATGTAAAAAACCCTAACAGTATTAAAAGAGAAAAAGAAATCAGGATATTTTGTTTCATCAGACTTATATATTATCAGCCACCTTTAAGGGTGATTATTCATATCGCAAAGAAGTTACCGGGTCCTGGGATGCTGCTTTTTTGGCAGGCATATAACCAAAGAGAATACCTACTGTTGCCGACACTCCGAATGAAATTACGATAGACATCCATGAAACAATGGTAAGAATTCCGGTGAGTTGCATAATAATTTTTGCCAGGGCCAGACCCAGAAAAATACCTATAATACCACCGGTAAGGCTAATCATGGTAGCTTCGCTCAGAAACTGAAAAACGACATCTTTGCGGGTAGCACCAGTTGCCATGCGAATGCCGATTTCTTTGGTACGTTCCATTACCGAAGCAAGCATAATATTCATAATGCCGATACCGCCAACAATAAGTGAAATGCTGGCAATGGCCCCCAATACAATATTGAATATGTCTTTGGTTCGCTGCTCCTGTTTGAGCAATAGTTCAGGTACTTTAATTTCAAAATCGTCTACTCCGGAATGGCGGCGTGTCAGCATGCGCTGGATAATATCAGTAGTAGGGGTTATCAAAGCTGTTTCTTTCACCTTTACCACTATTTTATCAATCTGGTTAAAGGCATCTTCTTTGCCACTGGCGGAACTGCTGAACGACATAATGGCATCGCCGGAAACCACCGTTGTATTGCTGTTTCCACGAATCATGGCAGTAGTCACCACCGAGCGGTCGCGATAGCGCATAAGCAAAGTTTGAATGGGCGTATAAACCTGATTGTTGTAATCAGATATGCCCATATTCCCGGACAAATCATCTGATACAGCCCGGCTTTGCAACACACCCACTACCTTTAGCCAGATATTGCCACTCTTTAAATATTGGCCAATGGGATCGGTTTGAGGAAAAAGCCTGGTTTTAAGGGTGGCACCAAGAATACATACTGCTTTGCCTTCGCGCAGTTGATCTTCGTTAAACATTTCACCGGATTCAAGCGTAAGGCCAAAGACATTAAAGAAATCGGGGGTTACACCGCTAATATTACCATAGGTACTCACACCTTTTGAGATGAGCACCGATTCATAAATGACTTCGGGACTTACGCGCTCAACAGATGGAATAATGGATGCGATACTTTCAGCATCAGCAAGCGACAGACCCGGAGAATACTTTTCAGTGGTTTGCCTGCCAGAAGCTCCTTCTTTTGCAGCTTCCTCCATCTGGGATTCTGATTTGGGCATAATGATGATGTTATTTACGCCCACCAGCTTCATCTGATCGAGTATTTCCTGACGTGCCCCATTGCCGATGGCCAGCATAGCAATTACGGCTGCTACACCAAAAATAATACCCAGTGCAGTAAGTATTGACCTGAAACGGTTTGCAAAAACCGCTTCAAGCGCAATAGAGAGTATGTAAAAGTGGCGTTCCATTAAAAAAGGTGTAATTAAAGTGTTCTCAGTTTCCAGGTGCCGGCATTTTCAGGAGGTGAAAGATAAACCTCATCATCCTCAATCAGTCCACTGCTGACCACAATCTGATTCTCATTGGTAGCACCGGTGGTTATTTGCTGTTTGTACTGGCCGTTGGCCTTGTATACAAAGCTAATGCTGTCAGTGGTATGCACCGATTCAATGGGAACGTAAAGCACCTGTGGTATCACCAAAGTATTGATGATATTCTTGGTGGTCATGGCCGGGCGGAGTATGGAATCATATTCATTCACCTTAATCTTTACCTCGAACACTTTGGCATTGGAGTTTCGCATCTGTTCGCCAATATTGGCTACTTCGGTAACTTCGCCGGTATACTTCCGGTCGGGGAAGGCATCCACGCCTACTTCTACTTTTTGCCCGGTTTTCACCTTACTTATGTCTATTTCATTCACATAGGTGCGGGAGATCATTTTATCGAGATTGGGCAGGGTGGCCACCACATTGTCCCATGAACTCATGGTAGATCCAATGCCAATTTTTGAACCATCCCAATTGCGCTTGTATATGACCATACCCGCTTTGGGTGCTTTTACGGTAAAGCCCTGCAGCACGTCCTTAATCTGTTCCAGTCTTCGTTGGGCCTGGCTATACGAAACAGCCACTTCCTGCATATTGGCACTGTTTTTTGCCGAACGCAATTTAAAATTTTTCTCTGCCTGTTCAAACGCGCGTTGCGCCTTTTCCAGGTCAATTTTCGCCTGCCGCTGGGTAGCAGGAGGCTCGTAAATTGACTGTTCTACCGTGATTTGCCTCTCTTCAAGAGCATATTTCAAATTAATAAGTTCTTCGCGCGCTGCACGCATATCCATGGAGGTATCGAGCCTGGTTTTGATAAACTGTGACTCGAGTTTCTCTACCTCACCTTCGAGGTCTTTCATACGGTTGGTAATCTCTGTGCGGTCGAGGGTTGCTACATACTGCCCCGAATCCACTATGGTACCTTCAGCAATAATATCGCTTATCTGAACTTGCCAGATCCGTACTTCGCGCAGGTTTGGAGGACCCAGGATATTTTCTGAATTCGCTGCCTCAAGCTCCCCACTGGTAGTTACATTGATGTAAAAATCACCAAAACTTACTTTAGAGGTTACCGCCTGTGTCTGAGCTTTATTGCCTGAAAAATAAAAAACAACCGCCGCTATTCCAAAGATTGCAAGAACGATGGTCAACCAGAATTTCGGCCCTGATTTTCCTAATGACATGATGAATCAATTATTTATTCGTTAAATTAAATTGTTATCAAAACGAAAATTAACCCGTTTTTATTGGCAGATATGAAAAATTTATCCGAGCAATTCATTAACGATAGCTTCAATGCCTATGCCTTCGGCTTCAGCTTTGTAGTTTCGTACCAGCCGATGTCTCAATATACTAGTGGCCACTGCTTTAACATCTTCAATGTCGGGCGAATATTTACCATTAATGGCACAATGACACTTGGCTCCCAGTATCAGATATTGAGAAGCCCGCGGGCCGGCGCCCCAGGTAAGGTAAAGGTTGGCCCATGGGTGAGCATCGGGAGTTCCCGGGCGGGTTCGGGATACCAGTTTAACCGCATACTCATATACATTATCCGGCACCGGAATGCGACGGATCAGACTTTGGAAATACAGTATCTCGTCGGCACTAAGAGCAACCTCAGGCAATACTACTTTTCCGGTAGTTGTATTCTTTACCACATCCACTTCCTGTTCAAATGACGGGTAATTTAACCAGATATTGAACATAAACCTATCGAGCTGAGCTTCCGGCAGTGGGTATGTACCCTCCTGTTCTATGGGATTCTGGGTAGCAAGTACGAAGAAAGGTTCCGACAAGTGGTGACTTTCCCCTGCAACGGTGACTGCTTTTTCCTGCATGGCCTCCAGCAATGCCGACTGCGTTTTTGGTGGGGTGCGGTTGATCTCATCGGCCAGTATGATGTTGGCAAATACCGGCCCTTTTACAAAACGGAAACGGCGGTTTTCATCCAGTATCTCGGTACCTATAATATCCGATGGCATGAGGTCGGGTGTAAACTGTATACGGCTGTAATCCAGCCCGAGCGAGCGGGCTATGGTATTTACCATTAATGTTTTTGCCAGGCCTGGCACACCTACAAGCAAGGCATGCCCCCGGCTAAAAATACAAATCAGCACATCCTTAATCACCGTGTGCTGTCCAACGATTACTTTTCCAATTTCGGCAGTAAGCAAGCGATACTTTTCACCAAAAGCATCTATTGCTTCAACATCCGATTTATAGTTTAACATAATATTTAAGTTCTTCGGTTTATTGAATTTTCCATTTATGCTGAAAGGCACAATCGTGGAAGGCCTCTCCTATTCTAAAATAGGTAGAAGTAATTTTTTCAGAAATCCATTTATTCACTACATCTCCCTGTTTTTTATTAAGTGCCCATTGCTGAATGGTGCTGTAATCATCTTTCAGATTGGCGCGATGAGGTTCAGTGCGTGATTTGAGCATATAGATGTTCAGGGTTTTATTTTGCTCATCATCTTCTGCCTGCATTGGCCGCGAGATATCGCCAATTTTCATTTTTTCGATGACGAAAAATATCTTCTGATCTAACTGACCAGCGGTAAAACTGGTAGTACCGGTAATGGGGTTCACCATCAGCGCATCATTGATTTTACCAGGATCGTCTGAAAACTTCAGGGCCGCTTCTTCAAAAGTCATTTCCCCGTTTCGTATCAGATTGGCGATACTGTCGAGTTTTTTGGATGCAGCTGCTATATCAGCATCCGACACTTTAGGTCTGAGCAGGATGTGGCGCGTATTGATCAATTGCCCTCTTCGCTCAATAAGTTGAATAATATGGTAACCCGCCTGGGTTTTAATGATTTCCGACACATCTCCCTTATTCAGTCCAAATGCTGCTGCTTCATATTCAGGGAAGAGTTGTCCACGACCTACAAAACCTACTTCCCCTCCTTTTTTGGCTGAGCCCAGGTCTTCGGAATACAGGGTAGCAAGCGCCGCAAAATTCTCTCCCTTCACAATGCGATCGCGCAGACTTTGTAAGCGTTCACGCGTAGCGTCTTGCTCCTCTTTACTGATAACCGGCTTTATAAGTATCCGGGCAACTTCGTATTCGGTTTCAAGCAGCGGAATACTATCTTTGGGTATGTCATTGTAGAAGCTCCGTACCTCCGAAGGGGTAATTTTAACGTCCTGGATCAGATTCTGCTGTACTTGTTCCACCATGAGTTGTTGCTTAACCAGTGGTCTGAACTCTTCCCGAATTTCAAGCAAAGATTTTTTATAAAACTGCTCCATCTTCTCCTGAGAACCAAATTGTTGAATATAATACCTGAAACGCGCGTCCAGGGTTTGCTCAACCTGCTCAGGCGTAATGGTTATACTATCAAGCTCAGCCTGATTTAACAATAATTTCTGAAAAAGCATATCTTCCAGAATCTGGCACCGGGTTGCCCTGGCATCAGTGATTATGCCCTGAGCACGACTCTGCAGATATTGTCCTTCAATATCCGATTGCAGTATATAATTGGCACCTACCACGGCAACCACTTCATCAATAATCTGTTCCTGAGCCTGAACACCGGTGTGGTTAAACAGTATCAGCAAACTGATGAATAAGGTGATGATTTTTTGCATTTTTAAAAATTTTAGGTAGAACATTGTCCTCCGGCTTTCAGTAAATTTCATACTCTTTTTTTAACAACGCCTCTTTATATACCTCTTCCTGCATGTGCTTTAAGAGGGCAAGCTTTCGACGGTTGATAATAATATTCCTGATATTATTCTGTTCAAGGCTTAATGGAGACGTACTTTCTTTCATCTTATAATCTGTAATGTACAGATGGTACAGGTATGCCGAATCTCTAACCTCAGCATGTCTGAAATTGCTTAAAAAATCTTCTTCATTGTATACTTCAAGCGGAACTTCGGTAGTCATGGTCTTAAAATTTACCCAGTTGTCATCATCGGGGCGGTATCCAAACATCCATTTTTGAGACAATTTCTCCAATTCTTCTTCAGCATCTGTGTCCTTTGTTGTATTAAACAATTTTGTAGCTTTTTTAACAAAAGGTTTTTCAATCAGATTCAAGGGAATTCTTAAATATTTATACTTCACAATATTTTCTCTCAACTGAAAGTTAGCAGCATTTTCATTGTAATATTCAATGATTTCACTGTTGGTTACCGAAGTATCTAACTTTTGTTTCAACAGTTCACTCTCGTAGGCATAGATTACAAGTGAATTGCGATAGGCTTCAAGTTGTTCTGAAAAATCCTGCACATCCTTTTTCAAATTGCGCTCTGCATGACGAAGGATAACCTGCTGCCTGATCCAATTGTCTATATATTGGCGCGCAGCATCAATACTGTCGGGAGCAGGCAGACCAGGGGGCACTATTCCTTTTAATTCGCTCCGGTAGAGATACTGGTCATATACTCTTGCCACAGCATCTCCTTTTTTGCGTGCCTCCAGCCAGGTACACTGATTCATTGCTCCAAGGCAAAAAAGCAGACACAAAATCCTGAAAGCAACTTTCATAGAACGATTTATTTTATGGATGAAAGTACTTCTTCCTTCACATCAAAGTCATACTTACGTCGCAATTCCTTTATCCATTCTTTTTCGAGATAGTTCTGGTAATCGGCAGTTATGATGCCCCTTGCCTCATTGAGCAGCCTGGGCTCAGGAGCCAATAGCTTATGTACCAAAATCATATGAACCCGGCCCTCATCAAGAATTTCAGGAGAAAGACCGGTTTGCCATTCGATACTATCAATCATGGCATTATCTCCGGAAGAAAATTTATGGCGTTCGATGGTAAGCAATGTGGTGGAATCGGTGTTAAATTGTTCGAGAATTTCCGTATCGGTAATGCCCGTTTTAATGGCTTTTCGCAGACGGGTACTCAGTTCCTGGTTTATGGTATCCAGCGAATAAATGGTAGCATCCAGGCGCTCACCCCACATATAATTGTACTTGTTCTGCTCATAAAAAGCTTCCAGCCCTGCGGTATCTTTCACCGCTTTGGACCATACCTTCTGATCGGTTAGTTCAAACAAAAGGATACCATCCCGGTATTCTTTAACCAGGGCTTTGAAATCGGGATATTTAGATTCAAGCATACTGTCTTCATACTCAATAAGACTGGTATTTATATAGGTGTTTAACTTATCTTGTACATATGCTTCAATATTCTGTTTGGATTGCCTGCGCTGGTTTTTTTCAAGATAGTTGGCGAAATCAAGTTGTGAATAGCTGCGGCGTCCAATGGTAAAGAGTGTCTTATTCAATTTAACATTAGCAGGAACTTTCCACCCGGCAGCAAAAATAGTATCGGTAACTATTTTGTTTATTGCAGCGAGATTTTTGGGAGATTCACTAAACTTGTACTCCTGTTTAATCCGGTTTACCAATGCCTCTTCACTCTTTTTGGCTCTGTCGCTGCGGGTAAGGCTTTGTTTAAGCTCATTGATGTTGTCCTCATAAGTGCCTATTTCTTTCCGATCGAGTAGTTTTACGATGTGCCAGCCATAGAAAGATGAAAATGGAGGCGCAACTTCATTCAGATTTTTTATGGCGGAAACTGATTTAATGAATTCAGGAATCATTTTATTGGCTCCAAACCATGGCAAAACTCCCCCTTTATTAGCAGTAGATTTATCGTCTGAATTTTGTTCTGCCAGTCTCGCAAAATCTTCACCGTTTATGATGCGGTTATATAAATCTTTAGCTTTCTGCTCCACCAATGCACTATCGGCAGCAGTAGCATTTTCAGGAACTTTTAACAGTATATGTGCCACCTGAACTCTGCCTAAAGCGGGTTTCCGATCAACCACCTTAATCAGGTGATACCCAAAGTCGCTGCGCACCGGCATACTTATCTCACCTTCAGGAGTATTATAAGCACCTGATTCAAAAGGATATACCATATCAAAAACCGTAAAATAACCCAGGTCTCCCCTGTTTCCGGTGAATTTACGTCCTTCTGCATCCCGGTCACGCGCGGACAGATCATCAGAATATTCTGCAGCCAACAATCCGAAATCTTCTCCCTTGAGCGCGCGCTTACGCAAAGACATAGCCTTTTTGTAGGCGGCAAGGGTATCCTGTGGTGAAGCATTCCGGTCAACTTTAATCAGGATGTGACTGGCCCGGATGTCTGATTTTTTGCGGTTATACGCTTCCTTAAGTAATGCTTCATTCATTTTATCATCAATAAGATACGGTTGTGCAAGTTGCTTGCGATAACCTGCCAGTTCGTCTTTAAATGCCTTAAGGGTATCCAGACCCAAATCCTCTGCTTCTTTTACTTTGAGTCTGAAGTTTATGTACAAGTCCATGTATTCCTTTAAGGATTTCTGATCCAGGGCTTCGCCATTGATATTATTTTTCTGATATACATTCAGAAACTCCGATTTGGTGATATTCTCACCTGCAACAGTAAGAATTACAGGATCATTCTGAGCTATGATTTCAGAGGAGGTTGCGATAAAAAGAAGTGTTATAATCGCAATCAGTAATTTTTTCATTGTTATTGCCTTTTATGGTTTGTTTTGATGAATAATATTATCGGCTGTAATTGGGTGCCTCCCGGGTAATGGTAATGTCGTGAGGATGACTTTCTGCGACTCCTGCGGCAGTAATTTTCATAAATCGGGCCTGTTGCAGGGCGGCTATATCTGCCGAACCGGTATATCCCATGCCGGCCCTCAATCCGCCTACAAGCTGATGGACAACTTCGGACAAAGTACCTTTATAGGGAACCCTGCCAACAATGCCTTCGGGAACAAGTTTTTGAATATCATCTTCTGCATCCTGGAAATACCGGTCTTTTGAGCCTTTTTGCATGGCTTCAATAGAGCCCATTCCGCGGTATGTTTTGTATTTCCGGCCCTCATAAATAATGGTTTCTCCGGGAGATTCTTCCACGCCGGCAAATAAACTGCCAGCCATAATGGTATCGGCTCCAGCCGCTATGGCTTTGGCAATATCGCCGGTATAGCGTATGCCGCCGTCAGCAATAACGGGAATGCCGGTGCCTTTAAGTGCGGCAGCAACCTGATGCACAGCGGAAAGCTGGGGAATGCCAATGCCTGCAATAATCCGGGTAGTGCATATTGAGCCGGGGCCTATACCCACTTTAAGCCCGTCGATATTCAGTTTACTCAGATCACGGGCCGCTTCAGCTGTGCCGATATTGCCCACAATAAGCTGGGTATCTTTAAAATGTTGCTTAAAAAGCCGTGCAGCATCCATCACTCCTTTAGAGTGTCCGTGGGCAGTGTCGATCACAATGGCATCCACCCCATTGGCCACCAGAGCCGAAACCCTTTCAATCAAATCGGCGGTAACGCCAACGGCAGCAGCTACCCTCAACCGTCCGCGCTCATCTTTACAAGCATTTGGGCGGGCTTTTATCTTAATGATGTCTTTGTAGGTAATCAAACCAACCAGCTTGTAGTTGCTGTCTACAACAGGCAGTTTTTCAATCTTGTATTCCTGAAGAATGTCGGCAGCTTTTTCAAAATCGGTAAACTCCTGGGTAGTTATCAGGTTTTCGTGTGTCATCACCTCATATACCGGACGCCTCATGTTGCGCTCAAACCTCAGGTCGCGATTGGTAACAATACCTACCAGTTTATTGTGGGCATCCACCACCGGAATGCCACCTATACTGTATTCCTTCATTAAGCCAAGCGCATCGGCTACCAAAGCTCCTTCGTTCAGCGTTATGGGATCCAGAATCATTCCATTTTCAGCACGTTTTACCTTTTTCACTTCAATGGCCTGATCTTCAATGCTTAAATTCTTATGCAATACGCCAATGCCTCCTTCCTGTGCAATGGCAATCGCCATAACTGAATCGGTAACCGTATCCATGGCAGCGGTTACTATCGGGATATTTAATTTGATGTCGCGCGAAAAACGGGTAGATGTATCTACCTCTCTTGGTAAAACCTCAGAATAAGAAGGCAAAAGCAGCACATCGTCATAAGTAAGTCCTTCACCGGAAAATTTGTCATCAAAGCTTAACATTGTCATACTTTTAGAATGCGCAAAGTTATGAAAAATAGGTGTCCAACTTAGCTCCGGTTTTAGGCACAAGCTATTAAAAACCATCTTCGCCTCTTTAAACTGCTCACGGGATGACCTCATGGCCCTCCCACACATCTCCATCTTATTGATTATCAATTTATTAATAACAAAAACACTGTGCATTGGCCGCATATCTTTAATAAAAACCAATTGAATTATTATTGTTAAATTTTCCTAATTTTAAACTGCCAGATAAAGGATAGGGTGCGCTTACAGGAGATTTTTCACCACTGTTACCATCATTCATCACCCTTTTTCGTACTTTTGTCCAAAGAATAAACCAGCTTAATCCTCTGTTATGAAAAAATTTTTTTCAATTTTAATTTTCACTCTTATGGGCAACTTCCTATTGGCGCAAACCAATCAGCCTTATCAATTGCCACCGCCTGAAATTTTAGAATTGGTTGACATACAGCCGCGTCCGGCTGTGAGAATAGATTCGCGCAATAAATATATGGCTTTTTTCGAGCGCAAAGCTTTTAAAACACTTGACGAACTGGCAGAAGATGAAGTAAGACTTGCTGGACTACGCATCAATCCGCAGACCAATGGCAGGTCACGTCAAACTGTTTATTATGGTTTAAAGATTAAACTGATAGAAAGAGATACTTATTTAACTATCTCGGGTCTTCCCACCACATTGCGTATTGCTGACATAGCATTCTCGCCCGATGAATCTATACTCACTTTTACCAATACTCTGGCGGATGGCACTGAACTTTGGATGGTTGATTTGACTACTGCCCGGGCATTAAAACTGGCATCCAACCTGAATGCAGCTTCCGGATCACCCTATGTGTGGGTTCCTAACTCAAAAGCGCTATTGGTAAAGCAACTCCCAAAACAAAGATCAGCCCTGGCAAAAAACAAGGTATTGCCAGAAGGCCCTACAATTCAGGAGACCACTGGTCAGAAAGCACCTGCCCGCACTTTTCAGGATTTACTCCGCAACCCGGCCGATGAGGCAGAATATGAAAATTATACTCAGGCTGAAATCGTAAAGGTAACACTTGATGGCAGCAATAGCCCCTTTTTGCCCGTGGCCAATTATCAATCACTTAATTTTTCGCCGGCAGGCAATTACCTTTTGGTACAAACCATACAACGGCCCTATTCCTATATTGTACCTCAATACCGCTTTTCAATGTCGTATGACCTTTATTCTGCGGAAGGACAATTTATCCGGAATTTCTATCTGAGGCCGCTGCTTGAAGCTCTTCCCTCCGGTTTTGATGCTGTAGAAACAGGCAAACGCTATATCTCCTGGCGCGCAGACCAGCCGGCAACACTTGTGTGGGCCGAAGCTCAGGATGGTGGCGATCCGGCCAATGATCAGCAAATCCGTGATCATGTTTATCAGTTAGATGCCCCGTTTACAGATACCCCTCAGCTTCTCGCCGCTATTCCCAACCGGTATGCCGGCATTACATGGGGAAACGAACATATTGCCATTTTGTATGATTACTGGTGGAAAACCAGAAAAACGACAACATATAAAATCAACCCCGGTGAAGAAAACCGAAATCTGCAAATTATCTACGACCGTTCTTCAGAAGACTATTATGGTAATCCGGGCAGCTTTCTCACCCGCAAAAACCAATTTAATGAACAGGTGTTGTGGATTTCATCTGATGGAAAAAGTCTCTACCTTCAGGGCGAAGGCTATGGTCCGGAAGGAAACAGGCCATTCATTGACCGTTTTAACATCAAGACATTGTCCACCACAAGGCTCTGGCAGGCTGATGGCAAATCTACCTACGAGTCCATTGTAAGGATAATTGATCCTGAAAAGCGAAAAATGATTACTTCCATAGAAAGTAAAGATGTTAATCCTAATTTCTACATAAGAACAGCGTCCAAAATTGAGCCGGTTACCAGCTTTCCCAATCCTTACGCATCCTTTATGAATGTGAGTAAGGAAAGGGTGCATTACACACGTAACGATGGTGTTGAACTTTCAGCTACCTTATACCTGCCAGCCGGCTATGACAAGGAAAAAGATGGCCCGCTTCCCATGTTAATGTGGGCTTATCCGCGTGAATATAAAGATGCGCAGCAGGCGAGCCAGATTAAAGAATCGCCCCATACCTTTGTTCAGCTTTATTATGGATCTCCCATTTATTGGGCAGCCAGAGGTTATGCCATTATGGACGATGCAGATTTTCCCATTATCGGAGAAGGGGAAGAAGAGCCCAACGATTCATTTGTAGATCAACTGGTTGGCAATGCAGCGGTAGCCATTGATTATGCTGTGGAAAGGGGTGTGGCCGACCGCGACAGGGTAGCCATAGGCGGTCACTCTTATGGAGCATTTATGACCGCTAATCTTATGGCCCATTCTGACTTGTTTGCGGCCGGCATTGCCCGTAGCGGTGCCTATAACCGAAGTCTTACACCCTTCGGCTTTCAGGCCGAAGAACGTACTTTCTGGGAAGCACCCGAAGTTTACCTCACCATGTCGCCTTTTGTGCATGCCGATAAAATCAATGAGCCACTGTTGCTCATTCACGGCGATGCAGACAACAACCCCGGCACCTTTACCCTGCAAAGCGAACGACTTTTTGGAGCTATTAAAGGATTGGGCGGTACGGCCCGTCTGGTGTTGCTGCCTTATGAAAGTCATGGCTACAACGCCCGTGAAAATATACTTCACATGTTATGGGAAACCGATACCTGGCTGGAAAAATATGTTAAAAATAAATCAGTCTCCAAGCCCAGGGGCAATTAAAGAAACCAATGATGGATTGTGGTTGACCCGCCAATAGTTATTGAGCCGGGCTTAAGAAACCCAAAACAGGGAATACCTCTAAAACTTACAGCCATCTGGCTGCAAATAAATATTGTTAAAGTTTTGGATCATTTTTTATGGGCTAGTGACAACCCGTCAGTTCTCTAATAATGGCAATAAAAGCCGCTCACTAATGTTTCGACAACGATCTTCTCATTTAACAATCGTGACCACACCCTTATTTGAAATTTTATTGCCATTGAAATCGCTAAAGTTGAGCATCCATATATAGGCCCCCGGTGGTGATGGGCTGCCGTTCATACTTCCATCCCATCCCTCCTCAACATTGGTTGTTTCAAATACCAGTTGCCCCCAATGGTTATAAATCATAAACAAGTAAGCCGTAGGTTCCACATTTTTGAGTATGGGTATGAATTGCGGTGTAAATCCTCCTATTCGGAAGGCAGTGGGCACCAGAACTTCAGCTTCAGGAACCAGGCTTACTGTGTTGGACAGGCTTTTACGACCATCTTCATGCACAGCTTCCACATAGTAAGTAACCATGCCCGGGCTTACCTCTGAAATTAAATCATTAAAAAACAATGTCTCCGGCGGCACCGGTTTGGGAAATCCAGGAGCCGGAATATCTCCGTCAAAACGATAGACCTGATAATTTTTCAGGTAATCGCCCCAACCCATAAAGGCATTCCAGTTCAGACGAATGCTTTCATCTTCCGGCTGAGTCAGTTCCAATAAAATACTCCTGAAAAGCAGAGATTCGCCCAGTTCATAACCGCAGGCATCGGTGGCTACCAATTGATAGAAATAGCTTGATTCATGTACCAATGCGTCATAATCAGAAAGTTGAACAGGACTATTGCTCCAGTTATTTGAAAAAAGCAGTTGAAGCCCTGAAGATTGTGAAGTGCCCCGGTAAACATTTACCTTTCCGATTAATTCATCGGGAGCGCCACTGGCTTGCATTGCAATATAATTGTCATTGGATACAGTTATCAGATTAAGATCGAAATCTGTCAAAAACTCAATTACAGGTGCGAGGTAAACCTGACAACTTTCGGAACTGATGGCATTGACATCATTCACTGCTTTTACCCAATATGTGTATAAACTTCCATTACTCAACATGAGCGGATCGGTAAAGGTATAACTCTCTGCTTCTGAGGCAGATACCTTTCCAGCCAATTCAGCAATATTACCATTTTCGGAACGATATACTTCGTAAGTGGAAACTTCCGGATCCATGCTTATATAGTGGTTCCAGGTTAACGTGGCCTGCCGGTTACAATGGGATTCAATCTCACCGGAAATTAAAATCGTATGATGAAGCCGGTTGTAATTTAAAATACCGGAACTTTGATTGCCACATTGATCCTTTGCACGCAAAACATAGGTCACCGATTCATCGCAAGGATACCGGTAGGTAGGACGGTCAGTAAAATCATCAATGATAAAGTTTACAAAGTCTGTAGTGTCGTGATCCAGATAGGCTGCCCCATCTTTCACACCGAGTATATAACCATCCACATCAGGGGTAAGGCTGTGCTCCCAGTGGATTTCAGCCAGCCCATTGTTTATGGTCACATAGGTTATGGAGGGGTCTTCGGGCCGGTTATCATCTTTAAAAGTACCACTGCCTGTTGAAGAGTGAGGCCAACATCCGGTAAGGGGGATTTCTATTTTGTAATAGATTGTTTTGAGATCGCAAACAGCCTCTATGGTATCAAAATATATTAAACTGTTACTTCTTCCTATTTCTATGAAATTAACATTGTCCATAGAACGCAAAATTATATATTCGGGAGCACCCACAGCTTTCATGGGCGACCAGTCCAGACGGGCTATTCCCGACCCTATGCCTCCGTTCGAAACAACCAGTAACATATTGTTAAGATGCACGGATTCAGGGCTGTTGGCAGCAGGAGAATTATTGAAGGTAATCAAAAAGACATCGTATTTCTCTGTTTGTGCATCCGTTACGGGAATGCTGCCCGAAGTAATGGTCGGCAAAAAGTCAAGCGAATTATAGAAGGCTTCGGTGGTTTTTTTATAAAAAAGCCGGAAGCCATCAAAAGTACCTGATGGGATGTTCCAGCCAACGTAGAGTGAACCGTTCTCATTCACCGACACACAGGTCAGTTCCGGCTGTGGTTGTGCATAAACCCTGGCAGAGGTGAACAGCCACAATAACATAAAAGCAACTGCAAGAATAGTATTATGTTTGCTGTAAATATTCATTATATGAATGATTGGTCTTCAATAGATAAACACATATAACAAATTACGGGCCTGTTTTATTATAAATGACAATAAAACTCATTTGTAATCTTAACTGCCTGAAAAAAGTTTCAGGTTTATAATGTATGAAAATAAAAAAACAGAAATGTTTATCTGAATATAGCGGTCTTCGGATAAATAAAGCTTTTTGTCGGTTTGTGTTTAGAAAAATTACATAAAGAAGCCAGGAATTAGTTGTAAATTTTATTTTCGTTTTTCAAAAATTTATCTGAGGCCTATAAAAAAACAGTTGCCGTTAAAATGTATCATATGGTCAGGGACTTCCATTAACCAAACTTCTGTTTCCCAGGCTATATTATTTGAGTGCTTCCTCAACTCCGTCATACCAGGGAAAGCCTTTACATCAATTTTTCCAACCTTACAGTTTTCCAAAAAATGTTCTAATTCTAATAGTCGTTTCGGAGAAACAAGGCTATGTGATGTAACGGCTTCAATGAGAAATAACCACTTTCTTTTATTGTCATAAATTACAACATCAGGCAATTTGCTGTGTTGGTCAATGGGTATTCCCAAATTTTTAAGTTCTTTCTCATCGACAAACAAATCCTTTTTAGCTGTGTCGCCCAAATAATAGAAGCATTCCGCCATTTGCAAAACGTGGGGCAAATTGTTCTATAATTGTCGCTTGAACTTCATTGTGTTTCCCTGCTGAAAGTTTTAGAATTTTTTCCGTTTAGAAGTACTACTGGAATCTGAATCAATGCTCGTTCTTTCAAATAGACCTCCGAAAGTTTTCCAACGGTATTAATGAAGTTTTTCAAAGCCTTTTTCCAATTTCTTGTTTTATATGCTTTTACAACTTCCAAAACTTCAGATGTCAAGGCATAATTTGCTCGTGGGCCTTGACCGGAAGACCTGGATTGTCTGGATTATAATCAACTACTCTTGCTTGAACGAATTGGTGAAGCACTTGCCTTCTAAATGTTTCTCTTGTGTTTGGGGCGTATGATTTACCATAATTTTTATTTACGAAGGCCATAATGCCTTAGATTTACGCTGGTTCGATTAATTGTCGGGCAATGCCAGTTATGCCTGGTCGAAGCATCCCCAATTAATTAAAAAACCACATATCAATGAACAAACCTCAGTAAGGTCCTGAGCCTTCAGGCAGATTTTCGTACCTGTTGGGAAAAAGAGTTTTTATATTAAGTCTTCTAAAAAACGTGGGTTCCTTGCTTTAAGATGAACATCTGTGATTAAACACTGGTTTATCTTACAGCTTTTATTAAAAGAACAGGAGCAGCTATTAAAATGAAGTTTTTCTCATTTTTTCCGTTTAAACTTAAAACATTTAAGCTACTTTTGGCCACGCTATTCACAAACTCACCCCAAACACAAACAAACCCATGAAGGTTAAAATATTACTTTTGATCGCTATAACATTTACGATCCATCCGATTTTTGCGCAACAAGGCCCTATTGAGCCACATAACCTGGGTGAAGGGCAGCTTCTTGGCATAAGTAAGCCTCTGAAGGACATCCCACCGATAACTGAAGCAGAGTGGGCGCTGATGACCGGGAAAGCCGAAGCCAAATTGCTTAATCCCAAACTCCGGCTGAGATATTTTCCTTATGAATCCACTGCCTTGCCCAAAGGTGAGGATGCCGTATGGCAAAAAAGTCAGGGCAATACCCGCATTCCGCTTGAAGACCCGACTGTAAATTTTCAGGGGCAGACTTCTCCTTATTTCCCACCTGACTGTAATGGTGCCGCCGGCCCCGGCCATTATATGCAAACCATAAATACAACCTATGCAATTTACTCAAAGTCAGGTGAATTGCTGGCAGGCCCTACAAATATGAACCAACTGTTCGGATCAGTGCCCGGTGCAAATTGCAATGATGGAGATCCCATTGTGCTGTATGACGAAATGGCCGACCGGTGGCTGGCTGCTGAATTTTCTCTCTGTGGCTCACCTGACCGTATGTTGGTAGCCGTTTCCCAAACCAATGACCCAACCGGTGCCTGGTATCAATATAGTTTTAACATGAGCGGTATGCCCGATTATGAAAAATTCGGAATTTGGCCTGATGGTTATTATATGGCAACCAATACCTCCAACGGAACTGATATATATGTATTTCAGCGTGAAATCATGCTTACCGGCGGTACCAATCCGAAAATGGTTTCTTTTGACAATCCCTGGCGACCAACTTCAATTGATGGATTTATGATGGTTCCGCCTTTGGATAATGACGGGCCTGCAGCACCAGCCGGAGCACCGGGTTTATTTATAGCCTTTAATGATGATGCCATTGCGGGAGGAACTGATCAATTGTGGATTTACGAATTGGATGTAGACTGGAATACTCCTTCTAATTCCACTTTCAACAGGGTTCAACAGATTGATGTGGCTGCATTTGACAGTAACTTTGGTAATAACTGGAACAACATTAAACAACCCAATACCAGCCAGAAACTTGACGCCATTCCACAGGTAGTGATGAACGCCCCCCAGTACCGGAATTTTGGAGATTATCAAACCATAGTTTGTTGTCACACTGTGGATGTGGATGCCACCAACCATGCCGGTATCAGATGGTACGAATTGCGTAAAACCAGTGGAGACTGGACTGTTCGGCAACAAGGCACATACGCACCTGATGAGCACTCACGCTGGATGGGGAGTATAGTTATGAACGGGCAAAATGAAATTGCACTGGGATATTCTATTTCAAGCAGTACTGAGTATCCCGGCATACGTTATACCGGGCAGTCCCGTGAAGAATATGCGCAGGCCTCTGGCATTATGGACATTGCTGAAGGCAACATCTGGAGTGGTACAAATTCACAAACCGGGGCCAACCGTTGGGGCGATTATTCCTTAATGAGTGTCGATCCCGAAGATGATCATTCTTTCTGGTATACCAATCAGTATGTAAGTGGTGGACAAAGAACCCGTATTGCAGGATTTAGTTTCAGTCCCTTAGGGCCTTTGGCTATATTTCAGGTGAACACCACCCTACCCTGTCTCAATGATACAGTAACATTATCCGATGAAAGCTCAGGCAATCCCACTGCATGGAACTGGAGTTTTACTCCCGACAATGTGATCTTTTTGGATGGAACAACCTCCAACTCTCAAAACCCAATCATACAGTTCACTACATTGGGAACTTATTCTGTTGAACTTACCGTAACCAACGACCTTGGCAGCAATACCCTCGTTAGAGAGGACTACATTCATGTAAATGAAGCCAATCCACAGTTTACTGCCGATGCAACCACCATTGTAATCAACAATCCGGTTATCATTACCGATAAAAGCACCTGCGAGGTTACCTCCTGGGAATGGAATTTTGGCGAAGGAGCACAGCCTCCCACCGCCAGCGGAGCAGGCCCGCATCTGGTAATTTATGAATCTACTGGTCAAAAAACAATTACCCTTACGGTAAACGGATCATTTACAGAAGTAAAAACGAACTATATTACTGTTACAGATGATGTATTTACCATGAAAAACCAGAGCATTACCACCTGCTCCGGAACGTTCTATGATTCAGGAGGCCCTGAAAATAATTATGGCAACAACCAGAACCTAACCACTACTTTTAATCCATCGTATCCTGGAAATCAGGTAAGTGTAACTTTCAGTACGTTCGAATTGCAGACTTCAAACAATTGCAGCAGTGATAAATTAACCATTTACAACGGACGTTCAGCGTTTTCTTCCGCCATTGGCACCTGGTGCGGAACCGATTCACCCGGGACCATAACCGCCGACAACATTCATGGCGCACTTACCTTTGTATTCAGCAGCAATGCCAGCACAGTTGCTCCCGGTTGGGAAGCTTCCATTACCTGCGTTTCGCTGGTGGATCAACCCATTGATTTAACGGCTCAGGCGATAAGCGATACAGAAATTGAACTCACCTGGCAACCCAATGCTAATGGCGACGATGTAATGTTGGTATGGTCTGCCGGAGTAACAGGAATGCCCGTAGCCGGTGTAATTTACCAGCCGGGCGATGTATTGTCCGGTGGGGGAACTGTACTTTATACAGGCAGCAACAATGAATTTACACATGCAGACCTGCTTCCGTCAACCACTTATCATTACACGGCATTTTCAGTGAACGATGAATTGGATTATTCTGCTGGAACCGTAACAGAAGAAACCACCCTGTCGGCTCCTCCCACACTTACGGTTAATCCCGAAATGATAGAAGTTTCCTCTGAAGCAGGTACCACTAGCTTTGCGGTTACTTCAAATACTACCTGGCAGGTAAGTAGTACTGCAGACTGGATTGCTTACACCCCATCAGGCGATGGCGATGGCAGTATATTGGTAGAATTTAATGAAAACAGCCTGACACTTCCACGAACGGCAAATATTGTGGTAACTGCTCCCGGACTGGATCCAGTGACCGTAATTCTAAACCAGACCGGCAGTCCGGCCTATCTAACCATAACTCCTCTCGCCTACACCGTTGATTCGCTTGCAGGAACAGTATCCTATTCGGTTTCTTCCAATGCTCCCTGGACGGTAAGTGGAAGTTACCCATGGGTCGAAGTCAATGCGTCGGGAACAGGGAATGGTACCATCGTTGCTGAATATCAGACCAATGAAAGTGCATATTTGCGAACCGCCACCTTTACTGTTGTGGCTCCCGAACCTGCTGCTCCCGTTGAGTTAACTTTAAGTCAGGAAGCTGCTGTTGCTGTGCTGAGAGTAAGTCCGACAAGCCAGCAAACGGCCAGCACTGCCGGCACTGTTACCTATACTGTGGAAGCCAATTTCGATTGGGCGGTTATTTCTGATGCTGATTGGGCAACGCCTGAAATTACCAATAATGAAACTTTAAGTGTAAATGTGGAACAAAACATTTCACTGGAGCCACGCAATGCAATCCTTGTGGTAAGTGGCTTGCAACTCTCGCAGGATGTAATGCTGGAGCAGCAGGCCGCCGACACGCTGCTGATTGTTAGCCCACCTATACAGCAGGTATCTTCTGCTCCGGGGCAGGTTTCCTTTGATGTAATATCAAACACTTCCTGGACTGCTTCGGCTGATTCTGCCTGGCTCAGCGTAACACTTTCGGGTAATGGCAGCGGAAATGTACTGGTGAATTATCAGGGCAATGGCTCTACCCAGATGCGATCATCGCTTATAACCATCCAAGCACAGGGTGCAGCCCCCCAAATGGTGGTACTTGAACAAGAAGGAAGCGGGCTCGGACTGGAAGACATTAAACGTGACATGATCCGGATATTCCCCAACCCTGCCAACACTTCTTTTGTTGTGCAGGTGCCCGGCGACATAATGGATGATTATTCGGTGGAAGTACTTCAGTTGAATGGTCAGCGCATTGTCAAGCAGCACGGTGACGGTCAAGCTACCTGCACTATAGATGCAAGCCAGCTAAATGCAGGTACATACCTGGTTAGGGTAAGTTCAAAAGGAGAGGTTATTTTAAATCACCTCATTGTAATTATGCGTTAACTTCCAATATATGAGCTTAGAATAAAAATTCTTTTTTTGCCACTAAGGTACAAAGACCTGCCCACATGCGCCTGCCCGCGTGCATGTGCAGGCAGGTATTCAGGCTCAAAGCTTTACAAAGTTTTAATTACTGATATACAGAGCCTTGTACAACTTAGTAACTTCGTGGTTTAATGGCATTTTTTTATTTATATTTTTTAGACTTGAGTCATATAATCGAGTAGGAAGGTAGGGATTAATTCCCTACCTGTCCTCTCACACCACCGTGC
>ENA-UOOH01000133-UOOH01000133.1-fermentation-metagenome-genome-assembly--contig:-NODE-133-length-88386-cov-5.889914_pt1 | contig 88386 bp, 60 predicted proteins | sample MGYA00245778_ERZ724025 | MGnify/ENA primary metagenome ERZ724025 (study PRJEB28704, sample SAMN03018313) | fermentation metagenome | biome: anthropogenic terrestrial biome; feature: soil; material... | reverse complement strand
TCAAGAGAGCTTCATTGGGGGTTATTCATAGTACCACCCCTCCGGGGTTGAACAAAAAGACTCAATAGTAAAACCAGACACGGGAAAATAATATTCTCAATCCTGCTCCTTCATTATCTTTATATTATATTTTTTCATCCTGCGGATAAGTGAATCCCTGGATATACCGAGCATCCGCGCAGCCATTACCTGATTGTACCCGCAATCGTTCAATGCCTGAAGTATGAGGTTTTGTTCCTGTTCTTCGAGATTAAAGACAACTTTTTTGGTCGTTTGATCATGTATTTGACCATTCAATTGAAAATCAATGGGGCTGAGGGATTGAGAATTGCAAAAAATCATGGCTTTTTCCACCATATTACGCAATTCTCTTACATTTCCCGGGAAACCATAACCTTTGAGGCTCTCTACAAGCTGAGCATTGACTTCGGGCAATGGTTTGTTCAGCTTAATTGCAAAATGATTCACAAAATATTGCAGTAGTGGCTCAATATCTTCGGGCCGTTCGCGCAATGGAGGGATGTGAATGGTCAGGGTATTCAGACGGTGAAAGAGGTCCAAACGGAATTGTCTGCTCTCAATCAGTTGCTCTACCTGATGGTTGGTGGCTGCAATAATGCGGAAATCCACCTGAATTTCTTCACTGCCTCCAACCTTTTTTATAGTTTTCTCTTCGATGGCCCTTAATAATTTTGCCTGCAGGGCGAAAGGCATATCGGCAATTTCATCTAAAAAAAGTGTACCGTTGTTGGCCATTTCAAAATAGCCCTTTTTATCCGTGATGGCTCCGGTAAATGAACCTTTCACGTGACCAAAAAACTCACTTTCGAGCAATGAATCGCTTACTGCGCTGCTGTTTACGGCACAGAAAGGCTCCTTTGCCTGCTTACTTGCATAGTGTATGATGCGCGCAACAATCTCTTTTCCGGTGCCACTTTCTCCGGTCACCAGCACATTGGTTGAAGGATAGCGGGCAGCGGTATTGGCCAGGTCAAGCACCTTACGTATGGCATGACTTTCACCGATAAACGTACGGTCAATCATGCGTTCCAGCTCGCCAGAAATAAGAGAATGCCGGTCCTGAATTTCACAAAACTCCCGGTATAACTTCAGATATTTTTCTGTCCGCTCAATAGAAAGCTGAATATCAACGTGCCGGAAAGGTTTCCTCAGATAATCAATGGCACCATCGCGCATTGCCTGAATCACTGTATCCATATCGCCATGACCTGAAATGATGATGACTTCCATTGCTGGATAAAGTTTACGTACCTGTTTAAGTATATCGAGGCCACTCATTCCCGGCAATCGAATGTCGAGAATCATCAGGTCATAAGGCCGTCGCCTCAGACTTTCAAAGCCCTCTCCCGGCGTGTTGGCGGTATAAACTTCAAAATCACGTAATTGGAGAAATTCCTTGAGTTCTGCTGTAAAGTCGGTTTCATCGTCCAAAACCAACACCCGAAGTTTAGTCTTATTCATAATCAGGCATTTAAAGTATCACTTTTGGGTTTAATATAAAGTGGAAGCACAATCTCAGCCCGGGTTCTTTGTCCCGGCTCACTGTAGAAACTGAGGCTTCCTTTATGGTCTTTGATGATGCCGTAAGAAATAGCCAGCCCCAGGCCTGTACCTTTACCTGTTTCTTTGGTGGTGTAAAAAGGAGTGGTAAGCAGGGCCATGTGGCGGTGATCAATGCCTTTTCCGGTGTCTTCAACCTTAATAATCACAACATCTTTCTGATTTTCACTACTGATATATATACCCGCTTCCTCCGGCGCTTTAGGATTGGCATTTTTTTCTTCAATTGCGTCCCGGGCATTGGACAATAAATTCAGCATTACCTGCTCAATTTTGTAGGTATTTCCTTGAATCACAACCTGCTCATCGGGCGATAAGTTGGTAAATAATTCAATGCCATGAGCAGAATATTGCGCATTTACCAATGAAAGTGCATTCATTATGGATTCATTTACACTGAAGAGCGTTGGAATGTAATCATCATTACTTCGTGAAAAAGTTCGTACATGATCGATAATGTTACGCATGCGGTCAATGCTATCGAATAGTTTCCCCGACTTTTCCTTAACATAGGCAGCGTCAGCCTTGCCTGTCTCTATGGCGGCCATCAGGTTGTCTATCCCAAAAGCAATGGTGTTCAGGGGCTGGTTGATTTCATGGGCTATTCCGGCAGCCATTTCACCTATGCCAACCATTCGCTCATTATGTATAAGATGTTTCTCCATTTCCCGTTCGGCTGACACATCGGTACAAAATACAATCATATCCCCGCCGGGAAGAAAAGTACTGTCGGCTTTGATTGTCTTTTTATGTGTTTGGGTCTGAACATAAAACTCGCCTGATGATAAGTTTTTACGGGTAAATTCATCAAAACAGGCGGCAATTCCCGTCATATTAAACGGTAAACCAGGCTTCAACAAATGAATATCAATGAGTGTACGGGCAGGAATTTCAAATATGTTTGCAGCAGCAGGGTTACATTCTTTTATTCTTCCCCTCGGATCAATGACCAGAATACCATCCGGAGCATTTTGTATATAACTTCTGTAATTCGCCTCACTGAGTTCGAGCGCCCGGCGGGTACTATTGCGCTCCAGTGCATTGCCTGCAATGGTTCCAAAAACCACAAATGAGCGAAGATCATTTCCGGTCTGGGCTCCCAATCCCGGACAACTGGTGAGTATGAGGCAAGCCGCAATCTCATCTGCCATATTAACAGGTATGGCTAAAGAAAACGGATCGGAGGCATTGAATTCATGTTGAAGCGGTTTCCAGGGGCCATTAATATCCGTTAAGCTCACCAATAAATTATCACCCCATTGTTTATTTAATCGGAATACTTTTAACAAATGCTCCCTGGCCTCATCAATAATGTGAGGGGGATAAGGCTGGTGTAATACTTCACCCGAAACTGTCATATTTATCATATCCGGAATAAAGCCAAGCATACTAGCGGTTGAAGCATTGCTCAGGGCAATAAGATCGCGCAACATAAATTCAATCGAACTTTCGATATCAAAATTGCCTGAAAACCGGGCCGAAGCCAGCGAAACGGCTTTCTCGAAATTGTACTTTATCTGAAGGGAAGCTTCAGCCTGTTTATATTTTATCACACTTTCATTGAGCGCTGTACTTTTTTGCTGAATTTCTTTATTTTGCTGATATAGTTTCGTAAAAATACGCACTTTGCTAAGTAAAATATCATTCTGAAATGGTTTGGTGAGATAATCCACCGCACCCACCTCATAACCCCGTTTTATGCTTTGCTGATCGTAAAGGATGGCTGAAATAAAAATAATCGGAGTGTGTATATTCATACTCTCCTCTCTTATCTTTTCAGCCAGTTGATACCCATTGATTACCGGCATGGAAACATCGAGCAGGATAAGGGCAAATTCATGTTTGTTGGCTAAATCAATGGCTTTAATTCCGGCAGTGGCAATATACACTGAAACATTCTCCCGGCGTAGCAAAGTTTCGAGTAATATCAGGTTGACTTCAATATCGTCAACAATAAGAATTTTGGGTATGCCTGTTACCAATGGTGTTTATATTTAAGGGTAATAAACCTTTATCTGTCAGCCTTCGGAAAGGTGGTTACAGATTAATGGCAGATTCATCAAAAGGTAACCTATAAAATGCAAAAAAAGGCCTGCTACTTACAGCAAGCCTTTTCTTATCAGCTTTGTTACACCTTATTTATTTAACAATAAGTTTATGAACGAGTTTACCGCTGGCAGTATCCATTTTCAGGAAGTAAACCCCGCCTTTGAGATTGACATTGATTTTTTCCTGATGTTTGGTCTGCGTAATCACAAACCTGCCGGTATGTACCGTCTCTCCTACTGCGTTTACGATGCTTAAATTGACTTCACCCGTGGGAGCATTGTCAATTTCAAGGGCAAATTCACCATTGTTGGGATTTGGATAGATGGATATGTTCAACTGGCTTTGAATTTCAGCAAGTCCGGTACATGCTTCAACGGTAACCGTAACCGAAGCTGTTCCCTGGCAACCTTTATCATCGGTAACCACCAAATCGTAAGTTGTTGTATTTAGCCCCTGCTCATCTCCACTAATGGTTAATGTTTCACCTGTTTCACCATTAGACCAATCATAAGCGGTATAACCACTTTCGGCAGGTATGGTAATGGTATGATTGATGCAGATGGTGGTATCGCTAACCAGTACGGGCACAGGAGAATCGACCAGCACATTATACTCAACAGAAGCCGAGCAGGTAGAAACAGGATCAAGCTGAACCAGATTTACAATGCCACTGCCGTTTCCGAACCAGTTTACAGTAATACTATTGGTACCGGCACCTTCAGTAATTTCCCCTCCGGTAACCACCCATTGGTAAGTATTGCCTTCAACCAAAGGTGAAGTATATACAAGGTCAGAACTGTTGGCGCAAACTACCTCTTGTCCATTAATTGCCGGCACAGGGGCGGGAGCTACCATTACTTCAAATGTTGTAGCTGCCTGACAACCATACTCATTGGTTTCATTCAGACTAAGCATTCCCGTTCCTGCTTCATCCCAGGTAACATTTACCAATGGACTTTGCGCACCTTCAATTATGGTTCCACCTGTTATTTCCCAACTGTATGCATTTTCAGCAGTAGAAGCGGTATAAAAATTATCTGCTGACCATTGGCAGGCTTCACCTTCACCTTCGATTACAGGTAGAGGCAGAGGTCTGATAAAAATCGTTACCTCACTGCTTACCGGTTCACAAACATCATTGGAAGCTGTAAGTGTAAGTAACACTAACCCGGCAGTAATGTCTTCTTCACCGGGAAGATAGCGGGGATTTACCTGGGCAGCATCATCAAAAGTACCTGTGCCGTTTGTAGTCCAGATTAGCTCTGTATAATTTTCGGCAGTAGCATCCACCGCACTATAACCAGCATCTGCACAAATCCCATTATCAGTGCCGGCAAAAACCTCAGGAGCCAGCCTGATAGAAAGTGTCATATAATCGGTAGAATCATTTACATCAGGATTAAAAGCGGTGAGAGAAAGCATCACTTCACCAGCCAGAATATCTTCTTCACCGGGGGTATAAATGGGATCTAAAATAGTGGCATCATTAAAGGTACCGGTACCGGAGGTTTCCCACAACAAATCAGTGTAATTCACGGCTTGACCATTTAATTGGTATTCAAGTCCTTCACATATCAATGCATCTTCACCTGCCACAGAAGAAGTAACCATAGGAATGACTTCAAAACTACCATAATAACGGTTACAATTGGGTCGGGTAACTACTACTTTTACCTTTGTTCCAACTTCCTGAGGAGGGATGGTAATGGTGATGGTATTGATGAAACCCGTTGTGCCGGTACCCAGTATCTGACCATTAGCTGTAAGGGTTACCTTAGCGCTGGGTGTTGCTGTAATGACCACCTCAGTCTGACCTTCATAAATGGTGGGTTCAAATTGTGCCGTGAGCGTTTGGGGAACTTCCGTGCAGACATTAAGAAAAGCATCGCCATGATGATGGAAGAGATGGTAGGTTACTTCCTTGTTGTTGGTATTGTATGGCCAGTTCGACTGGCGAAGGAAATATTTACCGGCAGCATTGCCAAATGCAGGCAAAACACCGCGTTCAGCAGGTGTTGAACCATATTGTGGCATAAAGATCGGCCACATATTGTCCATCATACCCCATACATACACATCATTCACAAATGAATAAGAAACTTCGGACGCGGCGGTGAGGCCAAGAGCACCTGCCGGTTGACTATTATAGGTATAACGGTGAAATTTCTCTGTAAAACTTTCGTTACCCCAGTTGTATTTTCCGGTAAGACAATTGATGGAAAGCACAAAACAAAGGTCAGTGTTGGTGAGCCCGTTTATGTTGCTGTTGGTATAAGAAGGTTCGCCCCAGCCGGTTTCCATACCGTGGTCGCGGTGCATCAGCATAAACGATCCTTCGTTAAGCGCATTGTTGATCATGGTAGCGGTGCCGCCTCTCCAGTTGCCCAATTCTGAGGGCGAAGCCGGGATATAACCCAGACCATTGGGGCCGAAAACGCCAACTACAGTACTGGTATTGGTGGCTGTTGACCATATATTTCCAGGGTTGCCCTGATACACTTCGTTGATGCGCACGGGAGTTTTGCCCATAGCGTTTTTCCAGAAGCCACCCACGACTTCAGAACAAATCTGAAACCAGCGCTCGGTTTGCCAACCCAGGGCTGTTACAGGACGGGCATAGAAAGTTGGATTGGTGGGCGGGGTACGCTCATATTTTATAAAACGGCCCACCATAGAGGCCAGTTGATCTGCATTCTGCGCTGTAATGCGGGCAAAAATAATGTCGGGCATAGAATTGCCATTAACATCGGCCAGAATATTGTCGGATACACAATAGTTATTGTAAATGGGTGAGGTAATGCTATTGGCATTGTTTGAACCGTAATCGCCCAACAACAATACGGCAGTAGGGGGAATGTCCCAGGTATTGTAGGCATTGTTGATGTATTGCTCGAGAGTAGAAGGATTAACATTGGTACCGATTTCTGAAAGAGCAACAATGCCCGTGTAAATGCCTTCTTCCATGCGGAAAGTTTTGATGGAATCGGCCCATTGCATAAAAACGGGGTCATTGGGCACAATAATCAGATAATCGTAGCCGGTGCTGCGCTCATAGGAGCGGGCGCGCTGTGAATAATCAATTTCGGGCAGTGATTCAAAGTTGAAAATAGCATCAGACATCAGTTCGTCCCACCAGGGGCTGCGGTATTTGTCGGTGCCGAAGGTACGACTGCCTCCTTCAAAGGTAATGTTGATTTCAAGGTCACGGTAAACGATCAGTTCTTTGGTTACCGGATTGTATTGATAAGGTTGAATGCCGAGCATGGCAACATCAACACCCCTGATCTGTGTAAAATCACCTAAAGTTACCGGCTGAGCAGGATAAAAAGCATCCCGGGCATAAATTTCAATGTTTTTTTCAAAGTGCAGAGGGTTTTGATCGGTATCCAGCGGGATAACCGGTGCCGGAGCCATTTCAATATTATAAAAATGTTCCGTACGCATGTTTACAATTTCTACCACAGCAGTTGCACCTTCAGGAATGGCAATATAACGTGAAAATCCGGGCAAATCGGGTGCTCCCGCTTCGTTTTGCAGCAATGATTCCGAAAATAAGATGCCGGTCATGATTTCACCGTTCACTTCACGATTCTCAAAACTAAAATTCTGAATAGAAAAGGTCAGGTTTAATCCCTCAGCCCGCTGCTGATTTATGCTCAGCCCCTGTTTGCCCCAACTGTCAGTATACTGATAATTAGTAGCCTGTACATTGCTGATTAAAAAAACCGCCATAAATGCGGTAAGGCCAAAAGCCAATCCCTTTAGCTTTAAAGAGGCAGGTAAAGTTGTCTTCATGGTGTTGTTTTGGTGATTAAGTAAATTTTTTTTGCATCGAAACCCAATTAATGAACTGATAATGAAACAGGTTCACTAATTATCGCAAAAATAGTTAAAATTTAAAATGATTCAGGGCAAAACCACAATTTATTACAGTTTAGAATGATTTTAAATAAAAATACTCCTTTGCTGATGGATGAATGGTAAAAATTGTTGTGGCTTCTAATGAATAACAATTTTTCCACGGACTTCTTAAACAAATATTAATGAGCTCAGTATAAAAACTCTTTTTTTTGCCACTAAGGCACAATCCCGATAGCTATCGGGACCACAAAGCCTCACTAAGATTTATTCATTGATATGCAGCATTTTGTGCAACTTGTTAACTTAGGGTTTTTGTAGCATTTTTTTACTTCTACCTTTTTAGACCGGACTCATTAATAATATTTCATCTTTTATTTGGTAAAATGAAATATTAGTTTTAATTTTCCGGATTCATAGAAGAATTAGGGGTTTTGGTGAGAGTATTTTTTTCTATTAAGAGGTATATACCTGATTTTTAAATGGTTAAAATTATAAATTGCAGTTCGTTCAGGCATTACGGCCATCGTTTCTATATCTGTTTTTTCAACAGAAGCCCGGTTGATTTAATAAGCAGTTCGTTTTTTTTGTATGCAGCGCGTTTTTTCTACGTTTTAAACTCTGTTCCATTTTATTTCCACCTTAAATTCTTTTATTATGAAAAAGTTTGTTCTTTTAAGCACCCTATTATTTGGAGTAGTTTAAGCTTTACACAAGAGCCTGATCATCTACACGACCCTTTGTTATCCCCCCCCCCCCCCCCTGCTATGGATAGCATCATTAACACATGGGATGGCTTTAGTTTTTATCCTCATGGAAATTATCGGTTTTTAAATATCCTTATAAATATTATTTATGATCAGACACCAGATCCATTTCCTTATGGAAACAATTGGTTACCTGCAACATTAGCCGATACAGGTATTAATAAAAAACAGCCTGACTGGTTGGCACAATTATATTCACCCGAATTTTATCCACCAGATAGTATTGAGGCGGTTTTTACTAAAAAATACTATGAAGCATCTCTCGGAGGGCTCCATATTATCGGCGATTATATCGTAGTGAATATCCCTCAATCGCAAATAGTTCGTGATACCATTCTTTCTAACTATCAGTTCACATTGAGTGATCTTGCAAGATCCACGCTCCGTTATATTAATACTCGTGGGGGCTTTAAGTCAATAAATAATCATGATAGTATGGTGCAATATGACCATAATGGAGATGGATATCTTGATTTTGCATGTTTCATTATAAGAAACTCCCATACCGATACTAATGGCAGCTACGGTCATTTTAATGAAAATAATGGTACTGCAAGCATTGTTCGAGACTCGCTACTTTTTAAAGATGGCAACTATTACAAATTTGCGTATGGGTTGTATTTTTGTAGTGGACCGAATAGTGGAATCGTTGATCATCCAGTTACTGCCCTGTATCATGAATTCGGTCATACCATGTTTGGAGACAACCGTATGCATGCCGGAGGGGGCAACGGATGGATCATGAATACAGGAAGAACCTTTTTATCACAGCAAGGCGGATATGGGTTAATGGGCCACAGCAACACAGGAATGGTAAGTGCCAATGGTTTTGACAGATGGTGGCTTCACTGGAGAGACACAGCATACAATTCAACAAATTCATTCATTGCAGCCAGTAATCAGCCTGCTGACATATCAAAAGAATCAGGTGATAAATCTTTTATTCTTCGTGACTTTATAACAACGGGCGATGCAATAAGAATTGAATTGCCCTATAAGGATGAGGGAGCCAGGAACCAGTATATTTGGCTTGAAAATCATAAAATAGGACTAAATGAAAAATTGGATTATCTTTCTTATAGCAACAATCCTTGTCGACCTATTGGCAAAGCAGGCATTTATGCCTATTATCAAATAGGTAAAGAAATACTCACAGGTTATTATGAGAACGTAAGAACTTATGGAGAATCAGATTATTTGAAGTTTATTTCGGCTGAGGGAAATTACAATTACACGCGATTACCTGATTCTTACATGTCATGTGTAGCTCCAGCCGGACCAGCTCCTTATGGGCAGAGGAACGAACCGAATGTTTTTATGGGAAACCATGATGCCATGTCGCAGTTTAAACCGCAGCATACTGATTCCTTATTCAGAAATAATGCTTATTTACTTTACAAGAAGAAGCTTTACGAGCGTGGCCAATGGCATGAAAATGATTCGTTACCTTTTCTTATGGATGAAAGGGATGCCTTTTCGGGTTATAAATATTTTAATATTTCTACCAATCCCGCACCCGTAAATACAACTACTTTTTACAATGAGGTAACAGGCGATGTAATTAAACCTAAGAAACCTGAGAAAAACAACAATACAATTTATTTATCAGGCCTTGATATTCAAATGGTCCCTCTTGAAAATGGTGACTATAAAGTAACCGTAAAATGGAACAACTATTCCCTTAAAAATAGTGTAAACTGGACTGGAAAAATTGTCTTGCAAGAAAAATTATTTCTAAAAAACACTGACACATTATTGCTATCTCAAAACCTTACGCCAAGCCAGATTGTGAAGGATGTGATTACAGGAAAATTTGCTCCGCATACAACATTTGATTGTTATGAAGATTCGGAATTTAACACCCTGAATACAAGCCGGGTAATTGTTTCTGAAAGAAGCAAGCTTCATATCCATTCTGGCAGCCTGGTGTGTATTAACGACAATTCAAAATTGATTGTAAAAGCCAATAGTGAATTGATTATTGAGGAATGTGGAAACTTAGCAATCAAAGACGGCGGCCAATTGGTTATTGAAAGTGGAGGTATTATTACCATTATGCCTGGAGCAAACATATTTCTAGATGGTATTGCAAATATTGACCTGCAAAATGGTTACTTAATTGGTCAGAATGGTATTCAAATTGCAATGAACAATGTATTGGAAAGACTTGGGACACCTCCTTTAAAAAAGATAACATCTAATACCACCTGGACCAATAAGAATTACAAATTTTTCGAAACTGTGCAAATTGAAGCAGGTGCAACCTTAAATTTGAATAACACGACATTGAATTTTTATAAAAGTGCCAAGGTGGAAGTTGCCAGGGGTGCAAAATTGAACCTGACAAACACGAGTAAACTCACCTCTGCCTGCCAAACAGAATTCTGGGCTGGTATTGAAGTATGGGGCGACCCCGCTTTGAGCCAAACCCCTGCTACCAACCAGGGTTTACTTGTTATAAATAATGGTACAATTGAAAATGCAAAATCGGCCGTAACTCTTGCCAGATCTATTCCAACAACCCGAGGTGAAGGAATTCCTACAGGTACCGGAGGTGGTATAATACAGTCTGAAAATGCAATTTTCAAAAACAATATAACAGGGGTAAGTTTTGCCCCATACACTAAAGATAGCCTTAGCTTCTTTAAAAATTGTTTATTTACAAAGAATAACCTTTATCCTAACAACGACGTGCCTTTAGAATACCATATAAGTCTTAATGGGAATGTCGGAATAAAAATTCTAAAATGCACTTTTGAAGTTACAGGAATTACCAGCAACAATAGTTCTATTGGTATAATAGCCTATAACTCAAACTTCAGGGTTGATGGATTAATGAAAAATCAACTTTACCAACGTTCTGTATTTTCAAACCTGGATTTTGGTATTTATGCATATGGTTCGCTCACAAGCCGAAACTTTTGTGTAAGGAATTCAGTATTTAACGGTTGTAAAATTGGAGTCTTTGCCAGTGGAATTTTGGGTGCACGGATCACCGAAAATCGCATGATACAGCATAAAAAAAATAGTGATATAAATTTTAAAAGCTTTGGTATATATATGGAATATTGTACAAACTATAATATTCAGTTGGATACTATTATTGGTCTTGATTTCCTCCCTGGACAAGGTCAGTATAAAACCCACTCGGAAGTTGGCATTTGTATCACAAACTCCGGTCCCTCTGAAAATATGGTTTACAACAATACCGTTGTCGGCTTTAAAAGGGGAATAATTGCACACGGTGAAAATAGAAGTCCATTTGGTGCCGGCCTTTGTATAAAGTGCAATTATTTCATTAAAAATCATTATGACATTGAAATCCTGCCTCTGGAAGGAATCCCATTATCGAACCTGGGAATAAGGAGAAATCAGGGAAGTAATGCAAATGAAATTACAGCCCCAGGCGGTAACGTATTTTCAGATTTTGATGTTCAGAATCCGTATAATCTAAATATAGTAAATAGATATACACCACTTATTAATTACTACTTCCACCCCAATCAAAATGATTTCTATGTTTCTCCGTTGAAAGAAGCCGTAATTATTCATAATAGCACGGTCTTTTTACAAAGAGGTACTGAGATACCCTACTATCGTAACCTTGCATGCCCGCCCAAAATAAGGAACAATCCATCAGCGGACGTGCTTTTTCAAAATGCCTTGTCATTCTCAAATCAAATGGATGAGAAGCAAGCGGTTTTAAATTATCTGATAGATAAAGGGAACACCACTATGTTAGTCAATGAGATATCAACCTCTTTTCCTTCACAATCCCTCGAACTTCATGATAATTTAATGCAAACCTCCCCTTTTATGAGTGATACTGCACTTATTGAAGCAGGCAGAAAGGAAGATGTTTTGAATAGCGCATTAATAAGAGATATTATGGTTGCCAATCCCCATGCTGCTAAATCAAGTGTGGTGATGAATGTTCTGGATCAAAGAGCCAACCCTCTGCCTGAAACAATGATGCTTGAGATAGAATCAGGGATAGCCATTATTGGGGAAAAAGAGTCCCTTGAACTTGAAATTGATGATCTTTCACAAAATCTTTTTGACTCCAGATCACTATTGTTACAAACTTATCTGTCATCCAATCAAATGGATAGCACAAGATGGCTGTTGGAGCAATATCCCGATCCACTATCTCCATTATCAGTAGCCTGGTCTTTTTTTGATGAAAACATGCCAGATCAGGCCTGTATTAGGTTACAGGAGACTGATATTAATGGCATCGCTTCACACCATTCAACTGATGCTACAGATTTTATGGAGCTTGCTTTAATTAAGAAAAGGTTATTTACGGATTCAACCTATATACTTTTTAACGACAGTATAACTTTGGATTTTCTATTAAACCTGTCTTCTTTTAACCATAATTCTGGGATTTTCGCACGAAACCTCCTTTCATCCCTTAATCTTGGGTTTTATGAACCTCATATAGAGGTAAATGATAGCTCTTTAAAAATATCACCCATTAATAGTCAAAAACACAACGATATTTTAAAAAAGAGTAACCTGAATGTTTTTCCCAATCCTTCAGATAATTTCATTATAATTGAATATAATACTGAGACAAATGCCAATCTTAGTATTTTTTCACAATCCGGGCAGATAGTGAGTTCGCAATCAATTAAGCCGGGATATCAACAGCTATTGTTACGGACAGCCCATCTGCCATCAGGGATTTACATCGCATGTATTACCGAAGCGGGCAGTGTACACCATGCTAAATTTACAAAAAAATAAATGTTTAACTTTCTCCCCCGGTCTTTTAAGCCGGGGGAGTAAAAACCCAAAATCATGAAAAAGCTATTTGTATTACTCCTTTCTTTGACAATCAGTATTCCCGTATTTGCTCAGAATACCTGGCCTGCAATATTTGTAAATCCATTGCTAGGTAGTATACCTGAAAACATATACGAATACTATGACGGGGGTTATTTATTATTAAGTGTTACCATAAATGAAGAAGGATATGTAATGGGTGGATGGCTGGTTAAAACTGATGCAAATGGTGAAATCCTGTGGCAGCGTACCCTGACAGAGCCTTATACCGATTATGCATGGTACAGGATGATGCAACCCACTGCTGATTCAGGAACCATTGTCACTTTTTCAACACGTCATGCCGAGGCCAACCCATACGGAACTTTTGGTGATGCTGCGTATATGAAATTAAATGCCTGCGGCGAATTAGACTGGTGTAAAATCATCAGCCTGCCCGGGCGCGACAATTTCCCACATGATGTTGTGGTTGTTAATGATGGATATATTGGACTGTACAATAATGGCTATGATGGTACAACAAATTATGATTACAATGCCAATTCGCTCATTAAACTTGACTTTGATGGCAACATGATATGGATGTACAACTATGACAACGATACCCTGATCGATGAAGAGTTATATGACTTGCTTCTTTTAAAAGACAGTACTTTATTGCTCACTGGTCATGGAACTTATCGTGATACATTACTTAGCAGATACTTTATGAAACCAATAAGGCTAAATATTGATCTCAATGGCCAATTAATTAATTATCAGGTGCTGAATCAGCATGAAGATTCCATTTGGCTTGTTTTTGATAACCAATCCTCCCAATCTGCCCGTGGCACCATATATACTTCAGGCCAAACCCATCATCTGTATAACACCCTGCGTAAGCACAAATTGTTAAACCCATCCCCGGAAATTTTTATCCTGGATACAAATAAAAGTTATGGCTATCGACATACGTGGTTACAAGATAGTACAATAGTCGTATCAGGGACAAGCAGGACAAATTTCCCCTTTTACCTCTGGCATCATGAGCTAACCTTGGTAGATACCCTGGGTAACGTCTTAAACAGGCGAAGACTGCTTGAAGATTTTATGGGCCCCTTATATAACGTTTCAACTACTACTGACAATAAAATTCTTGCTGCCGGAAGCGCTTCAGAAAGCACTTATGGGCCGGGTGTCCCAAGTATAGTCTTTAAACTCACTTCCACCCTTGAGGATGATGTATATGACCCAACCCCACGGTCATATGATTATGCCTGTCCGGGCGGGGTTGAGCCAAACGGAACCATTGGCATGGAGGAATGCCAGATTATAGTAAATGTGGAAAACCTTGCCCGGTTACCCGATATGGCGGTATTGGAAGTTTTCCCAAATCCGGTACACGATATTTTACAGGTAAGGCTACCGGAATATATTGTTATACGTAGCAGCAGCCAGGGCTTAAATACTGCGTTATACCAAAGCAATTACCAGCAAAACAGCATGTTGCAGGTTTTTGACCTTAATGGCACCCTTGTATCCGAACAAGCTTTAGCCCGTGAACAATTGGTCGCACACTTTGATGCCACCCACTGGAAACCGGGCATGTACCTGCTGCGTCTGGTTTACAAGGATAAAACCGTGGGGAGTGCAAAGGTGGTAAGGTAAATGTTTCTTCGCCATCACTTTGGTTCCGGGTTCCCGGGTACATATTAAAAAAGAGAGCGTTCCGGCAGGAAGACCGGATAAGACCATGCGTAGCTTTTTTATTTATCTGCTATTCTTACGAACCCACTTTGCACGCTGGGGCGAAGTTTTCTTTCTTTCCAGGGGATTATTTTTTTACCCCCGGTGAAAGCAGACATGAGCACTTAAATAAATTCAGGCCATCTTACTTTCGTTTGAATTTATTGAACAGTAAAGGCAAGGTACTGCTTTACAAGTTTAAATGTCGATTGTATTTCCACTGAGGCCGGGTTTGCCTGCCATTTATTTAGTATTTCATTTACCTGGGCAGGCAAATGACTCAGATCATTGTTGCTAAAATAGAGGTACAAAACTACTGTTCGCAAATAATCCAGTTGGGCTGTGGCAGTTTTCGCTTTATCTGCCTGAGCAAGTTTTTCGGATAGGGTTTGCAGCAATACCTCTGAGGCAGGCAATTCTGGCACAGAAATTTGCATATTTCGTATATTCACATATGACGGGAGCGCGGGAACCTGGGTTCGCAGGTGAAAGTACGAAGCAGGTATATCCAATACAATGGCGTTGTCCTGGAAGTGAACCCAGATATACAGGGAATCAACGGGCCGCTGGGCATATGAAATGGTGGCAGTTAAAATAAGGAAAAGAAATAAAATTGTCTTTTTCATGGTGCATTTTTAAGTTGTTATTTAATCATCATTTTCGGAAAAATAGTTCAGCCTGTGAATATGAAGAAAAAACCAGGCTGAACCCTAAATCAAAACAGGCTGAAAGTATCGGGCTCATTCTACCACAAAGCGGGTTTTACCCAGTTGAATACTGCCTGAATAGACAATGGCCATATAAAGGCCACCCCGCCATTTGCTAACATTAAGCCCCGTTTCATCGGTGCCTGCATTTATTTTTACAGTAGCCATTTGCCTGCCGTAAATATCATAACATACCAGGCGAAGGTTTCTATAATGTTCAGTGTTTTCGAGGAGAAACCGGATGTTTTCACTGGCCGGATTTGGCGCGGGCGTAATGGGTATGCGACTGATGCGGTCATAATATTGTTTGCGATTTGGGATGTTCTCCATGCCTACAATCACCTCGCAATCGGTCAGCTCCACAATCTTTGACACTATGCTGTCGGGGCAAAGGTAGTCATATTGCCGGGGCTGGGTATAAAGGCTGTCGTATTCCAGTTGTTTGTTGAACTTCATAAGTATAATATCCTGATTCATCCCGCTGCCAACCACGGCACCCGCCAATATCTTGTTGTCTGCAGTGGCGACAATCCGCGATTCGGCATGCGCCGATGGGTGCATAAATGAGTTGTGCCAGCCTCCCAATGAATCAAGCTCGTGCAGGCCAAACCAGCCTGGGAAGAAATTGGTACTGTCCGCATACAATATATTGGTATATAACCGTCCATCGTCCATAAAAACAGGATTAACCATAAACCCTTCCACCCACTTGTTGCCGTTGTTGGGGAACTGTGGCATGGAATCACCCACTACATTGCCCATACCGTCAAGCACCATTAGCATTGGCGGACCCCCTCCATTTAGGCGCTTTATGGCGCCAACGTAGAAATTACCACTCTGGTTTTGAGTACTCCAACCCGCCTGGCTGTAATCCATCGTGTCGGTAGCCTTGTAAGCGGTCAACCATTGTTCCTGCCGGCTGCTGTCGGCAAGTATGGCCATCGCCTTTAATCTGCCTACATTGTATTGATTTCCCATGCCTACGGAATCATCGTACCAATAACAATATCCACTGATCATGTAATTTTCATCGGCGGTAACCGTCAGGTCATAGGGGACATTGTACTTGATAAACGGATGAGAAGCTGTGGTAGCATAAGGTTCTACCCACAATATTTCACCCGAGCTGTTCAGGCGCATCAGGTGTATTCTTGGGTTCTGGCTTTGGCTTTCAAGGGTATGACCGGTTGAAAGCAGTATATAACCGCCATCGGGCAATTGCTTGATTTCATTGCCCCAATCGTAATTTTCGGTACGAATGGTCATGCACCATTCAATATTGCCGCAGGCATCGTGCTTTGATATCCCAATATCGTTTAAATGGTAGCCATCGTAACTGCCACAAACAATAAAGCCGCCATCAGAGGTAGGTTCAATATATTGGGGAAAATTCATCTCACTCCTAGGGCTGCCACCAATGGTAATATCATACAATGGATTCCCATTAATATCTGTCTTTATTACCCAACCCCGGGTGTTGGGATGAAAATTGAAAGCACCCAAAACTAAAAACCCTCCGTCATAAGAAATATTCAAATTTTGAAATACATCATTTCTATTGCTAATACCCAAAATTCTTTCCCAGGTTTGGGCGTGAACAGTTAAGCTCAAAAATATGCTCAAAGTTAAAATTAAATTTTTCATATAAAAAGAATTAAAACAGCAAAACCGAAATGTTTACACTCCGGTCTTGCTGAAATTGACTGTTAATTTGAAATGATGAATTTTGCAGTGGCTATTATCTTATTGTCTGAGCGCAATTGTACCAGATAATTGCCTGCTTTATATTGGCGAACATCCACTACAAACTGATCTTTCAAGCGGGAGGCCTGTTTAGTATATAAAAGCCGGCCCGATGCATCAACAATAAAAAATTCGCCTGAATATGACTTGTCACTGAGGTGGTATTCAATCGTAATGAAATCCTTTGCTGGATTTGGAAAAATCTTTAGAAGGCCTCCACTTTTATTTGAATTTTGCACAGGTAGTTTTACCCTTGAACTTTTAGTTAAATCCGGAAGAAGGTAAGGTTCTTGGTAAGTTAACAAATTATTCGCTACCAGTAAACTTCGTGCCGCGCTACTTACATTTAAACTACTACTTTGCATAAAAGTTTCAAGACTTTCAATACAAAGTGTATCTATTGTCTGATGGTTGTTAAGCCATCGCATAAAAGCGAGTTGTTCCGAGGCTTCCACAGCTTCTTTTCCAGAAATAGTATCGCAACTTGAAATAGAATGAAGCAGGTTTATGGCTGAAAGGGTGTCGCCGCTTTCGTACCTTAGCCATGCTTGCTTTACCATTGAGTTGAAACTTCCATCGGTCATCAGCAGTCCAATTAATGTATCTAAGGGGACAGAAAGGGTATCTGTTAAATTAGCAGAGAACAGACGATTAAATCCATAATCATATTCCCTTTGATTTATATCCCTCCTGGCTTCCATCAACTCCTTAGCCGAAAGTAGAAAAATTCCTTCCAGAACCTGATCCTTTAAGTTTTCAGGCATGGGCTCCATCCGGGAATCTAATTTCTGCAATATACTTTCTGATTTGGCACTGTGAGGGTTGGCGACCATAATATCCCTAAGCATGGCATTGTTTATCAGTTCTTCGCGAATGATTGCCGCTTTAATTACTGTATCAGATACATATGGAGAAATATGCAGCAAGTTATCCCTTATAATCAAAGCTTCAGCAGGCGCAGCAACATTTATATCAAATATTTTTTCATCTGTATCTCCCTCATCAACCAATAAATCAAGCGATTGGGAAATAGATGCTGCTTCCGCATTAAAACCATAAAGCAATTCATCAATAATAGAAGATCCTCCTCCAGACTCGCGCCTGGGGCAGCAGGTATCACTATAGTTGAATATGGTTTCTTTAAGATTAACAGTTGGTTCTGTCCATCTAAATGGAGCTACCCTATAAGATGAATTCGCATTATGGTGAAAATAATTAATAAATTCACCTTCATTGTAGATGCCATAGTAATCCGGTACCTCTGATTGTGAAAAGAGGTTTCCGGCCGGTGAAGAATAAGTACTGTCTGACCCCTGATTTGTGGCTATGCCATAGTTCATGCCAGGCATCTGTGCTAATATACACATATCGACTTTCACACCGTTAAACTGGTTGCATTTTATCTGTAAGCCCTTTTCACCGGTTTTATTTCGATTTCGGCCCTGGGTAGCAATACCATAGGTAAGCTTGAAGAATTTATTCCGGTAAACCATATTGTTATCTTCTCCACTATGGTTTATGTAAATGCCATACCGCAGGGCTGCTGAATTATATGTTGAAGCTTTGAATTCGTTATCTTCAACGATATAACCGGAACAATTGTCAAGATATAATCCTGTGGTTACATCATTAATTGCCTCAATATTGAAAATACAATTTTGCACCCTAGCGTTGTTTATAGTGCTGGCATAAACTCCCGTCTTACAATCATCAAAATGAGTGTTGTTAACCAAAAAGCTAGGTGTAAATTGCGAAGCAACCGCATAGATGCCATATTCTAATCCGGTAAAAAGTGACTGCACAGGAAACAGGCACGGACTAGTACATAAGCGGTCGATATAAAATGAGGAATTATTTGAAAATATCCCAATGATGCTTTTTTGTGGAATAGTAAAATTAAATTCAGCTTTAAAATTGCAGCCCAGAAACTTTATTCCCTTTATGTTATTTAACCTGACAAGGTATTTAGCCTTTGTTTCGCCAATAATTTTGTCTTTGATTTCAAAAGTACAATCGGTAAATCTACTAATACTGTTCCTATTGCACGTCTCGAATTGAACTCCAACAATATTATTGCGGAAAATAGCTTTGTTAGCCACAATTATACCACCTCCTGCCAGTTTTGGCGGGTCATTAACACAATGAATGCCAATCCTGGCATTTTCGATGGTTCCATTATTTTCAATTACAATAAAGCCTTGTCTGTTAGGCGTTTGAGGTGCTGCATTATCCCCGCGTATAATAATACCACCCCACAATTCATTTTTGCAGGCATTGGTAATTGTACCTCCATCAAGGGTTAAAAGTGCACCCTTATTGATAAAAATATTTTTATCCGGAGGCATTTGTACTTTTCCCAATATGGTGAGGCTGGCTCCTGTCTGGAGTATTACATTATTGGTAATTACTTTGTCATTCCAGGTCTCAGTACCTGTTATCACAATATCTTCAACAATATATGGATCAAAACACAAATCAATTTTAAAAATTCCCCTGCCGAATGTTGATACAACAAGCTCCTTGGTTTTATAATTGATCTCAATGTCGGTAATTATTACCGTTGGTAATCCGATACCAAAAGGTATCCATTTTCCTACTATATCATTTCGATAATAAACGCCCAAATCAGTGCCGGCAAACAATTCATTCAGTTGGGGAGACCTTCTATAATATTTCAGGCAATTAACCGGAACAGAAGGCAAACCATCAGAAATATCCTCCCAAAGGATAGTAGAGTTCCCAGAGCCTTTAAATACAGATTTTTTATTTATAAATCGAAACATAGACATATAGAAAACATCAGCATCATAAGGGTTTACTGCAATGTCTGAGATTCCAGCATAATCTATTGGAACGAATTGTGTGGAAGGTGTAATATCAGTCCATAAAGGCGTTTGTGAATCTGCATTTATTGTTTTAAACAACCTTCTTTTGTCCCGGTCGCTACTATTCCAATGAGGGGTTTCACGTGCTGCATATACTACACGTGGATTTGAACGTGCTTCACGTATAGTTTTAAGTTTAATATTATCATCATTACTGCCTTTAAAATCAGATATTTTCACAGGCTTGGTTTCAAACCCATCCATAGTTTTCCATACTTCACTTCCACCCACATAGATTCTTTTTGGATTTGCTGGACTCATTTCAATAGGAGCATCATTTCTTCTAACAGGATCAGATATTCTAATTTTATTTGTTGTATCACTTAGTGGCCAGGTTAATCCTTTATTTCTTGAAATAAGGCCATAGTAAGTTGTCATAAAAGTTACCATGTAAACATTATCGCTATTTCTGTGATCAAACACAACATCCCCTGCATCCATAGCAAAAGGCAAACTAAAAATACCTTCAGAATGATAGCCATAATTTCCATCCTGTGTACCACCAATTATCAAATCTGATTCTTCATTTGGGATACCAATTCCATAATATTGAGTTATACTTAAACCATTTTTACTCAGGTCTGTCCAAACGACGCTATCGTTAATCTCCTGACCTTTGGTAAGTCCTCCATCATTACCTTGATAGACCCAACCAACATAAGAACTATTTGGTAACCTTTTTTTAAAAGTACGCAAACATCGAACATCCACATGCATTTCATGTATGTATCCTTTATCAAACTTTACTTTAAAGTCATCAAGCAACGTATTCTTAGTTAAATACTTTCCTCCTATATAAAAAACATTGGAGTTTAGCTTTGACCATTCAAGCTCCATTTTATAAAAACCAATACCTGGCCAAGTTTGTTGATTAATATAATCTACGTGATGAAAACTACTTCCGTCATCTTCTGACAATAATAGATCATATCCTATCGAATCCTTTACCATGTGTTCCTTTTCGAGAATAATCAAAATTTTACCTGGTTCATTTGGATGCATAGATGCTGATGCACGAGATATTCGCATGCTGTCCCAAACTAACAAACTATCCAGATTTAACCATGAATTACCAAAATCATTACTCTTCAAAACATGGGCACCACTTACCATAACAATGGAAGGATTAAGGGCATTCAACTCAATTTTAAAAAGCTGTTTTTTCACATTTTCACCTACGATCTCGTAAACAGTCTCCCAGGAAAACCCTCCATCGTTGGTTCGCATAATTTTTGACCCTCTTCCAAATTCAAATATCACCAATGCAAGTAATTTATTTGTAGAGTCAGGGTGTTGCACCAAGTCTCCGATTCTAAAGCCAACATTTTGAAACAATGGATCCCCGGCAAAAGTAGAAGCGTTTAGTCCGGTACTAATCCATGTATTCCCATTATCCGTACTTTTTACGACACCTACACCATAATCTTTTCCCCAGGTATAATAACCTGTGCCTAAATATATCGTATTTGGCTCTTTCTTATTCTTAACAATGGCTTCAATACCTGTCAACATATCTTTATCCGTTAAGCATCTCCAGTTATCTCCTCCATTGTATGAAACAAATAGCCCACCCGAATTACTTCCGGCATAAATGGTATCGAAATTTGTTTGGTCCACCCATATTGAAGTTACCAAACCCATTCTTGCATCTGGATTAGGTTGCGTGTTTTTTATGGGGCCTACTGGCTGCCACTGCGCGAAAATGCGGTCACCCCCCTCCTCATTCAGGATGTTAGTGCGTGCAAGATTGAAATCATTTACATATGATTTTAAAGAACCATCTGTATCAATCCTGGGTTCTACAAAATAAAGCCAACGCTGGAAATCTTTAAAACCAAAAGTTTTGTTTGAAATGCGGCTTGTATCTGCACTAAAGTAATCTTCAGTTGCAACTTTTATGTCATGAAAATTATTTAAATGAGCAAATTTAGACATCCAGTGTTGAGAAAAAGTAGTGTTGGATACTAACAAAAAGCACAATAAACCAAATAAGATTTTGAGCGTAATTGGCTTAATCATCGGATTTTCAAGTCCATTTAAGATAAATGTTATAAAACCTTTTATCTTTAATCTAACAATATTGAAATTTGATTCACTTGCGGAAAAAATTGTATTAAAACTTTTCATGATATTTAGGGTTTTTACAGTGAATAATGATTATCCCACCCGAATGAATGTGTACCGATTATCACTTTCACCTACGGGGGCAAAGTCAAATATTTGCCCCAAAAAAAACGCCAAATAAAAATTGTAAAATTGCAACTGATTGATAGTGAATTTATTACCCCCCCCACAAAACTTCATCCCGAAAGTTATACAGGAAAGAGGTAAAAGCACAAGATTGGGAACTTGCCATAAACTCACAATTAAGCCTACAAATATCAGACATAAAATGATAATTCCTAATAAATGTCAATTTTTTTTCAAAAATTATTTTTGGATATATTCTTTACAGTTAAAATAAACTGAGTAACCGCATAAAACCGTGTACGTCCTGTACGTACCTGCTGCGTCTGGTTTACAAGGATAAAACCGTGGGGAGTGCAAAGGTGGTAAGGTAAATGTTTCTTCGCCATCACTTTGGTTCCGGGTTCCCGGGTACATATTAAAAAAGAGAGCGTTCCGGCAGGAAGACCGGATAAGACCATGCGTAGCTTTTACTCCCTTTTGAATAAAAAAGAATAAATTACCTCACGATAAGCTTTTGTGTTTCGGTGTGCTGAGCAGAACGCAGTATGCAAAGGTAAAGTCCACTGCTTAATGCTTCCAGTCCAAAATTTATACGGGTATTCGGATACAAGCCGGTTTCGTGCATCAGTATCCTCCCTGAAAGGTCGGTAAGCAATAGTTCGGCAGGATCTGAAAATCGATTGCCCATACTGATCTCTACTTTATCCTGGGCAGGATTGGGCAATAATTGCATCCCCCTGCCTGTTGCCAGCGGCTTTTCAACACCCACAGACAGATCCAAAGCCGGAAATACAATATAATCAATCCAGGCTGCATCGCTGCCGGCAGTGGAATAAACATCCTTTACATAACTCCATTTCAATTGATGATCGCCTGGGCTGAGCAGGTAGCTTACCCGTTTCCAGTCCGTATCGCCCGACCACTCCCCTGCCCGCACATCATCAATAAAAAAGATGAGCTTATCGTAATCCTTCTCCGAGGAGGTTTTCAGGTAAAATGACAGGCTGTCGTTTCTAACCACGCTTACGTTAATGGAAAGGTCTGAGCGCTGATTGTGAGAAATGGCACCTGATTGTGCCGCAAACATTCCCTGCTGTACCTGCTGTCCGCTTACTGTCCAGGGAGTAAGGCTGTGATTCCAGGGCATTTGGGTAAAATCACCCGACTCAAAATCTTCGATGATCTGACCCAGGGTATAACTAAATGCTTTCTGCAATAACAGTTGAGTGGAATTTTGCGGATAGAGACTGAGCGTGAAGTCAATAACCGTTCCCATGGGAGCCTGCTCATCTGCCACAAAACTGCTGAAGATCATGGGAATACTTTCGCCGGCATCCAATGCATCCAGGTTTATGGTGAGTGCTGCAGGGGAAATCCAGGTACTGCTGCAATTTAAGGTTGCCTCCACAGCCCGACTGATGGCATGTCCTGTATTGTATAATGGAATAGAAATATCAAACTCCTCCCCCGGATCGGGGATATTATTATCATTGTCCGTGAGCACTGCTTCACCGGCCTGTAATACCGGGGCATTGGCGGTAAGCTGAAAAGCAGAGAGCCAGGTATCACCGGCTACCGCTGAAAGCGTAAATTCAATCATCTCCTGGTCGGGAACTTCAGCACTCAACTCAATGGTAAAGCCCTGATCTACGGTAACCTGTTGGCCGGCGGAAATATTTCCGTAAGGTGCGGTGGCATCAAGGATGGTTACATTTGGGTTGGTGGTGGTAAGCGTTGCCAAAACATCTGACGCATCAGCCAAACCAATATTTTCAAGGGTAATGGTCAGGCTCAGGGTTTCGCCATTGTCAGGCTGGCCGTTGCCATTGCCCTGCGTATCATCAATCTGATGGGCATTGTATACTACATAAGCGGAATTTCCGCTTACAAAACTTACTGGAAAATAGTGGGGCAGGCAATTGTATCCGGATACTACCAGTTGAGCATCACCAGGTTCTGTGATAACCGGATCAAGTATAACGATGGCCTCGCCATTATTGGCAACCATCCCGGTTCCGTATAGTTCCCCATTCATCAACAAAGCCACGGTTAATCCGGATGCTGCCTGCCCGCCTGAAGTCACCGTTACATTAAACTGAGAGGTTCCGGTGGTAAGGGTTTCCGGGTAATCAACCGAAATAGTTATAGGTTCATCGGTCCAAACTGCCATCATGGGGTCACCCAAAACATTACAATCGTAAAAGCACCAGCGAAGGGCACCTTCTTCCCACTGTCCGGGCGCATTTACCCAGGGAGCGGTGGCAATTTTCGATTGGGTATGGGTGCGGCCAATACGGCTCAGGCTGTCGGTAAACAAGGCATGCATAAATTCACGGTGCAGGTGCTGTGAAGGACCTTCGGTTTGTCCCTCATTAAACCAGCCATAGCGTGAATTACCCACAAAAGCGGAAGCAAAATTATCGATGGTTACCATTTTCTCGCCAATACAATCATTTACATCAAAGGCACCACAGATACAGCCATGGGTATAGACCACCGGGAAATTATGCGCAACACCATCCACACCGAAAAAATTAAGGTTGGTAATGTCACCATTATTGAGTTTCATTACGTAATCACTGTTGGCATGGCCTACATGATGTATAAAGTTGCGTCCGGCATTGATGGTATTTATCAGATCAATTTTACCCCAAACACCATTTTCATCATAAAGGCGGGTAAAATTATGGTCTTCGGGAATGCCGGTGGTGGTATATCCATTATCATTGTGGGTGCCGATAAGCAATTCGAGGTAGTCGGAGCCCCAGGTGTCCGGACCACTATACAGGTGTTCGCCCGCCAGCAGCGGGTTGCGCAACTCTCCGGTTACCGGTTGGTTTTGATACAGCGTGGTTTTATTCAGCATGGCAGCCAGCTCGTAGGCACTGCTGAAAGGCATGCGCCCCACCGAAATTTCGGGTAGCAGATCATCCTCGCCAATTTCGCCCCAGCGACTGTTGCCGTTGGTATTCCAATTTCCGTCAAGTGCGGCATAGTACAGGTCGGCGGGAATGTCATAATCTTCATAGGTGGTGGAAGATTGTACCGTACAATAAAACCCGCGATAAGGCACATGTTCGACATCTCCCGCAAGTACCACATGCTCAATACCATGCTGCTGGTATTCCTGAACAATATAATTGCGTATTTTCTCCGGCAAATCCTGCCCGGTCATGGATCCAATGCTTTCTATGGTGGCAAATTGCGATTTCAATCCACGCGGAAGATAGACTTGCCTGAGTACTTCAAGCGGCTGAACAAATGACTCCCTGGTGATGATAAGAATCTGATACTCATTGCTGCGGTTGCGGGAATTTGAAGTATAGTCAGCCAGGGCTTCCGGGTTTTGCACCGATTGGATGATGCTCTGCTGAATTTTTTCAGAAGTACGCAGGTTATGCAAGGCTGCTTCGGCTTTGGCCGATGGTTGTGTTTGGATGGTAATCTTCACTTTGCCATAATAACTTACTGTTCCTGAAGCGGGAATGTACTTAACTGGAGTGAACACTGTTTGCGCCATAGCATGACCATTCATGTACCGGGTGCTCAGGTGGCCGGCGGGGGTAGCCGGATAGACTTCATTCAACTGATAGACCTCTTTATTCCATGTCCTTACGGGAGATGGTGAAGCCGAAAGTGGACGGGAATATTGTGCCGGCTGCAACTTATAAAATCCCGGCATTTCGGTTTCATCAAAACCTTGAATGCTCACGCTGATGGCTTCCTGCCCCGGAGGAAGCAGCAGATTGATGGCGTGATAGGGCAAAAGCGGCTCTCCGGCTATTCCCTGCTGAGTGGTAGATTCAAATTCAATGGCCTGTTCCGTAGCCATTTGCCTCACAACGGGAGCTTTAAAATAATAGGTTTTTTCAAGGGTTGTTTGAGCATTACCGGTCAGAAATAGACCGAGCAGAACAAGGGTAAAAATCTTTTTCATTGAGCTGAGTTATGGGCAGGTTAAAACACAAAAGTAATATAAAAAATTTTGCAGATGACAAACAGACTACATTTCAAAGCCTCAGTTTCCGGCAATTACAAGCCTGCCTGTGGAGGTTTGTCCCGTTTCATCCATGCTTACTACAAGATAAAGCCCCGGCCTGAGATGGGCTACCTCTAATTTTATTTCACCGGCAGCATTGGCTTTTGGATGCATAATCCTGTCAAGCACCGCCCCCTGAACATTACAAATGGTTATGGAAACAGGGATTTCGTTTTCTCCCGTTTTTAAGATTACCGATCCGTTGGCCGGATTTGGGTAGAGTAACAGTTCGGTATGCCATGTGCGCCAGGTTGCGCTTTCCATCCAGTCCATGATCAGGTCAAGATTCAGCTGCTGACCGGGCAAAAGATAAACCGGGTAATAAAGATAACCAAACATATTCCAGTGTACTTCCAGGTTAACCCACCCTGTATCAGCCACAATCCGGTAATATGCACTATCGTCAGAATAAACCACCTGGTCGCCGAAACGTATTTCCGCTCCGGGTGCTTTTTCTATCAGGTATACCCAGTCTATATAGGTATATCCTTCAATGGTTGCGGTGGAATCAATAGCTGGTGGCCTAATGGTATAGCCAATGGCATCCAGATCAAATCCGGCATCTGGCACCTGGCTTTGCCCCACACCTGAATCTTTAATTTTAAGGTATCTGGCCTGAGGCAGCCCGGTAGGTTCCAGTTCAAAAACTTCATTTCCGGTTCCATGTCCCATCAGTATCCAGGGCCCGTCGGGAGTGGTACCGGCCATTACCATATAACCTTCAGGCGTATTGTCATTTTCAAAAACTTCAACCTCGGGGCCATCTCCCTGTGTGATGGTATCGCATAAATCAATGATGGCATAACCATTTTTGCCGAGTGAATAACGTACTTCATCGGGTGGGCCCAACGCACCCATGGTATTGCCTTCATCCTGTGGATTGTTGCCTGGAATGTAGGTGGAGATGATTCTCCAGGCGAAGCGACCTGCTTCTTCGGGAAGCGCAACATCCAGAGTAGTAGCCTGATTGTCCACAACCACTACATTTTCAAAAATTCTTGTTTGATGTCCGGCTGCCACTATCCTTAGGGTATAATTTCCCGCTGGTAAAAACTTATGGAAATCGCCCACCACCGGATCATTGTTAATACACATAAAGTCATCCACAAAGATAAGTGCCGGAATGGGTTTGCTGGTGATGGAATCCCGAACTACCCCCTGAATGCCGTAGCCGGCCATTTCCACCATTTTAAGCATTGAAGGTTTGTTTTTCAGATAGATGGGAACTATTTGCGCGGCAGGCGGCTGTTTGCTGAGCGATAACTCTACCGACCAACTGATGCTGCCCGTAGCGCCATATCCAAAATCCTTGGTACTCCCATTTATTGCATACATGCCATTGTAGCCCTGACCATAGGGAAGATTGGTATATCCGGAGGTCTGTGCGTATAACTGAGCCAATTGCAGGTGGTGCTGTGCATCGCGTGTAGGTGCCGACCGGTAACTCCATGGAAAGCTGATGTATTCGGTACCGCTGTGGTAACTGCAATGGATCACAAACTGATTGTCCATCAGCAATTTCCGGTAAGCTTTGGTCTCCGGTTGGCTGAAAGGACCGGAACTGTTGCCCTCCCCATTCCACATATAGCCACAATCGCGGTTGAGGTCCACCCCGAAACTATTGTAGCGTGTCATATATTTTCTTCCGTAAGGATTCACGCAATAATAAATCCATATTTCTCTGTTATTGATCAATTCTGTAATATTGGCATCATAGCCATAGTCATAACAAAGATCGCGGGCAAAGCGGATCAGGTTCTCCGGTCCGCCCAGTTCGTCTCCATGAATGCCACCATCGAAAAGTACTTCGGCTTCATTCTCGTCAAGGTGGACATTATCACTTATTTTCAACGCTTTTAGCTCATTCATGCCAGTGCCTATGCCCATGGAAACAACCTGGCAGATGTCCGGAAAATTTACTGCCAGACTGTCTGCAATGGCGTGCAACTGCTCCACCGTATAATAGCCATTGGGTACACCGCGTTCTCCCATGGCTGCTGACTTTGCATTCAGGTCTTCAACTTCCACTTCGCATCGTATCCCTTGATGTTGAAGTTCAGAAAGTTCATCGGGAATAAGGTAACAGCGGACGAAATCACCGGCTGTTTCACCGTTTATGTTATTTGTCATTACAAAGTCAGCCTGGGCTTGGTTTTCTATAAAAACCCTTACCTGCATTTCACCCTGCCGCCAGGGCTGCTGTGCCTTAATTACAAAGGTGGTTAACACCAAAAAGATAAAGAGTAAAGAGCTGCGCATAAGAGTAATTTTAAGATTGGCCAAAGAGGGGGTAAACTTAAGAAATATTTATGGTTGAATCCATTGGTTGTGGGATTATTTTTCTGGTTTTCTATCTCCTTATCTCCCCGTCCCCTTGTCCCTTTTGGTCTTTGGTTGTTGGTCTTTGGTTGTTGGTCTTTGGTCTTTGGTCTTTAGAAGTTGGAAGTTGGAGGTTAGAGGTTGGAGGTTAGAAGTTGGAAGTTAGAAGTTGGAGGTTAGAAGTTGGAGGTTGGAGGTTAGAGGTTAGAGGTTGGAGGTTAGAGGTTAGAGGTTAGAGGTTAGAGGTTGGAAATTAGAACCCTGAATAATATCCCTTTGTCTCCTTATCTCTTTATCTCCTTATCTCCTTATCTCCTTGTCTCCATGTCCCCTTGTCCCTTTTGGTCTTTGGTCTTTGGTCTTTGGTTGTTGGCCTTTGGTCTTTGGAAGTTGGAGGTTAGAGGTTGGAGGTTAGAAGTTGGAGGTTAGAGGTTGGAGGTTAGAGGTTAGAGGTTGGAAATTTAGAAACCTGAATAATATCCCCTTGTCTCCTTATCTCTTTATCTCCTTATCTCCATGTCCCCTTGTCCCTTTTGGTCTTTGGTTGTTGGTCTTTGGTCTTTGGTTGTTAGAAGTTGGAGGTTAGAAGTTGGAAGTTAGAAGTTGGAGGTTAGAAGTTGGAAGTTAGAAGTTGGAGGTTAGAGGTTAGAGGTTGGAGGTTAGAGGTTGGAAATTTAGAACCCTGAATAATATCCCTTTGTCTCCTTATCTCTTTATCTCCTTATCTCCATGTCCCCTTGTCCCTTTTGGTCTTTGGTCTTTGGTCTTTGGTCTTTGGAAGTTAGAGGTTGGAGGTTAGAAGTTGGAAGTTAGAAGTTGGAGGTTAGAAGTTGGAGGTTAGAGGTTGGAGGTTAGAGGTTAGAGGTTAGAGGTTGGAAATTAGAACCCTGAATAACATCCCTTTGTCTCCTTATCTCTTTATCTCCTTATCTCCATGTCTCCTTGTCCCTCAAAACAGATTATTTGAAATCAAAAACCTGCAATCAAAAAATTAATTCTACCTTTGCCCGCTTTATTTTAATTCAATTTATGCTTAATTTTCAACAACTTGGCTTAAATCCCTCCCTTTTACAGGCCGTGGAAGCTCTGGGTTTTAAGGAGCCCATGCCTGTTCAGGCAGAAGTAATACCCGTGCTCATCGAAAAACCTACCGACCTGGTAGGCCTTGCACAAACCGGCACCGGCAAAACTGCCGCTTTTGGATTGCCTGTATTGCATCATATCGATCCTAAGGTAAAAAAGGTACAGGCATTGGTACTTTGTCCTACCCGCGAACTTTGCCTGCAGATTTCTCGCGACATGCGCAGTTATGCGGAATTTATTCCGGGAATCAAAATTGCCGCCATATATGGAGGTGCCAGCATAGAGATACAGATCAGGCAATTGGGCGAAGGACCACAGATTATTGTTGCTACTCCGGGCCGGCTTAACGATATGATCCGCCGCAAAAAGGTGGACCTTAGTCATGTAGAATGGGCCGTACTGGACGAAGCTGATGAAATGCTCGACATGGGATTTCAGGAAGATGTAGATACCATCCTTGAAACTACACCCAAAGAAAAACATACGCTTCTTTTTTCGGCTACCATGCCCGATGAAGTAGAACGTATTCTGGCCAAATACATGACCAATCCGGTAATAAAAACGGTTGGTAAACGCAATACCGGTACGGCCAATGTAAAGCATATCTATTACATGGTGCAGGCGCGCGACCGCTATGCCGCATTAAAACGCATTGCTGACTTTAATCCTCGCATTTACGCCATTATCTTCTGTCGTACCCGCATCGAAACTCAGGAGATAGCCGATTCGCTTATCCGTGACGGCTACAGCGCAGATTCACTGCATGGCGACCTGTCACAGGCAGCCCGCGATAATGTTATGTCGCGCTTCCGCAACAGAACCATTCAAATGCTGGTTGCTACCGATGTGGCAGCCCGTGGCCTGGACGTAAATGACCTAACGCATGTAATCAATTATAATCTCCCTGACGATTCAGAAGTTTACCTTCATCGAAGTGGACGCACCGGAAGGGCCGACAAAACCGGAACCTGCGTTTCAATCATTAACCTGAAGGAAAAATACAAGATCAAACAAATAGAGAAAAAAATTGGCCGGGAATTTGGGAAAGCCAAAGTTCCCACCGGTGTTCAGGTATGTGAGAAACAACTGTTTCAGCACGTCGACCGTATGGAAAATGTGGATATAGACGAAGAGATTGAATCCTTTTTGCCCGTTATTTATCGCAAACTGGAATGGATGAACCGGGAAGAAATTATCAAACGCTTTGTTTCCCTCGAGTTTAACCGCTTTCTGGAATATTATCGCGATGCCCGTGATTTAAATGTGGATGAAACCCAGCGTTCCAGAGACAAAGAGCCTTCTGAAGATCGCGGCAAACGCAGAGACAAACATGGGGAAAGTCGTGATCGAAACGAACGCGGTGATAAGGGTGACCGGCGCATTCGTGACGATCGTGATGCGGATTTCACACGTATGTTTCTCAGCGTAGGTCGCAAGGATAAAGTGCTGCCTCCGCAAATCATCGGCATCATCAATGAGGTAACCCGTTCCCGCGAAATCCGCATCGGACGGATAGATATACTTGACAACTATTCTTTTGTAGATGTGGACAGTAATTCGGTAGGTAAAATACTCAAAGCGTTTGCCAATGAACATGCCAACCCCCGGGGCATAAGAATAGAAAAAGCCTCAGAACGCAATGAAGACAATTCAGGCAGTCATAAAAAAACCAGGTTTGTTCCATCAAAATTCAGCAAGCGTAGAAAGCCTTCAGGAGATAAACAATACAGTGACGACGTATGGAAAAAACCTGAACGCAAAAACCCTGCCTTCCGTAAGAAAAAAGGGAAATAACCCGCTCAGCATTAAAACATAAGCCAATAGAAAAGGATGTCTGTTGACATCCTTTATTATTTAGTTCCCTTTATATTTAATTAACTTTCCAGGGCAAGAAATCTTTCGGCTTCCATAGCTGCCATACAACCGGTGCCGGCAGCAGTAACGGCCTGTCTGAAAACATGATCCTGAACATCTCCTGCTGCGAACACTCCCGGAATATTCGTTTGGGTGGTTCCTGGTTTGGTTTTAATATACCCATTATCATGCATGTGAACATATTTGGCAAAAAGTTCAGTATTGGGTTTGTGTCCGATGGCTACAAAAAAGCCTTCAACGTCAATGGTACGTTTTTCTCCCGTTTTGACATTCTCAAGCAAAGCACCGGTAACAATTTTACCATCGCCAAGCACTTCGCGGGTTATATGATTCCACAGGATTTCAATATTCGGAGTATCCATTACGCGTTTTTGCATGGCTTTGCTGGCGCGAAATTCATCCCGGCGCACAATCATATAAACTTTGCGACCCAGTTTAGACAGGTACGAGGCCTCTTCACAGGCGGTGTCTCCTCCGCCAACCACGGCCATATTCTTACCACGGAAGAAAAAGCCGTCACAGGTAGCACAAGCCGATACGCCGTGACCCATATATTTGGTTTCTGACTCCAGTCCAATATATTGTGCCGTAGCTCCGGTAGCAATAATAATCGTTTCTGCCAGCATTGTTTTGGTTTCATCCGCAACTACCCGGAATGGTCTTTGTGAGAGATCCACTTCGGTAACAATGCCCCAGCGCATATCGGTTCCGAAACGTTCAGCCTGCCGTTGCATATCCATCATCATCTCAGGACCCTGTACCCCATCGGGATAACCAGGAAAGTTATCAACTTCGGTAGTCGTAGTCAACTGGCCGCCCGGTTGCAACCCCTGATACACTACTGGTTTAAGATCAGCCCTGGCAGCATAAATGGCTGCAGTATAGCCTGCCGGCCCGGATCCGATAATCAAACATTTAATTTTTTCAACTTCTTGATTCATAATAATGTGATTGTAGGAATTAACATTCTTTTAACTTTTCAAAAGTAAACATTTTGGACTTAGCTCCAAAAATATGCCAAACATTTAACTTATTGATTTCGTGCTGATTATCAAATAGACAAATTGACACTTGCGAATTATTTCATTTTTAATACTTTTTTTGTTTTTAAAAGCTAAAAATTAGTAAATTTGCAGGCTCAAACCGGGGTGTGGCGCAGTTGGCTAGCGTACTTGCATGGGGTGCAAGTGGTCGTCAGTTCGAGTCTGACCACTCCGACATAGAGAATCAAGGCCTTCAGAGATTTCTGAGGGCCTTTTTTTTGCGATGTACAAACAATTTGCTGCACTGCACTATTATTTCAGCAAAAGCAAAGGATATAATTCCATAGATGAACCTCCTTCCGGTAAAGCATTTTCGCCACTAAGGCCTGCCCGCATGCGTATGCAGGCAGGCACAGTGCATTGTGCCATTCTGATAACCTCAATGCATGGCTGTGGGTAAAAAAAAAACCGGACAATTGCTTGTCCGGCCCTTTTGGATTATCAATGATCTTTATGCAGGGTGTGTTTACTTGCGGCCCAGTTTTTCGAGAATTTTATCGGCTTCCTGGTGATGGTAGTTGTTTTTATCGGCCGCAATCATGCGAAATTGTTCAACGGCAAAATCAATTTGCTCATTTTTAAGATAGCACAGCCCGAGGTACCATTCGGCATGCTCTACATAGAGGTTGTTCTTATCCGCAATAATGTATTTAAATGCCTTTACAGCATCATCAATACGATTAGTTTCGATGTAAGAAATTCCATTGTAGAACCATACTGCAATATTGGAGCTATCCTTGTCAAGTATTTCGGCAAAAAGCAGGGAAGCTCCCTGGTAATCTTTCTGCTGAAACTTAAGAATAGCTTCCACAATGTTTGCATTTCCCGAACGGGTGAGTTCAATACTACGATCGGAATCGTAATACATACTAAACAACTTGTCGGCCGTGTAGGGGCGTTGCTGAGTCAGCAGTAATGCACCGCCCGCTATTATCAGTATTGCAATAACTGCAGCAGCAGCTAATTGCCACCTCCGCGGTTGCAGGCTGATAATTTTGGGAGCAACATTCTGCTGTTTCGAATCATTAAATACGCTGACAACTTTTCGTCGGAACTCTATAACATCTTCGTTCTGAAGAACGTCGTTGAGTTCTTTGTCCAGTTTCAGCTCTGCCGATAGCTCTGCATTGCTTTGCAGCTCTTTGCCGAACCACCGGAGTTCATCCTCTTTCATTTCCCCGGCTATAAATCTTTCGATTAGCTGGGAATACTTGAGTTTTTTAGTCATCGGACAGAAATTTATGGCACTTGGGATCATTGATAATTTTCTTTTTTAGTTCCTCCTTACAGAGGTATTTACGCGTTTTGGCATACTTCTCGGTTTTGTAACCCATCTCATCAGCTATTTGCCTTAAACTAATGTTTTTCATAAACATCAACAGCACTTTTTGACAATCGGCATTGAGCGTAAGGAAATGTTGATGATATAAACGCATTTTTTCCAGATTCTCAGTATGCAATTCAGCAACTTCACTTTCGGGAAGGGCTGCAAAATTTTCCAATTCAACAAGCTGAACCCTGATCTTTCGTAGTTCTGTCAGTTTCTGTAACCAGAGATTACGGCTTACCGAATAAAGATAAGTATGAAAAGAACTGTTTAAATCAAGACTGTGCGTCTTAATTTTCTTATAAATCACTATCAGTGAATCCTGAAAAATATCTTCAGCATCCTCATCACTTCCGCTATTACTCATCACCAGATATCTAATCATCGGATAATCAGTCTGATATATATATCTAATGATGAAGTCACTTCGTAAGCGCAAGCCTTCAATGATTGCTTCATCAGAATAGTGAATCATTTTATTGTATGTTAATCAGATTTTTTTGAAAAGGTAATACGGTTTTTAGCATTTTTTTTAAAATAGTTATCAACAATGTTGATTTAGTTGTTGGCAAGCAAGATAATATAAAAAATTATCAACATGCAACATGCTCATTATCACCTTGATAAACATTTTGTCGATATCTTTTTCATAAAATCTTTCATTTTTTGGTATTACCTTTTTGATTTTTTCTGATTAATAGAGGAATCATTATCCTTAAATGCTGAAAAATGCAAAAGAGTTTAACCTTTTAATATTTTTTTTCAACAAAGATAATTTTTCTACTTTTGAGCATCAGTTCTTTAATCAAAAATCACCTCATTGGTATGGTATTAAAAGTACCAACTTTTCAATTAAATGAACAACAAAAATAACCAGGATTTTTTTGCAATCAAAATTTATAACCACAAACAACCGATTATTAACAAAAATCCCCGTAACAATGAAAAAAAATCTTACACTTTCGCTTTCAGTACTCAGTTTAGTACTCTTGTTTGCCTCATCCGTACTGGCACAATCTGACATAAACGGATCAGTGCTCTACCACAAGATGGCCAACAAACCCATTCCATCTGTAAATCTTAATCTTATAGATGTAGATGGAAATTTAGTGGCAACCACCACCACCGCATTAAATGGTTCGTTTACCTTCGCCAATGTGCCCTATGGTACTTACTCTCTGGAAGCTTCCACTTCAATCTCTGCCGGCGGCATCAACATGGCCGATGCCTTTTTAATGTTCATGCATTTACTTAACATCTATCCGTTTAGTCCAATACAGCAACTAGCCGCTGATGTTGACGGCGATGGCAGTGTTACCTGGAACGACTATTTTACCGTTTTGACCGGATGGTTTGTTCAGGGCTATCCTTACCCGGCAGGCCCCTGGGTTTTTGAAACCACTACCTATACCCACTCCGCCAACAAAACCAATTGGCCAACTATGGGCGGTTCAAGTTCTGGTGATGTGAACGGCACCTTTGTACCCTCCACCCGCGATGTACCTGCAATAGATGTTAATTATACCCAACAGGCTTTAACCCCTGAATTCACCCTAAACATTGAAGCCGGTGATGTGACAGAAGTTTCTGCACTGGGTATGCTTATAAATTATGCTGCCAATGAAATTGACATTGCCCGGGTAAGCAGCCCGCTTGGCGACCTCAGCTATACGGTTGAAAATGGTCAGATCCGAGCCACCTGGGTCAATGAAACCGGTACCGGCAAATCGCTTACCGGTGGAAATGCGGTATTGATAATTGAAGGAAACACTACAGCCGCCTATAAGGGTGGTGATCTTAAATTTGAATTGGATGCCCGCAGCCACCTGGTTGACAAGCAGGGCAATCTGGTTGCCGCCCGTTTTACTGTTCCCGGACTTACTGCAGGCGAACACCTTTCAGGCAACTTCCCAAACCCGTTTAATGGCACCACAACCATTAAATACACCTTACCTGAAGACGGATATGTAAATATTAACCTGTACAATCAGCAGGGACAACTGGTTAAGGTAATTGCCAGCAAAAAAGCTACTGCCGGAAACCATCAGGTAGAGGTGAACAGTGAAGGTCTTACTGCCGGAGTATACTACTATACCCTTCAGACAAAAGGCAACCAACCCCTGAACGAAACCAGGCGCATGATAATAACCCGTTAATAATCAACAGGTTTTGTGGGAGACAGGGAATCGTACGATTCCCTGTTTTTTTTATCCAGTTACTATTTTATATTGGGTAACTTCTTATATTTGTAGGCAATAAAAGCCCTTTGCGGGACGCTCCGCTAATCTGATGAACATCCTTATACGCAAACTACGACCAGCCTGGTACATTTTTTTACTGGGAGTAATATGCACAGCCTGCAATAAAAATGAGTCGAACCTGCAACCTGACAATGAGATGGTTAGAGGCAGCATGGATGTATCTGAGTACTTGCGACAGGCTGATGCCTGGGCAGGAAAACTGAATGTAGACAGTGCCATGGGTTACTATTCAGCAGCACTGAGTCTGCTTGAACGGGATAAGAAATGGGAAGCTCAGTTTAAGGTTTTGTTAAATATCGCCGATCTGTATCGTTTGGTGGGCAATACCGCATTGAGCCGCGAAAAAGTAAATGAGGCCGGCCGGCTGTTATCCTTACGGCTTGATAACAATCAGTTATTTCTGGCTGATCTGCTGCATCGAAAGGGCTTGTTGCTTATGGACCGGGGAGCCTTCGACAGTGCGGTAATTGTTTTTGAGCAAAGCCTTTCCAATCGTACAGCCGTAAACGGACCCAACGACACTGCCTTAGCACTAACTTACAATGGACTGGGAACCATCAGATTTTTCCAAAGCAATTTTCCGGCAGCCCTGACCTATTACAACAAAGCCATAGAATTAGCGAGTAAAAAGGCTCACCCAGAGGATGCGGACATGTCGAGATTTTTACAAAACGTTGGCATCATCTATGCACAACAGGGCGATTATGATAAGGCCGGTGCAGCTTTTGAGGAATCCATGAAAATAATGGAAAACATCAGTCATCCAGACGACCCCGACCTGGCCAACCGCTACCTGAATACCGGCAGGTTTATGGCATTAATTAACAGAGACAATGAATCGATTGAATATTATGATAGGGCAGAGAAAATTTTAATCAATGTGGTTTCTCCGGATCACATTGATCTGGCTAGTTTATATCAAAACAAAGGTTCGCTTTACATCCATTTAGCCGATTACGAGAAGGCACTGATCTATTTTAAAAAAGCCCTGGGCATTGCTGAAAATCATTTCCCGCCTCAGCATCCAAGTATTCTTCAGCTTTATATGAACATTGGTTATGTTTATGAAAAGAAAGAAGATTTAAAGGAGGCTCTGGCCTTTTATAAAAAAAGCATACCGGATAATACAGACCATCCATCTCTGGTGAAAACCTACAGCAATATGGCAAGTTTGTATGCGAATCTGAATAAATTAGATACGGCCAATGGCTATTATGAAAAAGCCATGCACACTGCCGAAAAATTACTTGGGCCGGAGCATCCCGAAACCGGTCTGCTATATACCAGATATGGATACTTTCTGATGAAGGCCGGAAAGTTATCTAAAAGCCATGAGTTAATAGAAAAGGCGCTGGATTTAAGTAAAAAACATTTCGGCGTAAAAAGCAGGGAGGTTTCAAATAATTTAGCTTATTTGGGCAATTATGAAATGGTTGCGAATAATGATCATGCTAAGGCATTAAAACTTTATCAACAAGCGCTTATTTCATATGTTGCGGACTTCAACAATGAAGACTATGGTCAAAACCCTGATTTAGATACCATTGTACCCGACCGATATCTGATGAATGCGCTGAATGGCAAGGCTGATGCTTTATATCTGCTTGCCAACCAGGGGGTTGCCCCTAGCTTACCCTTACTCAGGCTTAGTCTTGAGACATCAAAGCTGGCTACCGCCGTAATGGAGCGATTGCGCAGGAGTTATCAAAATGAAGAGAGTAAGTTGATCATTGCTTCCGAGGAGCGCAGCACCTATCAGAACACCATCAAAGTAGCCGCGAGGCTGTACGAACTTACCCGTGAAAAGCAATATCTGCAGGAAGCTTTCACCTATGCCGACCGGGGGAAGTCCGCAGTTTTGCTTGCTTCAGTCAAAGATTTACAAGCCATTCGGGTAGGCAATATTCCTGAAAACGTCCGCAAGTTGGAAAAGTCGCTCAAACTAAGCCTGGGCTCTTACAACCGGCTTATTTATGAAGAAAACCAAAAAGACAATCCGGATCAGAACAAATTACGATTCTGGGACGGTCGTACTTTTGAGTTGGAATCCCGCTACGATAGTCTCGTTAATGTACTGGAACGTGATTATCCTGATTATTATGCCCTTAAGTTCAGCGAGCCATCCATAAATCCTGAACAAATTCAAAGTCAGCTTGAACCAGGCCGCTCACTGATTGAATACACGGTGACCGATACACTACTTTATATTTTTGTTCTCAACAAAGAAAAATTCGATCTGGTAATCCACAAAATCGGCCCTTCATTCCTCAATCATATCGGCGACCTCACTGCTTCGACCGGCGCCAATGACCTTATGAGCATCCGCAAAGATGATTACCTGCGTTATACCAGGGCAGCCTATGCCTTGTATAAAGATTTGCTATTGCCTGTTACCAGAATCAGTACGGATAAAAGCCTGATCATTATTCCGGACAGTGAGATAGGCTACCTTTCCTTTGACATGTTACTGAATACACCTGCTGATACCACCTCCATGGATTTCAGGAAACTTTCCTTTTTAATCAGGGATTATGTTATCAGTTACTCCACTTCGGCCACCCTTCAATTTTCAATGCTGGCAAAGAATAAAAAAAGGGCAGCACGCAATTTACTTGCACTTGCTCCTGATTATAATAATCTTACCGATTTGAATAAGAATGGCTTCACCGATGGATCGGGTAATACAGTTTACCTGATGCCAATTCCTGGTGTAGAAGAAGAAATCAGAGGAATTCGCAAAACCATTCCGGGCAAAACATTTATGGGCGCACAGGCTACAGAGCGGGCATTTAAAAAAGTAGCTCCGGACTATAATATTCTACACTTTGCCATGCATACCCTGATTAATAATGAAGAACCTATGCTGTCGAAACTGGTATTTTATCAGGATAATGACAGCATTGAAGATGGCATGCTTAACACTTATGAACTTTTCGGCATGAATCTCAATGCCCGGCTGGCCGTTTTAAGCGCCTGCAATACAGGTTCCGGACGGCTGATAGAGGGTGAAGGGATTATGAATCTTGCCAGAGGGTTTATTTATGCAGGCGTACCATCCATTGTGATGACTTTATGGTCGGTAGAGGATCAGACCAGTGCCACAATTGTTAAGAAATTTTACAAGTATCTGGTTCGTGGAATGCCTAAAGACCAGGCTCTCAGGAAGGCCAAACTCGATTTATTGAATGAGGGCGACATGTTACACGCCCATCCTTATTATTGGGCAGCTTATGTCTCCATTGGAGATTATGCGCCCATGACTTTAATTAAATCCTACTATTTAACAGTATTCTATAGTCTACTATCGTTGGCAGTCGTCATTGGATTGTTCCGGTTGAGAAAGTCTAAAACTGAGCCCGCTCCGAAGAGTGCATCATAGCCCGAAAGGCCAAAGACCTGCCTGCTTGTCCATGCAGTCAGACATAAAGATTCACTGAATTTAATTTTCTGATTTCAACTTCTTGTGAACCCTGTTTTCTTCTTCTGGCTCAGTGAACCGCATAGTAATTTTGTGGCATTCTATTTTTTACTTATGCAGCGAAGCCTCAAAACCGTCGTTTAAAAACCGTCGTTTCAGGCCGGCATGGCTAAAATTCGTAATTTTGCAAAAAATTACCAGGCTTTGATTTATCCTCATACATTTGAACATAAAACCGGATTTGATCAGGTGAGGTCGATGCTGAAAAAGTATTGTCTTAGCCAGGCTGCCGTTGTGATGGTTGATCAAATGCAGTTTTTGTCAGATGCCGTCATCATCGGTCGTTTGTTGGGCGAGACGGATGAAATGCGCCGTTTACTGGATTCAAACAATGGGTTTCCCTCACAAGATTATTTTGACCTGGTACCTGCACTCAAACAAATCAAGGTAGAAGGCACCTATCTTGATACTGAAACCCTTATAAATCTTCAGCTTTCGTTGATTACCATTACCCGTATTGTGGAACTGATCAGCAAGCTGGATATTGAAAGCTATCCCCATCTTACTGCCATAAACCCTTCGCAACTGCCTCCTCAGGAGATCATTCATCAAATTAACCGTTTGCTGGACGAAAAGGGAGACATCCGCGACAATGCCAGCGAACGTTTGCTTAAGCTGCGCAAAGAAATCCACTCACGTACGTCGAGCATTGACCGGAAGATTAATCAGGTTTTTGCCCTGGCCAAAAGGAACCACCTGGTAAATGACGATGCCGAGCTTACCATCCGCAATGGCAGATTGGTAATCCCGATCCCTGCCGGCAATAAACGCAAACTGAATGGTTACGTCCATGATACTTCAGCCACAGGACAAACAGTTTTTATTGAACCGGCAGAAGTATTTGAAATCAACAATGAAATTCAGAACCTTAGCATTGAAGAGCGGCAGGAAATCATCCGGATCCTTCAGGATTTTGCCTCCTCTATCCGCCCGCAACTGCCTGAACTGGAAGCGTTTTATATCTTTCTTGGAGTCATTGATTTTATCCGGGCCAAAGCCAGACTGGCTGCAGAAATGGAGGCAGTTAAACCTTTATTATCTTCAGGGCCGGCGCTTAACTGGCAACACGCAGTGCATCCTCTGCTCAAAAGATCGCTTCAACAACAAGGCCGTAAGATTGTAGATCAGAATATTGCATTGTCTCCACAGGAGCGGATTATGATTATTAGCGGACCCAATGCCGGGGGAAAATCTGTTACCCTGAAAACTACGGCATTGCTTCAATATATGCTTCAATGCGGATTGCTTATACCCGTGAAAGAAATTTCGGAAGCCGGTATTTTTAAGCAGATTTTTCTGGAAATAGGCGATGAGCAGTCGCTGGAGAACGACCTTAGCACCTACAGTTCACACCTGATGCACATCAAGCATTTTCTGGAAAAGTCCAATGAACAGACCTTAATTCTCATTGATGAATTTGGAGCAGGCACCGAGCCTCAACTGGGGGGCGCCATGGCCGAAGCAAGCCTGGCAAAGCTCAACGCCCTGGGTTGTTACGGTATAATTACTACCCATTACACCAACCTGAAACTTATGCCGGCTGAACATCCGGGCATTTTTAATGCCGCCATGCTATACGACACCCGCGAAATGCGACCCCTGTTTAAGCTCAGTCCCGGCAAGCCCGGAAGTTCGTTTGCCTTTGAAATTGCCCGAAAGATTGGTTTTCCCGATCAGGTGCTGGATGCAGCCAAAAGTAAAGTCGGCAGCAGTCAGTTAAATTTTGAGCAGCAACTCAATCAGTTGGAGGTAGATCAAAAAGCAGTGCAGCAAACCAGGATTCAGCTTCTGGTAGCTGATGAAACCCTGGCTTCACTGGTTCAACGTTACGAAAAACTATTGAAAGAACTGGAAACCACCAGGCAGGCTCATATAAAAGATGCCAAGGCTAAAGCCAGGCAACTGCTCGACAATGCTAACCGCCTGATTGAAAATACGATTCGGGATATAAAAGAGAATCAGGCCGAAAAGGAAATCACCCGTCAGTTGCGCGATGAATTGCAACAGAAAAAGGAGGCTTTACTCAGCGGGCCACACGAAAACGAAATTACCACCTCCCAAATATTCCTGCAAAAGTCTGACAAAACCAAACAGATGAATGACCGGCCCAGAGGACCCATAAAGGCAGGCCATTTCGTTAAAATGGAAGCACAGGAAAGTATAGGTAAGGTTATGGATATAAAAGGGAAGCAGGCCACCGTCATTTTCGGAAATATAACCATACGCACCAAAACCGAAAGGCTGATTCCAGCAACACCACAGGAAGTAAGGATGTGGGAAGCCAATCAGCATTTTGGCAAAACGCATTCAGGAGTTATTCACCAATTGAATGACAAAATGGCCGGTTTTAAAATGTCAATCGACATTCGTGGCAAAAAGGCTGAAGAAGCCAGTACTTTTATTGCCCGATATATTGACCAGGCTATATTGCTGAATGTAAAAGAAGTACGAATCTTACACGGCAAAGGTGATGGGGTATTGCGTAACCTCTTGCACGAACACCTGCGAGACACCCGTGAAGTGGTGAGTTTTGAAGATGAAAGCCTGGAAAGAGGCGGGCATGGAGTTACTATTGTACGTTTTAGCTGAAGCATCCGGGAATTTTAACATTCTTTAAGCTTACTTACGGCCTGATTATTGAACTGAACTCACCTGATATTGTTTTAACTGCATCATTCAAAACAAAAATACCATCGTAATGGATAAAATAAAAATCTGGTTCACTTCCCGCAATACCTTAAAGAATTTTGCCGGCCTGCTACTGGGTGCACTTACCGGTTATCTGTATTATATTAATATAGGTTGTACTTCCGGCACCTGTGCCATTACTTCCAATCCATATATGAGTGTACTTTGGGGTGCAGCTATGGGCTATCTGGTTTTTGACCTGTTTAAACTGAAAAATAAAAAGATAGCTTCTGAATCTTAAACCCGCTTCTTATTCTTTCCCGATGGTTTAACCAATTCGTAGGAGTCAACTATCCAGTCTCTTATCAACTCATCTTTCACAGATCCGTTTATACTCACAGTATTCCAGTGTTTTTTATTCATATGGTATCCCGGTTTAACACAAGGATAATGCGCTCTGAGTTCAATGGCTTTCCCGGGATTACATTTTAAATTGATCGAAAGTTCACTTTCCAGATCGGTCAGTGCAAATATTTTACCGCCGACCTTAAACACCAGCGTGGTTTCATCAAAAGGAAAATCCTCTCCTGCTCCGGGCAGAGAAAGGCAAAATTCACGAAGTTCTTCTATATTCATTGTTGTGTTATCTGGCCGCCACAGGCGGGATGTTTTAATTAGCTGCCTGTCCATCAGGGACGGACAGAATGAGCTCATATGTTGATTATTAATATTAGTCGTAATTCCTTCTCCCGGTGTTTATTTAACAGGTTATCTGCAAATATAAAGTAATATTTTCTTATTTTTATGTGATGCCAGAATCCTTTCCTAAACGGACGGAATTGATTGCTACTGATTGCTGTTCACAAATTACCCTTCACAGTTTCGCCAGAGGGAGGCAGGCACAGATATAAGATCACAAACACATTGTTAATAAGTTATAATATGCTGATTATAAATGATTTAATTCATTTCAAGTCATCAAATATCAGTTATTTGCACAATGCAGGAGTTTGCATTTTAAATAATCATTACCTTTGTATGCTTTGCCGGAAGTCCAAACCGGTATCAGGGATATTAAAAAGATCTTAGTTTAAAACTTCGGATATGTCATTAACCAGAAAGACAACTGACCTCAAGAAACGTATGCGTGATGCATTAATGGGGGGTGGGCAGGTAGCCATAGAAAAGCAGAAAGCCACGGGAAAGATGACTGCCCGCGAGCGCATCATAGCGCTGGTTGACCCCAAATCGTTTCATGAGTACGACCTGTTTGTAGAGCACGCAGGCAAAGATTTTAACATGGGAGACAAATACCTGCCCGGTGATGGTGTAATTACGGGCACCGGAACTATAAATGGTTATCCTGTATGCATTTATGCTCAGGATTTTACCGTAGCCGGTGGTTCACTGGGCTGGATGCATGCCAAAAAGATCACTAAAATTATGGATCATGCCATGAAATTGAAGGTTCCCATTATCGGCATCAACGATTCGGGGGGCGCCCGTATTCAGGAAGGGGTAAATTCGCTGGCAGGATATGGTGAAATTTTCTACCGCAATACTCAGGCTTCGGGATTTATTCCTCAAATAAGTGTAATATTGGGTCCTTGTGCCGGCGGGGCAGTTTATTCTCCTGCATTAACCGATTTTGTTTTTGTGGTAGATAAGATATCCAAGATGTTTATCACCGGTCCGGAAGTAATAAAAACAGTACTTGGCGAAGAAATCTCAATGGAAGAACTTGGCGGTGCCCGCGTTCAGAGTGAAATAACCGGTAATGCCCATTTTTTTGCTGAAAGTGAACAAGAATGTTTCGAGCAGATCAAAACCTTATGCAGTTTCATTCCCTGGAACAACGTGAAAAAGGCTGAAGCATTTCCCAAGAAGCCACCCCGTACACGTACCTATAATATTGACAACATCTTTCCCACCAATCCGCGTCAGCCATATGATGTTAAGGATGTAATTAAATCCATATCCGATGACTCTGACTTTTTTGAAGTTCAAAGCATGTTTGCCGCCAATATTGTTATTGGGTTTGCCCGTCTTAATGGGAACACTGTTGGGTTTGTGGCAAATCAGCCCTTAGTGCTGGCAGGCGTGCTCGATGTGGACTCCTCCGATAAGGCGGCCCGCTTTATCAGGTATTGTGATGCGTTCAATGTTCCCCTGGTTACCCTGGTTGATTTGCCCGGTTATTTGCCCGGCGTAGATCAGGAACATGCAGGTGTAATTCGCCATGGAGCAAAAGTACTGTATGCTTACAGCGAGGCTACGGTCCCTAAAATGACGGTAATTCTTCGTAAGGCTTACGGGGGTGGTTATATTGCAATGTGTTCCAGCCACCTGCGTGCTGATTTCGTATTCGCATGGCCCACGGCTGAAATTGCTGTGATGGGTCCGGAGGGAGCCGCCAACATTATTTTCCGCAACGAAATTAAAAATGCAGAAAATCCGGAGGAGATGCGCAAACTCAAAATCAAAGAATATAAAGAAAAGTTTGCCAATCCATATGTAGCTGCGGCTTATGGCTATGTTGACGCGGTAATTGAACCTGCCGAAACCCGCAATATGCTCATCCACGCATTAGAAATTTCAACCGACAAGGTTGAAGTGGTTCAAAAGAAAAAACATGGTATTCCCCCATTTTAATTAAGTGCTATGGAAGGACAAAACGATGCCCCGGTTTATAAAACCCTCATTATCGACAATATTAAATACAAGACTACGCTTACCACCAAATATCAGCAGCGGAAGGTGTATCAACCCGTTGATTTGGGGAAGATACAATCTTTTATACCAGGCACCATCCGGAAAATATTTGTGAAAGAAGGAGCCAGGGTGAAGCAGGGCACCAAATTGCTTGAGCTTGAAGCCATGAAAATGTTGAACAACATTATAGCTCCCCATGATGGCGTTGTGGAAAAGATAAATGTAAAATCGGGCGATATGGTATCAAAAAATATTGTATTGCTTGAAATAAAAAAGTAAACCTCTGGTATTTTAAGTTTTAACCGCCGGCCGCCCATTCCTGAAACTGCTTGTTCTGTGATGCTATAAATTGGAGCAGAGCTTCACATCCTTCACCATTTTCCGCTGAAGTCACAAAAAATTCAGGAAGTTCATCCCACCATGCTGACAATGCCTTTTTAAAAGCTGCCACATTCCGATCCAGGGCCGGCCTGGTGAGCTTATCGGCCTTGGTAAACACCAGCTTAAGCGGAAGCTGATTTTCTCCGAACCAGTTAATAAACTCAATATCAATGGGTTTTGGCTCAATACGCACGTCGATCAACACAAAAGTATGCATGAGATTGGGCCGGTTTATTAGGTATTGCCTAATCATAACCTCCCATTTTTCCCGTTCTTTCTTTGAAATTCGCGCATAACCATACCCGGGCAAATCTACAAGATACCAGGAAGCATTCACCAGAAAATGATTGATGAGCCTTGTTTTTCCTGGAGTGCCAGAAGTGCGGGCAAGATTTTTACGGTTAAGCAAAGCATTGATCAAAGATGATTTGCCAACATTTGACCTGCCGATAAATGCATATTCTGCTTTATCAGGTTTTGGACATTTAAGATAATCGGGGCTACTGCCTGTGAACTCAGCGGAATGAATAATCATACGCCGGGCCCCGTTTTAATGTGCCGCTCCAGTTTAATATTATAAATATCGCTGATGGTGACAATGATCCCCGTTTCTTCCACTGCTCCAAAATCATGATTGATGGCTGTGCCAAAATAGCGCATGGTTGACGATAGGTTCATGTAGGCATTCACCAATGGGGGAATGTGTTCTCCTCTTTGCCTGACTTTCTGAATGAGGGCTTTGTAATCTTTTTCGTATTCATTAAACGGAAAAGCAGCTTCCAATTCATCGTAAGGCGTATCGGCCTTCAGGGCTTCAATGGGAAAAACCAATCTGTCCGGATCATGAAAATACTTATTCATGAAAAACAATATCAAATCACGTGAGGTACGGTCAAAGTCGGGGTACATGGTGATTTTGCCAAAAAAGTAGCGGTTTTCAGGATACAAATGTACCAGAGCGCCAAGCCCGTCCCAGATATTATCCAGGGAATACATTCCTTTTCGGATATTATTGGCCGGTTGATAGTTGGGTTGAACAAACGACCTGCCAAGCTCAATTGTGTATGGCAAATATTCTTCAACAAACTTATTGGAATAATGAAAAAGCTTTAGCGTTGGCGTATGATAGGCACCATCCTTCCCCAGCGTGAGTTTATTACAGTCGATAAACCGGTAGCCGCCAATGATATCCCGTTCTACAGGATTCCATACCAGCAGTTGCTGAAATGGGTTTTCACCTGTATCAAAATCATCCAGGTCACACTCCAACCCGGTGCCACCGCCGGCATCCCTGAAAGTAATTTCGCGCAGGCGCCCCAATTCGCGGGTAACATTCGGTGCATTATGGTAATTAACAATGTAAATGTGGTTGTTGCCGGCATTGGTCTTTCTGATGAGCTTGTCGGGTGTAAGCTCCGCTTCTATAAGCCCGCGGTCCACCGGGGGAATAATGGGTTGCTCCTGCATTTAGTTGGTATTTAAGGATTAAAGCCAGCTTTCTCGTTCTCGGCAAGCTTGTAAATATGTTTTTTTAATTTATCTGCCCATTGTGCATCAGTATGGCTTTTGTCGAAAACATCAATGGGAATAGGCTTACCAAAAGTAATAATAATATCTTTATCATGCTGTTTGAACATTTCATCCACCAGATAAATCATTTCAATGTTGGCTTTAAGTCCTATGCGTTTACGAAAATTTGCAAGGTTATAGAAAAAGTCCGAATTCCGGCCACTAACATGAACGGGTAAAATATCGCGATTGTAATTCCGGGCTTTGGTTAAAAAAGTCTTTTTCCATTCCAGATCCTCAATTTTCCCTTTTATCTTACGTGAACACAAACCAGCAGGGAAGTATAATATTGCTTTATCCGACTTAAATGTTTCGTTGAATATTTCGATGTTTGCCGCGTTTGAACCATGCTTGTTTACCGGAATAAAAACCGGAGCCAGATTTGGCAACAGCATGAGAAAATCATTTACCGGAGTAATGACATCGGGCCGGGTTCTACCAATTTCCTGAATTAGTGCCATACCATCAAGTCCACCCAATGGATGGTTGGCCACAGCCACAAAACGATCGGATATCATCAGATTTTCACGCCCTGTCACCTGAATATTAACGCCAAAATCTTTTAAAATAGCCCTCAGGAATTCCTGTCCGGTCAATTCACGATGTCTCCAAAGCATGCCATTCAATTCATCCTGATGAATGACGCGCTTGAGGTATCGCAGCAAAAAACGTGGGATAAGTTTAAGCAGGCGTGGATTTTTTCCAGCAATAACCTGTTCAAGGTTTATGATTCCGGCATCCCCTTCAGATGAGGTATTTATGGTATTGGGTATCATTAAAGTTCAGAAAACAACACAAATGAGCATTACAAAAATACAAAAAAACGAAATATGTGAATATCAGCACAAAATTTTAAATCTGTCAATCTGAGCAAGTAAAACTGCATCACCTTAATTACCAATGATTTATATATTTTAAATCGGGATATCACATTAATTTCCACAAAAAGTTATCAACAATTGTGGTAAAAAGTGGTAAAAAGTGGTAAAATGATACTATATTTACACCACAAAACTAAGCAATTTAATCTGTATGGAAGTCATTGGCGTTCACGACTGCAAAGTTGATACCAAGGGAAGATTGATGCTTCCTTCGGCATTGAAGAGCCAGTTGGAACACGTACTGAACGAAGGATTTATACTCAAAAGGAGCATTTTTCAGCCCTGCCTTGAATTATACCCGAGGCAACAATGGGATGAAGCAGTAAAGGGTGTGAATAAATTAAATCGTTTTGTAAAAAAGAACAATGACTTCATCCGGATTTTCATGGCAGGTGTACGCACAATAGAGGCAGACAACACAGGCAGAATTCTAATTCCCAAAGATTTGGCTGTTTTTGCAGGCATCGACAAAGACATTGTGCTGGCATCAGCGATCAATATCATTGAAATCTGGGACAAAGAAAAATATGAAGCATCGGTTTCTGCACATATTGAAGATTTTTCGAAACTGGCAGAAGAAGTTATGGGTGGAGACCATAAAAGTGATTAATAAAACGGCAAAAGTGAAAGGCAATCATGTACCATACGCCGGTAATGTTAAAAGAGAGTATTGATGGGCTGGCCATTAAGGCCGCAGGCTTATACGTGGATGTTACCTACGGCGGAGGAGGACATTCACGGGCCATTCTTGAAAAACTTGGCAGTGAAGGCAGACTGCTTGCCTTTGATCAGGACAGTGATGCGCTTTCCAATCTGCCTGAAGATGGCCGTTTTACCTTTATAAATCAAAACTTCAATTACCTCACTAATTTTTTACGTTTGTACAAAGCCCTTCCGGCAGATGGCATACTGGCCGATCTGGGGGTTTCGTCGCATCAGTTGGATGCAGCCGAAAGGGGCTTTTCCACTCGTTTTGAGGCCACCCTTGACCTGCGCATGAACCGCAATGCAGGCTTAACGGCCCGCCAGGTAATCAATCAATATTCACAGGAGGAACTTACCCGCATTTTTCGCGATTTTGGAGAACTCCCCAATGCCTGGAAACTGGCTCTTACCCTTATTGAAGCCCGTGAAAAGCAAGAGATTGTGACTACCGGGCAGCTAAAAGAGGTGCTGCTACGCTTTACACGAAAGGGTCAGGAAAATAAGTTTTACGCACGGGTTTTTCAGGCCTTACGCATTGAAGTAAATGGAGAACTGGATGCCCTCAAATCGATGTTGCAACAGAGCACCAAATCTTTAAAACCTGGCGGAAGGCTGGTTGTACTCAGCTATCATTCGCTGGAAGACCGTCTGGTAAAGCACTTTATGCGGTCAGGAAACTTTGATGATACCGTAGAAAAAGATTTCTATGGAAATGTGCTTTCTCCATTTAAAGTGCTTAACCGGAAAGCCATCACGGCCACGGATGAGGAAATTGAACATAATCCGCGTGCACGCAGCGCGCGGCTACGCATAGCAGAACGAACTGATTATGAGAACATTGAAAAATACTCGTAAGCCAAAGCAGGCTCCACCAAAGGCCGGCATGAAAAGGTTGAAGGTCTTTCACACCCTCAATCAAAAGATGAATGTGGGCAGTTCGCTACACAGCATAATTGATGGCAGCATCCTTACCAGAAAAAAACTGGTGAAACAGCTCCCTTTCATGCTGTTTATCACCTTGCTGGCCATAGTATATATTGCCAATTCCTATAATGCTGAAAAAACCATTATTGAAATAGGCAAAACCAAAAAAGAACTTGAAGAATTACGATTTGAATATATCACCACCAAATCAAACCTGATGTTCCATAGCAAGCAGTCGGAAATTGCTTTCAAACTTTCGGGAAGTGGGATTAAGGAATCGCTTGTGCCTCCTAAAAAAATAATTGTAAAAAGCCCTAAATAATGGATAAGCAGAAAAGGGAAATATTACTAAAAGTATACCTGGTATATGGCATCATGGTACTGCTTGGACTAATTATTCTCGGCAGGGTAATATATATTCAGGTGGCAGAGGGCGATTACTGGCGCGAAAAAGCTGAAAAATTCAGCCTTCAGTATGAAACCATTGAAGCAAACCGGGGCAATATACTCGCGGCAGATGGCAGTTTGCTTGCCGCCTCCATACCTAAATTTGAACTAAGGATAGATGCAGGCAACACCAATTATACCGACGATTTTTTTTATGAAAACGTGGATTCGCTGGCCTGGCATATGGCACATTATTTTGGTGACCGAAGTAGCAGTGAATACAAAAAGATACTGATAAACGGACGAAAAACCAACAATCGCTATCTTTTGCTCAAACGTAACCTTACCTATGATGATCTTAAAGCTGTGCGAAAGTTTCCCTTGTTCAGATTGGGCAAATACAGAGGAGGGATAATTACCACCACCACAAGCAAACGGGAACTCCCATTCAAATGGCTGGCATTCAGGACGCTGGGATGGGACAAAGAGGGTGAAGAAAATGATGTGGGTCTGGAAGGAGCTTACAGCGACATATTACAGGGCAACAGTGGCAGGCGGCTGATGCAGCGTATTGGGAATGGAGCCTGGCGTCCACTGAATGACCACAACGAAATTGAGCCAGCCGATGGAAGCGATCTGGTTACTTCCATTGACATTAACATTCAGGATGTTGCTGAGGATGCCCTGATGCGACAACTTATTGCCCATGAAGCCGACCATGGTTGTGTTATACTAATGGAAGTTAAGACCGGTTTTATAGTTGCCATAGCCAATCTTGGCAAAAACAGCAAAGGGGCTTACGAAGAAAAATACAATTATGCCATCGGCGAAAGCAGTGAACCGGGTTCAACCTTCAAACTGGCTTCACTGATGGCTGCCCTGGATGACGGATTGGTAACCCTGAGTGATACCGTAGATACCAAAGGCGGTGTGACACGCTTTGCCAATCGCATTATGCGTGATTCACATCATGGAGGTTATGGACGCATCAGCCTGCGCAGGGCCTTTGAATTATCATCCAACGTAGGTATCTCCAAAATGGTACACCAGGTTTATCAAGACAAGCCTCAGGCTTTTATTGACCGCCTGTATGCCATGCGGTTGAATCAGCCGCTTGGACTTGAAATTTCAGGAGAAGGCATGCCTCAGATTAAAGATACCAAACATAAATACTGGTCAAAAGTATCGTTACCCTGGATGAGTATTGGCTATGAAGTTGCGCTTACTCCAATGCAGATACTCTCTTTTTACAATGCCATCGCAAATAACGGCACCCTGGTTAAGCCACAATTTATACGCGAGATCAGATCAACCGGAAAGCCGGTCCAACAATTTAAGCCGGTTATCCTGCAGCAGAATATTGTAAAAAACAAAGCAACCATTGATTCGGCGCGTTCCCTGCTTGAGGGAGTTGTGGCATCAGGTACAGCTACTCATCTTAAAAACAAGGTATATAAAATTGCGGGCAAAACAGGTACCGCACAAATTGCCCAGACCCGCAACGGATACAATAAAACCAATTACAAAGCCTCGTTTGTTGGTTATTTTCCGGCAGACCATCCTCAATACTCAATGATTGTGGTCATTAATAATCCATCCAAAGGAGTTTATTATGGCGGTTCCATTGCCGGGCCTGTATTTAAAGAGGTGGCCGACAAGGTATATGCTACCCGGTTGGATCCAATGGAAGTAAAAAATGATTCCCTGCTGAAAACTCATCCCGTTTACGTAGCCGGACATGGAAGTGATATTAGGCTCTTGTTGAAGAAACTGGATTTTAATGTACCATCAGTGAAGCAAACTACCGATTGGACAGTATATGACACCCGCATGGAGCACGGAGGATTGCAGGAAAAGATCATTGATTTAGATCTGGTGCCGGATGTGCGGGGCATGGGAGCCCGCGATGCAGTTTATCTGCTTGAAAAAGCTGGTTTTTCTGTGTTTGTCAGGGGAAAAGGCAAAGTAAAAACCCAATCGCCCAATGCCGGAAGTAAAATGAGCGAAGGCGGCAAATGTATTATTGACTTAGGATAAAGTGAAGAAGATGACGCTACAGGACCTATTATACAAAGTCAACATTAAGCGTATATCGGGAAATACCGATATAGAAATTGATGAGATTATTTTTGACTCGAGACAAGCCACCAAAGGAAAGGTATTTGTTGCTATTCCAGGAACCCGTAATGATGGTCATCAGTTTATCCCCCAGGTCATTGCACAGGGCATTAGTGCAGTGGTTTGCGAAGTACTTCCTGAAGAATTGCTTGAGGATGTAGTTTACGTTCAGGTACATAACAGTGCGAGAAGTTTGTCGCTAATGGCCATTAACTTTTACGATAATCCTGCAAGTAAAATGACGGTCATCGGGGTTACCGGCACCAATGGGAAAACCACTATTGCCACCCTGCTTCACACACTTTTTACCAATGCAGGCTATAAAACCGGCTTACTCTCGACAGTTGTAAACAAAATAGGCAAGCGCAAAATAACCGCAACCCATACTACGCCCGACGCAATACAATTGAACGGCTTGCTCGCCGAAATGGTAGAAAAGGGTTGCAGCCATTGTTTTATGGAAGTGAGTTCACATGCCATAGTTCAACAAAGGGTAGCTGACATTGCCTTTGCCGGTGGCATCTTCACCAATCTTACTCATGATCACCTTGATTTCCATCTGACTTTTGATGCCTATCTTCAGGCTAAGAAGTCTTTTTTCGATTTACTTGACCGCAATGCTTTTGCACTGGTAAATATTGACGATCGCAATGGGAAAGTAATGGTTCAAAACACCCGTGCAAAAGCGGTGACTTATGCATTAAGACGGCCAGCCGATTACCAGGGCAAGATACTCGAGAACCAGTTTGAGGGGTTGAAAATGCTCATCAATGGCAAAGAAATATGGTGCAGCCTGGTGGGTACTTTCAATGCCTATAATCTACTGGCGATTTATGCTACCGCCCGGCTTTCAGGTTTAAGCGAGGAAGAAGCATTGACCCATCTGAGTGCATTAACGCCGGTGCATGGCCGCTTCGAGTATGTACGTTCCCCGGAAGGCATACTGGCTATCATAGATTATGCTCACACTCCCGATGCCCTTAAGAATGTGCTGGAGACCATAAACAACATTTTGCAGGGCAGCGGCAAGATAATAACCGTGGTAGGGGCCGGCGGCGACCGCGATCATTCCAAGCGCCCTCAAATGGCCAGGATTGCCACACGATTAAGCGGAATTACCGTGTTGACTTCTGACAATCCACGAAGCGAAGACCCCGGCAAAATTCTACAAGAAATGGCTGAAGGCGTGGAAGTGAACAAAAAAAGAAACACCCTTCAGATATTGGACCGCAGAGAAGCCATAAAAACTGCCTGTACACTGGCTGTTGCCGGAGATGTGGTTCTGGTGGCGGGAAAAGGGCATGAAACCTATCAGGAAGTAATGGGCGTAAGATCCCATTTTGATGACAGGGAAGAAGTAAGGAAATGCTTTGGCATTAATGAATCTGTTAAATAAAAAAGTGAGCCGAGATGTTGACCTATCTGATTGATTATCTGGACAACTATTTTGATATTCCCGGGACAGGAATGTTCCAGTTTATCTCGTTCCGGGCAGCCCTGGCAGTAATCACCAGCCTCACCATCTCACTTATTTTTGGGCACAGGCTTATCAATTATCTGAAACGCCGGTTGGTGGGCGAAGTGGTTCGTGACCTTGGCCTGGAAGGGCAAATGGAGAAGCAAGGTACACCCACTATGGGCGGACTCATCATCCTCGCAGCCATAGTTATTCCGACACTGCTGTTTGCCAAACTCAACAACATTTACATTATCCTTATCCTGATTACAACCATCTGGCTTGGATTTATTGGTTTTGTTGACGATTATATTAAGGTATTCCGCAAAAATAAAAAGGGACTGGCAGGGCATACCAAAATTTTAGGTCAAATCATTATTGGGCTGATTATAGGTCTGTCGCTTTATTTTCATCCCGACGTGGTGATTCGTGAAAAAATGCGTTACACCAGTTCACGTTCAACCACTGAACTGAGTGAATTTGAAAAAGTAGGCAGTCATACCCGAAGTTTTTCAAGGCAATCCTCAAAATCAACGAAGACTACCATCCCTTTCTTTAAAAACAATGAACTTGATTATGCCCTGATACTTAAACCATTTGGAGAGAGAGCCATGCAGTATGCCTGGCTTGTCTTTGTACCTATTGTTATTTTAATCATTGTAGCGGTTTCAAATGGGGTAAACCTTACCGATGGAATCGACGGTCTTGCTACGGGGACTTCAGCCATAGCTGGAGTTACCCTTGGATTGCTTGCCTGGGTGTCAGGCAATTATGTATTTGCCGATTACCTTAATATTATGTATTTACCCGACACCGGGGAACTCACCATTTTCGTGAGTGCCTTTGTAGGTGCATGCACAGGATTTTTGTGGTACAACACTTATCCTGCTCAGGTATTTATGGGCGATACCGGCTCGCTGGCACTGGGAGGCATCATTGCAGTACTGGCCATAATGTTGCGCAAGGAGTTGCTTATTCCCATACTGTGTGGGATATTTCTGGTCGAAAACCTATCAGTGGTGATGCAGGTAAGCTGGTTCAAATACACCAAACGAAAATATGGTACCGGGAGAAGAATTTTTCTCATGTCGCCGTTACATCATCACTATCAGATGAAAGGATATGCTGAACCTAAGATAGTACAGCGCTTTTTCATTGTCGGCATCATGTTGGCCATTTTTACCATTGTAACCCTGAAGATAAGATAAACGGATGACAAGAAAACCAACATATACCCTGATTCTGGGTGCCGGCGAAAGTGGTACCGGCGCTGCCCTGCTTGCCAAAGCTAAAGGGGTAAATGTATTGGTTTCTGATGCTGGAATGATAAAACCGACTTATAAAAAATTACTGCTTGAAAACAAAATAGCCTTTGAAGAAAACGGGCATGGTGCCGGACTGATTGCCAAGGCCCGTGAGGTCATTAAAAGTCCGGGAATTCCTGACACTGCTGAAATAATCAGTACTGCCCATGCAGCAAATATTCCCGTGATTTCCGAAATTGAATTTGCCAGCCGTTACACAACCGCCACCATTGCTGCCATAACCGGAAGCAATGGGAAAACCACCACTACCGGCCTGCTTGCTCATCTAATGCAGCAGGGCGGTCTGAATGCCACAGCCGCTGGAAATATAGGTCAAAGTTTTTCGCGCATAGTGGCTGAAAAGGATTATGAATATTACGCCCTGGAACTGAGCAGCTTCCAATTGGAAGGAAATTATGATTTCAGAGCTGATATTGCCATACTGCTTAACATTACTCCCGATCATCTTGACCGTTACAATCACAATTTTGACGCATACGCGAATGCCAAGATGCGGGTCATTCAAAACCAACGCAAAACCGATGCCTTTGTCTGGTGCAGCGACGATGAAACCATCTGCCGGAAGGTAGAACAATTTATGCCAAAGGCAAAACAGTACCGCTTTAGTCTTACCCAAAAGGAAGATCAGGGAGCTTACCTGGAAAAAAACAACATCATTTTTAATATAAAAGGTGAAACATTTACCATGACACTTGAAGAACTGGCCCTACAGGGCAAACACAACATTTACGATTCAATGGCAGCCGGCATTGCTGGTAAACTTATTGGTTTACGAAAGGAAAGTATCAAACAAAGCCTGGCCGATTTCAGAAATGCCGAGCACCGGCTTGAATTTGTAGCTAACATTCATGGTATCGAATTTATAAATGATTCGAAAGCTACCAATATAAATTCAACCTGGTTTGCGCTGGAATCACAATATAAACAAGTGGTTTGGATTGCCGGAGGCATCGATAAAGGTAACGATTATAGTAAACTGACTGAGTTGGTTAAGCAAAAGGTAAAAGCCATTGTGTGCCTTGGCATTGACAACCATCAACTCAAAGAAGCCTTCAATAACCTGGTTCCTGTGATGACAGAAGTCCTAACCATGGAAGAGGCGGTAAATACTGCTTATAATCTGGCCGATAAAAACGACACAGTATTGCTTTCGCCTTCCTGTGCCAGTTTTGATTTGTTCGAAAATTATGAAGACAGGGGACGGCAATTTAAAGCTGCTGTCCAGCAACTTTGAAAAAACAATATGAAGGTAATATTGAAAAATATCAAAGGTGATAAAGTAATATGGACGGTGGTTTTCCTATTGTCTATATTCTCAGTGCTTGCCGTTTACAGCTCCACGGGTACACTGGCTTACAGGAAGCATGCAGGCAATACCGAGTATTATCTGCTTAAGCATCTTGGTATTTTGTTGTTTGGCCTTGGGATGATGTTTATATCTCACAATGTACGTTATATATATTATGGCCGTTTAGCTCAGCTGGCACTCTATGTTTCTGTTCCCCTGCTGACTTACACCTTGTTTTTCGGCACCAGCCTGAATGAGGCAAGTCGCTGGTATACACTGCCATTTATAAACATCACTTTTCAACCCTCTGATTTGGCCAAACTGGCTTTGATTATTTATCTGGCCAGGTTACTGGCTAAAAAGCAGGATATGGTTCATGACTTTAAAAAAGGATTTTTAACATTGCTTGTTCCTGTGCTGATCATTACCGGCTTAATATTACCTGCAAATTTTTCATCGGCAGCCTTGATTTTTACCACTTGTCTGGTGATTATGTTTATTGGGAGGGTAAAGGTTAAATTCCTGATTCTCTTTACCTTATCGGGAGTGGTAGGTGTGGTACTTTTTATACTGGTGGCTGGAAATACCCCTGGTATAAGCGGGCGCTTTGGCACATGGCAAAATCGCATTGAGAACTTCAACAGTGGCGACAGCGAGTCGAATTATCAGGTAGAACAAGCAAAAATAGCTATAGCCACCGGTGGTATTGCGGGTAAAATGCCGGGTAATTCGACCCAGAAAAACTTTTTACCTCACCCCTACTCTGATTTTATTTTCGCCATCATCATCGAAGAGTATGGCTTAATTGGAGGAACAACGCTTGTTTTGCTTTACCTGATTTTACTGTTTCGCGCGGTAAAAATAGTAATCAAAAGCCAGCGAAACTTTGCGGCTTTCCTCACTTTTGGCGTAGCATTCAGCCTGGTATTTCAGGCTATGGTCAACATGATGGTGGCAGTAAACCTGTTGCCGGTTACCGGACAAACCTTGCCATTGGTAAGTATGGGCGGTACTTCCATTTGGTTTACCAGCATAGGCATAGGGATAATATTAAGCGTAAGCTGCGAAGTTGAACTTGCAGAATCAGCAGAAGCTGAAAAGAAAAACAACAAACAGGAACCAGAAAAAACTGTTGAAAATGTCATTGTCTGAAACACGGATCATCATCAGCGGAGGCGGCACCGGAGGGCATGTTTTTCCGGCCATAGCCATTGCCGACAGTCTTAAGAAGATAAACCCCCACACAGAGATCCTATTTGTGGGGGCTTTGGGTCGTATGGAAATGGAAAAGGTACCTGCAGCAGGCTACGACATTGAACCATTGTGGATAAGCGGCTTACAACGCCGGATTACCTGGAAAAATCTGTCCTTTCCCATTAAGCTGATTCACAGCACTGTGAGAGCACGCAAAATCATTCGGAAATTCAAACCCCAGGCGGTGGTCGGCGTGGGCGGCTATGCCAGCGGCCCAACCGTAAAAGCGGCTGCCTCCATGAATATACCCACCATTATTCAGGAGCAAAATTCTTACCCCGGTATCACCAATAAAATGCTGGCCAAAAAGGCTGAAAAGATTTGTGTTGCCTACCCGGGTATGGAGAAATACTTTCCCAGAAAGAAGCTGGTGGAAACCGGTAATCCGGTGAGGGCTTCAATAATAAATGCAACTGCCAAAAAGGCAGAAGCCCTTGATTTTTTCAATTTACAAAGCAACCGCATTACTTTATTGGTGATGGGAGGCAGTCTGGGAGCGCGCACCATTAACGAGAGTATCCACAGCGGACTGAGGCGACTGGCCGATGCCGGCATTCAGTTGATTTGGCAAACCGGGACAACCTATGCTCCGCTTGCAGAAGCAGCAGTAAGGCCTTTTGAGCAAGCCGGCATACATACTTATGCATTTATTACCCAAATGGATTTGGCTTATGCGGCTGCCGACCTGGTTATATCACGGGCAGGGGCCATTGCCATTTCGGAATTGTGTGCAACCGCACGCCCCTCCATCCTGGTACCTTCGCCCAACGTTGCAGAAGACCATCAAACCAAAAACGCCATGGCATTGGTTAAGGTTAAAGCGGCACGTTTGGTAAAGGACAAAGAAGCCGGAGAGAAACTTGTCACAGAAGTTTTGCGGCTTGCTCCGGATGCGGAAACAAGACTTGAATTGAGTGAAAACATCGCTCAAATGGCACATCCTGACGCTGCGCATCATATTGCCCGCGTTATACTGGATTGTATCGAGCAAAAAAAATCATCGCTATGACCACACAATTAAATCTGGTTTATTTTATCGGCATCGGAGGTATAGGCATGAGTGCTATTGCCCGGTACCTGAATAAGGCCGGGGTAAAGGTGTATGGTTATGACAAGACTCAAACTCCCCTTACCCGGCAACTTGAAGCAGAAGGCATGCACATTCATTTCATGGATGAAGCAGAAAATATCCCTGTGGATACCGATGTGGTGGTTTATACGCCCGCGGTGCCTTCAGACCTGGAGTTAATGAGGGCGGTAAAAAGCCGGGGGTTACCGCTGTTAAAACGATCAGAATTTCTTAACTACCTTATTCAGCTAAAACAAACCATTGCTGTTGCCGGCACCCATGGAAAAACCACCATTTCCGGGGCAATTGCACACATACTCAATCATTCGATTTTTGGATGTACCGCTTTTTTAGGAGGTATCGCCAAAAATTATCAGTCTAACCTCATTCTTAATCCTCAGAGTAATGTGGTGGTGGTTGAAGCAGATGAATTCGACTATTCATTTCTGAAGTTAGACCCCACCCTGGCAGTAATTACTGCCGTTGATGCCGATCATCTGGATATTTACCACAATCATGAGGCCCTTCGGGATGCATTTGCAGATTTTAGCGGAAAAATTAAAACGGATGGTATACTGCTGATCAAGAAATCAGTAATTATGCCTGAGAGACTTCAACAAGGAGTTAAACGATATACCTATTCGCTGGAAGAAGAGGCAGACTTTATGCCTTTGAACCTGCAACTGCATTCAGGAATGTTCAGTTTTCATCTTAAAACGCCCAAAGGAGTCATCAGGAATTTACAACCGCTTGCCCGTGGAAGATTCAATCTTGAAAACAGCATAGCAGCCGCGGCAGCTACCTGGCTTTTTGGTGTAAATGAAGAGGAGATCTGTAAAGGTATAAACAGCTATACCGGCGTGGTTCGTCGTTTTGATCAGCGCATTGATCTGCCGGGCCTCACCTATCTGGATGATTATGCTCATCACCCAAAGGAGATCAATGCATGTATTGAATCTGTGAAAGAAATTTATCCCGGGCGCAAAATTACAGGCATTTTTCAGCCACACTTGTTTTCCCGTACCCGGGACTTTATGGATGAATTTGCAAAAAGTCTTGCAGCTCTGGATACCCTTCTGCTGCTCGATATTTATCCCGCAAGAGAATTGCCCATTAATGGCATTACCTCTGCCGCATTATTGAAGAAAACAAATCTTGGAGATAAGCATTTATTAAGTCGTGAGGGCTTACTGGACTTTTTGAAGAAGAATCCTATCGACGTATTGCTTACCATGGGTGCCGGAGATATAGACCAGTTGATTGTTCCAATTGAAACATTGTTGAACGAAAACTACAGAGGATGAAAAAAATATTAATTACCGTAGTTTGGGCTTTACTGGTTGGCGGTATCGGAAGTTTATTTGTATTTGCCAACAAAAAGCAAAGCAATGAAACCTGCCGGACATTAAAGGTGAAAATTGAATACCAAAATGCCGAAACCCTGATCAATGAGTCTTACATTGTAAAATTGATTACCAGAGAAGGCATCAGGATCAAGGGGCAGCCGCTTAAGCATATACCTATAGCAGAGATTCAGCAATTACTGACTAAAAACCCTTACATTAAAAAATCCTCGGTACGCATTGGTGTCGACTGCATTGTAAATGTATTTGTTGAGCAACGAATACCTTTGGTTAAGGTTATGCCCGCTGAGGGAGTCCCTTTTTATCTGGATACCGAGGGCGCCATTATGCCCTTAAGTCCGGGATTTCCTGTCCGGGTAATGGTAGCCAGCGGGCTTATCAGAACCAGGACATCCGTCAAAAAAGAGTATTCAGCGGGAACTCACCCCGAACCTTTCAAAATGCTGACCCCTGATTTGCAAAAAGTCTATGTTGCGGCATCTGCTTTAAATAAGCAGGATTTCACGCGGGCATTGGCAGAACAGCTATATATAAATACTCAGGGCGAGCTCGAACTCATTCCCAAAATTGGCGAACAAATTATTCTGCTGGGGGATACAACGCGTCTGACTGAAAAAATTGAAAATCTGAACACCTTTTACACCCGCGGTATGGATGCTGAAGGCTGGAGCAATTACCGAAGCATCAGTTTAAAATACCGCAATCAGGTTATTTGCACAAAAACTACACAAAATGGAAGCATCTGAAATTGTTGTTGGTCTCGATATAGGCACCACTAAAATAGCGGCTATTGTCGGACAACGTAATGAAATAGGCAAAATAGAAATCCTTGGTTTTGGGCGATCCGAATCCATAGGAGTAAAACGGGGCGTGGTTGCCAATATTGACGACACAGTACGAAGCATCGTTAATGCTGTAAAAGAGGCCGACAGTCGCTCCGATATCACCGTGGCGACAGTTAATGTAGGCATTGCCGGCCAGCATATTAAAAGCATACAATACCGTGGTTCAAGCATACGTTCCAACAGTGAGATTGAAATCAATCAGACCGATATTGAAACACTTACGGATAGTATGTTTAAACTTGCCATGAATCCGGGTGAGGAAATCATTGATGTAATTCCTCAGGAATATACAGTAGATGGTGAGCGGGGCATCAAACATCCAAAAGGTATGCTGGGACATCAGCTTGAGGCCGATTTTCACATCATTACCGGTCAGACCATGGCGGCCCGCAATATTGTAAAGTGCATCAAAAAGGCAGGTTTAGAGGTAGACTCCATGCTTCTGGAGCCATTGGCTTCAGCCGAAGCAGTTCTAAGCGAAGAGGAAAAGGAAGCGGGAGTTGCCCTGGTTGATATAGGGGGCGGCACCACCGACATTGCCATTTTTCATGATAATATCATCCGGCACACTGCTGTGATTCCGTTTGGAGGTGACATAGTTACCGAAGACATTAAGGAAGGCTGTACAATAATTAAAAAACATGCCGAAGATCTTAAAGTTAAATTTGGATCGGCCCTGGCCAGTGAGAACCGGGACGAAGAAGTAGTAGCCATCCCCGGTCTGAGGGGACGCCCTCCCAAGGAAATTACCCTGCGCAATCTTGCCAGCATTATTCAGGCCCGCATGGAAGAAATTATCGAACACATTTATTTCGAAATAAAAAACTCAGGGTTTGAGAAAAAACTGATTGCAGGGATTGTGCTGACGGGCGGTGGCGCCCAGCTTCGCCACATTACCCAGCTTACCGAATTTATTACCGGAATGGATACGCGCATCGGGTATCCCAACGAACACCTTGCTCCTGGGGTGCCCGAAGAGATGGCAAGCCCGGCTTATGCTACTGGAGTAGGACTGGTGATCATTGGCCTTCAGCGTCTTGAAAAAGAAGCTGAAAAGAAAGACAAACTTCAGGTGAAGGCAAAAAAACCTTCGCGGGGTTCTTTTCTCGATGTGATTAAAAAGTTTTTTGAAGAAGACAATTTAACCTGAGATATTAACAGTTGAGCTGTTGATAAATTCATTGAATCAATTCTAATTTCACTCATTATTTCATTTAATTTAGGAGACTTAAACTATGCCAGATATGCTCAAATTTGATTTACCGAAAAATCAATCATCCATCATAAAAGTTATTGGTGTCGGTGGTGGCGGCAGTAATGCCGTAACCCATATGTTTAACCAGGGAATACGCGGGGTAGATTTTATGATCTGCAACACCGATGCTCAGGCACTTGAGACCAGTACCGTACCTCTCAAAATCCAGTTGGGTACCAAGGGCCTGGGTGCCGGAGCTATTCCGCAGGTAGGCCGCGAAGCAGCCAATGAAAACATAAATGACATCCGGAAAGTACTGGAAAGCAATACAAAAATGGTATTCATTACTGCCGGAATGGGCGGTGGAACAGGCACTGGTGCTGCACCCGTTATTGCTGAGCTGGCCAGAGAACTGGGCATACTTACCGTCGGCATTGTAACCATTCCCTTCTCTTTTGAAGGGCGCAAACGCAGCCAACAGGCACAACTCGGCATTGAGGAGATGCGCAAATCGGTTGATACCCTGCTAATTATATGTAACGACAAGCTAAGAGAACTGGAAGGCGATCTGACCATTACTCAGGCTTTCAATAAAGCTGACGACATTCTCACCGTTGCCGCCAAAGGTATTGCTGAAATTATTACCGTTACCGGATACATAAATGTTGACTTTGAGGACATCAAAACGGTAATGAAAGACAGTGGCAAGGCCATCATGGGTTCAGGCACTGCCGAAGGAGAAAACAGGGCACTTGAAGCCGTTCAAATGGCCATGACCTCTCCCCTGCTCGACGATGCTACCATTCGCGGGGTAAACAACATCCTGCTTTATATCGCTTCGGGAACAGATGAAATAACTTTGGATGAGGTAATGGAAATTACCGATTACATCCAACATGAGGCCGGGTCCGGTGCTGACATCATCTGGGGCAATGGCACCGATGAATCGTTGGGTAAAAAAATCAGCATAACGCTTGTTGCAACAGGATTTGACGAAAAGCAAAAGCCAGGCAATCAGCCCAGAGCCGATGTGATTGTTCATGAGCTGAACAAGCCCACACCTGCCGCGGCGCCTCCGCATAAAGTAGAAAATCCAGCTCCGGCACCCATCGAAGAGATCACCCTTGTCACCAGGAAAGAAGAAATCCCCGCTAAAACTGACGACACCCGCCCACCTACCACGGAAACTACGAATCAGCGGACATTTACGTTCGAAGTAGGCAGCCAGTCAGCAGCTTCTGCTGAAAAGGATACCTCTGAACCTTCAGCAGTGCCACATAAAAGCACTACCCGGGAGCCAGGTTTCAACTTCCTGAAAGCCTTTGATGATGAAATGAACAATCCGCATGATAAACAGCTACAGCAGGAAGTTTCAAAAAGCCGGGACGATAAAATGCGGGAAATGAGTTATAAAATTGCTACTCCCGAAGGCCTGAACGAAGTAGAAAGACAGCCTGCTTACCTGCGCAGAAATGTTACCTTGCGCGAGGTTCCGTCTTCTGACGACTCCGAAGTTTCACGCTATACTTTGTCAAAACAGGATAATAACGCGGTAGAAATAAAATCCAACAATTCATTTTTGCACGATAATGTGGATTAACCATTCGATAGTACTATGAGTCTTACCAATAAAATAAACGAAGACATCAAAAAGGCCATGCTAGCCCGCGAAAAGGACAAGCTGGAGGCGCTCCGTGCCATAAAATCAGCCTTACTCCTGGCACTTACCAGCGAAGGCGGAGCAAGTGTTACCGAACAGGATGAGATAAGATTGCTTCAGAAACTGGTGAAACAGCGTCGTGAAGCTGCAGATATTTATGCTGAGCAACAACGTCCCGAACTGGCTGAAGTGGAAAGATACCAGGCTGAAATTATCTCCACTTATCTTCCCGAACAAATGAGCAGAGAAGAAATTGTTCGAAAAGTAGAAGCCATTATTATCAGCACCGGAGCCAACGGCATTAAAGATATGGGTAAAGTGATGGCCATAGCCGGGGAACAACTGGCTGGAAAAGCCGACAATAAGACCCTTGCATCCATCATCAAAGAAGCCCTGGGCCAAAAATAAAGCTATTACCTTAACCTTCTAATACTTGCAGGCTGCCTCGTGATCGAGGGCAGCCTTTTTTTGATTTCGTTATTAACCAGTTATCAATGTACCGAAAGATCAGCTCAATCGTAAAAAAGGCCACCCCAACGGATGGCCTTATTACTTACAGATCAAAATGAGTTATGCTTAAGCTCCCAGCATAAAACGATAGAACCCGGTTACGGTGAGGCCTTTGTCTATTTTCTGGAGATACTCTCCCACGCTCAGTTTATTATCGCGTACAAATTCCTGACTCAGCAGGGTATTTTCCTTAAAGAATTTATTGAGTTTACCCTGGGCAATACGTTCAATCATTTCTTCAGGTTTGCCTTCCAGACGGGCCTGTTCCTTACCAATTTCCATTTCGCGGTTGATGATGTCTGTTGAAACACCATTCTGATCAACGGCTACCGGGGCCATAGCAGCAATCTGCATGGCTACTTCATGGCCAGCCTGATCGAGGTTTTCTACGCCTTTTTTATTGAATCCAACGATGGTTGCAAGGCGATTTCCGGGATGGTTGTATGCATACACGCTTTCAGCCTGAATGGTTTCAAAATGAGCCAGTTCCATCTTTTCGCCAGTTTTTCCTACCATTTCAGTGATGTTTTCTTCCACACTTCTGCCATTTAGGTCTAAGGCTTTAAATACATCAATATCAGCAGGCTGTTTTTCCATAGCTTTGGCCATAAGCGCATTTGTAAAATCTACAAATTCCTGATTTTTAGCTACAAAATCAGTTTCGCAATTAAGCATAAAGATGGCGCCATAATTATCGGCTTCATTTGTCCGTGCAATTACGATACCTTCATTGGCATCTTTATCAGCACGCTTAGTTGCCAGTTTCTGTCCTTTTTTGCGCAGATAATCAATAGCTTTATCAAAATCGCCGTCATTTTCCTGCAATGCTTTCTTGCAATCCATCATACCGGCACCAGTCATCTGGCGCAGTTTATTTACATCGGCTGCGGTTATATTTGCCATAAAATTCAAATGTTTAAATGGGTAAAAAAATTATTTACGCGGTCCACTTGGTTTACGTCCAATGGGGCGACGGGTGCCAGGTTTACGCGGGCGGCCCTCTCCAGTACCTTCTTCACCAGCAACAGGTTTAGTACGAAGACGCTCACTTGCTGCCGGCAAATCCTCATCGTCCTCGTCCACATCATAGTTACGTTCTTTGGCATCGTATTCTTCGCGCTCATCGTCGGCACGTTTGTCACGATCCATTTTACGTTCAGTCAATCCTTCTTCAATGGCTTCTACCATTTTGGAAAGAATGAGTGCTATGGATTTGGAGGCATCATCGTTGGCCGGAATAGGGAAATCCACCAGTTGAGGATCAGAATTGGTATCAACAATAGCAAAAGTAGGAATGTTGAGTTTGCGGGCTTCTGAGATGGCTATGTGTTCTTTTACAATGTCAACCACGAAAATTGCAGCCGGCAGTCGGCTCAGGTCGGCTATAGAGCCAAGGTTCTTCTCAAGTTTAGCACGTTCACGGGTTACCTGCAGACGCTCGCGCTTAGAAAGTACTGTAAAACTATTGCCCGTAATCATTTTGTCGATAGACGACATTTTGCGCACGGCTTTACGAATGGTGGCGAAGTTGGTAAGCATACCACCCGGCCAGCGTTCAGTTACATAGGGCATACCCACCGAACTTACTTTTTCGGCAACAATTTCTTTTGCCTGTTTTTTGGTAGCCACGAAAAGTACTTTCTTTCCCGACTTGGTGATCTGCTTCATTGCTGCTGCAGCCTCATCAATCTTAGCGATGGTTTTGTATAGGTCAATAATGTGGATACCATTGCGCTCCATAAAGATATAAGGAGCCATGTTTGGATTCCATTTCCGTTTAAGGTGTCCGAAATGTGAACCTGCATCCAGCAATTCGTCAAAAGTTGTTCTTGCCATTAATTTTTTTTATTATTTGTTTACATTCTGTGAAAAACAATTACCGGGTAGTTTACCGTTCAGGCCACAGCCTGAAAAAAGTAAAGTCGCGGTAATTTAGATACTAAACACAATCGAAAATTATCGTTTGCTGAACTGGAATTTTTTGCGGGCTTTTTTCTGACCGGGTTTTTTCCTTTCCACCATACGTGGGTCTCTGCGCAACAGGCCTTTGGCCTTGAGCGGGGGACGATTTTCGGGGTCCAGTTCGCATAAGGCTTTCGAGATGGCAAGACGCAGGGCTTCGGCCTGTCCGTTGATTCCGCCTCCGTCAAGATTGGCCTTAATATCGAATTTGCTTATTGCATCAGCTATTTCGAGTGACTGGGTAACCACGTACTGTAATGTTCCGGTGGGAAAATACTCTTTGTAGTCCCTGCCGTTCACCGTAATTGCTCCGTTACCATCTTTAAGATAGATGCGGGCAATAGCTTTCTTCCTTCTGCCGAGGGTGTTGATTACTTCCATGATTATTTAATTGAATTTAAGTTGATCAATTGTGGCTGCTGTGCCTGATGCGGATGCTCGGGGCCAACATACACTTTTAGGTTACGATACAGCGCATTGCCCAGCTTGTTACCTGGCAACATCCCCTTAACAGCCCGTTCAACGAGGCGTTCAGGATGTTTTTGCATCAACTCGCGTGCAGTGGTAAAACGCTGTCCACCAGGATAACCGGTATGACGCACGTAAACCTTATCGGTCATTTTTTTGCCCGTGAGCTGAATTTTCTCTGCATTGATCACAATTACGTAGTCGCCACAATCCAGATTTGGGGTAAAATTGGTTTTGTGTTTGCCCCTGATCAGATTGGCAACTTTGCTCGAAAGCCGGCCAAGAGTTTGACCTTCAGCATCTACCAATACCCAATTCTTCTGGATATTATCAGGTGTGGCTGATAAAGTTTTATAACTCAGTGTGTTCATTTTGTTGAAAATTAGCTTGAAAATTATTTACTAACCGCCTCTGCAATCCATTCACGGGCATGAGAATCAATTGTCCACGGCTATGCCATTTAAACATGAATAAGTCTGATATACTTCGGGTTACGGCCTTCCACACACCCACTTATCCTTTTAAAAGGGGTGCAAAGGTAAATATAAATTCGTTTTCAACAAACTTATACACAATTAAATGTTGAAAAACAAACCTAAAAATTGCATATCCGTAAAATCAGCTCACTGTGCGGATTGAAAACCGGTTATTTAAAGCCTGTCTCTCAGGCATCATTCTCTGGTCATTTTTTACGGAAATCATACCCTTCAGCTTAACAGAATTCGCGTTTAAAATGACGGTTAATATAAGTTGCAAACCGGCCTGATCCGGCTCTACCGGTTCATTTCTTTTCTCAGCCTTTCGGTAAGCATAGGAATGATGGTATTTCCATCTCCAACAATGCCCAGGTCAGCTACCTGAAAAATGGGAGCATATTTGTCCTTATTAATGGCTACGATGTACCCACTTTCCTCCATACCGGCCAGATGCTGAATAGCACCTGAAATGCCACAGGCAAAGTAGAGGTCAGGCCTCACTGTTTTTCCGGTCTGTCCCACCTGCCGGTTTTGCGGAACTACACCTGCATCAACCATTGCCCGGGAGGCAGACACTTCAGCACCAAGCATAACTGCCAGTTCTTTTAGTTTTTCAAAGTTTTCGGCACAATTTACGCCACGTCCACCGGAAACAAGGATTTTTGCTTCTGCAATGTCTTTCAGGCTTTGTTTGGCTTTTACGTTTTCTATCAACCTGACTTTGAATTTCGATTTATCAAATTCCACATCAAGCTTTTCTATTTCTCCTTTTCGACTGTCATCGCGGTCGATTTTCTGCATTACACCCGGTCGTACGGTAGACATTTGCGGACGATGTTGCTTACTTACGATGGTAGCCATGAGGTTGCCGCCAAAAGCAGGACGCGTCATCAACAATTCGCCCTCCTCACCTATTTCCAGACGGGTACAGTCTGCGGTAAGTCCGGTACCAATTCTGGCAGAGATGCGTGGACCCAGGTCGCGGCCTATTGTAGTAGCTCCGATAAGCAGCACTGCAGGTTTGTATTGTTGAATAACATGAGTAATTGCCTGAGTATAAGGTTCGGTAAGATATTCATTCAGTGCCGGGTCATCCACCACAATTACCTTGTCGGCACCAAAGGCAATCAATGATCTGGCCTTTTCGCTGATGTGATGCCCCGCAAGTATGGCCACCACCTGCTGGCCGGTAGTCTGGGCCAGATCGCGGGCTTTGCCCAGCAGTTCAAGGGCTATCCCCTGAATTATTCCTCCACGTTGCTCTGCGAATACATAAATGTCTTTATATGCTGATATTTCCATGTTCAAAGGTCTTAAAAAGTAAATTTTGTCTTATTAGATGAGAAACTTCTGTTTCAGCCGGCTGATGATGATACCAACGGCTTCGTCTGCTTCCACCTCAAACTGCTCTCCGGCTGCTTTCACACCCTTGCTGAAAGCCTTGTGCACCCGGGTAGGTGAGCCTTTGAGGCCAAGTCTTGATTCATCTACCGCAATGTTGTCAAAGCCCCATATCTCTACTTCACGACCGTAAGCTTCAACAATTCCCCGCGCCGGCATATAGCGGGCTTCGTATCCTGAAGCAAGAACGGTAATCAGGCAGGGCATTTCTGTTTCAAGCAACTGGTAACCTTCCTCGGTTTGCCTGCGAATGGTGAGGGCTTTATCACCATCATACTTTAACCCTTCTACATAAGTTACCTGAGGCAGATCGAGCAATTCGGCAATTTGTGGGCCTACCTGTGCAGTATCGCCATCTATGGCCTGACGACCGGCAATAATCAGATCATATTCGAGGTTTCGCAAGGCACCGGCCAGAGCATTTGAAGTAGCCAGTGTATCGGCTCCCGCAAACTTACGGTCGGTGAGCAGGATTGCCCGGTCAACGCCAAGTGCGAAAGCTTCACGCAAAATGGCATCGGCCTGGGGTGGGCCCATGGTGATGATGGTGATGTGGGCATCGTACTGCTCCTTTAGTTGTAATGCCAACTCAAGCCCACCCTTGTCGTCCGGATTCATAATGCTGGCCACACCCTCACGGATCAGGGTGCCTGTTTGCGGATTGATCTTAATTTCCGTGGTATCGGGAACTTGCTTTGCACAAACAATAATTTTCATAATATTTATTTTTTTGACAAACCTTCATGCCAGATATTCAAGGCTTGCCCCCCTGATTTCTGCTGTTGCAGAAGGTTTTAAATGATTTGATTATTTTAAAAGATCGGCAGCAATTACCATTCGTTGCACTTCGGAAGTACCCTCGTAAATTTCGGTAATTTTGGCATCACGCATCATACGCTCTACCGGATAATCGCGGGTGTAGCCATAACCACCGTGAAACTGAATGGCTTTGGAAGTAACGTCCATGGCGGTTTCGCTGGCATAGAGCTTGGCCATGGCTGCATCCACAGAATAAGGAATGCCATTATCCTTTTTAAATGCTGCACTGCGCACAAGTAGTCGGGCAGCCTGAATCCGGGTTTCCATATCTGCCATCTGAAACTGGGTGTTCTGGAAATGGCTGATGGTTCGGCCAAACTGCTTGCGTTCTTTGGTATATTTTATGGTTTCGTCCATGGCACCCTGAGCAATGCCCAATGCCTGAGAAGCTATACCTATGCGTCCACCGTCCAGGGTTTTCATAGCCAGACCAAAACCTTTCCCTACTTTCCCCAATAAATTTCCCTTGGGAATGCGACAATTATCCATAATAAGTTCGCAGGTGGCCGATCCTCTAATGCCCATTTTACGTTCTTTGGTGCCTATGGAAAAACCGGGTGTCCCCTTTTCGACTATAAAAGCTGAAATGCCACGGGTACCCTGTGATTTGTCGGTCATGGCAATGATAATATAAATGGATGCGTACACCGCATTGGTAATGAAAATTTTTGTGCCATTGAGCACCCATTCGTCACCATCTTCAAATGCAACAGTTTGCTGGGCAGAAGCATCGGTACCCGCATTTGGCTCAGTAAGTCCGAATGCGCCAATCCACTCTCCTGAGCAGAGTTTGGGGAGATATTTTTCCTTTTGTTCTTCGGTACCCATCTCAAGTATGGGGGCCGCACACAGAGAAATGTGGGCCGATAAAATAACACCGGTGGTTGCGCATACGCGTGACAGCTCCTCAACAGCCATGCTGTACAATTGGTTGCTGCCGCCTGCACCGCCGTATTTTACGGGAATGGGCAGACCCATGAGGCCGATTTTTCCCATTTTAGCAACAGTCTCAACCGGAAAACGTTCCTGTTCGTCAATTTCAGCCGCAAGGGGCTTTACTTCTTTCTCAGCAAACCGGCGGATCATCTGTAAAAAAAGCTTTTCTGTTGGGGTTAAGTTAAAATCCATGATTTTTTGATTAGCAATTTTAGCAATGTATAGTGTATAGAAAAAGGGCAACAAAACAATCTGTTTTGAAACCCTCCTCTGAGTATCGAAAACCTTAGCGTTTTAAGCTGACTTTAAATGACATCAGTATACTTGCTGGTATCATTTAATAAATTGACTGTCAGCCTACAACAGAAATTAAGTGCGTTTTACCTGTTTAAGACTGCAAAGGTATCAAACATTTAACTGATTACAAGGAATGAAGGTGAAATATTATTTAAATGATATAAGAAAACTACAAGAAGTAGACTGATTTGGACGCCAATTTTAGCATATGTCGCAATTTTGCTGAAAAGCATAAAACTATATAAGCTGGATACGCACACTCTATGCAAAACTCTATACAATAAATGAATAGGTATAAACGGCTCAAAGTTTCACTAAGTTTTTATAATGGATAGCCACGAAAGCACAAAGGCTCAAAGTTTCACTCAGATTTATAATGGATCGCTACTAAAGCATAAAGGCTCAAAGTTTCACTAAGTTTTAATCACTGAAATATTAATTGCGGAATGCCGGTTTCATCATGACTGAAAATGAATAAAAACAGTTGCTGATAAAGGCTAAACGCCTGTGGCCGCAAGGTGGTAAAGAGAAATATTGTACTTTTACTGGATGTTTGTGCTGGTCGGAATGGTATTCCTGAAAACTGCCTGCCAGGGCATACCCTCAATCATTGCAGCCAATTTCCATAAACAAAAACTTCACTAAATCGTCTTCATAATGGACAACCACAGCAATACTAAAAATGAGCAGCCCAACAACCCCCTGCACGGAGTGAAGTTGGTAACTATACTGGAGGAATTAGTGGGAAAGTATGGTTGGGAAGGACTGTCAATGAAAATCAACATCAATTGTTTTAAGGATAATCCTTCAATTAATTCAAGCCTTAAGTTTTTAAGAAAAACACCCTGGGCCAGAGATAAGGTAGAGCGACTATATCTCAATCTGCAAAAGAAAAAGAAATAAACAGATTACAGCAAAGCCTGAACTGAATTAATATGATGTAGTTTAGCCGGAATGTGGTTGAATAATTCAAAATATATACATAAACATGCAAAGAAACTTGAATGAACTTGTGGCTGCAAACATTATTTCGCAGGAGATTGCCGATAAGATTCAGGATTATTATAACACTAAAAAAGGGTTGTCTGTGAATCGGCTTTTTGTGATTTTTGGTATTCTTGGAGGGATTTTGATTGGTTTGGGAATCATCTTGATCATTGCACACAATTGGGATAATCTTCCGCGGGTGACTAAAACTCTCCTGGCATTTATACCCTTGCTTTGCGGGCAAGCGCTGGGTGGATATGCAATCGTCAGAAAGCAGGAAAATATTATCTGGAGAGAGAGCACCTCCGCCTTTGTTTTCTTTTCGGTCGGAGCAACCATTACTCTGGTTAGTCAGATATACAACATCCCCGGAAACTTAAGTTCTTTTCTAATGATATGGATGCTCCTCTGTCTTCCTTTGATTTATTTAATGAAATCGTCCATCACTTCCCTTCTTTACATCATTGGGATAACCTACTTTGCCTGTGAAACCGGCTATTGGTCCCATCCTTCGTCAGAGTCCTATACCTATTGGGTACTTCTGATTATGGTTTTGCCTCATTATTATTTTTTGGTGAAGAAAAAGCCAGCCAGCAATTTCACGATCTTTCATAATTATTTTATTCCTCTTTCAATTGTAATTACACTGGGAACAGTGGCAAAATCGATGGAAGAGCTTATGTTTATTGCTTATTTCAGCCTTTTTGGTTTGCTTTATCAAATCGGCAGCCTGAAAGGTTTCAAAAAGCAGAAGCTGAGCAACAATAGTTATTTAATTATTGGATCTCTGGGTACAATAGTGTTGTTATTGGCATTAAGTTTTGATGGGTTTTGGAAGGAGTTGAGATATACTACTTTTCATTTTTCTGAAATAATTGTATCCCCTGAATTTTATGTATCTGCTCTTTTTACCCTTCTGGCAGGAACGCTCCAGTACCGGAAGCATTATCTCAGGGATCTGGCTGGCATTAAACCCATCTCAGTGGTTTTTGTAGGTTTTATTGTCACTTTTTTCATTGGGCTTGCTTCCCCTGTAGCAATATTGATTATCAACATTCTTTTGCTGGCTATTGGGATATTAACCATAATCGATGGTGCAAAGCAGGACCACCTGGGCATTTTAAACTTTGGGTTACTGATTATTACGGCTCTGATTGCATGCCGATTCTTTGATACTGATTTGAGTTTTGTAATCAGAGGATTGTTATTCATTTCGGTAGGATTTGGGTTTTTTATGACAAATTACTGGATGCTTAAAAATAGGAAAACACATGAATAACAGAAAGTTAATATTAGCCGCATTTATTCTTGTAGCCCTGGCACAACTTTACGTCCCTACTAAAATGATACTCGACAGAGAAAATGTATTGGCCAATGGCATAGAGTTAAAGTTCAGGACAGCTCCAATTGACCCCAACGATCCGTTTAGAGGGAAGTACATCAATCTTCAGTATGAAAATACCCTGACTGAAATTCAAAGCGCAGAGGCTTGGCTTAGAGATGAAGATATTTATGTTATTCTTACAAAAGATGAACATGGATTTGCAACAATAGCATCTGTTTCAAAGACCAAACCAGCTGATGAACTTGCTTTTGTTAAAGCTAAAGTTAAGTTTAGGAGTACCGACAGGAAAGTTATTTTTGAATATCCTTTTGACAGGTATTACATGGAAGAATCAAAAGCATATGAAGCTGAACAGATATATAGACAATCCTTGCCTGATACCAATCAGAAGACTTATGCTTTGGTGAAAATTAAAGACGGTAAAGCTGTGCTGAAGGATGTACTGATCAATGAAATTTCCATAAGGGATATAGTGAATAGAGAACGAGAGAAAAATAAATAAAAATGATTGCTGATGAATGGGATTAAACAACATAAGATCATGCAAACCACCATTAAAGTTTTAGCATTAAGGATGCTATTCATATTAGCCTCATGTAAAAAAAGAAGATATCTTACGTAAGCGTTTACTTTACAGTTGGCTCAATACAAAGGATTTCTCTTTGAAGACCTGAAAATACCACGACTTCGCTCAGGGTTACAGCATGCTGTCATTTTGAGCGAAGTCGGGCGGAAGAGTAATCAGGGCTGTTGTCATCCCTGACTTTAAAGAAGTAGGCAGTAAAAAGAGGCTCAGCTTTTGTTACCGATGAAAAGGATTTCGTTGGCTATTACCTCAGTAATATAATGTACCACGCCGTCTTTGTCAGTCCAGTTGCGGTAGGTTAGTTTTCCTTCCAGAGCAACTTCTTTGCCCCTGGTGAGGAATTTCTCGCAGGTTTCGGCCAGCTTGCCCCAGACAACTATCTGGTGCCATTGGGTCTCTTTTACTTTTTCCCCTTCTTTGTTGTTGTATTCGTCGTTGGTTGCCAGCGAAAACCGGGCTACTTTCTTGTTGCTTTCAAGTGTTTTAACTTCCGGGTCCATGCCCAGGTGTCCGATTAATTGTACGCGATTTCTTAATGAGTTCATGATGATAAAAGTTTTTAAAATTTGTAAAATTTGCTTTTCAATGTGATGATCAACCTGCTTTCCGGGCATCCAGCATAAGCAATTCGTTGATTACTATTTCAGTTATGTAGCGGGCTTTACCCTCCTTGTCTGTATATGACCGGTTCATAATTTTTCCTTCAAGGGCAACCTCCTTGCCTTTGGTAAGATATTTCTCGCAAATGGTGGCCAGACCATTCCAGGCAATTATGTTATGCCATTGAGTTTCTTCGATTTTTTCACCCGACTTGCTAAAGTAAATATCGCTGGTAGCCAGACTGAATTTTGCTACTTTCCGGTTTTTGTCAAGGGTTTTTACTTCAGGATTGGCACCAAGGCGACCAATAAGTTGTACTGAATTTCTGAGTGAGTTCATGGTGTTGGATTTTTAAGGTGATTTTAATTTTTACTTTAATTAACCGGCCTGGCGGCCACTGATCATAAGCAGATCATTTACGGTGATTTCGGTTACCAACCGGGTTTTACCTTCACTATCGGTATAAGTACGATATCCAATGCGTCCCTCTACGGCAATCTCACGACCTTTGGTGAGGTATTTGCCACAGATTTCGGCGAGCTTGCCCCATACAATCAGGTCATGCCACAGGGTACGCAGGGCTTTTTCGCCATTTTTACCCGCTGCCCGCTCATGAGTAGCCAGCCTCAATTTTGCCATTACACTTCCGTTTTCGAAAGTTTTCATTTCCGGATCAGCTCCCAGGAGCCCGATCAACTGTACACGATTTTTTAAAGCTTTCATTTTGTTTTGATTTTTTGCCCGAAGGCGTTCAACTATTTATGTTACTTCACTTGTCCTAACCTATTGACTTTCGGTTGAACGATGAAGCAAAAGTACAGTGAGGTGTTCGCCTGAGTCGGTTATTAATCAGTTACAGTCGGATGTAGTCATTTACAAACGCTTAAAAACGGATATACAAATTGTATTATGCTGTTTGTCAATGCATTATAATTTATTACGAATAAATTCCATTGAAAATAATTTTTGAGCGGCATTGCACCTTATCTTTGTATGCAGTTTCACCATCAAAAAATTGAAATTCATTCATTTAAAATTTATTAACTATGGCCAAGTCACTCGATACCAAAAAAGAAGCTAAAAAGGCACCAACCAAATCTTTAAAGGAAAAAAGAGCCGAAAAGAAGGAAAAAAAAGCCAAAGGCTAATTCATGGTTTTGGTTTTAGAACTCAAACTTCAGGGGCTGCGGTTAATTTTTACCAGCCCTTTTTTTTTATTTTATAAATTTTACTATTTTTACATAATGAATACGCCATTACTCATAAAATAAGGCCATTGTAACTGCTATTCCATGTTTTTTACAATAGTATCGCACTGGCTGTATATTTAAAATACTCCATGCTATGGAAAGAACATGTCTTGATTGTGGAGCACCCCTGGTAGGCCGGGCCGACAAAAAGTTTTGTGATGATCAGTGTCGCAACAATTACAATAACCGGCAAAACAGTGATACCAGCTCTCAAATGCGAAATATCAACAACATCCTGCGAAAGAACCGAAGGATTTTAGCCGGTCTTATTCCCGACGATAAAATTACCGTTCATAAGGATAAACTTTCGTCAGAGGGATTTAATTTCAATTACATTACCCACCTTTACGTTACCCAAAAAGGCAGCACCTACCGCTTTGTTTATGAGTATGGGTATTTGGAGCTGGACAAGGATTTTTACATGCTGGTGCACCGAAAGAAACAGTAATAAAGCATTCAGGCGGACAATAATTGTATATTTCCGCAGCATTATTATCTTTGCATTCAATCTAAATAAGCATAAGCCATGAAAAATATTGATTCTTATAACTTCGAGGGCAAACGTGCACTTACGCGCGTGGATTTTAATGTTCCCCTGGATGACGACCTGAAAATAACAGACACCACCCGCATTGATGCTGCGCTTCCCACCATTCGCAAGGTGCTTAAGGATGGGGGTTCAGTAATTCTGATGTCGCATCTGGGCCGTCCCAAAAAGAAAGGAGAAAACAAACTTTCCCTCAGGCATATTCTTCCCTATCTGAATCATGTGCTCAAACTTGAAGTAAAATTTGCCGATGATTGTATGGGTGATTCGGCAAAAGATTTAAGCGCCAGCCTTAAACCGGGTGAAGTGCTTTTGCTTGAAAACCTCCGTTTTTACGAAGAGGAAGAAGGCAAACCCAGGCTGCCCGAAACCGCCACAGATGAAGAAAAGAAAGCAGCCAAAGCTTCCGTTAAGGAAAAACAAAAAGAATTTACCCAACAACTGGCTTCCTATGGCGATTGTTATATCAACGATGCATTCGGTACTGCGCATAGAGCCCATGCGTCTACGGCTTTGATTGCCGATTATTTTCCGGGCAATAAAATGTTCGGCTATCTGATGAACGCTGAAGTGGGCAGCCTGAATAAAGTGTTGAAAGAGGGTGAAAAACCGTTTACTGTTGTTTTAGGAGGGGCAAAAGTTTCCGGCAAAATTCAGATCATCAATCACCTGTTGCATAAGGTGGATAACCTGATTGTAAGTGGTGGCATGATGTTTACCTTTATCAAAGCTATGGGTGGAAACATTGGTAAATCACTGGTGGAGGATGACCTGCTTGAACTGGCTAAAAACACCCTTGAAGGTGCTAAAATGCATGGTGTTAATTTGATATTGCCGGTAGATGCTATCGCTGCTGATGCTTTTGCCAACGATGCGAAAACCCGTCTGGTGAAAGCCGATGAAATTCCCGACGGATGGATGGGCCTGGATATTGGACCACAATCTATTGCACTGTTCGATAAAATCCTGATGAATTCCAAAACCATACTCTGGAATGGCCCGATGGGTGTGTTTGAGATGCCTAAATTTGCCGAAGGCACCATTCAAATAGCCAAATCCATAGCCAATGCAACTCAAAAAGGCGCTTTCTCCCTGGTAGGAGGTGGAGATTCAGTGGCAGCCGTCAATAAGTTTAAATTGGCCGATAAGATAAGTTATGTGAGTACAGGTGGTGGAGCCATGCTTGAGTTTATTGAAGGCAAAGCGTTACCAGGTGTAGCTGCTATTGAAAAATAACGGACTGGTTTCTTTGGTTTTTAGAGGTTAGAGGTTAGAGGTTAGAGGTTAGAGGTTGGAGGTTAGAGGTTAGAGGTTAGAGGTTGGAGGTTAGAAGTTAGAGGTTGGAAGTTAGAAGTTGGAAGTTAGAAGTTGGAGGTTAGAGGTTGGAAGTTAGAAGTTAGAAGTTAGAAGTTAGAAGTTAGAAGTTTGAGGTTAGAGGCTGGAAATTAGAACCCTGAATAACATCCCCTTGTCTCCCTATCTCTTTATCTCCTTATCTCCATTTCTCCTTCTCCCCGTCCCCTTTTCCCTTTTGGTCTTTGGTCTTTGGTCTTTGGTCTTTAGAAGTTGGAAGTTGGAAGTTGGAGGTTGGAAATTAGAAGTTAGAAGTTGGAGGTTAGAAGTTGGAGGTTGGAGGTTAGAAGTTAGAGGTTAGAGGTTAGAGGTTAGAGGTTAAAGGTTAAAGGTTGGAAGTTAGAAATTCTTGCTTTGTCCTCTTGTCTCCTTGTCTCTTTATCTCCTTATCTCCTTGTCTCCCCGTCCCCTTGTCCCTTTTGGTCTTTGGTCTTTGGTCTTTGGTCTTTGGTCTTTGGTCTTTGGTTTTTGGTCTTTGGAAGTTGGAGGTTAGAGGTTGGAAATTAGAGCCCTGAATAACATCCCCTTGTCTCCCTATCTCTTTATCTCCCCGTCCCCTTGTCGCTTTTGGTCTTTGGTCTTTGGTCTTTGGAAGTTAGCAGTTGGAGGTTAGAAGTTAGAGGTTAGAGGTTAGAGGTTGGAAGTTAGAAGTTGGAGGTTAGAGGTTGGAAGTTAGAAGTTAGAAGTTAGAAGTTAGAAGTTAGAAGTTTGAGGTTAGAGGCTGGAAATTAGAACCCTGAATAACATCCCCTTGTCTCCCTATCTCTTTATCTCCTTATCTCCTTGTCGCTTTTGGTCTTTGGTCTTTGGTCTTTGGTCTTTGGAAGTTGGAGGTTAGAGGTTGGAGGTTAGAAGATAGAGGTTAGAGATTAGAAGTTGGAGGTTGGAGGTTGGAGGTTAGAGGTTAGAGGCTGGAAATTAGAACCCTGAATAATATTCCCATGTCTCCTTATCTCTTTATCTCTTTATCTCCTTATCTCCCCGTCCCCTTGTCTCCCCATCTTCTTATCCAATTCCAGCCCTGACAGGGTAAAAAAAACCTTTCAGGGCATTCTCTTATCTCCATAGCTCTCGTTTCAGAAAGCGCCCCCGCCTAATCTCTCCAGTCGCCGTTGGCTTTTATCAGTTGTACGAGTGCTTCCACTGCATCTACTTCAGAGATACTGCGGCTTACCGCTTCTTTCCCTTTATAAAGATTTACCTTTCCATTACCTGCCCCCACATAACCATAATCGGCATCGGCCATTTCACCGGGACCGTTTACAACGCATCCCATTACTGCAATTTTAAGGCCCTTGAGATGGGCAGTGCGAACTTTCACCTCACGCAATGCTTCCTGAATATTGAATAAGGTCCGTCCACAGGAGGGACAAGCGATAAATTCTGTACGTGATATGCGCCTGCGTGTTATCTGAAGTAGACCATAACCTATGCGTACCGCGGCCTCTTCGCCCAAAATATCCGCATCCAGTATTATACCATCACCCAGGCTATCCAATAATAAATTGCCGGGATTTAAAGCATTTTCAATCAGGGCATCCGCTACGTTATTTACCTCCTGGGGACTTTTCAGGAGTATAGGAGGGTTTAATCCGGCATCGCGCAATGCATTTATAAGCTGTCTCACCGAACCTGAACCGGCTTCAACCACAATCACTGCATCAGGTTGTTGTTGCAGAGTATCGACAAACACTGCCAACGCTGATTGAATCTGAATATCGCTGATGTATAACAGAGTTTCTGTCAAAGGCGTGCGGCTACCATTTTCTTCCGCCATAAAATAAGTTCCCTTATATTTCAGAACCACCGCAGGGGGATTTTTCCCACCAATTCTACCCTTGCCATCCGAAAAAAATGGAATTCTTTCTATTTCATGGTGAATCTCCAGATCAGGACGTATGTATCGCCGGGTATCTTCCGGGGTATGTTTGTACTGAAATCGGTTGACGATGGCCTTAGCTACTGGTAGTTCCAGTTCCGGAGATTCGGTAAGGGAAACCCGGATGGTATCGCCGATGCCCCTGGCAAGTAATGCACCAATGCCGGCTACAGATTTAAGCCGGCCATCTTCTCCGTCTGCAGCTTCGGTTACCCCAATATGAAGCGGGTAGTTGAGACCTTCCAAAGCAAGCCTATCGGCCAATAACCGGCATGCCTGCACCATGAGCTGCACATTACTGGATTTCATCGAAAGCACCAGGTTCTGGAATCCCTCCTCATTGCATATGCGGGTAAATTCCAGAGCAGACTGCACCATGCCTTCAGGCGTGTCACCATAACGATTTAAAATACGCTGGCTTAGCGAACCGTGGTTGACACCGATTCGGATGGCAGTGCCATATTCTTTACATATTTTTAAAAGTGGTTTAAGCCGCTCCCAAATCCGCTCAATTTCTAAGGCGTATTCCTTTTCGGGAAAGGCTGTTTTTACATTACTCTTATCTGTATAGTTGCCCGGATTAATGCGAACTTTTTCTACGATACGTGCTGCAATTTCGGCTGCGTGGGGATTAAAATGAATGTCCGCGATAAGCGGCACCACATATCCCCGTTTTTTAAGCTCATTCTTTATCACCCTTAAATTGGCTGCTTCTTTAAGACCAGGTGCTGTAATTCGTACCAGTTCACCTCCTGCCTCGATGATTCGTATGGATTGTTCAACCGTAGCCAGGGTATCCAGTGTATGGGTGCTGGTCATAGACTGCACTCTGATGGGTTGATTGCCCCCCAACCACAGGTTTCCAATTCTTACTTCTCTTGCTTTGTATGCCATTTTTATAAATATTAATGACAAAATTAAGAATTCTTTTCCTTTAGGGTTCACTTTACACCACATTCAACACATTGCCATTTTGCATTTAAAGATTTAATTTCCTCAACCATGCGGTACAGTGATCATTTTTTCAAAAGAGATTGGGCCAACAAATTATAATTATCAGCGTGGCGGAAGTTGGGTGACGGAATAGGAAATAGCAGGGTGGCGGTCTGATTTTCGAGGGTTACCTGCTATGGAAGCTATAGTTTTTGTAATTTTGGCCCGAATATAGAAATACTCACATTTCAGTCATCTGCTGCGAATTTCCGTTGCATTCGGACCCAATCATCATCAAATCAACCTAAACCATGTCTCCAACGCTCTTCCCTGTTCAATTTCAATTATGCAGCTTATCCAGTGGCAGCAGCGGCAACTGTTATTTTGTGGGCAGCAGTAGCGAGGGTATATTGGTTGATGCAGGCATTAGCGCCCGACGCATACGCAAAACTCTGGAAGAGATTGGTGTTGGATTAGATCTGATCAAAGGTATTTTCATCACTCATGATCACATTGATCACATCAGTGCGCTTACCCTTCTTTCAAAAAAACACCAGATCCCCATATACTGCACCGAAGGCACCTGGAAGGGTATTTTGCGTAACCGTACCACGTTCGATTTGGATCAGCGTATGTTCCGTCCAATAGTTTCCGGTTTGTCTCTCGAAATTGCGGGCATGAAAGTAGAATCTTTTCCTGTTTCTCATGATGCCCGGGATGCAGTAGGATATCACATCAGCAATTCCAGCCGCAAATTGACCCTTGCCACTGACCTGGGTCATATTGGTAAAGAAGCCGCCCATTTTCTGCGTATGGCTGACATCCTGGTCATTGAATCAAACTATGATGAGCATATGTTACTTAACGGACGTTATCCCAAGTATCTGAAAGATCGCGTTCACGGACAAACAGGACATATGTGTAATTCGCATACCGCTGAATTTGTTGCCGGAATTTATCATAACCGCATTTCACATATATTATTGTGTCATTTGAGTGCTGAAAACAACCATCCGGAAACGGCTCTGCAAACACTCACAGAAGCCTTAAGGCTGAAAGGACTTGACTTTGAACCTTATACCCTCATTGAAGCGCTTCCTCGCGGAAGGCGCTCTCCGCTTTATGTATTTGAATAATCTCAAGCTATTGTATCAACCCAGTTATGTATGTCTATTTTCCAAATAAATAAAAAATTACAACCATTCACAGATGTTCTGTTGGCCGCAGTGATTACTTATGGCTTTCACCTGCTGTATCGCTACTTTGCCGGTGACATCAATTCGTGGGCCTGGGTACACTGGCTCAACAACCGGCTTTCAGAGCATGTGTATTACCAAAGCCTGTGGATAAACCGCCACCTGCTGGGTCTGAAAATACAAACTGAAGAGATTCGTACAATGATCTTCTCTAATGGCGGTAAAATATGGATCAACTTCGGCTGCTCCGGGCTAAAACTTATGTTTCAGGTGACGGTACTCTTTCTGCTTTTTCCCGGTCCCTGGAAACACAAGCTATGGTATATACCTTTAGGCTGGCTACTGATGCACCTTGCCAACCTGTTCAGAATTGTTTCTTTGTCGGTGATTGTCCTATGGAAACCAGAGTACTGGGACTTCAGCCATGACTGGATTTTGCGGCCCTTCTTTTACCTGATTATTTTTGGGATGTGGGTCATCTGGGTGGAGAAATTCAGAAATGGCAAGTTGACCAAAAGCAATGAAGATGGCAAATTGAGCGGCTGATTTACAAAAAAACAGCACCCTACCCTTACCCTCCCCAGCTCTCCCTATGGACAGGGAGGGAGTAGATATTACTAATTTACACGGTTTTATGCATTTGTTGGAAGGTACTCCCTCTGCCCATAGGAGGAGTTAGAGGGGGTAAAAAAACAGCATCCTACCCTTACCCTCCCCAGCCCTCCCTATGGACAGGGAGGGAGTGGATATTACTAATTTACAAGGTTTTATACATTTGTTGGAAGGTACTCCCCCTGGCCATAGGAGGAGTTAGATGGGGTAAAAAAACAGCACCCTACGCTTACCCTCCCCAGCCCTCCCTATGGACAGGGAGGGAGTGGATATTACTAATTTACAAGGTTTTATACAATTATTGGAAGGTACTCTCCCTGGTCATAGGGGAGCTATAGGGGGTAAATACCAATACTCTCACCATCTCCTATATTGTTCAAATCAGTACTCAACTAAAACTGTTGACAACTGATGACGTGTTTTATTGAAGTCATTATAAAAATCAGGCTTACCTCATAACAAGGGTTAGCAACTAAAGTACATCCTACCCTAAAGGCGAAAGAGCCTATATAGGCTCTTTCGCGGGAAAACAAAAAAAGGAAACTAAAGGGGGCTAATTAAAGACCGGTGAAATTTTATCAGCGGCATTTCATCAAAGGGTGTTGCCTGCATCTTTTTGGTTGCAAACATTAAAAAAATCCACTTTGAAGTCTTTCAACTCAAGGGTCTGGTTATCTTGGTATATATCCAGCGGTTGCTGCAGAGTGGCATCCACCTCCTGCACGGTACCGGTAATTTTAATTTCAGTACGCCGGTTTTGCTGGTGCTCTTCATCGGAGCATTCCACCCCGTTTCCACAATGGTTTACCAGCTTTTGCTCACCATAACCTTTGGCGGTAATGCGTTTAGCATTGATGCCTTTTGATACGATGTATTCCACTGCGGATACTGCCCGGCGTTCCGATAATTTTTCGTTGTATTTATCACTGCCCCTGGCATCGGTATGCGATCCCAATTCCACAGTAATGTCGGGGTTTTCATTCAGAAAAGTCACTACCTTTTCAAGCTCGGCAGCTGCATCCGGACGGATGTCCCATTTATTGAAATCATAATAAATGTTTTCCAGTTTGAAGATCTGATCTACGGTGTAAGCCGATAACAATAAATCAGCAACAGTAAAGTAATCTGCTTTACTGCCGGTCTCCAGTGTAACTGATTGACAGTCGGGCGCATATCCTGATTTCATCCCTTTAATAACCATTTTGCTGCCTGCCGGAACCTGCAAGTGAAAATGGCCGGCATCATTGGTTTTTAGCACCCTCACCTCATTCGATGACAAATCCAGGGCAAACACATGGCTGTTGATCAAAGGCTGGGCAGTTTTTTGATTTTTAACTACACCTTCAAGCATTACAAATTCGGGCAAACGCCCGGCAATACTTACCATATAAATATCATCTTCACCCTTTCCGCCTGGTCTGTTTGAGCTAAGCATAGCTTCGGTACCTTGCGCATTTATAACATAGCCAAAATCATCCGCAGGCGAATTTATAGGTGCTTTAAGATTTTCCGGTTTACTCCAAAAAGCTCCCTTTTTAGATGTTTTGAATATATCCAGGCTGCCTAATCCGGCATGACCATCTGAGGAAAAGTAAAGGATACTGTCCTGATAGGAGAATGGGAACATCTCATTGCCAAAGGTATTGACAGTAGAGCCTAAATTTACCGGGTTTTCCCAACCATCACCATTGCGGGTAACGCTGTATATATCGGTTCCGCCATTTCCCCCAGGCATATCTGAAACGAAATATAAGGTGTTTGCATCATCAGATAGAGCTGGATGGCCAACCGACCAGGCATCGTTATTCAGAAAAAATGCTATAGGCTCACTCCATTTATCATTGGTAAAAGTGCTGCTGAAAATTTTCAATTTATTGGTATAATACCTGGATGAATCCAGATCGCCGGCTTTGCGTTCTACCAGCGTATAATACATGGTTTTCCCATCTTTCGAAAAGGTGGCCGGGCCATCATGGTAGGGCTGACTCAGTTGGCTTGAATAGAGCGCGGGAGATTCTGGAACAGCGGGAATATCAGGGTTTATCTTACTGAGGCTGGCAAACCAGAGGTCAAGATAATAGGCTTGTGTCCAGCCGAAACGTTTCTCCCCGCTTTTGGTCATCCTATCGCTGGTGAATACCACACCATCATTCAGGTAAACAGGTGAAAATTCTGAGTAAGGCGTATTTATAGCTTCAGCATTGAAGAGTGTATAGTTATATTCAGGTTGACCCCATTGTTGAATCTCAGTGCTATATTTTGCATAAAGCTCACCACGGGGATCGGAAGGATTGAGCTGAGCATATTTTCTGAACTGTTCAGCAGCTTCAGTATATCGACCCATACTTCGCAGGGCCTGCCCATAATTGAGCCATACCATGTTATTGGTAGTACCGTTTTCAATGGCTTTGGCGTACCATTTTGCAGCTTCCTGAAAATTACTGGTTAAGCGATGGGCATCAGCCGCCTGCACCATAGCATATACCGCATGTCTGCCATTCTTGCCGGCTACGCGGGTGTAGTATGGAATTGACCTTGCATATTCATAGCGGTTAAACAGCCGGTCGGCTTTACATTTTTGAGCCTTTAGCTCTGGCTGAAATCCAAAAATAAGGATAGCAAAAAAGAAATAATATCTGATTTTCATAATGTCAAAACTTAAAGATGGTAAATGGGTACCCATTCAATGGTTGGGTATTAAAAGTACCTGGGTGTCAATGATCTGGGTGAAAAAAGATTTAGATCATAAGAAATCATGATTTCGTGTGATCCCTGAGTGTGGGTTTTAAGCTCATTCATATACGAGTCGTAGGAATATCCAAGTCTCCAGTTATCGGTCAGATTAAGTTCCACCATAAATACGAGGGCATTCTTGCTGGTAACAGCATTGCGATTGGTACGGTATGATGCGCCAAGCCAAATGCGATTCATAAGCAAAAAGCTTGCATTAAGGTCCATATTTAAGGGGGCATTGGCGGTATACTTAAACATCATTCCCGGGCGAAAAACAACCGCATCGCCCAGAGGAATAGCTGCTCCGGCAATTCCATAGAAATGCCTGGCAAGGGTAGCATAAGCAGACAGCCCATTTTCAAAATCCACCTTTCCATATTGACTTTCAAACAATTGCTTGGAAGAAACCCCGGCATACCATGATTTGGTATAATAATAGATGCCAAAATTTGCATCCGGTTGTAGTTTATTCTTAGGACGGTTCATCACTGCCTCGTCGTCTCCATCTCTTGAAGAGAGTGCGTTCCAATCCACATTCACCTGATTGAATCCGGCCTGCAAACCGAGAGACAACATACCATTCAACAATCGAACGCGATAGGCGTAATTGCCCATAAACCCCACATCATTAAAGGGCCCGGTTTGATCAGCATACACATACATGCCAACTGCCACATGTTCATTGCGTAAGGGAGTATGTGCACTGAAAGTAATCGTGCGGGGAGTTCCAGTGCCAAAACCAACCATTTGATACCGGTTCAGCAAAGTAAGTGTGAGCACGTCACGACTGCCTGAATAAGCCGGATTGATTACCTGGCGGTTAAACATGAACTGACTGTATAGCGCATCCCGTTGAGCAGAGATACTTAATGTGATGAACAACAGACCGATTATTAGTATTGACTTTTTCATTTTGATGGCTGTTAGTATTGTTATACTTTGTTTTCCTTTTTTTTGAATTTAACTCCGGTAACTACCGGCCGGCATCGGATCCAAACCCCTTAAATCCTGTTGATGCCGGCCGGCTTTGTTCCGGTCTTTATCAGTTGCCGTGAATAATCACCCAACCGGTAAATATTTTATTTTCTGACCTCAGCTTAACTACGTAATAGTAAGTTGCGCTGGGCAGGATTTTATTGTTTTTCTGATTTTCACCCGACCATACCCGCGTGGTATTGTTATAATTGTTGTAACGGGCTACTTCATCATTCCAACGGTTGAAGATCATTACTTCATTGTCAGGATATTCTTCAATTCCGTCAATAATCCACTTATCATTATATCCGTCACCGTTGGGCGTAATTACATTGTAGATTACCACAGGAACACGGCTATTGTCAGCTACAATTACTATGGTCGAGATAGCGGTGTCGGCAATGGCAATACCCTCCTCATCAAACAATACATAAGTAAAGGTATCTGTTCCGATATAGTCTATGTCGGGAGTATAGGTAACGGTATAGTCTGCATGAAGCGTAAGCTGACCATGTAATGGATTCTCCAGTATGCTGATTCCGGCCTGTATTCCCTCAGGGATAAAGTCGTTTTGCATATTAACGATTACCCTGGGCAGGTTAACCAATGTAGTATCCATATCGTTTTTAGCAATCAGGTAGATGTCCTCTATGATCTCACCCCTCTGAACGTGTATATAAACGATGGCTTCACTGCACAATCCACTGGCATTACAGATGCTGTAGCCGAAAGTATCGTTTCCGAAGAAATCAGCATTGGGTGTATAAAGCACTGCTCCGGTTTGTGTATCGACCATGGTAAATCCATTTTCAGGTGCAGTAACAACCGTTAGCGTCTCTTTATTGATGTTCTCATCACAATCGGTATCGTTCATCAATACAGCCAAAGAAACCGGTACATTCATTTGGGTAGTATCATAATCGTCCATGGCAATGGGTGCGGCATTAACTGTAACGGTCATGCTGCAGGTTGTTACGTTACCGTGGATATCATTCACTGTCCAGATGATGGTAGTAATCCCAACCGGATAGATTCCGCTGGCATTCGGGGTATTGTTGTATGAGTTGCTAATGGTTTCGATGCCGCAGTTGTCGGTAGCTACCGGCTGTGGAATTTCTACCATAGCAGAACAAGTGGCATCAGCAAGTGCTATAACGTTATCAGGACAAGCAATTACCGGAGCTTCCGTATCAATTACAGTCACCGACATTTCGCAGGTAGATGTTACTCCGTTGATATCCGTTGCAGTCCAGGTTATTATTGTAGTTCCTACAGCATAGATACCGCTGGCATTTTCAGTACCGTTAAAACTGTTGACAATGGTTTCTACTTCGCAGTTGTCAGTGACTTCCGGTTGAGGAACGTTAACCATCGCTTCACAAACACCAGCATCGGTGCTCACAACAATATTTTCAGGACATTCAATCACGGGAGCTTCATTATCTGTTACGGTCACCGTCATGGTGCAGCTTGAGCTGTTTCCATGAATGTCGGTAACAGTCCAGGTAACTTCGGTAATTCCAACCGGATAAATTGCGCTGGCGTGATTGCTACCATTATAGTTGTTGGTAATGGATTGAATGCCGCAATTGTCCTCCATTTCAGGTTCAGGGATGTCGACCAGGGCTCCACAGATGCTCAGATCATTATTTACACTGATGTTCTCAGGGCAGATGATGGTTGGCAATTCATTGTCAACAACGGTTACGGTCATGCTGCAGGTGGAGGTGAGGCCATTTGCATCAGCAACCAGCCATTCAATGGTTGTCGTTCCAACCGGATAAACTCCGCTGGCATCTGTTTTACCATTAAAATTATTGGTAATGCTTACCACACCACAATTGTCTGACACTTCAGGCTGGGGAACGTTCACCAGCGCTTCGCATACACCGGCATCAGTATTTACGGTAATGTTTTCAGGGCAAATGATTACTGGAGCTTCGGTATCTACAACCGTAACATTCATGAAACAGCTGCTTGAGTTTCCGCTCATATCCGTTACGGTCCACCACACCACGGTAGTTCCTACCGGATATATTCCTGAGGCATTGTCAGTTTGAGTATGGGTATTGATGATGGTGCGAATCTGGCAATTATCGTTTACAATAGGTGCAGGTACGGAAACATAAGTTTCGCAGGCTCCCGGATCGTTGTTCACCGTAATGTGCTGTGGGCAAATAATATGAGGAGCTTCGTTGTCAATCACAGTAATGGTCATGGTGCAGCTTGTGCTGAATCCGCAATCATCTGTAGCAGTCCAGGTTACTGTAGTATTACCAACCGGATAAAAACCACTGGCGTTTGCAGTTCCATTGAAGCTGTTTACAAGTGTTACATTACTGCAATTCTCAATTACTGAAGGAGTAGCTACCTGAACAGAAGCACCACACATATTGGCTTCAACATTTATTGTAATATTCTGAGGACATACAATTACCGGAGCCTCGGTATCCACAATAGTGAAGGTAGCACTGGTGGTGGTTGCGTTTCCGCAATCATCGGTTGCCGTCCAGGTTACGGTGGTGGTACCGGTGGCGCCACAGCCATTGCTCAGACCGTCAAAGTTGTTGGTTATGGTAACTTCTCCACAAATATCGGTAGCAGCCACATTGGCCAACCAGTTGGTGAGTTCGTCAGCATTTCCTGAACCATCACACTCTACGGTAAGGTCAGCAGGAATGGTGGTGAAAGCTGGTGCTTCGGTATCCTGAACGCTGATGGTCTGGCTTGCATTGGTGGTGTTGCCACAGTTGTCGGTGGCAGTCCAGGTGCGGATGAGTGTGTAGGTATCTTCACAGCTTCCGTCGGTGCGGGTTTCGCCATTGTAGGTGATGGTTACGTCGCTGTCGCAGTTGTCGGTTGCAGTTGGGATGCCAACAGCAGGAACGGCATTGCATTCAACGGTTACATCGGCGGGTACAAAGGTGAAAGCTGGTGCTTCGGTATCCTGAACGCTGATGGTCTGGCTGGCATTGGTGGTGTTGCCACAGTTGTCGGTGGCAGTCCAGGTGCGGATTAGAGTGTAGGTATCTTCACAGC